>Ga0315900_10001927_pt1 | contig 32591 bp, 24 predicted proteins | sample LakEriMetagenome_FD_203521 | JGI IMG/M metagenome (GOLD analysis project Ga0315900, IMG submission 203521) | Freshwater fungal communities from buoy surface, Lake Erie, Ohio, United States - Buoy 12 MA114 | ecosystem: Environmental > Aquatic > Freshwater > Lake > Lake biofilm | place: USA: Lake...
GTCTTCAACCGACACGAGCATTTCGACGCCGATCTGCTGATCGAACAACTCCCCTCGCGAGGTTCGGATCACTACGTCTCGCGGCCAACTGTCTACCGAACCCTCAAGGAATTCGTTGACGCAGGACTCCTCCACCGCTTCGAACTCGATGGCCGAAGCATGTACGAATTGAATTACGGCTATCCCGAACACGACCATTTGTACTGCACCAAATGCCGGCAACTGATCGAATTCACCAGCGAAGAACTCGTCCGTTTGAGAGACCAAGTCGCCCGCACCCACCGATTCCGAGTCAAAGACCACCGCTTGATCATCCAAGGCATCTGCGATGCCTGCGCCAAACAACGATCCGTCGGACGGCGCCAAGACCGCGTCTGAGCAACGCTCAAGACCCACAGTCCATCTTTCTCCGATAAGTCTCTCCCGTTGCCGGTTCCTCTAGCTGGCCTATCTCTTAGCTGGCCTATCTCTCATCGGACTCTAGCCAGATGTTCCACTTCCTTTCACCGGGTTTCCCCGATCCCCAAGGGAACTTCAATCCGTAAAACTAATCGAATTCTCAAGCTTGAGCGGACCTGATCCATCAAGATTTTCTTTGGAAATTCGAATGAACCGGGTCGCTCCAACTTGACTTGACCTAACACAAAAGTTAAATAAATACAAGCTACGGGGTCTTATTTTCCTTTACGCCTTCTTTTCTGGGGTCTATTTATGCGCAAACACATCTCCCGAGGGTTTACCCTCGTCGAACTTTTGGTCGTTATCGCGATCATCGGTATTCTGGTCGGTCTGTTGCTCCCTGCGGTCCAAGCTGCCCGAGAGGCCGCACGCCGCATGCAGTGCAGCAACAATATGAAACAGCAAGCCCTAGGGGTGCTGAATTACGAGTCGGCTTTTAAGAAACTTCCCTCGCTGCAAGCCGGTAATGGGAACGTGGTACAAACCCACCAACGTTTTTGCATGAGCGGTTGGTGGGCTATCTTGCCATACCTCGAGAGCAACACACTCTTCGAACGAATCAACAGCCTCAACAACGGATTTGGACTCGAACCCTGGAACGGCAATGCTGCCTATCGAACTCGAGTTCCCTGGCTCGAGTGCCCCAGCGACAGCGGTACCGATGAACCAGTCAACGCAGGTCGCAATCGTGGCTTGACCAGCTACGCTTTTTGCGTTGGGGACAATATGGCGCAGTCCCAAGTCACCCCCAACGGCGTCGAGGAACGAAACGACTTGCCGCTGGCACTCCAAAAACGACCGATCTTCAACCGCGGGATGTTCGGTCGTGCCTCCTACCACCGACTCGGTGACGTTCGCGACGGACTGAGCAACACCATGATGCTCGGCGAACGTCAACGGCCGAACATCATCAACACCAAAGGCACCGTAGCCCTGATCGCCGCCGATCCTGCAACCTACGCACCCCTGAGCTGCAAAGCCCAGTTGATCAACGGCCGAGAGTACATCAATCCAGCGTTGCTCTTTACCGGTGACACCCTCCCAGGATACCGAGCTTGGGCCGGAAATGCCTACTTCAATGGAGTCTCGACGATCCTACCACCAAACAACGCCGTTTGCATGGTCGGCACCGGATCGGTTTCCCCGCACTGGTTTGCAGGCATCTGGACTCCGACGAGCGAACACGGCGGCGGAGTTCAAATCGCCCTCGGAGATGGCTCCGTTCGCTTCCTGAGCGATGGAATCGACTCGGGTAACCTCGGAGCGATCGCTCCTACCATCGCTTCAGGTCAAAGCCCATACGGCGTATGGGGAGCCCTAGGCTCGAAGTCCGGCGGTGAAACCCCCGTCGATTACGAGTGATGATTGACTGACTCGATACGGCTAGCCTGCCGTAGAACCCTACAACCTCTCGAGATGGATGAACTCGCTCATGCACCAACGACTGCTCCTGAAACTCCCTATCGTCCTGCTTTGCCTCGTTGCTCTCCCCTTGGCCTGCAACGGGAAAAAACTCCCGACAATCGTCAAGGCCGAAGGAATCGTCACGCTCGACGGGACGGCCGTCGAGAATGCTACCGTGTCGTTCCTCTCCGAAAAACACCCTTACCATGCCGTGGGCAATACCAACGCCCAAGGCAAATTCGTCATGAGAGTGATCATGGCCGAATACAAAGGGAAGACCGGGGCCCTGCCCGGTGAATACCGTGTCGAGATTTCCAAGTCCGTCATGGGAGATAAAAAACCCGGAGCCTCCGACGACGAACCCATCACGATCAACCTGAGAAACGAACTGCCGATGCAATACGCCAGCATCGCATCCTCGGGTCTCAAAGTGACTGTGCCCGATACCGGGACCGACCAAATCAAATTCGAATTGACTTCCAAGTAACCCTCGATTCGCGAACAACAAATTCGGATCGGGGCTAGACTCTTACCTTACAGAGTCTAGCCCCTTTTTTTTTGGATCCATTCCCACCAAGGCCGATTTCATGACCACCAAGTCCTGGCAAGGAAACCTTTGGCTCGCCGACCAATCCGACGCGATGACTCACGACCTAATCGAGTTGTGCAATATCAACTCCGGATCCGATCACCTCGAAGGATTAAAACGTGCCGCCGGTTGGCTCGAACGTTTCTTCGCTCCCCTTGGTATACCATGCCAAAGGCTCGATCTGCCTACCTACTCGATCCTCGATGACGCCGGGTCCCAAACGACCTGTGCCACTGGCCCGGCCTTGCGATGGGATCTAGGGAACCCCAACGCCCCTCGCTGCCTATGGACCATCCATTACGATACGGTCTACAGCCAAGAGGACCCGTTTCAAACTTGCGAACTTTTACCAAACAATATCCTCCGTGGACCAGGTGTCATCGATGCCAAAGGGGGGATCGTCGTGATGCGCTACGCGGCAATGGCACTCGAAAAGTTCGCCCCGCTTAAGGATGTCGGCCTGTCGCTGATCCTGACCCCCGATGAAGAAATCGGCTCGCCAAGCTCCCTCGGCATGTGGGAATCGATCGCCCGCGATTTCCAAACCGCTTTCCTCTTTGAGCCAACCCTAGCCGATGGCAGCCTGGTCCAATCCCGCAAAGGGACAGGGACCTTTGTCCTGATCGTCCGAGGAAAATCAGCGCACGCCGGAAGGAACTTCCACGAAGGCCGAAACGCGATCGCCCACTGCTGTCGCCTAGCCTGCCAAATCGATCTCCTCAACGGCCAACGCCCAAACGTCACAGTCAACATCGGACGACTTCGCGGTGGCAATGCCGTCAACGTCGTACCCGATACGGCCGTCCTGAGAGTCAACGTCCGTATCGCAGACGCACAGGACCAGCAGTGGATCGAAAACCACTTGAACCAACTGGCACAGAAATACAATCAAGAACAACTCGGCTACCGCGTCGAAATCCATGGCGGAATCCATGCCCCTGCAAAAATCCACGACCATGCAACCCAACAGATCCAGACATGCGTCGAAAAAGCCGCAGCGGATCTAGGCCTGAGCCTAAGCTGGAAGCAATCCGGTGGCGCAAGCGACGGGAACAAACTCCAAGCCCTGGGACTGCCCAACCTCGATACCCTCGGCCCCCGTGGCGATGGCCTCCACAGCCCAAACGAATGGATCGAACTCGATAGCCTGGTCGAAAAAGCACAACTGACCTGCGGCTCCTTCCTCCACCTCCCATTCCAACCCCGCCCCATGGGCTGACGGCAACCATCACCGAGTGGCAGTCATTGGCGTTTCTAAAATTGAGAGCAGCCTACCGGCCACTTCGTTGCATGGGTTTGTTCTGGCTGTTTTTCGTGCTCCGTGCTCGATCGAGCATGCAATCGTATCATTCCATCTTTGGACATCGCGCTGCTCGGGCTGGAATTTGGTAATGGATAGGCGAACGGAGATAAGGAGCATGATCCGCGAGTTGGGGAACGGCGGTTTGTGGGCCGTAACGCAAGTCGCGTCGATGCCATGCACGCGACGAGTTCGATGACGAGCACGAGCCCCGACCCAAACATGACAATTCCTTAATGCCGATTGCCCCACCTAAACCCCCTCCCTTGGGGCCCATTGCGGCTCGATAACCTATAAAAACCCAAGGGTTTTGCTAGCTTTCGCGACGGGAATATCTTAACAAGTTCCAAATAAACCATATCGGAACTGGACCGTTCGGACTATAATTTCAATCAAGCTGATCCTCGACGAAAATCACCCAAAGACGACAGCTCACCTTTTTGCTTTCTTCCTTATTTTCAGGGAGCCTCCCATGCCAAGTGCTAGTAACGCAAAGAAGCCGAAGAAGGCCACAGCCGCCGCCGATTCGACCGCAGAAACCACCGAAACCTCCGAAACTCCGGTAGTCGCCAAACCAAAACGGACCCGTAAGCCTGCTGCCGAACCACGGGTCAAGCTCTACTGGGGGGTCTTCAACCAACACCTCAAACGCGTCGCCGTGTTCGAATACACCGATGTCAAGAAAGCTGAAAAACACGCCAAGGAACTCAGCAAGGATGGCGGAGATCACTTCCTCCAAAAAATTAAAGAAGTCGTCGGCTAGCCGAACCTCCCGCCCTCAAACCATCACCAATCCAACCCCTCAAGAAACGCTGTAGACGCTCGCGTCTAGAGCGTTTCTTGCTTTTTACAGCTCGTCTAGGAATCCTTAAACGAACTTAGCATAATGTCCCCCCAATGACTCTGACTTTCCCACCAATCCAAAAGGGGTTCACGTGATGGAACTCGCGTTCACGAAAATGCACGGCGCTGGTAACGACTACGTCTACATCCAAGGCTTCTCGCAATCCCTGCCCGAAGATCTCACACGCCTAGCCGTCGAACTGTCCCACCGACGCTTCGGCATCGGTGGCGATGGAGTCATCCTGATCCTCCCTTCCTCAGTCGCCGATGCCAAAATGCGCATGTTCAATGCCGACGGAAGCGAATCGGAAATGTGTGGCAACGGGATCCGATGTGTTGCCAAGTTCGTGCATGATTCCAAAATCGCATCGAAACCCCAACTCAAGATCGAAACCGGTGCCGGTGTTCTCGATCTGGATCTCCAATTCTCCCAAGGTCTGGTCGATCAAGTCACCGTCGATATGGGACAACCACGACTGCTCGCAAGCCAAATTCCCACCTACCTGGGATCTCCTGACGAGCCGGTGGTCAACCACAAATTGGAATACAAAGGCCATACGCTCTTCGGAACCTGCGTCTCGATGGGAAACCCCCACTGCGTGATCTTTGTGCCCGAATTAAACGACGAACTAGTGTTGGGCATCGGTCCAATGATCGAAAACGATCCGCGATTCCCAAAACGAACCAATGTCGAATTTGTCGAAATTCTAGCTCGAGGCGAAGTCCGACAGCGGACCTGGGAACGTGGATCCGGGGAAACCTGGGCCTGCGGTACCGGCGCCTCGGCCGTTTGCGTCGCCGGAGTCCTAACCGAACGTACCGATCGGACTATCCTCAATCACCTTACCGGTGGCGATCTGATGCTCCGCTGGGACCAAGCCTCCAACCATGTCTTCATGACAGGACCAGCCGTCGATGTCTTCCACGGTACCGTCAAAATCGATTTTGCTTGACCACCCATTCTCAAGCCAGATTTTTTCACAGACGGCCCACGTTTATCGACCTGAAGGTAGAGGCAAGGAGCCTATTTCCAAGTGAGTCAGCAAGTCCTACGTCCGGTCGCCTTCATGGCAGGGAAATTCCTTCAAGCCTTGGTCCGAACACTCGATGCGAGACTGGCCGACTACGCCGATGACACCGATGTGACGACCGAACGCTTCACCCAACCGGCTCTGTACCTGTTCTGGCACGAGAATATCCTCCTGCCCTTTGTAACCCGAAGTCGTTTCGGAATGACCCTGCTTGTGAGCCAACACCGAGATGCCAACTGGCTCGGTTGGATGGCGCGCGACTTCGCCTACCATACCGTCCGCGGTTCGTCCACCAAAGGTGGCCTCAAGGCGATCCTGCAATACCGAAAAGAACATCAAAACAGCAGCCTAGTCGTCACCCCAGACGGACCCAAAGGCCCCCGCAGAGTCCTGGCCCCAGGATCCATCCAACTCAGCTCGCTACTCCAAGTCCCCATCATCCCCGTCGGCATCGGTTACGACCGGCCCTACCGCGCGCCGACCTGGGATCGATTCGCCGTCCCAATGCCCGGATCGCGCGCTCGCATGATCCTCGGACCCCGGTTGTCGATCCCCCGCAAACTCGACGAACAAGCGGTCGAAGCGCATCGTCATTGGGTCGAACAAGCGATCCACCGGTTGACCTACGAAGCCGAATGCTGGGCCCAAGATGGACGCCCCAGACAACGCGAACGATCCCTGCACGCAGCCCTGCAAGGCTCCTCGGTGGCCGTCAGTACCCTTGGACCTGCATCCTCTCCGTAAGACAGGTTTCCAACCTGTCCTACGGAGAGGACGCACGGAGCATCCGCTTATAAATCATCCGCCTTGGGCAAATCCTCGAGCGTGTCGATCCCCGCAATCTCCAAAAAGCGACCGGTCGTGTGGTACCCACCCCCTTCGAACATGATCAATCCCCTACGCTGCAGAAGCGAGATCGTTGCACCCACAGACTGCCCGAGCTGGACTTCGAGTTCCTCTCGTTGCACTCCAGGCTGATAAGCCACCAGCGAAAGGCAATCGATTGCCGGCTGCGATAGCACGGCCTGCTTGGGGGCACCCCATTTGAGCTCCTCGATGCTGGCCTCAAGCTCTGGCGCTAGAGAAAGCCGAAAACCATCGGCATGCTTGCTGACTCGCACAGAGCTGTTTTGTACTTCCAAATCCGCACCCAGAACCTCGATGCCTTGGAGAATCTCCTCCTGCGAAAACTCTTTGATCGCGGCAGACAATTGCTCAAGCGACACACTTTGGCCATCTCGAGTTCCGACGAAAAGCAGCGCTTCGATGATCGAGCCGATGGAGACTGGAACTCCGTCGGTCTCGCCTTGAATCGTGATCGCACCATGGAAATCAAAATTTGATGGCTGCTCCACAGGTTGGCTCCTGGAAGCCTCCGATGGAGATTGCTCCCCGTGCAAGGCCTTAGCGTAGAGACTCCCTAGCTCCTCGAGGGAAACAAACTCGGATCCCTCCTGCTCGGAGTCGCTTGCGTCTTGCGCGGACGACTCGGAATGAGTCCAACGCTCCGTTTTCTCGCGTCCTTGCATTAGGGGCTCTTTCCAGCTTATTGAGTTACTTCCAAAACCTTGCTTCAACATTCCAAGCCGACTTCGATTCCGAGAGGTCACCAGGGGAGGTCTCCCAGGAGACACGGTTCTTCAAGTCGACATCGAGCCGGAGTTTGCTCATGACCGATTTCGGCTCGATCGATACACCGCCACTGACGATCGCCGAAATGCTTCCGTCGGAGCGCTTGCGGGTTGCGACAATCGAGTCGATTTGCCTCGGCGCAACGTCCAGGTGAGGAACGTACTCTCCCTTGCCCAGGACTCTGTAGGGCGGTGATTGGATTTTTGAGGCCTCGGATCGAACGATTTCCATCACGACGGCTAGGTCGAAGATATGGCGCAGTCGGCCATAGATCGGATAAGCCCTCTGCAATGCCTCGAATTGGCTTGTGAAATTCTTGGCAAAAGCGTCCGCAGCCCGGTCCGGAGCCGCCGACGCTTTGCGTGTCCCATCGGCTTGCATCATTTGCCTCTCGCTCAAAACCTCAACATTCGAGCCTTGGAAATGGTAGATCCTCGCCTCGGGATCAAAAGCGATGCGAGACTGCGACATCGCAAACCACCATCGGACCATCGATTGCTCTTGGGCATATCCGAGCCGGTCGGATTCCAACCAATAATTCGCCAAACCCTGAACGCTTGTCTCGAGGCCAAAGGCCAAACGTTTCATATGGGCATCGGCGATCAACAATGCGTATCCGGTCGGCGAATCCTGCGATATCCCTACAATGTTGGCTTGTTGAAAACCGAGCTTCTGCTTCCATTGGTTAGACCAAGTCTCCGGGTCGCGGGCCAGAAGCCTTATGGAGGCTTTTTCATTGGCCATTTGGTAAGCGGCGATCAGCCGCTGAGGGTCCGGATCGATCGAACACCCAAACTCCCCACGCGCATGGAGGACATGATGCGAGACCGTCAAAAGATCCTCGAGCAGAACCGGCGGGAGTTTCAGTTCGCGATGGAGCAAATCCCCTTGTCGACTCGCAGCAAGATTCCCGGCCGGTCCACCGATGAGCCAATCGTTAGCCGATGGATCCCAAGCCAAATAGTCGATGCGGCACAGGCCCCCGAGGACTTCGGCGGCAATCGGACTGCGGGCACCTAACTCGACCTGGGAGTGGAGTTGATCGTCGAGCGTCCGCAGCGAGATCCAACGAAGCTCGGTTGGTTTTTGCCAATCTCCAAGCTCATCGAGACCGACCGCGATCGGTTCACCCTTAGCGAGCGCATCGGGGATCGCACGAAGCTTCGGCGCACCGGATTGCTTCACATTGCTTATCCTCTCGATCACCCCGTCGGTGGTGATACGAACCCCTTGGCGAAACGGGGACATCGTCGCAGTCCCGCCGGCGTTGAGCCACACATCGGGAGAAATGGTCGATTCGATCAGACTCATCAATTCGGAATAATTAGCGATCGCACCCCCTCCGGCACCAGCCCCGGGACGCTCTTGGAGTCCGGTGGCCCCAGGGGCAACTCCCGCAGAACCGCTGCCTGCAGAACCAGAGGAGGAAGACCGAGGCAAGATGCGCTGGGCGTGGAGGACCGTCAGGAGCCGCTGCTGGGCATTCGAAGGGAGCCGCTCAAACGCATTTTTCAGCGCGCTCGGGTCCTTCGAAGCGATCGCATCGGCAACTTGGGGGAACTCTGAATCCACTTGGGAAAAAGCCCGCCGGGATACTTCAGGACTTTGAGCCACCACGACGTGGGCCAGCAGTAGGAACAGCGGGCCAAGCAGCGAGACGAGAAACCGGGGAAAGAAACGCCCAAAACCCGCGCAGGGTAGCGGATGTAAGCCCATAGAATTCACTCCTCGACGCAAAACTACAATCGAATCAAAGAACGGACCTGCAGGAACTTGGAATTACCTCGCCAAAATTGTAACCGAACCGAGCGGTTGGTGGGATTCTGCCATTTGGACAATTTCCAAAACCAAGCTCAAGTCGATCTTTGGGTGTCAAACAAGGCTTGTCAGCAAGAACGAGTCGGTTTATTTTATACGGCCAATCAATGGCGAAGTAGCTCAGTCGGTTAGAGCAACGGCTTCATAAGCCGTGTGTCGCCGGTTCGAGTCCGGCCTTCGCTACTTTCTCTTTGGGTGTTTTTGTCTGCCGTGCGTCGTAGGGTGCGGTGGAGCGGTCGGCCAATCATTTACCAAGCCACCGTCACCCGCCAATCCACCCTCATCATTACGCCCCAACGAGCCCATCGACCGCGCAACCCACCATCGAGCATGGGATCCTCTTACGACACCCGGCGCTCGCATGGTACGTTCCGCGGTCCTTTTGTTTGGCGACGTTTACCGAGCGATCGCTGTGGTCGATGCTTTTGCGGTTTTTTGGGTGGTGACGTGGACCGCTTCACGAACCCTACGGAACTACGAAAAAATTCGCGCGCCATCCGGTGAGCGATGCTCACCGGATGGCTGACCGCACTCGATCCAGACAGTCAAGGATAAAAGCTCAAGGCTTTCCTTACGAAGCCCTGGCAACGCGAAACCCGACATCGATGTAGGCATCCGTAGGATCACCGTGACTGCGAAACGACGCCGAAGCGTCCCACCCATCGCTACTGAACGAGCCGCCACGCAACACCCGGGAAACTGAACCTCCCTTGTAAAGGCTGTCTGTCGACTCCCATACGTTTCCAAGCATGTCTACGAGTTTGAAGGGGTTCGTATTCGAACCAATTGCTTTCGTATCGACTGGCCATGTGCGAGTCTGGCTATTCTCCTGAACCCACGCATGCTCATGCAAATTCTTTCCGTCGGGTCCTCTTCGATGATCGTTGACGCTTCACCACCACCATCGCGTAAATCTTGATATTGCTTGGTGAACGACTCCATGATCTGGGTCGCCGACTCCTCACGGTCTTCATCCCTGATTCCACGTTTGAGTTCCTCCCACGCGATGTATATCAGTTGCGTTGGGAGTTTGCCGTCTTCAAACGGTTGGAATAACCGATCCACAAGCCCAAACCATCGTGAGTCACTGGGGAGATCGTCGAACTTCTCCAAAGCATTGCATTGGTTCGGGCGCTTGGTCCTTTTGACTCAAACAAATCTGCCCAATTATCGTCGACGATCGAGTACGGACGACCTGCAACCACGCAGTGAAGATTCTGGCATTTATCATTGTTGAGTAGACTCTTTAGTGCCTTAGACCTCTCTTTTCTCGTTCCCTCGGTCGCCCCTTCTTCGATGCCATTGAATTCATCAAGGCCATCGACAACAAGTGTGACCTGCCCTTTCTGAATTTTCGTTTCAATGAGCAGCAGAATGGCTTGTTCGTATGCATCCGAAAGAATTGGCCATTTCTGATCCTCGTCGCCGATAGGAAATACCGTGTTTAGCAGCGCTAGAACGAGTGGTCTTATAGACTCTGACTGAATCAGACTTCGTTGGTTCATCCCAGCTAGCCAGAAATGAGCCGAGTTCGTGGGTAGTTGAGAGAAGTGGTACCTGATGACCAGATGTTCTGGATCCAGGCTTCGCAAATAAGCGATCTGTTCCAGTGCGATCGATTTGCCGACGCCCGCCGAAGCCGTAAAGCAGAGCAATTTCCGCTTGCTTGGATCGGTGCTTGGCCCAAGATTTTTCAGGAACTCTTTACGGGGTTGGATTCCGTCGATCCGCTTCCAAGGGCATTTCCCATCTTCTTTAGACGCCTCAGCAAACTCTGGGAGATTGTGCGTTTGCAGCCAATCACGTTTTTCGATCGGTTTACCTAGCTTGGTGTTCGCATCGAGCCAATAGATGGCTTGGTCAGGAACGAAGAGTTTTGCAGAGGGCAAAGACATTCAAAATCGTCGCGGGCTGAGCTATGAAAAAGGGGCGGGTTAGGTCGAGTTGGAGTCACGACATCATAACACGCGACGATTCCGTATGCGATTCGCAGTGGCAGTCCAATCGACGATGTCGGTTGCTCCCCTCGTAGCATGGGGCTCCGACCCGTGCGCCATATCTAAGTTCGCGACCGTAGCATGGGGCTCCGACCCGTGCGCCATATCTAAGTTCGCGACCGTAGCATGGGGCTCCGACCCGTGCGCCATATCTAAGTTCGCCTCGCACGGGCTCAGAGGCCCATGCTACGGCTCGAAGGGCTCCGGCCCGTGCGTGAATTGCTGAGTTAGCGATTGCAGCGTGAGATTCCAGTCGTCAGCGAAAAAAATTTGTCGCATTTCAGAAAAAACCAGAATACTCCCAGGGGAAACGGCAGTGCCTAGCGTGCTCGGCAGTGTGTGCCGGGACCGACAGGGTGCCTTCGTAAGTGCACCGACCTTCATTCGCAACAACGCGAAAGAAAGTGCGGTCTATATGAACTCTCGTGTTTCCCCTCCCTCGGTCCGAGTCGGCTCGGAACTAGAGATCCGCCACTCGATGCGGGAATTGGTTCGGCAAGCGGTTTTGGAAGGACTCGGTAACCGTAGCTTCATGGTCGACACAGATGCCGACCTCATGGGACTTATCGGTGCCGCAGGTCTTGCAAACGGATTGTCACAGGCCGAACGCCAAGCGATGAGCGAATTCGGCCAAGGATTCGGGTTGCCGTGGCTCGTCCTGCGCGGTCTGCCGCTCCAAGAGCAACTCCCCAAGACTCCGCAAGGGTACGGAGATGATACCCAAACGCTCTTTTCTGACACGATGCTCTTGGGAGGCATGTCCTTGGCAGGCCTTAAGCCTATCGCCTACTCCTATGAGAATTTTAGTCGCGTCATGCGGAATGTCGCACCGAGCAAACTGGAAGTCGATTCGGTCAGTTCGCACGGGTCCAAGCGCGATCTCCATTGGCATACCGACAATGCCTATGCGTTCGAGGACGGTTACCGCTCTCCCCGATCCACAGGGAGTTACTTCCTGCCAGTTGGAAGCCCTTCCCCTCGATTTTTGTGCTTCGTGGGACTGAGGCTCAACGATGGCCAAGGCCAAGCGGTTCCGACCGAGTTGCTCCCAGTCGATGCGATCTTAGCGGATATGCCGAAGCGATTGCAGAACCTGCTTTTGCGACCGATCTATGAGATTCGCCCCGGGGCAAGCAACACTCGGGCCTCAATGAAACGCATGCCGCTGCTTGAGATGTGCCCACGCACTGGGGCTTATCTGTTGCGATTCAATGCGAATGAAGGTCAGACGCTCGGTTTGACTACGTTGGCAACCGGTGCAGTTACCGAGCTCTCGAAGCGGCTTGAGGATGTGGACTCGCGTTCGATCCCGATCTACTTACGCCCCGGAGAGTTGCTCCTGTTCGACAACTACCGAGTTCTCCACCGGCGTAAGTCGTTTGATCCTGGGTCATGGGACGAGGCTCGGTGGCTTCGGCGATGCTTTGGGACCACCGACCCGTCGGGCGGGCAATTCGTCGATCGGCTGCACCGTCCCTACGTTTGGCAGTAACGAAAAACACCAATCTAACAAACACCCGTAGCATGGCCCTCCGAGGCCGTGCTTGATTCATAGCAAAGCGGCGCACGGGCTCAGAGGCCCATGGTACGGGTAGTGGATGTTAACCTAGCTTCGTAGCACGGTCCTCCGAGGCCGTGCTTGATTCATAGCAAAGCGGCGCACGGGCTCAGAGGCCCATGGTACGGGTAGTGGATGTTAACCTAGCTTCGTAGCACGGCCCTCCGAGGCCGTGCTTGATTCATAGCAAAGCGGCGCACGGGCTCAGAGGCCCATGGTACGGGTAGTGGATGTTAACCTAGCTTCGTAGCACGGTCCTCCGAGGCCGTGCGCTATTCTTAGCTGTCAGTGAGCGCCGGGCCGGATTGCTATACAAGATCGCTTCACGTAAGAGGACCGTCGGCCGCGGCGGACTCAGGACGAGTACAGGAAGAAGCACAAACAAAAAAAGCCTCGCGAGTCAAACACTCGCGAAGCTTTTGCGTCTTTTGTTCTCGAGACTCTAAAGAATCAAACCTACGGGACTACTTGACCCGCTTGAACTTTAGGCCGGAGTTGTCGTCGGTTGCTCCCGGTGGATTGAGAATCCAATCGTCGGCGCTGAGACTCTTGACGGTACCTCCAAGCGAACCTTTGTCGCTCGTCTCCATCAATACCGCCGAGCCGTTGGTCCCAAAGTCACCCGACAATTCAACCGCAGGCTTGCCCGATTCGGCCGCCTTCCACTTGAACGTCGAGTCCTCGGAAATTTCAAGATCGATCGTTGTCGTTCCCGATACCGATTGCCACTTACCGACCAAATCGACCTCAGGGGATGGCTTGGCTAGCTCCTCAGCTTGGGGAGCAACGCTCTTTGGATCGGCTACCTTGGCTTCGATCGGTTTGGGATCGAGAGCTTCGAGCATCCGCCTAGCCGTCACGTCCTTGGGCTGGTTCTCTACCACGACTTTCAAAGCGCGCACCGCAGAATCCTTCTGACCGATGACCAAGTAATGGTAGGCCAGCACGAAAGCCGATGCGGGGTTCTTCGGATTGCCTTTGCAGTATTCCTCGAGCTTGCGCAACTGAGCGGTGTAGTCGTCGGAGTTTCCATAAAGACTGCTCATGGTCGTCCAGTCCATCCCAGGAGCCGACGCCAAAAGCGCATTGAGCGCAACGGCTGCGTTGCTGTAGTCCCCTAATGCGAAGAGGCTCAAGGCGCGAACCTCATGGACCACTGGGTCTCCACCGTTCTTGGTCAACGCGCTGTTGAATGAACCTAAAGCCGCTTGGTAATTCGCATCCTTGAACGACGCGAGGCCTTGGTCAAAGTCCGAGAAAGACTCTTCAATTCTGGAACTCGATGTCGGATTGGCCGTTGTGACCGGAGACGAGGTCGACGAAGCCGTCGAGCCTTGCGACTCTGCCGTGATGTAGTTGTTGACCACCACAGGTTGCGAGTAATCGTAAGGCACCGCACCTCCAACCGTTGTAGCTCCCACAACAGGTGCGACATAATAAGGGTTGGAGTAAGCAAAGTTATTGGTGAACGCTGCGGTGCTCAGCGAGCCGAGCCCCCAGCCAATGCCACCCCAAACAATAGGCGAGTACCACGAACTACCCCAGTAGCCTGACCAACAACCGTTGTACCAACCTTGGTAGTGCGGATGGATGCAATGGTTGTTCCAGCCGTTGGTCCAATTGTTGTTGTATCCAGGACGGTACCCGAAGTTGTTACCCCAATTGTTATTGTTGTAACCTGGGCGATCCCAGAAAGGTCGGTTGTAGTTGTTGTTGTGCCAACTGTTGTTGTTGATGTTGTTGACGTTGATATTGGTATTGCCGTTGTTCCAATTGGGGCGGTTGTTGTTGTTTCCCCAATTCCCGGTGCCCCAGTTGTTGTTGCCGTTGCCCCAGTTGTTGTTGCCGTTGCCCCAGTTGTTGTTGCCGTTGCCCCAGTTGTTGTTGCCGTTACCCCAGTTGTTGTTGCCGTTCCAATCAGGACGGTTCCAACTGCCTCCACCGCCGGGTCGATTGCCATTGTCGACAACCCCTGGAAGCGTCTGAACACCGCCGCCGGGCCGATTGCCACCACCGATGCTAGGTCGGTTGGGCTTGGTCTGCGGCCGATTCTCCCCGCCAATATTGGGACGGTTTGGGCCACCGATAGGCCGGTTGCCGTCGATGTTTGGCCGGTTGCCACCTTGGTTGTTGCCGTTGCCGATGTTACCCCCGAAACCCGGAGCGGGTTTGGTCGTCAATTGGCCGTTACCCCCTAAGCCTGGGATCCCAGGCTTAGGCGCAGGACGCGTCGAGACGCCCGGTCCACCCGGTCGGCTCAGCCCCCCGAGCGAAGGGCCACTATTTCCCGGGAGTGTCGAGGGACGGTTCGATGGGCCCACGTTTCCAGGAAGCGGCGCAGGACGCGTCGAGGGGCCCACGGTTCCAGGGAGCGTCGAGGGACGGCTCGTCGGAGGAATCGAGCTGGGCAACTTGATGTTCGGACGCGTCGACGGACTCGAGCCCCCTAGATTTCCTGGCAATGGCCTAGCCGCTGGCGTCGAAGGACGGGTGCTCAAACCACCACCGGCTCCACCGTTGATTCCGCCTGGGGCCGGACGCGTCGTGGGCATCCCGCCACCGAGACTCGGTCGACTTGAATTGATGCCGTTGCCGATTCCAGATCCCGAGCTAGGGCGTTGGATGTTGCCAGGCATCGGCCGAGACATGCTCGAGCCCATATTCCCGCTCGGGCGGCTCATGTTGCCCGGCATTGCCGATGGACCCGCTGGACGAGATTGAGGCATCGAATTCCCAAACGAAGGTCTGCTCATGGGCATCTGCGGCGCAGGCCGCGACATGGGCATCGAGGGACGCGCTCCACCCCCCATGCTAGGCATGCTCGGACGAGCGCCCCCTCCACTGAATCCCCCGCCACCACGGCCTCCGCCACCCCCACGGATCTGAGCCGATGCCGAATCGATCGGGCCGACGAAACACATCGCACCGATTGCCAAGGCAGTCGGATACAACCAACGCATTACCCATCCATTACGCTTCATTTGAACTACCTTTTCTACCCTGTTTCTTGACCATCGGTTCTTGTGCGAGGAATTTGCTGCCTCGATTATTCGAGCTTGTGCCACCTGGGGCTACAAGCTTGAGAAAATTTCATGACAAATCGACTGCAAACCTACAGTTGCAACGCTATTTGGCGACCGGAGGTTTGCGCACCACGGTGTATTCGTAGTCAGGCGATTCGATCCCTTCGCTCATCCGATGGATCCCTTGGAAAGTGAATCGGTCCTTGCTATCGGATAACAATTTGACCGTTGCGGTTCCACGCACCCCATCTGGACTGACAGCGCTGTTCTGCATGACCAAACCATTCGGAGTCGCTGTCCAAACCCCTTCGCCAAACCCGCCGTCGGAGTCAAACGTCCAAGAGCGGTACTTACCCTGGCTGGCGTCCCAAGCGATCCGCTGGAAGCTCTTCATGACCGTTTGATCCCCGCTGGTAATGAGGATATCGCCGACGATAAAGTTCCCGCTTTCATCCCATCGATAGTTCAACTGAACTTTCGAATCGCCCGACTCATTGATCCATTCGCCGACGATCCAAGAGAGTCCCTCCAAGGCCTCATGGGGGGTCGGTGGCAACGCTTCGCTTACATCGCGCAAGGACGCCAGCTTCAATCCCGCATCGGTCTTCCTCCAAATGGTGGCAAACCGCAAAACCGAAAGACTATTGCCTTCCTTGTCGGTCATGACTCGCGTGCCATCGACCAAGACCAAGCCCCCAACCCCGCGAACCGACTCGACTTGAGCCTCGGTCTTGGCACCCGGATACGCCTCCTGGAAGGCTTTCATCAACGCCTTGATCTCCTCGTGCCCAAGATGCACCGTTCCTGAATCGTCGATCAACTCGCCATCGGGAAGAAACACCGAAGAGATCGCATCGACATTGCCGGTGTTGAACGCATCGGTAAGCTGCTTGACCGCCTTGACGGCTTCGGTTTCCAGCGCCAACTGCTCAGCCGAAACAGGCTTGGCAACCACGGGAACTTGACTGATCGCCCCACCGGTCGGGGCGGGAGTCGCCGCGTCTTGTGCGCGTAAGGGCATCCCTGCTGCAAACCCAAGCACCAGTGCAACGGACCACGAAGATTTCCAAAAACGATAAGTCATACGAAGAGGCCTCTGTTTAAATAAAGGAGTTTCAACGAACTTCGAGCTTCGGCCTTATCAGAAACGAAGGTTGCTCGCTCAGTAGTCCAATTGTCGAAGATTCAATGAAGATGTTGCAAAAACGATGGGTCTCGACATCAACCCAGCAGCTCGCGGAATCTTACGAATCGACATCGAAATGTCTACCCAGTGTAAACCGATCCAAGCGACAAAGAAACCACCTAAAAGTAGCTTTGTCAAAACATCTGCAAGCCGATCACCCGTCCAACCTGCTACCCTAGCACCAGCTTTGAGTATTTAAACTCAAGCCCCTAGCTAGCAATCCCCCACCACGGCCGCTTGAACCCCGTTTCGATCGAACATGATTGTCTCGATTCGAGCACAAGCACGAGCACGATCTATCTGTCGGTATGCGAGAAATCGGCGCACTAAAAATTCGCAAAACCGCGCCCCCAAACCCCGGATCGATAGGCCACACCGATAAGCCCCACCGATAGGCTAGAAACCGACCTTCCACGATCTCCCTCGGTTCATCCTCAAATACAATGGCTTTCGATCCGCTTCGAGGATTTGCCGCATCGAGAATTGGCACCCGGAGGAAGCTCGTTTCACCCCATTTAACTCTTTAACTCTCGACGACGGAACTCGGGGTCGAAAAAGACATCCTAGGACCGGAAAACCAGCCCACGGATCCAAAAACTGGACTCCAGGACGATCCGCTTCCGAAAGATCCTCCCAGGGTCGTACGGAAGGAGGTTTGAAAAGGTCCACGGAGAACCTCGCTAAAGCGGTTTTCCTCGCCCTTAAAAGCCGACCAAAGCTGGTTAAACCTCAGAAAACCTGAAAATCTTCACGAAAATCTATCGGTTAACCAAGCTAAGTCTTGTCCGGTAAGAAGCTTCGAGTTAGAAATATGGGATGATAGCCGCGTCTTGTGGCGGAGTTTTTTGTTTTCCTTTTTTCCGAAGGGTTTTATTCATGAAGCGTAGGAATGTCCATGGCTTCACGCTCGTGGAACTCCTGGTGGTCATCGCGATCATCGGCGTTCTCGTGGGCCTGTTGCTACCAGCGGTTCAAGCCGCTCGCGAAGCTGCACGACGCATGTCTTGCGGCAACAACATCCGTCAGGTCGGTCTGGCGTTTTTGAACTATGAGTCTGCCTACAAGAAGTTCCCACCAGGACACGGCGGACCAGCTCCCGGCGGAACCGGTCAGGACCAAAACGTCGGCGTAGGTCGCGTAGGGGTCAACCGATGGTCCGGAACGTTGATGGCTCTTCCTTACATGGAACAGCAACAACTCTACACCCAAATATTCACCCTCCCATATCGCCCCCCGGTCGGAAACCCGATCACCGGTTGGCTGTACCCTTGGGATATGGGGCCTAACGGAACCTACCTCCCTTGGAGAACTCAAGTTCCTAACCTGCGTTGCCCCTCGGACCCAGGCAAGATGAACATTGACGCAAACTGGGGTGATGATGGTCAGGCTCGTACCAACTACACCATGTGCTATGGCGATACCACCCAAAACAATCATATCGCTAGCCACCCTGCCGCCAACCGCGGTATGTTCCAAGGCCGATACCAGCGGAGAATGGCCGAAGCGACCGACGGTCTAGCTTACACGGCGATCCTCGGCGAAGTCGGTACCACCCCTAGCCAAAACCTCGGCTGGGGACAGGGTAAGTTCCGCATCCAAGGCGGTATGGTCGTCAACATGGGCGGTATGGAAACAGGCACCGGCGTTCTCGCTTGCCGAAATTCCGCCCAAGGCGATCGCTACGTCGGCGGAACTCCCGGCGGTCACTGGCGCGGTATGCGCTGGGGCGATGGTCACCCATCCTTCAGCGGTTTTACCACGATCCTCCCACCAAACCGCGCTTCCTGCAACGCAGGTGGTGGCGACTGGGACTGGGGTATCTTCTCGGCAAGTAGCTACCACGGCGCTGGTGCTCACGTCTGCTTCGGCGACAACAACGTTCGCTTCATCCCCAATTCGGTCGACGCCGGCGATGCCGGTCGAGATCCACCCTTGGGCCAAGACGGTCTGCGTTCCAACCTTCCAACCCCTTACGGTGCTTGGGGTGCGATGGGAACCAGGGACGCTGGCGACCTTTGGGATGCTGCTAGCATCGAGTAGTCGGATCCGACGATCCTAATCTCTAAAATCTCTAACCGGGCTTGGTCATCCAAGCCCGGTTTTTTTATGCCCTCCCGCCCCCCCTTTTCCTAAACTTCCCGGTGTTCCGTCTTTACTCCAGCCTCCTCAATTCTCTATCATCTCCCAAACGGTGAGCCATCGGACGGTTCCCCCTTGTTTAATTACTGGCCGGACGATGGTCCAAGGTGACGGTCATGAGCGGATTATGGATGATCCTATTGCTGAGTTTCCTGCAGCCCGATGAGCTTCTCCCAGCTCCCAAAAACGAATCTCTTCCAAAACCGCTGATGGTTTCGAGCAACATGGAACCCCAGCTACCTCTTGGCACCGCGCCGGAGTGCAAAATCGGATGGGGAACCGACTCCGCAGATCGCTCGATGTACCTAGTGATCCAACTCGCCCCTTCCTCAATCGCTCAATTCGCTGCGGGGGGCAACTCCATGGAGCTCGAAAGCCTTATCCCACCGGCTCTCCGAGGACGCATCCACAAAGTCATCATCCGGGTCGGAAATGGCCCCGTCGAGCAAAGCCCCCCGGAATCCGAACTCGATCGCCTACCACCCCTGAACGCCAGCACGACCCCAAGCGGTTCGGCCAGCGGTCCTTTAATCTCGAATCTGGACATGCGTTCTCCTGTGAACATCGATTTTCCGAAATCGGCCGAGCGCTCCTCGCCAGAGATCATCGCGACGTCAGGAACCCAACTACCCGTGGTCCCCGGATTGACACTCCCATCGACACCCAGCCCGGTCTTGCCCCCGTCGAACGTTCCGGCGCAGCCCCCGTCAAGCTTTACAGCGCCGCCTCCATCAAGCTATACCGCGCAGCCCTCGTCCAGCTATACCGCGCCGCCTCCATCAAGCTATCCCGCGCAGCCCTCGTCCAGCTATACCGCGCAGCCTCCATCGAGCTATGCTTCGCAGCCCTCGTCTAGCTTTACCTCGCAACCCCCATCGAGCAATAACTACGCCACAGATGGCTTTGCTCCGATGCCTCGCTCCGTACCATCGACACTCAACCCGTTTGGCAAAAGCGGGCTTGCAAATACGACCACCACAAGCCAGGGAAACGTCACCTACAACAGCTCTGTCCCGCACTTGGCCACCAATCCAAATCCGCCGAACGGTGGATACGTCTTGCCCAACGACAGTTATGCGGGCTATCCACAACAGCCCCAAAATGGGTACAGCCAAGGGGCTTATGGAAACCAAGGTTATCCGGCAACTCAGTATGCACAAAACACCTATGGAGGCCAAGGAATCACCAATCCGGTTCTACCGATCCCACAGGTCGCTTCGCGACCACTGCCATCGACTACGGCGCCACCGACACTCACCTCGCACACCTTGCCAAACTTCAATTCCGAGCGAGACCAGGCACTGGCAAACAACTCGCCGCGTGGTTCACTGGTTCCTTTCTTCTTGGTGCTCTCGTTCATCCTGAACGTTTATTTCGGGCTCTGGCTCAATCACCTGAGTACCAAGTACCGGCATCTGCTCGGAAGTGTGCGAGGGTTGGCTCCAAACTCCCTTGAGGCATAAAAGCATCAAGTCGTTTTGGCTTCCCAGGTCGTCCCTTGCTTGCCGTCTTGAATCGAAACACCGATCGACTTAAGACCATCGCGGATCGCATCCGAGGTTGCAAAATCTCGCTTGGTTCTTGCTTCGGCCCTCAGGTGAATCACAAGTTCCATGAGCCCTTGAACCAGCCGAGCCGCTTCCGATGAATCGGAGGACGGAGAGACCGGTTTGCGGAAGATCCCTAGGAGCGAAGCCATCTCCCGCAGGATAGAAAGTCCGCTGCGCAAGGCTTCTCGATTCGCTTCGCTTGGCGACTCGTCGAGTTGAGATTGGTCGATGAACCGATTCAAGGCCCTGGCCATTTCGAACAGGTCGGCCGTAGCACCCCCTGTATTGAAATCGTCGTCCATCTTGGCCAAAAAAGAGCTCCGCAACTGGATCAGCTCGGCAAGCAGAGCAGGGGGGTTCGCTGGAGCCTCGAACGCACTCCTTCGCATCGCATGAGGGATCTGGTAAACCGAGCAACCGAGAATCTTACCGGCCCTTTCGAAGAGTCGGTAAAAAGTCTCCAGAGCCGCACCTGCCTCAGCCAAAGGCTCGTCGCCAAAGACACTCGTCGAACGGTAATGCGTGCGAAGCAAAAAGAATCGAATCCGCTCTCCGGTGTGCTTCGAGATCAGACCAGCAAGACCGCCAGCTCCTTTGCTCCGAGAAATCTTTCCCGATACACCCGCATCGGGAGCCTCCGAGGCAGCAACCTGCGAGCCGGCATCCTTCGAGGAATCGCCCGAGGTTCGATCGGATTTCCCTCCGACTTTGCCACCTTCATTCGAAGCTCGCATCAAGCCGTTGTGCATCCAATAAGTCACCATGGGTTTGTCATGGCAGCAACGGCTTTGGGCTAGTTCGTTTTCATGGTGTGGAAAAACAAGATCTAGGCCACCGCCATGGATATCGAAGGTCTGGCCGAGGATCCCTCGACTCATCGCCGAGCACTCAATGTGCCAACCCGGACGCCCTTGGCCCCACGGGCTCGGCCAGCTCGGTTCACCGGGCTTGGCCGACTTCCAGAGCGCAAAGTCGCCCGAGGAGCGTTTGCGACTAGCTGCCCCCCCACCTTCGCCCTGCTGCTCGTCAGCCGAACGATTGCTCAAACAACCGTACTGCGGATCCTTCGTCACGTCGAAAAAAACATCTCCATCGGTCGAATAGGCGAACCCCTTGGCTATGAGTTCTTCGACAAAGGTGATGATCTCGTCGATGTTGTCTGTCGCACGAGGCATTCGGTCGATCTGGTCGACTCCCAAGGCTTGCAGATTCGACACGTAATCGGCTGTCATCTGCGTAGCCAACTGAAACATCGAGATCCCCTTTTCACGGGACCTTACGATCAACTTATCATCCACATCGGTAATGTTGACGACCCAAGTCACCTCATAGCCGCAATGGGTCAAATAGCGTTTGACCGTATCGAAGATCACAGGTCCAACCATGTGTCCGATGTGGGCCTCGGCATAGACGGTCGGGCCGCACAAATACATGCCCACTTTTCCGGGCTCGATCGTCCGAAACGGCTCCTTGGCCTTCGTCAACGTGTTATAGACTCGGATGGGGTATTCAGGTAGGTTTTCTTGCATAACTCAAGCTTTTCTCGACACTCAAAGGCAGAATCCGGTACCATTATAAGGGTTTTGCCCAGGAAGAATTTCGTCTAGGAAGAATTTCAAAACCGAGCGAAAATTTCGAAAGGTAGCGAATCGCGATGGTCGAGTCCACCGCAAACCTCCAAGGGCCTGTTCCGATACCTACTGATACCTACCGAAGTTGGGGATCTGTACCCTTTAGACAACACCCTTCAGACAACGAAGACTCGAACGCTTTGCAGTCGTTGAGCCCAAAACAGAATTAGAAAAATGACCTTCATCAAAGTAGATACCGGCGGATTGACCGACCCTGGATTGGTTCGAGCCGAAAACCAAGACCAATTCTTCGTCGGTGAACTCGCCCGCAGCGTAAAGATCCACTCGGTCTCCTTGGGCATCGCTCCGGAAACAACGCTCACAGGAGATCCCATCGGACAGATCCTTATGGTCGCCGATGGAATGGGAGGCCACCGCGCCGGGGCCGAAGCCAGCGGGCTTGCAATCCGCTACTTCATGACCGCGATCCTCAATCGCTTGCAGTGGAACAGCCTTCTTGCAGACGGTCAGCAAGACCATCTCTTGGACGATCTTCGCGAAATGCTCAGTGAAGCACACCGCGAGATCCGACGCCGCTCGGAAGCCTCCGAAAGCCTTAGCGGTATGGGCACGACCTTCACCATGGCCTACGTTGTCTGGCCCCGTATCGTGGTCGTCCACGCCGGTGACACCCGATGCTATGTCTTTAGCAAAGGTCGATTGTCCCTCCTGACTCGCGATCATACCGTCGCCAACGAGATGATGCGAAACGGCAAACTCAATCCCAACAACAACGAACGATCCCCCTGGGCCAACGTCCTGGTCAACGCACTAGGTGCCGGCGCCGAAGGAGTCCAAGGTGATCTAACAAGCTACCCGCTCGAACCCGACGATATCGTCATGATGTGCAGCGATGGGCTCAACAAACACGTCGACGATGAAACCATCGAACGCGTTTTAGCCCAAGGGGGCACCATGCAATCGATTTGCGAAGTGCTGATCGAATTGGCCAAAAAAGGTGGAGGCACCGACAACATCACTGTCATCGCCTCGCAATGGACCTTGGCCAAACAAGATACGACCATGCGGGTATCGGCTATCCCTCCGAGCGCACCTAGAATCATCGAGGAAATGCCCTCACCCATTCGCAATTATGGCACCCATATCGATCTGTCGACCCACATAATAACCACCATCGACGGCGATCGAAGCGGAGATACCGACCCGCTTATCAACGAGGCTCTCTAAACCCCCATGCGGCCCTTCCTCGCCCGCGCACTTTTCGCACCCACCTTCGCCTGGAACTACCTCCTGGGCAGAGTCCTGCACCGGCGCGACTGGTGGGACGAGGTAGATCCATATGTCCTCCTCGGCGCACTCCCACTCAAAAGGGACGTTCCCAAACTGGCCAAACTTGATGTTCGCGGCGTGATCAACATGTGCCAAGAGTATGCGGGACCCACCACCGCGTACCAAAAATATCAAATCGAACAACTCTGGCTGCCAACCGTCGACTTCAACCCACCGTCTATCGACTCGGTCGGCCGTGGTGTCGAGTTCCTCCACCAAAAAACCTCAAAGTCCCAACGTGTCTATGTCCACTGCAAAGCCGGCCGAGCGCGCTCTGCGACCATCGTGATCTGCTGGCTGGTCAAATACAAGGGAATGAGCCCAGAACAAGCCCAAGCCCACCTGCTGGCCTGCCGTCCTCACGTCAACCCCCGTTTACTAAGTCGCCCTGTGGTCCGAGAATACCTAGGCTTGCCAAATCTTGGATCAAGCTCCTAATAAACTTCGCCGATTCCCGTTGAACTTGGGCAGCACCGAAACCACGGCGGACCCACTGTGCAATCCTCTCCGAAATTTCATGGACCTCCCTATGTTCACAAGATTTTTGCTCACCGCAGTGAGCCTCTTGTTTACCCAAAACACAATCGTTGCTGTCCAACCCCCCGTCCAGCCCCCCGTCCAACCCCCGAGCCGCTACAGCGAGCCCATATTCCCCAAGGAACGACTACCGATGTGGAAACAAGTCGAAGAAGCGATCCAAAAGGGCCTGCCCAAAACCGCAATCGAGAAACTCGAAGCCATCGGCCAGCAAGCTCTCGACCAAAAAGCCTACCCTGAAGCAGCTTTGGCCCTGGCCCGAAAAATCCGTCTCCAAAGCGACATCCAAGGGGGTGATCCGGCCGAAGCCATCTTGGGCCTGAGCAAAGTACAGTCCGCACCGGACACGATAAAACCCGCTTTGCATGCGATTCTCGGCCATTGGTACTGGTCGTACTTCCAATCCAACCGCTGGCAATTCCAAAGCCGTTCGGAACTTGCCGATGAGACCTCCGAGGATATCAAAACTTGGGACCTCAAACGGATCTTTCGAGAGATCGATCGCCAATACTCTCTGTCGCTTGCCGATAACGAGTCCCTCAAAGCCTACCCGATTCAAACCTTCGACCCCCTCCTAGATCCGGGCACCTACCCCGACTCCTATCGACCCACCCTCTACGACTTTCTGGCCCACCAAGCCATCGAGTTCTACGCATCGGGAGAACAAGCCGGTGTGGTCCGCCAAGACGCTTTCGAAATCGATGCGGCTTCAGCAGCCCTGGGACCGACCGACGAGTTCCTCTCTTGGAATCCAAAAACCATCGATGCCGATTCTCCAAAGCTCAAAGCGATCCAGCTCTACCAAGCTCTCCTGGCTTTCCATGCCGCAGACGAGTCCCCCGACGCACGACTCCATTGCGACCTCGAACGCATCCGCTTCGTCACCAACAACGCCAACGGTGACGAAAAAGTAGCCCGCACTTTAGGACTCCTGGACTCGTTTGCCCAAAAGAACCCCAAGCATCCGCTCTCCTCAGTAGCCAGGGCTCGCTTGGCCGAGATTCACGTAAACGAAAACGACCTAGAGGCCGCCTACGATGCAGCACTCCAAGGAAAGAACGCGTTCCCCGATAGCATCGGAGGCAAACTGTGCCACAACCTGATCGAATCGATCACCGCAAAAGCAGTCAACGTTTCGACCGAACGGGTCTGGAATGCTCCTGCCCCCAACATCCGTGTCCGATACAAAAATATCTCGACCATCCACTTTCGCATCGTCGATGCCGATTGGATCCAACGACTCACAGGCCAAGATCGCTGGCGCCCCGACCAATTCAACGAAGTCGACCGACAAGAGCTTTTCAAAAAAATCCCAATCAAAGCCTGGACATCCAACCTCGATCCAACCACCGACTACCAAGAGGTCACCCACGACGAACTAGCCCCCGTGGACCTCAAGCCCGGATACTATTTCCTGCTCTATAGCCTGAACGGCCAATTCACCCCAGAGAACAACCAACTCGGAGCCTGCGAACTTTGGGTCTCCAAACTCGGACTCATCCTACGCCCCCGAAACCACTTCGGCATCCCTGAACTCGAAGATGGATTTCGCGGCATCGAAGGCCTCGTCGTCGATAACCAATCCGGTGAACCTGTCGCCGGCGCCAATGTCCTGTGCTTCGCCCGAAACAACAACAGCAACCAACTGCCAAACACACCGACGAGCCGAGTTCAAACCGACGCGACCGGCCTATTTCGTATCCCAAGAATCCAAAACGCCGCATTCATCCTCGTCGAACACCAAGCAGACCGACTCGCCAGCCAATCCGAAGCCTACGTTTTTGACCACCAAGCCCCCCCGGTAAACCCACTGAACGTGGCCCTATTTACCGACCGTGCAATCTACCGACCCGGGCAGACAATCCACTTCAAAGGGATCGCGACGAGCAACGATCGCAAAACCAACCGCTACGAAGTCGTCCCCAGTACGAAATTCACCGTCCAATTGCAGGACCCCAACGGCCAAATCGTCGAAACCCTCGACCTATCGAGCAATGACTTTGGCTCGTTCAGTGGCTCGATGACCGCACCGCGAAATCGCGGCACGGGCACCATGATTCTCTCGATCAAAGACCGCCCGTTTTCCACCGCGATCAACGTCGAAGAATACAAACGACCTAAATTCCAGGTGACCCTCGATCGAATCAAAGACCAAGTCAAACTCGATGACAAAGTCTCCCTCAACGGCAAAGCGATGAGCTACACCGGTACGGCCATCCAAGATGCGAAAATTCGCTACCGTGTCGTCCGCGCCGTGCGATGGCCCGAGTGGTTCCTCTCCTGCTTCGCTTGGCGAATCGCTCCCTACCAAGGACGCTCGCAAGAGATCGCCCAGGGCTGGGCCAAAACCAACGCCGACGGAAGCTTCCAAATCGAATTTATCGCCAAACCAGACCGCTCGATCCCCGAAATCGATTCGCCAATCTTCCGATACGATATCACCGCAGATGTCACCGACTCGAATGGCGAAACTCGCACGGGAACCCAAAGCGTCTCGGTTGGGTTCGTCACTGCCCAAGCCAACCTTTCGGCAAACGATTGGCAAACCGAATCGGAACCTGTCGAAATCGAAGTCAAAACCTCGAATCTCGACGGTCAAGAAATCGCCTCGGCAGGCCAGCTCAAGTTCTTGAAGATCCTCGAACCAAACGAAGTCCCTCGCGCCGATATCCTCGGCGAAGCCATCGCGCCGCGCCCCAGACCCATGCGGCGTGCACCGGGCCAAACCCGCGTGAAAAACCCACGGCCAATAACCCCACTCCAAAAGCCCGACCCCACCGATTACCGCCAATGGCCAACCGGCGATCTGGTCAGCGAGCAAGCTTACCAAACCGATGCCGATGGAAAAACCAAACTCAGCGTCAAACTGCCAGCCGGCCTCTACCGCGCAGTGCTCGAGTCCAAAGACTCCTACGGCAAGCCGATCCGCTCCGAACTGAACCTTCGTGTTCTGAATCCAGAGCAACCGAAACTCGGGATCAAACTGCCCCATGTCTTTGCCAGCCCCAGCGATTCGCTCCAACCGGGCCAAACCTGGAAGGCCCTCTGGGGGACCGGGTACGACAAAGGTCGCGCCCTGGTCGAAATCCAACACCGAGGTGCCATGATCAAGTCCTATTGGACCGATCCAAACTCCACCCAGCAGACCATCGAACTACCGATCGTCGAAGAGATGCGCGGCGGGGTCACCGTCCGAGTTACCTACGTCCGTGAAAACCGTCTCTACTCGGAAACACGAAAGATTTCCGTCCCGTGGAAGAACAAAGAACTGACCCTCAAATGGGAGCGATTCCGCAACAAACTCGAACCGGGCGCCAAGGAAAAATGGTCACTCAAAATCCAAGGCCCCGACGCCCAAGGTGCAAGCGCCGAACTGCTCGCCTCGATGTACGACGCCTCTCTCGATGCCTTCGCACCCCACCAATGGCTCAACCGTCTAGGCGATTTCTATGAGGAATCCCAAGGGGGCGTCCTGTCTCAGTTCCAGAACATGAGCCTTTGGGTCAACGTCCTGCATTCGAATCTCCCGAGCAACTATCAGAGCGTCGAGGAATCCTATCGCCGCTTCCCAAGCGAACTGCAAATGCAGCCTCCCATCATGTACTCCGGTGCCTACGCAACGTTGTCCCGTGGTTCCGGCGGAGTCGAATTTGGGTTAGCCATGGCGGCAGACGCTGCCCCTGCACCCGGCGGCCTTCCTCCCGGGGCGAGGGCAAAAAGCTTACGTGCGGGTGGCATGCGTGGAATGGGTGGCGCCCCAGGGGCCCCCGAAGCCGAATTCGCAGGCATCCAAGCCAACTCCGGTGGAGATGGTGCCAACGCAGGTTCCCCTAAAACGCTCTCCATGGATTCGATTTCTCCGCGGGTCAACCTTAACGAAACCGCCTTTTTCTTCCCCCATCTGCTGGCCAACGACGATGGCTCGGTTTCGATCGAATTTACGATGCCCGAAGCTCTGACCAAGTGGCGTTTCATGGCCTTGGCCCACGACAAACAACTCCGCAGCGGCAGCTTGTTCGATGCGGTCGTCACGGCCAAGGACCTGATGGTCCAACCCAACCCGCCGCGGTTCCTACGCCAAGGGGACCTCATTGAGTTTACCACCAAAGTCACCAACCAATCGAACCGAGTCCAGCAAGGAACCGTTGCTCTGCATCTGACCGATGCGATCGATGAGTCGAACGTGGACGCCAAGTTCGAAAACGGCAAAGCCGAACAGAGCTTCGAACTCGCGGCCAACGAGTCCAAATCCTACCGATGGCGCATTCGAGTACCGCAAGACGCACGCCCGATCACCTTCAAGACCATCGCTGCGACCGAGCAACTCAGCGATGGCGAACAAGCCATGTTGCCCGTCCTTTCGAATAAAGTCCTCGTCAGCGAAGCGATCCCGTTGCCAATAAGAGGCAAATCGACCAAGGAGTTCGCACTCCAAAAACTTATCGACTCGGCCGGCTCCGACACGATTCAAAACCAGTCTTTGACCCTGCAGATGACCTCGCAACCCGCTTGGTATGCCGTCTTGGCACTCCCCTATCTCATGGAGTACCCCTACGAATGCAGCGAACAGACCTTCAACCGTCTGTATGCCAATAGCCTCGCAAGGCACATCGCTGCAAGCGACCCGAAAGTCGCCAAAGTCTTCGAGACTTGGAGAACCCTTCAGCCCGAGGCTCTCGAATCGCCGCTGAGCAAAAACCAAGACATCCAGTCGATCCTCCTCGAAGAAACTCCTTGGCTCAGAAATGCTAACCGAGAATCCCAAGCTCGCCGAAATGTCGGAATACTCTTCGATACCAACCGCCTAAAGAACGAAACCGACTCGCAGTTGCAAAAACTATCCCAGATGCAGCGTCCGAGCGGTCTGTGGCCCTGGTTCCCAGGCGGCCCAGACAACGAATACCTCTCCTTGTACATCGTCACCGGCTTCGGCCGCTTACGCAATCTCGGCGTTGCGGTCGATGAAGGCATCGCACTTAAGGCCCTCGGAGCGCTGGATGCTTGGATGAACAAACAGTACAACGAGATCAAGGACAAGGATCCCAAGAAATCGCACTTGGGTTCCACCATCGCGCTGTATTTGTATGGAAGGAGTTTCTTCCTAAACAATCAGCCCATCGCACCGGAGTATCAGACAGCGCTGAGGTACTGGCTGGCTCAAGCTAAAGACCATTGGGTCGGACAAACACGCCAATCGCAAGCGCACTTGGCCGTCGCCCTCAAACGCTTCGGCGATGCCGAAACTCCCAAGTCCATCATCAAGAGCTTCAAAGAGCGAAGCGTTACCGATGAGGAACTAGGAATGTTCTGGAGAGACACCGAGCGATCCTGGTGGTGGTACCACGCCCCGATCGAGACCCAAGCCATGATGATCGAAGCCTTCGACGAAGTCGCCGGGGATATCCAAGCCGTCGAGGAGTGCAAAGTGTGGTTGCTCAAGCAAAAGCAAACTCAAGACTGGAAAACCACCAAAGCCACCGCCGATGCAGTTTATGCCTTGTTGCGTCGAGGTGAAAATTGGCTTGCATCCGACGCGCTCGTAGCGGTCGAACTCGCCGGAACCAAACTTGAACCAAAGAATGTCGAGCGGGGAACCGGATTCTACCAGCAAACATTCGCTGGAAACGAAATCCGACCTGAGATGGGCAAGGTGAAATTGACCAAGTCCGACGAAGGGGTCAGTTGGGGTGGACTCCACTGGGAGTACCTCGAGGACATCAACAAGATCACCGCACACGAGGCAACCCCTTTGAAGCTCGAGAAAAAGCTCTTCAAGAGGGTGCTGACCGCAAGTGGCCCGGTCCTCGAGGCCGTGGTCGCTCCGGTGTCCATCGGCGACGAACTGATCTGTCGCGTCGTGGTCCGAACCGACCGGGACATGGAGTACGTCCATCTGCGGGATTACCGAGGGAGCGGAACCGAACCGGTCAATGTCTTGAGCACCTACAAATCCCAAGACGGTTTGTTTTACTACGAAAGCACCCGTGACACCGCCACGCACTTCTTCATCGATTACCTGCGCAAGGGAACCTATGTCTTCGAGTACCCAGTAAGAGTGCAGTTGGCCGGCGAATATCCCATGGGATACGCATCGATCGAGTGCATGTACGCACCGGAGTTCAACAGCCACTCCGAGAGCATCCTCCTGCGAGCCGAATAACCCCAAAATGCAAAAGCCCCACCCAATTCCCGGAGAAAGTGGGGTCAAACTCCTCCCAACCCCTCCAAAAACACAAATTTCACGGTTTCCCTAATTGCGTCTGTCCCCCCTTCAAATTTGAGGTGACCTGAGCTAGAATTCGAGGAGTTATGCGTCCGTGGCGCAATTGGATAGCGCATCGGTCTTCGGAACCGAGGGTTGAAGGTTCAAATCCTTCCGGGCGTACTCGATCAATCTCGCGAACTACAGGCAACACGCCAGTTCGCGGATTGAGAGGCTTTCTCTGGCGATGCGTTAATCACTCACATCCCCAACGTTTGGGCATCTTCGGTCTTTCGGCCCCTGCGTGACGCTTTCTTACCGCTAGCAGAAATTCCTAATGTTGCTTCCGTCTCACCAAACCGGACAACTCAACTAGACGACCGCAGGGCTAACAGCAGGGCCGGAATCGGAGCTATCTGTCGACATGCAGCCTGGAAACTGTTCTCCGGTTAAGCTCGAATCATTAGGCCACGGCTGGTAGAATGAAAGAGTTCAACACTCAAGCAGCAAATGAGGACGGTGGAGCAGCCATTCGAGCCGGTTGCAGTTCTGCCACGAAATAAAGTCCAAAGACACTCAATTGAAGGTCCAGCATGTCGACAATCGAAGCCGCATCGAAAGTACTTGAAGAGATCGCTCAATTGTTTGGTTCAGGCCCGACCGATGAACAGATTTTGAATTTTCGGCCGTCTGCCGACGTCGCCCAACGAGCCTCGCAGCTTCTGTCGCTGAACCGGACCGGTCAAATGGATGACGACGTTAAGCACGAACTGGACCAGTACGAGCAAGCTGAACTTTTGATGCGTATGGTGAAGGCCCGGATACATGCGAGGCAAGGAAGCTAGGTAGGGATGAGCGAATATGTGCCTGCAGAACTGCGCCGGCTGATTCGTGAACGCGCCGGTCATCGATGTGAGTATTGCCTTCTTCATGAAGACGATGCCTTCTTGCCATATGAGGCTGACCACATCATCGCTGTCAAGCATCGCGGCGAAACGAACGAGGCAAATTTGGCTTGGACCTGCTTCGTTTGCAATCGCGGCAAAGGGAGCGACCTTGCTTCAGTAGACGAGACAACGGGAGAGATTGTAAGGCTCTTTCATCCCAGGACCGATTCATGGGACAATCACTTGGAGCTGTTGAAAGATGGCTCCCTTTCGGCCAGGACGGCTATCGGACGTGTTACAATCACTTTACTCAAGTTGAACCGTCCTGAGCTTCTAGCAATTAGAGCGTTGCTTGCAAAATCGATTCGAAAACCGCGGTAGTGTGACTTCGGCCACATCAATTGAAGGCATGGCATCGATGATGTCTGCGATGTGCTAGATGCGTCAGTGACGCCTTGACGCAACCTATTCCACATTTGCCGCTAATGGTTCCAGTCGAGCGACTTGGCGATGTGCGATTGCTGACGACAAAGAGTTGCATGAAGCAGAGGAGTGTCTGGTTGTATCCATTGCCCAGGACAATAGCCACCTGTCGCCAGACGGTGGAAGCGACTTTCCAATCGGGAATTCATCATCTCATTTTCCAGAAGATCGCGCCGTCTTCGTTCGCAGCCACGATTCGCTGCCGCTTACCGGGAACGGCGTCATGCCGCATCAGATCGTAGATGTCGTGGAGCAAAGCATCCGCTTGTGCAAAGTAGCCGTGGCCGAGCCAATCGAGATCAAAGTCCGGCACCGCCAGATCGCAGCCAAGCTGCGCGGCACGGATGGCGGCCTCCTCAAAGCTCACATTGAACCCGTGCAGAAAAATCAGCGCATGCGGTGTCTCTTCCTCGTGCATAGCCGCCTGCAGGCTTGCGTAAAAGTCGGAGTCAGCTTGGATCTTCAATCCGTGCAATCGCAGTTGATCATCCCGGAAATCCAGACGCTTGAGTCTGCTCCAGAAACTGCTCCCGGTTTCGCCGAAGCGGTGCGCGTTGGGTACGCGCACGGTCACTTGGCCAAGGGTCATGCTGGAGTGACGCTCGCCGGTGAACCCCTTCCGATCTGCGCTGGGGCGGCGGTTCGTGCCAAACCATACGGGATACAGCCGCTCGTCGGATCCCTCACCCCCAGTACTACGCTCGGTAGATGCGAGGTCAATGGACTCGATCCGGAATTCCTCATGCTGCGTCGCGTCGAGTTCCGCCAGCAGCGCGCGGACTTAGCGCTCCACAGCGGCCCGCTCGGCGGTTTCAATGACCAACCGCTGCTGGATTTGTCGAACCAGTTCCAGTGCCCGCTGGCGGTCGCCACGCTCGACGGCGGCGGTGATTTCTTGAACAAGTTGGGTTAGGTTCAATTCGATTCTCCGGCTTGACGGGCGAGGTCGAGGTGTTGGTCCACCGCAGTCTGCAGTTGGTCTACCGGCGTCTTGCGGTTGCTGAGCCACTGCGCCAGCGGTGCAAAGGCGGG
>Ga0315900_10001929_pt1 | contig 32531 bp, 20 predicted proteins | sample LakEriMetagenome_FD_203521 | JGI IMG/M metagenome (GOLD analysis project Ga0315900, IMG submission 203521) | Freshwater fungal communities from buoy surface, Lake Erie, Ohio, United States - Buoy 12 MA114 | ecosystem: Environmental > Aquatic > Freshwater > Lake > Lake biofilm | place: USA: Lake...
AGCGATGCACTTAGCTTACCGGTACTAACGGACGAACGCTTGACCACTCGTATCCAGTGCTTGCGAGCTCGATGCTCGCGGCATGCCAATTACCACGACCTTCCGCCGCGAAAGCGGCGGTACAACCCTTCGCTGCTTTGGCAGCGATACAACCTTTCGCCGCTTCGGCGGCGTCACGGTATTTCCGGTGAACATATCTGGAAGGTCACACCCGTTCCCATCCCGAACACGGTAGTTAAGCTTCCAGAGCCGATGGTAGTGCCAAAAGTGCGAGAGTAGGTATTGCCGGAATCTTTCAAGAACTGCCCGCACGGCCGCAAGGTCGTGCGGGCAGTTTTTTTGCGCAGCCTCTGCAGGGAGGGGGTGCCCCCTCCATGTCTCCGGACGTTCGCGTCGGCCCTCCGGGGCCTCCGCTCACTGCATGTCCGCTGCGCTCCGGCATCCATGCCTCCGCTTGCTTCCATAGCCCGGCGACATGGCAGGGGCACCCCTTCCCGGAAATCACGGTTCGATTGGGCTTCGCTGGCCACCTACGCCGGCTCGAGGGCACGGGCAGCCCCGAGCGGGTCACTCTGTGTGGACACCAGATTCAAGGCTGTCGAGCATCTGGCGGACGAGTTCCAGGGGCAGGCCGACCACGTTCGATTCGCTGCCCGCGACCAGCCGCAGCGGCAGCCGCTCGTCCTGATAGCCGCAGGCGCCGGCCTTGCCCTCCCACAGACCGCTGGCCAGATACCAGTCGAGAAACTCGTCGGTGAGCGGATCCATGGCCAGGAGGCTTTCGCAATCGGCGCAAGCCGGCTCGCCGCCGGGCCGCCGCCAGAGGCACACACCCGTGACGACGCGGTGCTCGCGTCCCGACAGCGCCAGCAGCATGCGGCGGGCGTCGAGGCGGTCGGTCGGCTTGCCGAGCACGGACCCGTCGACCTCGGAGAGCGTGTCGCAGGCCAGGATCGTGCCCGTGATTCCGGTCGCCACCACGGCGGCGGCCTTGGCGGCGGCCAGGCGTCGGACGTAGGCGGCGAGTGATTCAGTGGGGCTCCGCGGCGGGGCGTCGGCTTCGGCGGCTTCCGGCGGCTCGACGACGGTGACGTGCCAGCCTTCCCGGCGGGCGAGTTCCAGCCGGCGCGGCGATCGGCTTGCAAGCACGATCGACCGAGGCGACGCTGCATGCATGAGCGACATGTCCGACGGTATCGAGATCATCTTCGAGGACGACCAGGTGATCGGGCTGGTGAAGCCGGCCGGGCTGCCCACGGCCAATGCCCCCAAGGGGGCCGCGAGCGTCTACGACTGGCTCCGCCGCCGGCTGGGGCCGGCGGCCTTCGTGGGCATTGTAAGCCGACTCGACGCGCCGGTTTCGGGAGTGCTGGTCGTGGCCAAGACGTCGGCGGCGGCGGCGGAACTGGCCGGTCAATTCCGGGAGCGGTCCGTGCGCAAGGAATACGTGGCGGTGGTCACGGGGCGATTTCCGGCCCCGCTTGGGCAATGGGTGGATTGGCACGATCTGATCGCCCGCCGGCCGAACGAGCAGCGTTCGACCATCCGGCTTGCGGCTGCCGCAGCCGACGGGGCGGACGCTGCCGATGACGACGAGAGCGATCCGGCCGGGTTCACCGCCCGGCCAGCCCACGTCCGGGCCCGCGTCGTCCGCCGGGCCGGCGAGGTGTCGCTGATCGAACTCGAGCCGTCGACCGGGAGGCGGCACCAGCTACGGCTGCAAGTGGCCGGGCGCGGGTGTCCGATCGTCGGCGACCGGCTGTATGGATCCCGCCTACCGCACCCCCAGGGGATCGCCTTGCACGCCCGCAGCCTGCGGCTCGAGCATCCCCAGAGCGGCGCTGCGATGCGGCTGGCGGCCGACTGGCCGGTGCTCTGGACGACGCGATTCCCGGCGCTGTGTCGCCCGGCCCGCTGACTGCCGCCCGTGCCGATGTGGTTGGTACACTCGCATCTCCCGATTCGACGCTGCCCACCGGCGTTTCCATGTCGTCATCCGCTCCGGAGCCTTCGACCGACCCGCCCATGGCCCGCTTCCGCGAGACGGCGCTGGCCAGCAATCTGGTGCAGCCCGGGCAGGTGGAGGCGGCCGAGCGGGAGGTTCGGCTCGTGCTCGACGAGGCGGTGGAGCCCGGCGCGTGGGATCAGGCGGTGGCCGACAAGCTGGTCGCCCAGGGGCTGCTGACGAAGTTCCAAGCCCGCGAGATGCTCGCGGGCCGGCGCCGGTTCCGGCTCGGTCAATACACCGTGCTCGACGAGCTCGGTCGTGGTGGCATGGGGCAGGTGTTCCGGGCCGAGCATGCAATGATGGGCCGCGAGGTGGCCCTCAAGGTGCTGCCCCGCGCGAAGTCGACCCCGGAGTACGAGGCCGCCTTCCAACGCGAAATCCGCGTGCTTGCCCGCCTGGACCACGAACATCTCGTCCGGGCGCTCGACGCGGGGCACGATGCAAAGGTGTATTACCTCGTCACCGAGCTCGTACCGGGGCTCGACCTGCGGCGGCAGGTGCTCAAATACGGTCCGCTCGACGAACTGGAGGCGGCGTCAGTGATCACCCAGGCGGCCCAGGGCCTCGCCTATGCCCATGAGCAGGGACTGGTGCATCGCGACGTGAAGCCGGGCAATCTGCTGGTCACGCAGGACGGTCGGGTGAAGGTGCTCGACCTGGGGCTCGCCGGTTCGATGCTCGACTCCGAGAGCACGCGCACGGGGCGGGTCGTCGGCACCATGGACTACATGGCGCCCGAGCAGATTCGTTCTCCGGATACGGTCGGGCCCGCGGCCGACATCTACGGCCTCGGCTGCACGCTCTACTTCGCGCTCACGGGGCAGGTTCCGTTTCCCGGTGGCACCCGCAAGGAGAAGGCGCAGCGGCAGCTCACGGAACTCCCGACCCCGTTGGCGCAACTCGCCCCCCACATCGCCGCCGACTTGCGGCGGGTGGTCGACGACATGATGAAGAAATCACCTGCCGAGCGGATTGGCACGGCCCAGGAAGTGGTGCAACGCCTGCGGCCGTGGACGCCGCGATCGACCGTGCCGATGCCCCGCACTCCCGTCTCGGCCGGCGATCGCCGGCCCGCGGCCGCGGGCCGCCCGCTGCCGCCCCCGCTGCCCGTCGTATCGTCCTGGCAGGGCGATCCCTCGACCGCTGACTTCTTTCCGGGGTCGTCCGGCCCGGCCGGGGCGGTGACGGTGGTCGGCGGTTTGCCGATCGTGGCCGAGCCGCACGGCAACGATTTCAAATCACTGGCTGGTTTTGCGAACGGCCCCGGTGCGGCGCCGGCCGGTCGTACCGGCGTCGCTTCGATGTCGGCGCTACGCGGCACGGCCGCCAGGCGCCGCATGGTCATGGCCTGGGCGCGAGCCATGGGGATCGCCGCTGCGGCCGGCGTCATGGTTGGATGGGGGCTCGCCATGAATGGGGAGCCGTTGGCCGGCCTGTCGCCGTGGGCGGTGGGCTGGCTCGCGTTTTTCATCCTCGTCGGCGTGCAGGCGGCGGCGATCGCCGCGGGGGGGCCGCGGCGGTGACGTGCGTCGGCCCCGCACGCGGCGCCCGCGCGTTGACACCGGACCGGCCGCATCCTACGAAAGAGGCGGTTGGAGGCCCTGTTTTGCGGGGCGTGTGACTCCGGACGGGTAGCTCAGTTGGTAGAGCAACGGACTGAAAATCCGTGTGTCGCCGGTTCGATTCCGGCCCCGTCCACTTTCAATCAGACACCGGTCCGCATGCGGACGGCCTCGTGCGGTCTCTGACCGTCGTCTGTTGCCGGTGCACGGCTCGGGTCTGCCCTCGCCCTCTCGCCGCACGTCTCCGTCGTGGCCCTTTGAGCGGGAATTTATTGGGGAACGTCCAAGAAGCTCCGGGTGGAAACCCGGGGACTCCGGGCGCGAACACCATCCCGTCGGCCATGTCGCACGACTGCATGCACAAAAAAGGCGGGCGGTGTCGGGTGACACCGCCCGCCTGATGCTTTCCTGGGTCGGGGCAGCCGGTCGGCCGATCAGCCCGAAACCATGGCCTTGAGGTTCTTGAGGGCCCGGACGCGGACCTTCACGCTCGCCGGCTTGGCCGGGCGATCCTGCAGCTCGCCGGTGAAGGGATTCTTCACGCCCTTCTGAGCCGGACGGGCCGGAACCTTGCGCCGCTCGATCTTCACCAGACCGGGAATCGAGAACACGCCGATGCCCGAACCCTTGAGGGCCCTGGTGATCTCGTGGGTCAGGGCCTCCATCACGGCCACGACGTCCTTCTTCTGCAGGCCGGTCGTCTCCGAGATGCTGCGCATGATCTCGGTCTTCGTCATGGGCTTGCTACCCGACTTCTTTGCCATCGCCGACTCCTCCAAAAACGGAAAGGAAAATGGTGTGCGGCAGGACCCCCACCGCGCCTCGAAAACTCGGCTGAAAACGCCGAACGCGAGCGTGATTAGACTTTCGGAAAAAGAAAATGCAAGGCAAAAAGTTTGGTTTGGAGGCCGGAAACCAGCCTTTTTGCCGCCGGGGGCGAAGGTTTTCGGCCGCCGGCCCGGTTTGTCGGCTGGCCAAGAGAAGCCGTAAGATAAGGTCGGATGGCGGATTACGAGCCGCAAAAGGGGCACGCATCGCCCGGCCCGGAGACTGGGGTGGGCCGCGGCCCGGTCGTTCGCCAAGCCCGGAAACAACCGATGTCTGAACGCCTTGCCGGGACAGTTTCACGTCGGAACACACCGGTCTGCAGTCGGGCGCGGGCATGGCTGGCCGCGGGCATCGGCATGTTCGCCGTCATTCTCGCCGTGCTCGGTCAGCCGGCCGTCCGTGGCGAAGAGGAGGGCGAACCGGCCGCCGGCGAGGAACTCGACCGCGGCGTCGATCTCCCGACCGATCGTCAGCAGGAGCGATTGCTCGACCGGGCCCGCCGCCTCGTAGCAGACAGCGGTTGGAGCGACGCCGCGACGTTGCTCGACGAGATCCTCGGCGCGGAGCAGGATTTTTTCGTCAGGTCGCGAGCGCCGCGCGGCGGCACCTGGAGCAGCGTCAAGGCGGAGGCGGCGCGGTTGATCCGGTCGCTGCCGCCGGCCGGCCGGGCGGCCTATGAGCTCCAGTTCCGGGCCCGCGCCGAGCGGCTGCTCGCAGACGCGATCGCGGCCGATGACTCCGCGGCGATCGTGGCCGTCGCCCGCCGATGGTTCGCCACGCCGGCCGGGCAGCAGGCGGCGCTGCTGGCGGCGGTCGAAGCGCTCGAGTCTGGCCAGTCACTCGCGGCCACGGCCTGGCTCGACCGGCTGGCCGACGGCGATGCAGCGATCGCGGCGTCCGTCGCCGTCATGCGGGCCTGCGCGCGGGATCGCGCCGGCGACGTGACCGCGGCGGCGGCCATTCTGGAGCGGGCGCGTGCGGGGGGACGCGGGACCGCGCGGATCGCCGGCCGCGAGGTCGCGATTTCATTTCCGCAGGGGCGTGGGCTCGAGTGGCTGAGGGAGCTCGGCGGCAGCGCCGGCCGGCCGACCGGCGCCGCCGAATGGCGGCAGCCCCGCGGCGATGCCGGCCGCAACGCCCTGGCGGTCGCCTCGCGGCCGTTGCTCGTGCCCCGGTATCGCGTGCCGCTGACTCGACATCCAGAGGAGAGCCGGCGGCTCGACCGGATCCGTCGCGAGTTGGCCGACCAGGGAATGGCCCAGTGGCCCGCGGCCGCGCCGCTGGCAGTCGGCGGGACGATCCTCGCCCACGCGCCGCTCGGCCTGCTGGCCGTCGATTTTCTGACAGGCAAGCGAATCTGGCTCCAGGCGGGCCCGCGGGGCGGAGTCGACGTGACGGCGCACGAGGGCCGCGAATCCATCGGCCGCACCTTCGACGACTTCACCAGCGGAGGCATCTCCAGCGATGGCCGACTGGTGTTCGCCGTCGAGGCATATCCGGCGGCGTTCGCCGGCCGAACGGTGCCCGGTGATCAGTTCATGCCGCCGCCGCGGGAACCATCCTGGCGGGGAGGCAACACGCTGTCGGCGTACGAGATCGGCGCCGGCGGCCGACTCGCCTGGCGACTGCCCGCCCGCCACGGCGATGGACTGGGCCGCGCCGGCGGCCTGGCTGCCGGGGCGATCGATTCAGCGTCATGGTTCGCGGGGGCGCCGCTCGTGGCCGGAGACCGACTGTATGTGCTCGTCGAGCAGGCTGCGGAACTCCGGCTCGACGTGCTCCACGCGGCGGATGGGCGGTTGATCTGGTCCCAGCCGCTGGCGGCATTGGACGAGGAACATGCGATCACGGGCCGCGAGGCAGTCGGTCGTCGACTCGGTGGGGCGACGCCGGCGCTCGGCGACGGCGTGATCGTTTGTCCGCTCGGGGCGGGGGCGGTGGTCGCCGTCGACGTGTCCAACCGGACCTTCCTCTGGGCCTACGATTACGCCCGCAGTTCGGGCGAGGCCGATCAAGCGGCGGCCGTCAACGGCCGCCTGCGGGGATTCCCCGCCGGGCTGCGGGGGGCGGCGCTGGCCGATGGTCAGCCCCGCCGGCATCGCGCCGGATGGGGCGACCATGCGGCTGTCATCGCGGCCGGTCGCGTGCTGCTCACGCCGCGCGACTCCGACGAACTGCACTGCCTCAACCTCCAGGATGGCGTGCTGCAGTGGAAGGCGCCGCGGGGGAATCGGCTCCAGGTGGCGGGGATCGTCGACGGCCGGGTGGTCGTCGTGGCCCGCGACGGCGTGGAGGCGCTGGCCCTCGACGGGGGCCGGCCGGTGTGGCGGCACGCGTTCGAGCCGGGCGTCGGGCCGAGTGGCCGGGGCATCATCACGGCCGATCGCCTGTTTCTGCCGCTCGACGTTCCGGAGGTCGTGGAGATCGCCCTGGCAGACGGCACCATCCAGGGGCGGTCGCCGGCCCGCGGCGGCGCCGTGCCCGGCAATCTCGTCGCCTATCGGGGGGAAGTGGTCTCGCTGGGCGTGGATGCGATCGACGTCTTCCATCAGGCCGCGGCGCTCGAGGCCCGAATCGAGACGGCCGGCCGGGAGGCGACACCATCGGGCCCGCAGGCGTTTTGGGAGGCACAGCTCCTGCTGGAGGGCGGCCAGGTGCGGGCGGGCCTCGAACGGCTGCGCGACATCGGGCGGAGCGGCGGGCAGCGGCCGCCGCCCGACGCCTTGGCCGCGGCGCTGGCCTTCGCGCTGGGGCGTGATTTCACTGCGGCGGCACCGCTGTGGCGGGACTGCCTGCCGGCGGAAGGCCTGACCCCAGCGGCCCACGCCGCCATGCGGGCGCTGATCGATGGCTGCCTCGACGCCGGCCATCTCCCCGAAGCGTGGGCCGCCTGGCGGGAGCTGTTTCGGCGCGGCGGCGACGCCGCGGCCGACCCCGTCGCCGATGGCGGTGACCCACGGTGCGTGGTGACGGAGACGCGTTGGCTGCGGGGCAGGCTCGACCGTCTGTGGCGGCGAGCCGACGCCCCGCTCCGCGCCGAGATCGACGCCGCGTTGACGGCCGCACTGGCCGCCGCGACGGCAGCGGAGCGGACGCTCGAGCGGCTCGCCGCGGTGGCCGGACCGCTGCCCGCCGGGATGACGGCCCGCGAACGGCTCGTGGCCGCGCTGTCCGCGACGCTCGATGGGGCGGTCGAGAACGACGACGCGTCGCGGACGATCACGGTGCAGCGCGATTTCCTCCTCATCGACCTCGCCCGATGGGGCGATGCGCGGCAGCGGGCCGCCGCCCAGGATGCGATCGCCGTCCTGCGTCGTGGGCTCGAGCCCGATGACGACGCGCAGTCGACGGCCGTCGCCGCCGCGTGGCCGCTCGGCCGCGTCACCGTGCGGCGCGCGACCGCGGAGCGAACGGTGGCCGATGAAACCCGGGCGCGGCAGGTGCCGATCCGCCTCGATGAGGCGACCGACTCGTTCGTGCCCGGGCTGGCAGCGGCCTGCGATGCCCAGCAGGGGCGGCTCCTGTTCGTCGATCGCTTCGGCAGGCGGCTCGGCGACCCGGTGACCGTGAACGACAACGGACGGTTCGGCGTCCCGATCTTCGACCAGGCGGGCCTCGGGGCGACGGCGCTCGGCCGCGTGGTCTTCGTGCGGTCCGGCGGCTCCATCGCGGCGGTCGATCTCGCGGGACGCGGCAGCCGCCGGCTGTGGACGACGGCCGATGCCGGCCGCACGGCCGCGCGGTTTCGAGGCCCGGGGCCCGCCATCCCCCGGAACGCCGCCGTGCCTCTGGGCATGCGGATCGTGGAGCCCGACGCCGCGGCGCCGGCGGCGGCGGTCTGGGGCCGCCCGGTGACCGGGGGCCTGCCGGTGTTCGCGGGGCGGTCGCTCGCCGTGCTCGATCCGGCCACCGGGGACGTGCTCTGGGAGCGGCACGGCCTGCCGGCCGCGACGGATCTGTTGAACGACGACGACGTGCTCTGTCTGGGAACGGTCGACGGCCGCCGCTCCCCCGTGCTGTCGCTCGTCGACGGCCGCATCCTCCATCACGTCGATCTGCCCGACCGCCGGCGGCGGCTGCTCGAGTTCGGCAGCCGGGTGCTCGCGATCGCCGCGACCGACGATCCGGCCGCCGGGAGCATCAGCGAGACGGTGCGGCTGGAAGTGCTCGACGTGGTGGACCGCTCCACCGCGGTGCTCGGCGAGTTCGCCGGCGCGGCGCGGGCCTGCCCGTTCGGGTCGGGGCTGGTGGCCGTCGTCGAACCGAGCGGCGGGCTGGCGGTGATCGACGTCGCCGCGCGGCGGATCGCATGCCGTTCGCAGCTGCCGGCCATGCCGCCGAGCATCGATCTCCTGGAGGTGCGGCCCTGGGAGGACCGGCTGCTGGTGTGCGTCGGCCGCCGCGCGGAGCCGGAAGCCGCCGAGAACGATCGGCACGCGATCGCGCCGCTCCAGCAGACGCTGATCGCCGGCGTCGCCCACCAGCCGATGGACTTCAGCGTGTGGGCGATCGACGGCGGGTCGGGCGCCGCGCTGTGGGACGTGCCGGCGACCGTGGCGCGGCATTGCCTTCTGGCGGGGCAGCCGGCCGGCCTGCCGGTGCTCGTCTTCGCCCGGCAGATCCAGCGGCATCACGACCGGGAGAACACGTTTTTGAGCGTCCTCTGCCTCGACAAGCGGACCGGCCATGCGGTGCTCGAAGACGATCGGATTCCCGCGCAGCCGCATCTCCTCTTTGGCTGCGACGTGGTCGGCGACCCCGGCCGGCATCGGATTACGGTCCGCGAGCACGGCGGCGATCCGCAGCGCGTGATGCTGGAGTTCACCGGCGGTCCGCTGCCACCGCGACCGCCACATCAGGGCATCGGGCGGCCGGTCAAAGCCCGCGGCCTGTTCGAAGACTGGGGCCGCTGGATCGAGCCCTGGCTACCCGGGCGGGGATCCTGACGCCGTGCACCGCCCGCCTGCTGCATCGTGTTCTCCGGCCTGCTGCGCCGCCCGCCGTCGGTGGCGTGTGGTCGCGGTCGTGGCCCTCATCGGGTGGCTGCCTGCCGCGGGGCCCGCCGTCGCGGCCGAGCCGCGGGTCGAGGAGACGGTCGCCAAGGGGCTCGATTGGCTGGCGGGCCGGCAGTCGCGGCGCGGGAACTGGGCGGCCAACGAGGGCCGCTATCCCACGGCGATGACGGCTCTGGCGGGCACCGCGCTGCTCATGGAGGGCTCGACGACGACCCAGGGGCGGTATGCCGAGCCGGTGCGGAACGCGGTGGACTACCTCGTGGGCCGGGCCCGGCCCAACGGCCTGATCGGCGACCCGAAGAACGACGACCGCTACACCTACGGCCATGGCTTCGCGATGCTCTTCCTCTCGCAGGTGCTGGGCGAGGAGGAGGACGAGCGGCGCCGCGAGGAATTGGTGCAGGTGCTGACCAAGGCGGTGGAGTTCTCGGGGCGGGCGCAGACGAAGGACGGGGGCTGGGGATACGTGAGCGCCAAGGACGGCCACGATTTCGACGAGGGCTCGACGACGATCACGCAGGTGCAGGGGCTGCGCGGCTGCCGCAACGCCGGGATTCCCGTGCCGCGGGAGATCATCGCCAAGGCGATCGCCTACATCCACGCCTGCACGCTGCCCGACGGCGGCGTGCAGTACAGCTCCAAGGGGGGCGGCGGGCGGCCGGCGATTTCGGCGGCGGCGATCGCCTGCCTGTTCAACGCCGGCGAGGAGGACGACACGCACGTGCCGCGGATGCTCGCGTACGCCGACGAGCACCTGGGCAACATCGCCAACAACAGTTTCGGCCACTGGCACTACGCCCACTTCTATTACGCACAGGTCATGTATCGCGCGGGCGGGCGGAAGTGGGAGGCGTATCGCAGCCAGATGGAGAAGCGGCTCCTCGCCGAGGCCCAGGTGGACCGCGGGGGGGTGTGCTGGACGCAGGGCTACATCGGCCCCGTCTACACGACGGCCACGAACCTCACGATTCTCCAGCTCGACAAGGCCGCGCTTCCGATCTACCAACGTTGATGCGACGATGACCCGCCGGGGCTCGTCCCGCGCCGCCCCCCGAACCACCGTCTCCGGAGCCCCGCATGACCCCTTCCGCCGCCCCGGCCGTCGAACGCCTGCCCGCCGCCCGCGACCGTATCCTCGAGCAGCTCTCGCGGGTCATCGTCGGGCAGGGGGCGGTGATCGAGGAGCTGCTGATCAGCCTGTTCAGCCGGGGGCACTGCCTGCTGGAGGGCGTGCCCGGGCTCGCCAAGACGCTCCTCATCAGCACGCTCGCCCGCAGCCTCGACCTGTCGTTCAGCCGCATCCAGTTCACGCCCGACCTGATGCCCGCGGACATCACCGGCACCGACGTCCTCGAGGAGGACAAGGCGACGGGCGGGCGGCAGGTGCGGTTCCTGGAGGGGCCGCTGTTCGCCAACGTCGTGCTCGCCGACGAGATCAACCGCACGCCCCCCAAGACCCAGGCGGCGCTGCTGGAGGCGATGCAGGAGCGGCAGGTCAGCGTGGGCCGCGTGCGGCACCGGCTCGCCGACCCGTTCTTCGTGCTGGCCACGCAGAATCCCATCGAGCAGGAAGGCACCTACCCGCTGCCCGAGGCGCAGCAGGATCGCTTCATGTTCAAGGTGTTCGTCCGCTATCCGACCTTCGATGAGGAGTTCGAGATCGCGCGGCGGACCACGGGGCTGCCATCCGCGGACGCCGAGCCGGTGCTCGCCGCCGCCGACATCCTGGCGCTGCAGCGCAGCGTCCGCGAGGTGCCCGTCAGCGACCACCTCGTCCGCTACGCACTGGCCCTGGTGCGGCAGACCCGGGCCGGGGAGCGGGGCGTGCCCGAGTTCGTGTCGGACCAGCTCACCTGGGGCGCCGGGCCGCGGGCCGTGCAGTTCCTCGTCCTCGGGGCGAAGGCCCGGGCCCTGCTTCAGGGACGGAGCCACGTCGCCGTGGACGACATTCAGGCGCTGGCCGCGCCGGTGCTGCGGCACCGGATCGTGGTCGGCTTCGCCGCGGAGAGCGAGGGCGTCACGCCCGACACGATCATTCGGCGGATCATCGAGAGCACCCCGGCCAGAGAGGACGAGCTGACGCGTGACCCGCGGTTCCAGACGATATTTGCGTCCTGACGCGATCGCCCGCATCGCCCGGCTCGAGCTGCGCGCCCGCGCGGTCGTGGAGGGAGTGCTCGCCGGGCTGCACAAGAGCCCGTTCAAGGGGCAGAGCGTGGAGTTTCTCCAGCACCGGGAGTACGCCCGTGGGGACGACCTGCGCCGCGTGGACTGGAAGGTGTGGGGGCGACAGGACCGGCTCACGGTGAAGGAGTTCGAGGAGGAGACGAACCTCCGCCTCACGCTCCTCGTGGACTGCTCGGCGAGCATGGACTACCTGCCTGACCAGCCCGCGGCCGCCGCAGCGCGGCTGACGAAGTTCGACTGCGCCGCCACGCTGGCGGCGAGCCTCGCCTGGCTGGCGCTGTCGCACGGCGACGCCGTGGGCTGCGCCGTCTTCGACGACCGGGTGCGCTGGGCCGTGCCGGCGCGGACGGCGCGGTCGCACCTGGCGAGCATCATCGAGGTGCTGGAGCGGCCGCGGGCCGGCCGGCCCACGGCCTTCGCGCCGGTGCTGCGGCAGGTCGCCGAGACGCTGCCGCCGCGGGGGCTGGTGGCGATCGTCACCGACCTGCTCGGGGATCGCGACGGCGTGTTCCAGGGCCTGCGGCTCCTGCGGAAGCGCGGGCACGACCTCATGCTGCTGCACGTCATGGACGACGACGAGCTCGACTTTCCCTTCGCGGGTCCGACCCGGTTCGAGGGACTCGAGCTGCCCGACCACGTCGCCTGCAACCCGCGGGCCCTGCGGGCCGGCTACCTGGCGGAAGTGGAGGCGTTTCTCGCCGCCGCCCGCCGGCGGGCCGCCAGCGAGCGCTGCGACTACGCGCTGATTCGCACCGGCGAGCCGGTCGATGCCGCGCTCGTCAAGCTGCTCGCGCGGCGGGCGAGCATGGCGGTGTAGCCGAGGGCGCCGCGAGGCGATGGTTTCGATGCCGACGTTCGATTTTCAGTCGCTGCTCTGGTGGGGATTGCCGTTCGCGGCCGCGCCCGTCGTCATCCATCTCATCAACCTCCTCCGCCATCGCCGGGTGAAGTTCGCGGCCTTGGAGTTCCTGCTCGCCAGCCAGCGGAAGTACCGCACGCGGGTGCTGCTCAAGGAGATCCTCCTCCTGCTCCTGCGGACGGCCGTGATCGCCGCGATCGTGCTCGCCCTCGCCCAGCCCCGCTGGAAGCACGCCCTGGGCACGCTGTTCGGCGGCGGCCGGACGCTGCATGTGCTCCTCGTGGACGACAGCTACTCCATGACCGACGTGTCCGCGGCGGGCCGGCTCGGCGCGGCCGCCGCCTTCGACCGGGCCCGGAGCGTCGCGGATCGAGTGCTGGCGGAACTGGCGGCGACCGGCGGCGACCAGGAGTTCATGGTGGGCACGTTCTCGGCGCTGGCCTCCGGCACGAATGGGGCGTTCGGGATTCCCCGGCAGGCCGCGACGCCGGGGACGGTGGGGACGGCGCGGGAGGATGTGGCGCGGCTGACCGCTTCCGCGCGGAGCGCCGGGCCCCGTCAGGCACTGGCGACGACGGCCGACATCCTGGCGGCGGAGTCGGGCTCGGCCACGGTGGTGTGGCTGGTGAGCGACTTTCGCGCCCGCGATTGGCTGGCCGCCGAGGAGACCGTCGCCAGCCTGCGCCGGCTCGCCGCCGCCGGCGCGGCCCTGCGGCTCGTGGACTGCGCCGCGGATCCGGCCCCGAACCTGATCGTGGAGCGGCTCGCACCCGCCGCCGGCGCGGCGGCGGCGGGCGTGCTGTTGCCCTGGGACGTGACCATCCGCAACGTCGGCGCCGAGGCGGCCCACGACGTGCAGGTCGAGCTTCGTGAGGACGGCGCGGCGCGGCCGGGACTGCGGTGCGCCGAGATTCCGCCGCAGTCGGCCGTGACGCGGCGGTTCGAGACCCGGTTCACCCGCGCCGGAAGCCACGTGGTGGACGCGCGGCTCCCCGGCGATGCGGTGGCGGCCGACAATCTGCGGACGGCCGCGATCGACGTCGCCGAACGCATCGACGTGCTCGTCATCGACGGCGCCGCTGCAAGCGCCGACCGGGCCGGCGATGCCTTCTACGTGGCCGCCGCACTGGCGCCGGGCTCGGGGGCGCCGACGGGCCTGCGGCCCCGCGTCGAGCCGCCGCGGGCCCTCGCCACGCTCGACCTCGCGGCCTTCGACGCCGTCTGGCTGCTCGACGTGAACCGACTCGACGCGCCGGAGATCGCGGCCCTCGAGTCCTATGCGCGGGCCGGCGGGGGCGTCGTGTTCTTTCTCGGTCCGCGGAGCGACGCCGAAACGGTCAACCGCACGCTGCACCGCGGCGGCGACGGGCTGTTCCCGGTGCCCCTCGCCGGGCCGGTGGACCTGCTGCCCGACACCGCCGTCAACCCCGTGCCCGACCTGGTCGTGGAGCAGCACCCGGTCGTCGCCGTCCTCGCCGGTCAGCGGAACCCGCTCCTCGACGCGGTGCGCGTCGGTCGATTCATGGCGGTGGCCCGCGGGCACGATCCCGACGCCGGCCTGCGCCGGCTGCTGTCGCTGCGGACGGGAATGCCGCTGGTGGTCGAGCGGCCGTACGGCGCGGGCATGGTCGTCGCCGTGCTGACGACGGCCGCGCCGACGTGGAACAACTGGGCCCGTGGCAATCCGAGCTGGGTCGTCGTGCTCTTGGAGCTGGAGGGGCATGTCGCCCGCGGCCGGCACCGCGGCGCGGCGCCGATCGTCGGCGATCCGCTGGTGGTTGCACTGGATCGCACCAGCGACGAGCCGGAGGTCGATTTTCTCGTGCCGCCCGCCGGGACGATCGTCCGCCAGACGGCGGCCGCCACCGCGGATGGCTTCGCCGCCCGGCTGCCGGCGACGGCGGTGCCGGGCGGCTACTCCGCCCGCTGGCGGCGACTGGACGGCACCGAACGGGAGCGGACGCTCGCGGTGAACGTGGATCCGGAGGAGGGGCGGCTGGAGCGGATCGGCCGCCCGCGGCTCGATGCCGCGCTGGCCGGCATTCCGTTTCGCTACGATGCCGCTGAAGCCCTGCAGCCGGCCTCCGTGTCGACGGCGGGCGAGCCGCTCGTCAAGCCGCTGCTCTACGGGCTCCTCGTGGCGCTCGTCGCCGAGCAGCTGCTGGCCCATGCCGCGAGTTACCACCCGCGGCGCCGCGGCGCCTGAAGACCCATGCCCCACGCCTCGCCACCGCCGTGTCTGTTCGCCGCCGCCGAGAGCATCCGGCATGCGGTGTCGAGCCGTCTGGTGGAAGGCTTCTCCGACTGGTGGGAGATGCCCGTCGCGGTGACGGTGGCCGGCCTCGGGGCGGCGTTCGCCGTGTGGATGGTCCGCCGCGACGCCGCCGAACTGCCGGCGGCCGTCCGCTGGCTGCTCGCCGCGCTGCGGCTCGCCACGCTCGGGGCCGTGGCCGTCGCGGTGCTCGACTTCGAGCGGACCGCCGAGCACGAGATCGTGTCGCCGTCGCGGGTGGCCGTGCTGGTCGATTCCAGCGCCAGCATGACGCTGGCCGCCGCGGCCGCCGGGCCGGCGGTCACGAGCCGGGCCGACCGCGGCCGGGAACTGCTCGCCGCGGGCCTGCTCGACGCGCTCGCCGCGCGGCACGAGGTGTCGCTGTGGCGTTTCGACGCCGACGCGGAGCGGCTGGTGACCCTGCCGCTGCAAGACGTGGCGACGAGCGGCCCCCGCGACACTCCGGCGGCCGCCGCGCCGGCGTGGGTGGCGGATCTCGCCCCGCGCGGTTCCGAGACGCGGCTGGGCGAGGCCTTGGCCCGGGTCGTCGATCAGGAACCGGCGGGCGTGCTGGCGGGTGTGATCGTGCTCACCGACGGCGGCAACAACGCGGGTGTCGATCCAGTCGCCGCGGCCGCCGGCCTCGCGGCTGCGGGCGTGGCCGTCCATCCGCTGGGCCTCGGGTCGGAGCAGCTGCCTGCCAACGTCCGCGTGGCCGATCTCATCGCGCCGGCCCGGGTCTTCCCCGGAGATCGGTTCGCGGTCACCGCCTACCTGCAGGCCCAGGGGCTGGCGGGGCAGATCGCGCGGGTCACGCTCGCCGCCGGGCCGGCCGCGGACGGCGCCGGCGGCACTTCCCCGCGCGACGTCGATGCGACCGACGTCGTCCTCGGCGCCGACGGGGAACTCGTGGCCGTGCGGTTCGACGTGCCGGGGCTGGCGGCGGCCGGCCGGCGGTCGCTCGTGGTCCGGGTCGCCGCTCCGCCCGCGGACCGGACGCCGGCCGACGATGCCCAGGAAGCCGAGATCGAGGTCGTGGACCGCGTGACGCAGGTGTTGCTCATGGCCAGCGGCCCGAGTCGCGAGTATCAGTTCATGCGCAACGTGCTGCAGCGTGACAAGAGCTTCGCCGTGGACGTGCTCCTCGGCACCGCGGTCGCCGGCATCTCGCAGGACGCGCGACGCATCCTCGATGCCTTTCCAGCGAGCGACGAAGCCCTCGCGGCGTACGATGCGATCGTGGCCTTCGACTACGACTGGCGACTGCTCGATCCACCGGCCGTGGCCCGTCTCGACCGCTGGGTGGCCCGGGAATCGGGCGGCCTGCTCCTGTTCGCGGGCGGCCTGTTCACCGACGCTTGGCCGGCGGCGCCGCACACGGCGGCGATCCGCGGCCTCTATCCGGTGGAGCTCCGCCGCGGCCCTCGCCTCGGTGCGAGTGCCCCGGCGGCCGCCGCGGCCATGCCCCTGCTGTTCACTCCGGACGGTCGGGATGCCGAGTTCCTCTGGCTGGCGGCCAGCCGCGTCGCCAGCCAGACGGTATGGGCCGAGTTTCCGGGGGTCTATGCCTGCCACGAGACCGGCGGCGCGAAACCCGGCGCCACCGTCTACGCGCACGCGGCGGCCGGCCGCGGCGGCGCCGGGCAGCAGCCGGTCTATCTCGCCGGGCAGTTCTACGGTTCGGGCAGCGTGCTGTATGCCGGCAGCGGCGAATTGTGGCGGCTGCGGGCCACCGACGATGCGGTGTACGACCGGCTCGCCGCGCAGCTCGTGCGGCACGTGTCGCAGGGGCGGCTGCTTCGCGGCGGCCGCCGCATCCGGCTGCTGGTGGATCGGGACCGGTTTCCGGTCGGCGCGAACGTGGCCGTGCGGGTCGTGCTGCCTGACGCCGCATCCTCCACCGGCGTCGACTGTCGGGTGGTGGGGCCGGACGGCACCACGCTGCCGGTGACGCTCGCGGCGGAGCCGGGTCGGCCCGGGTCTCTGCAGGGCGGGTTCGTCGCGTCCCGTGAGGGCGGCTGGCAGATCGAGGTCGAGGCCGCCGGAGACGAGAAGCTTTCCCGGCGCATCCAGGTGCAGCTGCCCGACCGCGAGCTGGCGAAGCCGAGCCTCGATCGCGGCCTGCTCGAGCAGCTGGCCGCTGCCACCGGCGGCACGGTGGCGACCCCCGGGCCGGAGTGGACGGCGGCCGACGCCGCGCGGCTCGTGGCCACGATTCCCGACCGGTCGCGCCGGGAGTATGAGGCCGGCGCGGACGACGCCGACTTCAAGCGGCGGCTGAACACCGTGCTGCTCGGCCTCGGCATCGGCTGCCTGTGTCTCGAATGGATCATCCGTCGCTGCGTGAAACTCGCCTGACCGTGCCGCCAACGGCGCACCATCCGCCATGTCTTCCGCCACCATTCCCGCCGCGACCGTGACGCCCGCCGGCGGGCCGCTGCGGCATCTGCTCGCCGACGTCCGCCGTCGCACCCGGATGTGGATCTGGATCGAGTCGCTCGCCTGGCTGGCGCTCCTGGCCGGCGGTGGATTCTGGGCGTCGCTCGCCTTCGACTGGTGCGTGGAGCCGCCGTCGTGGGTGCGGGGGGCGCTGCTCGTGGCGACGGCGGCCTGTCTGCTGTGGGTGCTCGTGCGCCGGCTCGTCGGGCGGCTCGCCGTGCCGCTCCGCGACGACGCCCTGGCGGTGATCGTCGAGCGCAGCCATCCGGAGTTTCGCGACGGCCTGTCGACCGCGATCAGCCTGGCCGGAAGCCGGCGCGAGGATGTCGATCCGGCGCTGCTGGCGCGGACGACCGCCGCGGCCGAGGCGCTGGTCGGCCGCGTCGATCGGCGGCGGATCTTCCGCCACCGCAGCCTCTCGTGGCTGGCGGTGGCGGCGGTCGCGGCGTCGGCGACGATCGCCGGCTTCGTGGCGCTGCGTCCGGCGGTCGCCGGCGTGTGGGTGCGGAGGTCGCTGCTGCTGCGCGAGGAGCCCTGGCCGCGGCGCACGGTCTTGGAGGTGGAAGGCTTCGTGGACGGCGTCCGCACGGTGGCCCGCGGCGCCGACGTCGATCTGATCGTGCGGGCCCGCGGCCCGGGCGGGCCGCCCGCGGCGGTCGATCTGCGGATGCGGGGCCCCACCGGCTGGAAGACGGCGCGGATGGGAACCCGTGGCGGCATCGACGGACAGAGTCAGACGTTCGGCCACGTGATCGAAGGGGTGGGCGAGGACCTGCGGCTGGAGGTCCGCGGCGGCGATGCGCGGCTGCGAAACCTCCGGCTGCTGGTCGTCGCGCCGCCGGCGGCGGAGACGATCGAGATTCGCGGGGTGCCGCCGGAGTATCTGGGCGGACCGACCCGCACGCCGCCGGTGTCGCGGCTGGTGAGCCTGCCACGCGGCTCGCGGGTGGCCATCGACTGCCGGGCAACGAAGCCGCTGGCCGCGGGGCGGATCACGGTGCGGCCGGTGGGGACGGCGCCGGCCGCGGACACCGTGCTCGTGGCCGCGGGGCCCGCCGGCCCGGCGGGAACCCTGGTCGCGGGCCTGGTCGACGTCCTCGACCGCGACCTCGTCGTGACGGTCGAACTCGTCGACACCGACGGCCTCACGAATCGGGAGCCGATCACGTTCACGCTCCTGGCTGTGCCCGACGAGCAGCCGCGGGTGGCCGCCCGCCTGCGGGGCATTTCCACCGCGGTCACGCCGCGTGCCCGGCTGCCGCTGGAGGGCACGATCAGCGACGATCATGCGTTGGCGGCCGCGGAGGTGCGGCTGGCCGTGCAGCCCCCGGCCGCCGCACCGGCCGGCCCGGCGCCCGCGGGCCGCGCCGTCGCGATCGCCAAGGTCAAGGGCGGCCTGCCGCTCGTGGAACTCTCCGCGGACGATCCGCCGGTGGATGTGGAGCCGTTGGGGCTCGTCCCGGGGATGCGGCTGGCCGTGACGGTCGCCGCCAGCGACGCCTGCACGCTCGACGGCGGGCCGCAGATCGGCACGAGCGACACCTGGACGCTCGACGTCGTCACCCCCGAGGCTCTGCAGGCGATGCTCGAGGCCCGGGAGATCGTGCTGCGGCGCCGCTACGAGGCCGCGATCGAGGATCTCGCGCAGGGCCGGGCGCGGCTGCCCCGCGACGGCACGGCCGATGCCGGCGGCCGCTTCGGCGAGGTCGTCGCCCGGGCGGCCGGCGAGACGGCGGAAATCGCCGCGGCCTTCCGCGACATCCGTCGGGAGTTCGCCAACAACGCCCTGCTCACGGCCGAGCTCGAAACGCGGCTCGTCACCCAGATCGCCGCACCGCTCACGGCGATCGCGACCGCCGACCTGCCCGGGCTGGCCACCGCCTGCCGGGCCACTCCGGCCGGGGCCGTCGAGCCGCTCGGCCGGCAGGCCGACGAGGTGCTCGCACGGATGCGGGCGGTGCTGGCGCGGATGATGGAGCTGGAGTCGTTCAACGAGGTGATCGAGCGGCTGCGCAGCGTGATCCGCACGCAGGAGGAGATCCGCACCGAGACGCTGCGGCGGCAGAAGCAACGCGCCCGGGAGGCACTGGAGTGACCATGCGTGGCATCGTGGCCGGGAGGAAGATGGTGATGAGCGGTGCGGCGGCGGTCGGCCTGCTCGGCGCGGTGGCCGGCATTCTGGCCGCGGCGCCCGGCGGCCCGCACTCCGGCCTGGTGGACCGCGAGCAGGAGGTGCGGCGGCAGTATCGCGACCTCGAACGGTCGTTCCTCCGGCTCGCCGACCTGCTCGCCGCGAGCGATCCACCGCGGGCGGCGCTGCTGCGCAGCGTGTTCGACAAGGCCCGCGCGGAGCAGGTGGGCGATCGGCTCGATACGATCGTCGATCTGCTGGAGAAGGGGCAGTTGCTCAAGGCCGGCACCAGCCAGGCCGGGGCGATCGAGCAGTTTCGGGCGCTGCTCGACCTGCTCGAGTCGGGCGACACGGATCGGCAGCAGGCCAGCACCAAGCAGGAGGTGCGGCAGTATCTGGCCCGGCTCGCCAAGGCGGTCGCCCGACAGCGGGACATCGAGGGCTCGACCGAGGCCGGCGGGCGGGAGGCGGAACTGGCCGAGCGGCAGCGGGCCTTGGCCGAGGAGACGCGGGCCCTCGCGGAAGACATCCAAGGCTTCGCGCGGCGGATGGATGCCCGCGCGGGATCGGGACGCTTCGGTGCGGACCGGGATCGGCCGGCGTCGAAGGACGGCGATCCGTCCGCTGCGGACGGGCATGACGGGGGGAAGCGGCCGAAGGAGCAGGCCGCGGAGGGCGGGGAGGCGGGAACACCCGCCCCCGGTGACGCGGCCGCGGCTGCGGAGGAAGCTGAGTCCCAGGGCGACGACGACGCCGCCCGCGCGCAGCGCACGCGGCAGCGGCTGGCGGCCGCCGAGAAGCGGATGCGTTCGGCCCGCGAGCGACTCGAGGAGGCCCGGCGCAAGGACGCCCGCCGCGAGCAGGAAAAGGCGGTCGAGGAACTGGAGACGGCCCGGGCCGAACTGGAGGAGATTCTGCGGCAGATGCGGGAGCAGGAGGTGGAGCGGCTGCTGGTGCAGTTGGAGACCCGCGTTCGCGAAATGCTCAAGGCGGAGCGGCAGGTGCGCGCCGGAGCCGAAGGAGTGGCGGCGGAGAGCACACCCGGTCGCGAGCGCGAGCTGGAAGCGGCGCGGCTCGGCCGCGAGCAGCAGGCGATCGCCACGGAGGCCGCCCGGGCGCTCGTGCTGGTGCGCGACGACGGCTCGGCCGTGGCGATCCCGCAGGCGCTGGAGAGTATCCGCGACGACGCGGCCCAGGCGGCTGGTCGCCTCGGTCGTGGCGACGTGGGGAGCACCACCCGCGGCCTGCTCACCGACCTGGTGACGAACCTGGAAGAACTGCTGGCGGCTCTGGAAAAGTCGCAGCGTGACCAGGAGCAGCGGCAGGCCGGGGCCGGCGGCGGTCGGCCGCAGGAGCCGGGCGAGCAGCCGCTGGTGGACAAGCTGTCCGAGTTGAAAATGATCCGCAGCCTGCAACTGCGGGTCAATGCCCGCACGCAGCGGTTCGCCCAGCTGCTCGATGATGGGGCCGGTCGGGCAGAGGCACCGGAGCTCCGCGCGGCGCTGGAGCGGCTCGCGGAGCGGCAGCGGAAGATCGAGCGGGCCGCCCACGACATCGTCGCCGGCCGCACGGAGGATTGACGCATGGAGCCGGCGCTGGCTGGGGAACGAAGTTCGCCATGCTGCACGACGGTCGCTCCAGTGGCGCAAGCCTCCAGGCTTGCGAATGCGGGTTGTGGAGCCACAGGCCGGATGCGACGGTCATGGGTTTTCGGGACGGGGTTTTCGGCCAGGCAGAATGTCGTTCCCCGCGAGTCCGGCGGCCCCTTTATGATGGAAGCACCGCCTGCCGGCCGCACCGCACCCGTGAGCGACGCATGAGACTCCAGCCCGCAACGGCCCTGATCTTCGTCGCCGCCGCCGTCGCCGGGTGGGCCGGTGGAGCCCGGAGCGCGCCGCGTACACCGGCTGAGCCGGCGGCGGAGTTCGCCCGCGAACCATCGTGGCGCGGGCCGCAACCACAGGACGTGCGGGCGCAGGTCGAGAAGTCGCTCGACCGCCGGCCGCCGGCCGAGGCTGGGGCACGCCAGCGGCTCGACGAGACCTGGGCCGCGGTCGCCGCCGGCCGGGGCGACATCCTCGACGCCGTGATCGACTCGATCGCCGCGCGGGAGCCGCGGGCGGCTGCGATGGGGGCCGCCATGGCCCGCAACGCCACGCCGGATATGTCATGGCTCGACGACCCGCAGATCGACACGTTCCTCCGCGACGCCGTGCGGCTGTGGTGGGGCCGGGAGCTCGTGCGGCGCGACCGCTTCGACGAGGCGCTGCCGCTGCTCGCCGGGCTCGATCCGACAGTGAGCGTCGATCCGGCGACGCTGCTCTTTCACCGCGCCGCCTGCCAGCACTGGCTGCTCGACGCCGACGGGGCGATCGAGTCGCTCGACCGGCTGTTGGAGCGGGAGGAGCAGCTGCCCGCGCGGTACGCCCGGGTCGCCCGGCTGCTGCGGGCCGATGCGGCCGGGATCGACCGCGATTCGCTCGACCACATCGCGCGGCGGATGCGCGACGTGGGCCGGCGGCTGGAACTCGGCCGGATGGGCGCGGGCACGCGGGAACTCCAGGATGGCGTCGTCGAGTCGCTCGACAAGCTGATCAAGAAGCTCGAAGAGCAGCGCCAGCAGCAGGAGCAGGGGGGCGGTGGTGGTGGCGGCGGCTCGGCCCAAGGGGGTGAAGGCAAGCCGATGGACGACAGCCGCGTCGCCGGCGGCAAGGGAGCCGGCGACGTGCAGAACCGCGATATCGGCGCCGCCGACGGCTGGGGCAACCTGCCGCCACACAAGCGCGAGGAGGCGCTGCAGCAGATCGGCCGTGAGTTCCCGCCGCATTACCGCGAGGCGATCGAGCAGTATTTCAAGCGGCTGGCCGCCGGCGGGGAGGAGCGATGAAGCCGGGCCGCATGGGGGGTGGGCTGCTCGTCGCCCTGGTGACCGCCGTGGCTGCCGCCGCCGATCCGGCGGTCGTCGCGACGCTCGAGAAGACCGACGGCACGACCGTCTCGGGAACGCTCGCCGCCGTTTCCCCGACCGCGGTGACGCTGCGCGGCGCCGATCCCGTGGCCGTGGCCACCGTGCGGCGGATCGTGGTCGCAGGGCCTGTGGCCCGCGGGCCCGTCGTGGTGGAATGTGCCGACGGGAGCACGCTGTCCGGAACGGACTTTGTCTGGGAGGGAACCGCGGCCACGGTGCCGCGCGGTGATGGTGTCGTGGAACTGCCCATGCAGCGGGTGCGGAGCGTGACCCTGCGCATGCCGCGGGCCGCAGGCGACACCCCGCCGCCCGACTGGCGGGCCGTGCTGCCGGAGTCGCCGCAGACCGATCTGCTCGTGGTTGCCAAGCAGGAGGAGCAGGGCGAGCGGCTCGACGTGGTCGAGTGTGCGATCGCCGCGGTGACCGCCGACACGGTGACGGTCGTGCTCGAGGAAGAACGCATCCCGGTCAAGCGGCCCAAGGTGGTGGGGCTGTGGTTTCTCCGCGCACCGGAGGCTGGCGGCGGCACGCGGGTGGATGTCGACGGCGGTCGGCTCACGGCCCGCACGGTGTCGTGGACGCCGCAGGCCCTCGTCGTGGACGACGCGGTGCGGCTGCCCGCCGCGCTGCTCCGGTCGATCGACTACGCCGCGGGGCGGACGGTGCGGCTGGCGACGCTCGCGATGGAGCGGTCGGAGACGGAGCCGTTCTTCGGCACCCTGGGCCGCATGGATGGGCTCGGTCCATACTTCGCCCCGCGGTTCGTGGGGGCGGAACCGGCCGCGCTCGTGCTCCGGCCGCGGAGTCATGTCGTGTGGCGGGTGCCGGCCGATGCCCGCCGCTTCCGCACGGCCGTGGCCGCCGCGCCCGGAAAACTGCCCGCCGGCGTCGTGGTCACGGTGCTGCTCGACGACCGCGAGATGTTTCGCCGCCGCATCGACGACGCCGAGGCGAGCCCCGTCGATGTCGACGTCGCCGGCGGCCGTCGCCTGGCGATCAAGGTGGAGTTTCCCGCGGGCGGCGGCATGGGCTGCCCGCTGCGGTTCACCGATCCGGTGTTCGAGAAGTGATGCCCGCCCCTCCGCAACCGCCGCGACTGTGGATCGCCCTCGGGGCGGCGTTGGCCTGCGCCGGCTGGGCCCTGTCCGCGGGGGCGGCGGACGATGCGGAGGTGCGCGCGGCCGAGCGACGCCGGGTGGAGACGATCCGCCGGGCCTCGGCCGCGGCGGTCTCGATCTTCGCGGGCGCCGCCGGCGGCGGCTCGGGCGTGCTGGTCAGTCCCGACGGCTACGCGCTGTCCAACTTCCACGTCACGCAGCCCGCAGGTCTGGTGATGAAGTGTGGGCTCGACGATGGCCGGCTCTACGACGCGGTGCTGGTGGGCCTCGATCCCACGGGGGACGTCGCCCTCGTCAAGCTCCTCGGCCGGGATGACTTTCCATTCGTGACGCTGGCCGACAGCGATCGCGTCGAGCCGGGCGACTTCTGCTTCGCGGCCGGCAACCCGTTCCTCTTGGCCACCGACCTGCGGCCGTCGATCAGCGTGGGCATCGTGTCGGGCGTGCATCGCTACCAGTTCCCCGCCGGCACGATCCTCGAATACGCCGACTGCCTTCAGGTGGATGCCGCCATCAACCCCGGCAACTCCGGTGGCGGCCTGTTCGATGCGGCCGGCCGACTGATCGGCGTCAACGGGCGGGCGTCGTTCGAGAAGCGCGGCCGCGTGAACGTGGGCGTGGGCTATGCGATCTCGGCCAACCAGCTGCGGAACTTCATGGGCCTGCTGCGGGCGGGCCGGATCGCGGACCATGCGACGCTCGGCGCGGTCGTGGCGACGAGCGCCGACGGCCGGGTGGTGGTCTCCGACATCCTCGATGCCTCCGACGCCTGGCGGCGCGGACTGCGACACGACGACGAGATCGTGTCGCTCGCGGGGCGGCCGGTGCGGACCGTGAACGCCTTCAAGAACGTGCTCGGCACGCTGCCGGCCGGCTGGCAGGTGCCGCTCGTCTCCCGCCGGGGGGGCCGCCGGTACGAGACGCTCGTGCGGCTTGCGGCGGTGCACACACCGGCCGAACTGGCCGCGATCTTGGCAGGCGACGCGTCGGAGCCGGGAAAGGAGCGGGGGAAGGAGCCGGAACGTGAAGGCGGACGTGACGGCGGGCCGGAGGGGCGACCGGCCCGAAAGCCGCCGCCCGCCGCAGGACAACACGACGGCCTGCCGGCAGCGGTCCGCGGCCTCGTCGATCCGCGGCCCGGGTTTGCCAACCACCACTTCAACGTCGTGGAGCGGGACCGCGTGGCAAAAGCCTTGGCGGCCGGCGCGATCGCCAAGGCCGACCGCTGGGTGCTGGCGGGCACGCTCGCCGCGGGGGGAGACTTTCGCATCGAGCTCGCCGACGACGCGGCCACGATCGACCTGCCGACCGGACGGTCGACGATCGACCCGCGGGCCGATCTCGACGTGCGGCCGGAGCCGCCGGGAAGCGGCGGGCTGCTGGCGGCGTTGGTCGTCTGGCGGCGGCTCGTCCGCGCGGGGCCGGCGGCGACGGGCCGGACGACGTATTGGGGAATGGCGCCGGCCGATCCAGCCGCGCTCGGCGCGGTCGCGATGCCGCCACTCGTGGACGTGCTCGAGTCGGTGGTCGCCGGCATCGAGGCGCGGCTGTTCGTGGATGGCGCCGGCCGCGTGGTGGGCATCGATTTGTGGACGGCGCCCGACGCCGATCCGTGCGAGGTGCGGTTTACGGGTGACGTGGACGGCCTGCCGGCGGTGATCGACGTCAGGCGCGGCACTGCGCCGTTCGCGACGTTGCGCGTGGCGGCGCCAGCCGCGGGAGACCGGCCGTGACGACCGCACTCCATCGCCTGCTCGTGACGCTGCTCTTCGGCCTCGGCCTCCCGGCCGCGGCCGCCGGGGAAACGCCGCAGCAAGTGATCGCCGCCGCCGCCCGCAAGGTGGTGAAAATCTACGGCGCCGGCGGGCTGCGCGGGCTCGAGGGCTATCAGTCGGGGATCCTCGTCGCGGCCGACGGCAAGATTGCCACCGCGGCCAGCACGGTGCTCGACTCCGACGAGATCGACTGCGTGCTCGACGACGGCCGCCGCTTTCGCGCGCGGCTCGTGGGCGTCGACCCGCGGCGGGAGCTCGCGCTGCTCGCCATCGACGCCGAGGGCCTGCCCGCCTTCGCGCCGGCCGCGGCGGAGCGGGCCGCGCCCGGCACCCGGGTGCTGGCGCTGTCGAACCTGTTCGGCGTGGCCGTGGGGGACGAGCGGGTCAGCGCCCAGCGGGGCGTCGTCTCGGCCGTCGTGCCGCTCGCCGCCCGCCGTGGGGCGGCCGAGGCGCCGTACCGCGGTGCCGTGTACGTGCTCGACTGCACGACCAACAACCCGGGCTCTGCCGGCGGGGCCCTGGTGGACGCCCGGGGCCGGCTGCTGGGCATGCTCGGCAAGGAACTGCGATCGACGGGCAGTGGGATCTGGCTCAACTATGCTTTACCGGCGGATGAGCTCGCCAAGGGATGCGCCGAGATCGAGGCAGGCACGGTCGCTCGTCCGGCGGCCGTGGAGATGCGGCCGTTCGACCCGCGGCGGCTGGGCATCGTGCTCGTGCCCGACCTGCTCGACAGCACGCCCCCCTACGTCGAGTCGCTGGTGAGCGATTCGCCCGCCGCGCGGGCCGGGCTCGTCCGCGATGACCTGGTGATCGCCGTCAACGGCCGCGCCGTCGCGTCGCGGGCCGCGGTCGAGCGGGCGATCGGGGAACTGGCGGCCGGCGATCCGGTGCGGCTCGCGGTCGTCCGCGACGGCGCCGTCGTCGATGTCGACGTCGGCCCGCGACCGCAGGACAAGGAGCCATGATGAAGGGCGCGGGGCGTGGGCCCGTTGTGGGGCATAGATGCGGCGCGGCGATCGTCCTCGCCCTGGGTGTCATCACGCGGTCGGTGTGCGCGGCCGACCCTGGCGAGCCGACACTCGCCGAGGAGGCGGCGTTTCGGGCCGCGGTGGACCGGGTCGCCGCCGCGGTGGTGCGGATCGAGCCGACCGCTTCGGCCGCCGCTGCGGGCGGGGGCGAGGTGGCGGTCGGCTCCGGCCCCTCGACCGGGCTCGTCGTCGCCGCCACCGCGGACGCGGCCTGGATTCTGACCACGGCCTTCGCCGTGCCGGGCGATGTGGCGGAGGCCGTGGTCGTGCGTGCCGATGGCGGCCGGCAGGCGGCCCGGGTCGCGGGTCGCGACGAGTCGCGCGGCCTCGTGCTGCTCCAGACGCGGGCCATCGCCGATCTGCCGGCCCTCGAGCCGGTGCCACGCCGCGAGTTGGCTGCGGGCCAGTGGGCGATCGCCGTGGGCCGCGGCTGGGACCAGGCGGCGCCGAGCGTGGCGGTGGGTGTCGTGTCCGCCGTCGATCGCGCCTGGGGGCGAGCGGTGCAGACCGACGCCTCGGTGTCTCCCGCCAACTACGGCGGGCCGCTCGTCGACATCGCCGGCCGCGTGATCGGCATCCTCGCGCCGCTGCCGGCCGACACCGCGGGCATGAATCTCGGCACCGAGCTCTACGATGCGGGCATCGGTTTCGCCGTGCCGCTCGAGGACATGCTCGCCGTGCTGCCGCGGTTGCAGCGCGGGGAAAACCTGGCGGCGGGCGTCCTCGGCATCACCTGGCGGTCGCGGGACGTGATCAACGGGGAGCCGGTGATCGCCTCCTGCCGTCAGGGCTCTCCGGCGGCGCTGGCCGGCCTGCGGCCGGGCGATCGGTTCGTGCAGATCGGTGACCGCCCGATCACGCGGATCGGCGCGGCCCGGCACGAGATCATGCCGCGCCGGGCCGGCGACGAGTTGGCGATCGTGGTGGAACGCGGCGGCGCCGATTCGCGGCGCATCGAGGCCCGGGTGACGCTGGTCGATGCGCTGCCGCCGTGGCGGGCCGCGGTGATCGGCGTGCTGCCCGCGGCGGCGCCGGCGGGTGCCGCAGGGGTGACGGCCGAGTGGCTTCTGCCCGCGGGTCCGGCGGCTACGGCCGGCCTCGGTGCAGGCGAGATCATTCGCGCCGTCGTGCTCGGCGGTGACGCGGACGGTGCGGGCCGCGTGGCGGTCGATGGGGCGGCCGGGCTGGCCGGAGTTTTGGCAGGCGTCGCCCCGGGCGATGCGATCGGGCTGGAGGTGATGCGGGATGGCATGCCGCGGACGCTGTCGGTGACCACCGCCGCCGCACCGGCGGAAGTGCCGCCCGTGCTCGAAGGCTGGCAGCCCGCCGCACGAGATCCGCTTCGCGGGCCGGTTGATGCGGCCGTCGTGAAGCTCGCCTCTCCCGAGGAGCCACGGCCGCCGCTGGCGGTGATCCCGCACGTGGGTCGCAAGGAGCCGGTGGGAGTGCTGCTGTATTTCGGGCCGCCGCACGGGCCGGTGACGGAGGCCGAGGCGGCGCCGTGGAAGGCGGCGGCCGCGGCCTGGGACGTGGCCGTGATCCTGCCGGCCTCGATGGATCCGCGGCTCTGGAGCGGCGACGACCTGCCCGCGATCCGGCGCAGCCTGGCGGCCCTCGACGCCAAGCGGCCCATCGACCCGGCGCGGATCGCCGTCGCGGGCCGCGAGGCCGGCGGCGGCTTCGCCTGGTTCGTGGCCGACAGGCTCGGCGTCGCCGTCGCCGGTGTCGCGGTCATCGACGCGGCCTTGCCGCGGGCGACGAAACTCGAACCGTCCGAGCCGGGCCGGTCGCGCTGGGTGTTGATGGGGCAGGGGGGCGAGGGGGACGTCGCGCGACGCATCGCCGCCGACCGCCGTCGCCTGGAGGCGGCCGGGTTTCCGGTGGGCACGGTGGCGGCCGATGCCGCCGCGCCGCCGGCCGACCTGCTCTGCCGATGGAACGTGCTGCTGGGACTCCTGTGACCGTCGGGGCCGCGGTGCGGATCGTCGCCGCCGACCCGCACATCGTGGTCGTCGACAAGCCGGGCGGGATGCCGAGCGTGCCGGCGCGGACACCACTCGATCCGCCCGCCGTGGCCGCCGTCCTGGCGGCGGAGTGGGGGCCGCTCGAAGCCGTGCACCGCCTCGACCGCGACACGTCCGGGCTGCTCGTGCTCGCCCGGACCGCGGCCGCCCGTACCGCCCTCGGCAGGGCGCTCGAGTCGCGGCAGGTGACGAAGCGCTATCTGGCCGTCGTGACGGGCGGACCGCCGGCAGCCAGCGGCACGATCCACCTCCCGCTGGCCGACGATCCCCATCGGCGGCCGGCCAAGCGGGTCGATCCGATCCTTGGCCGGCGGGCGACGACCCGGTGGCGGGTAATCGCGACGCTTCGTACGGGTGACGCCCTGCGGACGCTCGTGGAACTTGAGCCCGTCACCGGCAGATCGCATCAGCTGCGGGCGCATCTGGCGTGGCTCGGCTGTCCGATCAGCGGCGACCCGCTGTATGGCCCGCGCGACGGCGCAGGGCGGCTCGCCCTGCACGCGGCGACACTCGAGTTTCCGCATCCCGACGACGGTCGCGTGCTGCGGCTCGCGGCGCCGCCCGTGTCCGTGCCATGGGACGACTTCGGCGCGGCGATCGCCGCCTGGTTCACGAACCGGTGGGCCGCAGGGCCGACCGACTGACCCGCTGCCAGTAACGCGAGAAGCGGCCCAGGTCATCGACCCGCGAGGCATCGCAGAAGGGCGGCCAGTCGATGACGTGCACCGGCAGCGTGGCGGATAAAGCCGCCGCGGCGCGGCGGACATGCGGGCAGGGGGTATCGGCGACCGCGACGGCATCGCAGCCGTGCGCCGCCGCGCGGGCGGCCACGATCGCGGCCGCAGCGCCAACGCGGATCTCCACGCCCGGCACGTCGGCGAGGCACTCGAAAAGGAACGCGAGCCGACCGAGCGCCGGCCGCTCGGACGCGAGCCACTGTCGGTCGATCACGAACAGTCGCGGCGCGTCGGGGTAGGCCGTCGCGGCCGGGCTCGTCGCGGCGGCGGAGTCGAGCGTCAGCCAGACCAGCGGCCGGCGGTGATCGTGCGTGGTCGCCGCAGACACCCATGGCGTCGCGGGCCGGATGCGGAGCGGCGGTCGCGGCGGCGTGCCGGGGCTGAAGACCCGGGCGTCGAGCGCCTCGTACGAGCCCTCGACGTCGCAACGGCCGAGCAGCGGGCAGTCGCGGCAGTGGCGACCGGACGTGTAGGTCTCGAGATTCTCGCGGTTGAAGAGGTATGGCTTCGCCGAGAAAGTGCCGGCCACCCACTGCCAGGAGAGATGGTTGCTCGCGGGATCGCCGTCGAGGAGGTGCGTGAGAAACCAATCGGCGCCGGCCCGCCAGTGGACGCCGCGGACGTGCACGAGCCACGACGCCAGCCACATCCGCTCGTGATTATGGAGCCAGCCAGTGTCGTGCAACCCGCGCACGAAGGCGTCGATACAGGCCATACCGGTGCGGGCCTCGAGGACGTCGGCCGGCATGACGGTGAGCGGCTGCGTGCGGCGTGCGGTCCGCGCCGGCGGTTCGATGTCGATGAAAATGCCGTCACCGAGGGCGGCCTGCACGCGGCGCCAGTAGTCCCGCCAGCCGAGCTCCGAGACGAACTTCTCCGCGTCCTCGGGCCGGGCGACGCGAGCCAGGGCGGCATCGCGGACTTCCGCCAGGGACAGCACGCCATGGCGAATCCAGGGGGAGAGCCGGCTCACGGCGCCATCCACGTGGTTGCGCGATCGGGCGTAGGCCGGCGGATCAACGGCCGCCAGCCTCGCGACCGCGGCGGCCCGGCCGCCGCGCAGGGCCGGTGGCTCCGCGGCCAAGCGACCCGCGCTCCCTGCTGCGGCCGGAAAGATCGCTGCCAGACGCGTGATCAATGCCGCGCGGGGCAGGGTGAGGAGCGGGCTGAGATCGACGTCTTCGCCCGCGTGGACCTCGATCGGCGGGGGATCAGCTGCTGCACTCATGGGCAGGATGTGCTTTCAAAACGCGCGTGCCGGAACGGACGACAGCATGGCGAGACGAGGGCGAAAAAAAAGTCCGCCTGTCGCCAATGGCGGCAAGGCCCTGGAAAACAAGGGGTATTGGACGTTTCGCGGGGGTGGGGCAGGGGCGCCGGCGGCGGCGCGTCGCCCGTGTGTGGCACGTGCTTTGCATCTCGTGCGAACCGGTGTGCGTGGTTCGTTTCCTGCCACCCGAATGGGCAACCGCTGCGGAGGCGGCCCCGTTCGGCTCTTCCTTCCTTCTGGAGTTGCACGATGCGATTCTTTGAGTTGGCCCCGCCTGGGCCACGTTCTTTTTCTGCGCCGGGGGCCTGTTGCCTCCTGCTCGCTTTCCTGTGCCTGAGCCTGTGCGGCGTCGCCGGGGCGGAGGATGCGGTCGCCGATGCAGCGGCAACTGCTGCGCCTGCGGCGCCGGCGCCGATCTCGGTCGAGGAGATGGTTCCCAAGCTGTGGCTGGCCGCCGACACCGTGTGGGTGCTCGTCTGCGGCATGCTCGTGTTTTTCATGAACCTCGGCTTCGGCTGCGTCGAGTCGGGATTCGCCCGGGCGAAGAATTGCGTCAACATCCTCTCGAAGAACTTCGTGGTGTTTGCGGCGACGGTCATCGGATTCTGGTTGTTCGGCTGGGACTTGATGTTCGGTACTGATGCGGGCGGATGGATCGGCCAATCAGGGACGTGGATGGTCGGTGGCTTCAAGCCCGAGTTCGACAACAGCCCGGCGATCGGCGACCAGTACAAGGGCGTGTACCCGGCGATCAATTGGGCGGGCGTTCCGCTGTACGCGAAGTTCTTCTTCCAGCTCGTGTTCGCCGGTACCGCCGCCACGATCGTGTCGGGCGCCGTCGCCGAGCGGATCAAGTATCACGCCTTCATCCTCTTCAGCTTCCTGATGGCGCTGGTGATTTATCCGGTTTCCGGCCACTGGGTCTGGGGCGGAGGATTTCTCGGACAGAAGGGCTTCTGGGACTTCGCCGGTTGCACGGCCGTGCACTCCGTGGGCGGCTGGGCCGCCCTCACCGGCGCGGCGATTCTCGGCCCTCGGATCGGCAAGTATGGGGCTGACGGCAAGCCCCGGGCCCTGCCCGGCCACAACATGACGGCCGCCTTTATCGGCTGTCTCGTGCTGTGGTTCGGCTGGTTCGGGTTCAATCCGGGCAGCACCATGGGCGTGGCTGGTGACGGCGGTGTTGCGGCAGCGAGTGTCGCCGTGAACACGAACTTCGCCGCCGCTGCCGCGACCCTCACGGCCACGCTCACGGCGTGGCTCCTGCTCGGCAAGCCGGATATCGGCATGACCCTCAACGGCTGCCTGGCGGGGCTCGTCGGCATCACGGCAAGTGCCGCCTACGTGACGCCGGCCGCATCGGTGCTGATCGGTGCGATTGCGGGGGTCATGGTGGTGTTCTCGGTGCTGTTCTTCGACCGCATCAAGATCGACGATCCTGTGGGCGCGACCAGCGTGCACCTGGTGTGCGGCATCTTCGGCACGCTCTGCGTCGGGCTGTTCACGGCCACCGATTTGTCGGGGAGCGTGCTCACCGGGCCGTTCGGCACGTCGAACTGTGGTGGGCCGAAGCTGGGGCTGTTCTATGGTGGCGGCTTCGACCAGTTGTGGATTCAGGTGATCGGTGTGCTTGCCGTGGCCGCGTACGTGGTGCCCGTCTCGGCGATCTGCTGGCTGATCATCAAGGCGGTCGTTGGCCTCCGGGTCTCCCCGCACGAGGAGGTCGAGGGCCTCGACATCGGCGAGCACGGTAACGAGGCCTATCACGGCTTCGTGTTGGTGCGGACCGAGTAGTTCTGTCCAGAAGGATGCCCCAACGGCTTGGGTGGGCACTCCGCCTAGCTCACCCAGGCCGGGGCATCCTGCCTTAAGCCCGCCGGGGCATCCATGCCCCCGGCGGGCTTTGGCCGGCGTGGGCACAGCTGAAGTGTGCCCAGCCGGCCGGGCGGTCGCACCTCCGGGCGACCGTGGCCGCCGCGGAGCGGCGGCAGCGTGGCGGCTCGACGCGGCGTCGAGCCGCGGCACGCGGCGCGGCCTGGGGCCGCTGCGTGCGGGGTGCGGGGTGCGGGGTGCGCGTCTGCCCGTCTGGATGGCGGGCTATCGGGAGCCGGCGGCGGCCGGCCAAGGAAACCGAGGCAGGATGCCGAGGGTTTCCGTGAATACAGCCACACCGGGCATGGAGGCCATCCCGCCGTCCATTCACCATCGCGGCGGCGGCTGCGTTCTTCCGGCCGACATCGCATGGCAATCTGGTTGGTGCGCGACCCGGAGTCCCCCGGCTTCCGCCGGGGGCTTTTTGTGTCGGTC
>Ga0315900_10001934_pt1 | contig 32502 bp, 50 predicted proteins | sample LakEriMetagenome_FD_203521 | JGI IMG/M metagenome (GOLD analysis project Ga0315900, IMG submission 203521) | Freshwater fungal communities from buoy surface, Lake Erie, Ohio, United States - Buoy 12 MA114 | ecosystem: Environmental > Aquatic > Freshwater > Lake > Lake biofilm | place: USA: Lake...
TTTTTCATTTTATAAATTTAAAATCAGGAGTTTTCATTCCAGCTAATTGACAAGTATCTGCAGGATAAGCTGATACTGTATGATATTTATTTTTATCAGGATCAGTATCATCTAACCATCTTTGATGTCTTATTATTTGATATAAATGTATAGCAATTCTTGCATCATCATTTACATCTTCAGTATTTAAGATACCAGGATTACCATTAGAAGGATAACCAAATAATGATTTTAATTCATCAGTTTTATTTCTAAATTCTGAAGATACTTCTTTATTCCATATTAACTTTTGTAAAGAATTACATAAAGTAAGATATTCAAATTGTAACATGCCTACTCTACCATATAATTCTAAAGATCTTTCAATTAAACATAATTCATCAAAAGATAATTCTATTTTATATTTCATTTTACAATTATTGTTATTTTATCATTATCAATTTGAAATCCTTTAATTACACCTTTCAATCCAAATTGATCCATATTCATATTTGTAGCTAAATAAGGACCACCTGAAGGATCTACCATGTTAATATTGTTTGTAGATTTTACTAAACTTTGATATGGTTTAAATTCAGGATTATAACCTGTTTCACTATCATACTCAAATAATTTATCAATGAATGTTTTAATATCTATAGGGTTATCAACATCTTCACAATATTTTAAATATGCATCTAAATAATTATTAGCATATCCATACCTATAAAACTCACCACCTTCCATTGATATTTGATTATTAGATGTTTGAGTAAACTTTATTTCATCACTATATCTGTTTTTATAAATTACTGTTTTCATATTAATATTCTAAACTTAAATTATTATCTTGTAAAATTTCTCTAATAACTTCTCTTAATTTATCAGCAACATTAGCTTCTTCATCAGTAGCTTCTTTTTCAGAATCAAGTAAACCTGCATTATATTTTACAACAGCTCTAAGTCTTTGGTCTAAATCCCACATAACATGTTTCCATTTATGACCATCTAATGCAGTTCTAGCATCATTAGCTTCTTCAACAGAATCAAATTTTAAAATTATTTCTCCCATGATTATTTTTGTTTTACAATTTCAATTAATTTGTTAAGGCAAGCAAGTTTTGCTTCTTCGTAGGTTTTATAATGTTCTATACCATTCCATTCTACTTTATCCTGAACAAAATAGTATTGATAAGAATAATTATTCCAGTCGTGTTGCCAATAGGTAGCAATATGTGACGGTAATCCATACTTCTCTCTAAAGAAAGAGAATGCTTGTTGGTATAGTGGTGCTCCTATTACTAATTCAGGATTTTCATTTTGCCATCTAGTAGATTCATAAGTATTACATAATCTACTATTTTTTTCATAAACTTTATAACACCATTCATCAAACCCTATTTCTTTGAGTGCTAAGGATGGTTCGTAAGGTATAAATTCTTTGTTCATCTTATTTAGTTTTAGTTATTTCAATTAGTTTATTAAGGCAAGCCAGTTCAGCTTCTTCGTAGGTTTTATATTCCCAATCACCAGCTGGTCTATTTTTTGGCATTGTATGATATTCTTCCCCTGTTTTATAATTCCAAATCCAATAGTTATAACCTAATTGACGACTATGCTGGTCAGCAGTTGGGTCTATTGAATTTTGCCAATTATGATTCTCCCTAAACCATCTAAATGCTTGTGAGAATGTTGGTGCAGTACATCCATTTTTATTCATTTTAGGGAACTGTTCTTCTAAATTTAAAAACCATTTGTTGGTTCTTTCATTTTGAATTTCTTCATCATACCAGTAGTTAATTTCACCATTATTGTAATTCCAATCTCCAAAACAAGGTTCATCAAACCCTAATTCTTTAAGTTCTAATGCCTGTTCGTAGGGTAAAAATTCTTTTTCTAAATTCATAATATTTTTTTTAAATTGTTACACTATCTATAATAACATTATTTGCACATATTTCTAAACACCAATTCATTAATTTATCTAGCATAGGAGATTCATCTTCTTCATCAAAAGCATCTGTTGTAGCAATACATAATAAATCTGCTTGATTTGGATGCATTTTAATTAATTCACTTGTTCTGTCTGAAAATTCTTTTACTGTCATATTATTTCTTTTTAAATTCTTCAATGCTTTTTGATTTAAAGGTTTCGTTATAGTATTGCTCTGCCCACATATCACCAGGACCTGTTCCTCTATATAATAAAGTATTAGCAGCATCCATTATTTGGTCTTTTTCCATTTGTTTGGCTATCTGAAATGCGTTTGTATTCTGAATGTCATGGAATACATGATGTTCTTCAAGTTCCTTCACCAACCATTCAACTGCTGTCTGTTTATTTCCCATATTTCTCAATATATTTCAAATATTTCTTTTTAAGAATAAAATTATAGTGATTAGTTTTAATTTGTTTATCACCATCATATTTAACCCAAATGTTTTTTACATTATCCATACATTGCAACAATCTTTCTAACTGAGATTTACTTTTATCAGTATTTCTTTCATAATACAACCAAGTTTCCCAGTAAGTATGATCAGGTTCTACAACAGTAACTGCTATTTGATAACCAAAAAATACAAATGATAATACTGGATTGTATTCATGCCTATAATCAGTTTCACTCCATTTGGTTTTCCATCCTAACCCACATGAACTAAAACCCACTTTAATAGGTACAGGATATTGATATCTCATTTTCTCCGCATAAATCTCTTCATATGGTTTTATTTTACGAGCGTAATTAGGATTCATTTTGTTATAATTTTCCGTACGTGCTATTTCTTCTAGTGTAGCTTTATAAGCTCTTTCAGGTGTGGCTTTAACCCATTTTCTAGGAAAGAAATATGGAACACCTATTGCTGTTTTACCAATATACCATTTTAACTTAAATAGTTTAAATGGACTATTTATTATTTTTATCCAATTCATAAGTTTCATTATAGTATTGTTCTGCATCTTTTGTTACATCAAGTATTTCACCTGCTTCATCTACTATACCTCGCCCATAAGCATCTATTATCTGTTGTTTTTCCATTTGTTTGGCTTGTTCAATAATTTCATACATCACTCCAAAAACACCAATTGTTTTTTCAAGTTTAATAAACTCTTGTTCTAACCATTCAACTGCGGTCTGTTTCATTCTGCTTCCCATAATTGTTGTATTAGTGGTGTTAATAATTTGCCTGAAAATATCCAATAAATCAATTGAATTGGTAGTATTATCATATCTAAAACCATAAATGGTAATGTAAAAATTACTTTAATTAGTCGTATTTTCATTTAAATGTTATATTAATAATGTTTTTAGCTACAATCTTATTTCCATCTTTCCATAATGTGTCTCCTTTTATTGAGTCACATTCCATAGTAGGATATGATTGATAACCACTTGTTTCCCAATATGATTGAACTTCAATAGGATATTCTTTTGTTGGCTTATGATTACGAGGAAACATTATTCCTAATAATATTCCAACAATAAAAAATATCATTGGAACCCAAAAATTCCAAAAATTAAAATTTTTCCAGTTCATAACACTTGTATTTGTTGTTTTACTTCAGACCAAAATTCATATCCTCTATCAGCACCCATATAACCTAATACTTCATCACATACTTTTAAAGCACATACTTTAGCAGTAGGTAAATAAATCTTTGAATAATCTGATAATTTAGTTTGTTTAAGATTACAAAAATAATCTATGAGCTCTTGTGCTTTTTCTTTTGGTGTCATATTAATTTAATATATTATTCTCTTTTTTACAATACCATTAGAATATTTTATGATTTTAAATCCTGGAGTAATTAAATTACTTACATTACCCATTATATCATAAACTGTATAGTAAATACTTTTACTAGGTTCTACATATATAACACCTTTGTTATATTTAGTACCATTAAAATCATATTGTGATAATTGATAATAAGTTATATACTGTGATACATTATAATCTTTAAAATTATAAACAGTATAATAATTAGAATTACCTTGAGCTTTTATTTTACCTACATAATAAAATGTAATAAAATCATTAGATTTTAATAATTCAAAATAATCTGAATTAGTTTCACTAAATGTTGCCCAAGATAATTCTACATAATTACTATCATTAAATGCTTTAAAATAATCTAATTCTACTGGCAATGGTGTTACATTTAACCAATAAGGGCATATAGAATTAAATCCTTTACATAAACTTCCTGATGCTGTTGCTTTTACTTGCCATGTGTATTTGTGATCCTTCTGAACTTGGAACTCAAAGCCCTGACCAACAGTTTGACAGGTAGTGTTATCAATAAGAGTGAGATCACTAAACTGTACGCTAGTACAGCCAATGATATTGTACCCAATATTAATGATAATATTACCATGAAAATTAATGTCAAAGGTAAAACTATAAGATATATTTCTGGAAAAAGGATTAATAGTATTACAATAATTATTACTAATAAGATATTCATAATTTAAAGGATATTCATTTATTTGTTTAGCTTTTAATTGTGATGTATCACAAGTTGTTAATTGTCTTAAATTCTGAATAACATTGTTAGTATCAATTTTAACAAACTGTGCATTAAGTAAATTAGATATTAATATAAACAATATTATTATTTGTTTCATTGTACAAAATTAATTAAAAAATATACCTTTAGAATAATGTTAATTGTTCTTTTATATTTATATCAGCAATCCATTCTTTAGCTTTATTTATATAATATGAATAATCAATATCATACTTACTAAAATCATCAGGATAAAATGCTTTGTTAAAATAAGTTACTTTCCAATCTTTAGAAAATGATCTGTGTTTATATGGAGCTTCTACATGAGCTTTACTACCATCTTCTGAATGTTTAAATAACCATTTACCTTTATTAGATATAAAATATCTTACAGTTTTAGATAGTTTCTGAGTTTTATATTCCCCATCTTCTATCCAATGTAATTGATACCAATTATTACCTCTTTTATCTGAACTTTTAGATTTAACACCAGCACAAAAATCAAATATATTTTTATGATTCATAATAGTATCTTTAACATTTGTACTATTTTTATGATACATATAGAAAGCATAAGGAATAATAGCATGTGATTTGTTTTTATGTAATGGAATATCTTCAAACTCACATCTACCTTTAGCTTTATATTTACCATTAGTATAGAATGCCAAATAATTATTAACATCAAATATTACCATTTTACTATATTCAGCATACTCTAATTGAAGTTTAGTTTTATTCATCCAATCAATACAGATATCATAATAATTACTAATTTGACTTTTTGGTATTCTCATAGTTAAACCATCAGTATTAATTTGAATAAGTTTATTATCCTCAATATCCATTAGCATTTCAGCTAACATGGTCAATAATAACTGACCATTAATAGTTGTTGCCATAGTATATTGTGGATCATATAACCATGAATACATATCATTAGACTTACCATATACTGAATTAGCACTCAACTTAAATCCATCAGCTAATACTTTATCTCCAGTTTTCTTTGCTTCTAATCTTGGAATTACAATTTCCTCTTTATAGATTTTAGGAAAATCTTTACCTAAATGCTTAGGATATAATTCATTAACAATAGCAATACTAGGATATAGTGAACTTACGTCAGCATCTATTATCATATAATTTTCATCAGATTCTACAATAGCATTATTTATACTACCGTGAATACCACCTTTACCATAATCAAACTGAAAATCTTTATATGTAATACTAACATTACCATCAGACTTAGTATTTGCTAATTCACAATTTTTAAAATAATCTAGAATTTTATTAAATTCATCAGATTTAAAATTTATGTAATCAAATACTATATCAGAACCTTTAATGCTCTTTCTAAATGTTCTCATACTTCTGACATCTTTCTTATTTTTGCCAGTTTTATTACAATAAATATTTAGCATTAACTCTGAACCTATTTTACTATCAGATGCATTTATAAGATTAATATTGTATAATTTAGTAAGTTTCTTTCTTAACTCTATCATATTAATAGTTCTCTTATATAATTCTTTAGTAGCAATAACATCATTTAGATTATAACTAAGAACCATTTCTAACCAATTACTACCTTCACCTTGTGATGGCATGTCTTCTATATTATCTAAATCCATAGAAAATTCACACCATTTAAGACCTGTTCTTTTATTCTTATTGTCAAAATGATGTATTCTATATAAATCTAAATGTTTGTGTCTTAATCTCCATTCAGGTACATCTAATTGTCTATCATTGTCAGATGTTATTATATGTGCATATCTCCTAATATCACCTGGTGTACAATTAGGATGTCTATACATATATTCTAATATCTGAGCATCAAAGTTTATAGAATTAAAACCTATAAGACCTGATACTTCATTGTTTAGAAATTCAAACATTTGTTCTTTATCATCAAGTTCATTGTCAATAACAAATATTCTTGTTTCATCTGAATCTCTATCTAAAAAAGTAGCTGTAAAAACATCAAGGGTTTCTAAATCCCATACCCATACTTTTTTCATGATATTGTAATATTATTATCAATCTTAAATTTATTCCAATCTTCAACACTCATCATATCAGGAAATCTTTTACCTTTATTACATGATTTTTTAACATATAATTTACCAGGAACTGAACATCCACAATATATACATTTACCTTTTTTCATACAATCATTCTTACAAATCTCAGATCTGTATAATACTTGTTCTCTTTCATGCTGAGGTAATATATTTAATTTATCACCTAACATTTTTAAATTACCTTCAATAAATTGTAATACTTTCATTTTAAATAAGTTTTATTTCTATTATCATTTATACTATTATTTAATATACCATCTAATGCCATTAATGCATTAGCAGCTACACAAGCTAAATGATGTACACCAGATTCATCCATGTCTTCACCTGTTAAATATTGATTAGTATGTCTGTGTAAAGCATCTATATATCTTAATACATCACCATTACCTGAATAATTAAATTCACCATATTTATCAGCACCATGTGTAAATACTTTAGCAACTTCTTTTAATGCTAATTGAGGTATCATTGTAAATTTAGGTTTACCTTGATCAAATTTTTTAAATTCCATTGTTAATAATTTAATTTTGTTAAAAATAGAGCATGCTTGGAAACTTAATCCACTACACCATATACCTCTCTATTTAGGGCCATCAAGTCTAACTTGATAACGCATCCACCAACTAACACCCCTGTTAGTATTTTAATGAGGAAGTTCCAACTAGTTCAATCCTATTCTAGAAATCAGATGTAACTGTTGGTGCATGACTAAGCTCTACATTAATCCTCATTGTTTAATCTTTTTCTACCTGTGTTTTGTAGTCAGGACAGGATTCGAACCTGTATGATAAGTAATTTTAAGACCATATTGTAAACCTATCTTATTGTGGTCAGCGTCTACCAATTCCGCCACCTGACTGTTTTGCTCTTTATTCTCTTACCCTTTTATATCAGAGCTAACCTGCTTATCTATAAGAATGTATCCGATGATACTCCGTCCTAAGTTAATAGGACTTCCACTTCTGAGTGTGGACCCTTTCTTAATAATACGAGTTTTTCAAGGGTACAGGTTATTTGAGGATGAGAAGTCCTCTTGTGGACCCGATGAGATTCGAACTCATGTATCTCACATAATTTCAATTAAGTTTCTACAAGTTTAGGTACACAATTTTTCTTCATGTGTCCAGCTGAATATTTAGTTTAATTTTGCCATCAAACTAACAAAGTGGGAGGTTCACTTTTAATCTGGCAGCACCCTAAACGAGGCCAGTTTTGTACTTATTTAGACTAACTCAAGTACAGGAGTTTCAACATCATTAAATGATGCTACAAGGTCTGCGATGGCAGACTGACCTACTAGATCAGCCTTAGTGCCAAGTTCAATAGAGTTTCCAACTATTGTTACCTACTAATTATTTAAGTCCACACATTATTAGGCAAAGGACTACTTGCTTGTTAATATTCACTATATGAGGCATATCCTTTCGGGCCCAATTATTATTTAATTTGCAAAAGTACAACACATTTTCTTTTCTTCCAAATTGTATAATGCAAAATAAATTGATCATTAACTTCATCATAGTCAATATTCCAATTGAATATCATTTTAGACAATGATAAAATAATGATAAAAAATAAAAAGAAATTGTAAATTAACATAATTATTGATTTTAAAGGTTAGTGCTCAAGGAGGGAATCGAACCCTCAAAGCTAATGCCATAGGATTTTAAGTCCTACATGTTTACCAATTTCATCACCTGAGCATAAAAAGAACCCTGAACTTAATCAGGGCTCTTTTAAACAAACAACAATTGATTTACTAATTATCCAGCAATTTGTGCTCTCAAAGCCTCAAGAACTTGAGTATTTGTTGGAACATCAGCTGTTGTTAAAGCATGACCTTTAGAATTAAAGGTTGACTTTACAGCTGATTCAAATGCAGGAGAATCAGTATCTGCAAATACTACTGTTGTGTAGGTATTTACAGTTCTTACACCACCATCAGCAGTAGGAATATCATATCCCTCTACTTCACGAGTTTCAATAGAACCCATGAACCACCCACCATTGGCAGGATTGCTTTGGTTAAATATTGCATCTGCATAACCTGGATCTTGTTTACCAAGATAATTGGTTTCATAGCAATTGATTTTTGTAGTACGTGCTTGTGTTGCAGGTACTACCATTTTACCAAATGGTGTATCAATGAATTTTACTTCACCAAATGTAATTGTTCTGTAATTACGACCATTTTTGTCTTGTTTAATCTCTGATTGTGCTGTTTTGATTACGATGTTACTCATGATTTCTAATTGTTTTTAAATTGTTTTGATTTGTTTTTATTGAATTGTTGTTGTTTGTTTTCTTCTTTTATCTTTCTGATTAGTAACTTAATTTTAGTAATGTCATTCTGACATTTGTAGAACATTTGTACATCACCTTCATTGATAAATTTATCTGACCACATAAATTGCATTTGCAATTTTTTGTGTAAAATATCAATTTGTGACATGTGTTCTTCATTCCACCTAATAGGCATTACAAAAGATGTGTTCATTGTTTTATTTGTTTATGAATGTGAGAAAATGTTTCATTAAAGGATAATTTATGAGTATATCCTTCAATTTTAGTTAATTTTGGTTTTTTCAGAAAATCATCTGATTTTACTGTTTTAGGTTTAATCAATTCCTTTAACCACGTCATACTCTTGAACATTAATGATTCTTGCAGTATATTCAGGTTGTTCATCAAGTTCACCTTGATTTGGAATTAGTTGAACTTCAACAATTTCAGAATTGAATCTGTCAATAAAATTTAAACTTTGTATATCTGATAATGGATATACTTTTTGTTTTAGTGAATTATCATTTATATAAACAAAATGATCATCACCTTTTTTGAAAATTTGTCCTTGATACATTGTTTTTAAGTTTAAGGATTAGAGAAAAAACTTTAGTGGTGCAAATACACACCACTAAAGCGAGAATTAACACTTGTAGGGTTTTCATGATAGTTTTAAAACTATAGAACCCCAATTAGGAAACTCACATTTCATTAAATGTGAAAGCAATTCCTGCTTGCTTTCCTGATATTTAGAGGTATTCTTATACCTTTTATAATCAGAAATTTCCTTTTTAATCAGCAATCTTTCTTCTGTTGTCATTTTTTTTGAATTGAAAAGTGAATAAAAAAATGTGTGTATTAGTTTTTTGTCCAGCTCTTTTTATAATTAGGATGAGCTGATAGTCCTTTGCAACCATATTTCTTACTTGATGCACAGCTAGTGATTGCAGCTACTATACACATTAAAATCAAGATTTGAATAAACTGTTTCATGATACGAGTTTGTACCAAAGCTTGGAAACTATATATTTCAATAGTTCCCAAGCAAGAATTGTAACTAGAACAACCATTTTCCAGGATATTTATTTTCAGAGATCAAATTAATTTCTCTTTGAAGTTGCTCTTGTTTCTTCATTCTGTTAAACCGCATAGCTTTTTTCTTGTGTTCAAAATAAGCTTCAGTTACTTTCATAGGCATACTTTTTTGATAATCAACATGAAAGTTTAACTCAAAATAGTTCTTACCACTTTTAGATGATTTGAACACATTGATACCATTATGCTCACCAATAGGTAATGTTGTAGCATAAACCATTTTTACGAATACTCCTGTTTCTCCGTAAATTACTTTGCAATTCTTAGGTAGTTGTACCATTTTGTTTGTTTTAGAGGGTTAAAAAGTGAAATTTTAAAAACTTTAGTTATTTAGATTAGACAATTCAATTAATTCAGATACGCTTCCTGCTTTATTATCATACTCAATAATATGATTTAACATACCTATAGCATTAAACTCAGGATTTCCAATTACATAACCGTTATATTCTTTTGTTGTAATTAATAAGTTTATTAATTTATCAATTACTTCATCTCTATGTTTTAGATAATGTTTAAGTTCTCTATTTAATTCCATTGTTTTTGTTTTTAAAGGATTAAAGAAAAAGAAATTAGTTTATTACAACTGCTTTATAGTAACCAATGTCACCTAAATAATTATAGGTTCCATCAAAGTTAATCCAGTTGTGATCAAGTTCAAATGACAATTCATTTAATGGATCAACTGTTTGTACAAGTACAACAGTATCACCAATATTATAAATGTCATTAAACAATACTACTTTTTCATTTGTTTCACAAACTCTAAAAGTAGATTGTCTCTCACATGATGCAAATAATGCAACAAGTGTAATTAAAATGATTGTTCTCATTTTTATTTGGGTTTTAAAAAGTTACAAAAAAAATGAGGCAGTTTCTCTTCATACCTCAGGAATACGCAGAATATCACTGCCTTTCTATAGTACTTCAATACATTAGCTTTTTACACATAAGCATTAATAAATGCTTTTTGTATAACACTAAAGTTAGCTGTAGCTCTCATTTCATCACAAGGATAAATATAAGCATCAGCAACTTCACTAAAAGCATGATTAAATACAGCATCTGAAAATGCTTCTTCACCATGTTCAGTTATAAATTTGTTCATGGAGTTGATTTGGAAATCCAAAACCATTTCTCCCATTGTTGCTTCAAACATGTGTAGAGTTTTAAAAGGTTACAAAATTAAATAGTTTTTTGAGTTTGAGCTACCATTTGTTTATTACTCTTTGGTAACAATAAGAGTTTAAAAATAAATGCTTTACGGTTATTTCAGCATTAACCGACCTTTTTATTAGGATTTTCTAGGCATAGGTATATTACCTTCTTTACGACACCAATGATAAGAACCACAACTACTACGAGTTGAATATCTAGTACCAAGTTTACCATCAAAGACACAATCTTTAATCTCACTCATATAATCTATAGATAAAAGTTGTTTGTTTGTTACAAACACTATTTTATTCCATCTGTTATATGAACTAAAATTATTATTGGTCTTAATACGTTTAGATGATATGTCTTTGAATACATAGATGATCTTACGGTAAGAATCATAATAGGCTGGTTTATTATTATATAAACCATAATTATAATTACCTGATGCAAAATTTCTGTTGTCAATGAACATGTTTTAAATTTTAGTTGTGTGCAAAAAAATTAAGTGTGTTTAACCTACACACTTATAGAACCTGCATTGTTTGGTTGATGCCAAAATACAGCTTATACATCTTTCTCATATTACTTTACCAGTTTTGAAAGAATGTAAATCTCAGGCTGTTAAGAATAACAGTATTACTAATGTTCTAATTTCGTTCATTCAGTTGTTGGTTATAAATCAACAACTCAGTCTTCTACGTTAGTTTGGTTCAACACAAAGAGTATCAGTCTTTATATTATACACTTTTTAGCTCATAGTGGAGCCTGTTATTAATTTATTAGCACAAGTTATAACAGAAAGTTATTAGGTTTATATGCTGCATTTCAGCTTTAATACCAATTTTGCTTTCATTTCTATTGTTTAGGCTTTATATCTCCTATTACAACTTTGTGCAAATGTGTTAATAATATTTTTCTTCTTTTGTAGGCATTTTATACATATTAAGAAGATAACCATATTTAAACATTAATTTCTCTAATATAACTACATTCTTCTCATGATATACTTTAGAACCAGTGCCAGAAGGATTAAACTTACCTACAGCAATCTTAGCTTTACTGTTGTCAAGAGACTTTTTCCAAAGTCTTACTTTAGATGGTAGTGGTGTTTTCATTTGTAAAGATTTGTGTTTAAAAGGTTACAAATTAAAAATCTCTCTGCACTCAGTTGTACTAAACCCGGTTTGGTGCTTCTTACCTTTCATGTAAGAGATACATAGTACAACTGCTCACCTAAGTGAGTTAGTGCAAAGAGAATAATTTAAACAGCTTAACCTACTGTTTATGCTTGAGAGAAAGGGAAGGTTTAACATCATCCTACAAGTATTTGTGTTGTTCCAGATTACTCTCTATCTGTACTATTTTTAAGTTGGTAGTATCAAGGTTCGTTTCTACCTAACTGCATTGGAACACCTATGCTATGTGAAAAAATAGTTGTAATAGAGCCACTCCTTCATGTTTTTCTTAAATAAAAAACTTAACGAGGTCATCTACTTGTGCACAGTAATCATCTCTAATAACTTATTATTTGTAGGAGCTGAGATGAATATTACAACTTTTTTATAAGTGTACAAAGAAATAAAATTTTGATACTTATTACCACTTGCTTGCAATCAAGGTAATAATCATGGTTATCCTGTAGGAAACACAAAACTACAGTTAAGAAAGGGTATTATACTCAAACCAACAGATAAATCTGTAACCACCTTTGTGTGATTATAAGAGTCAGTGTTTTATATCAAAATTCTATGAAGCTTTTTTTCTTTGCACTCAGTTGTAATAACTAATACCAATGACTACATGGCTGTCTGTATATTTAGGGAATTGTGCATTCCTACTCAACCTGTTGCAACAGTATTGTTGAGACCCTACTACAATATCATTAGTATTACAACTGCTCACAATGTGAGTGTGCAAAGAGAAAAAAGACGCAAGGTGTGGACTTTTACCACAGTTAAGGAAGTTTACATTTCCTTTCACAACCTTATGTTAGGCTTGTACTTCTTGTACACCCTTGCGTTTATGTTACAGGTGAGGACAGAGCCACTGAAAAGTGGATGTCCTACAACCTGTCTTAATCTTCGTCTCTAAACCAACAATCATCCATTAGTTTAGCGGTCTCAGGAATTGAATTAACAACTTGAGACCCTTTTGGAAGGTTTCCCCAGCACTCAATGTGCTGAGAATATTGGTCTTCAGACCAAATGAAATAATCATCTGAATCTGAATTTCTCCTTCTGATAATTTTTGTCATTGCTTGTGTGTTGTGCTCTTACAAAACCTACAATATGTAGGAACCTAGGAGCAATGGTTTTTAAATTGGAAGCTTATGGTTTACCAACCTGAGATTATTTACCAATAGACACCCAATTTCTTGAAGTATACTTGATCTGAAGATAATCAATTACTTGATTGATTATTGGTAATTCTTCTTTCCACATATCACTATTTTCATAATGATTTCTAACAGAATTATCACCATCTTCTAAACTCATACCTGAAGCAATCATAAATCCAATTGTATCATACCAATTGAATACATTGCTTCCATAGAATCTTGGATGAGGTTCAACATTATAAACATTTCTGCATATTTCATCATCTATTGATGATAATCTAACAGGTTCATTTGTTGATTTGTCAATAAGTTGAAAATTTATAGCCATTGTGTATTTGTTGTGCATCCTACAAAACTCACTTATGTGAAAACTTCAGAGCAATAGTTTATTGATTTCTGTTTCGACTTTCAATTAAGTCATCATCAGTACAGACAATAGTCTATAGACAGAAAAAGGAGCCTAAGCTCCTTTAATTTTTTGAGGAATAACCATTCTACAACAAGGATAATTTCCATAGTTAGAATTGTAAGATACACCATAATTACTTCCTAACGACATATTGTTAGAAATTCTATTATTAGTGTATTCAATTCCTTCTATTTCAAACCCATGAGATTTGATGTTTTTACCTTGTTTAGAAATTACATCTTCTAAAGAAGCTTTCATAGCATCTTCTAAAGTAGAATAAGTTCCTTTAATCATTGTATCTTCCATTACTTTCAAGTTAATGTCCAATACTAAAAATACAGTTGTTTCCAATTAAACAATTTTTTGAAGTTATGTGCTATATATTTGTTAATCTAATGACAATAGCACTTAGTCATAGATGTTAACTTTATCCCTTGTAATGATATTACCTCATAATCAGCAACTTACAACAAGATGAAATAATTAAATCTCATCTTGTCATAAGAGCAGAAGCAGGAGCAAATGGGCCCGAAGGCCCCTGCTTAATTTGCCTTGATAGTTCCAACAACTTCACCTGCAACACCTTCGGTGCACAAACATAAGTTGCCTTCATCACCAATTTCAATTATCTGCATCTTGCTAACATTATCAAGGTTTTTAAGTTTACTTGATAGAAAGATTGTCTGCTTGTCACCTCTGATTAATCTGGTGGTTTTGCCGTCTTTCACAAACTTTAGAACATTGATCTCTGTTAGTTCATTTTCTCGCATCCATGATCTCATAGATTGCACAAAAGCCATACGTGGTTTCATAAACGTGGGGATAGAAAGTTAACAAACTTAAGAGGGGGTGTCTTTAGGTAGCTACTCACCATGCACATAAACACAAAACATTTTTATTTTATAAAAAATTTTTTTATATCTTTGCACTTGCAACCCAAGTTAAGAACTTACCCTCTTAACCTCTGGATCACCCATCAAGTAACCATAACTGGGTCAGAAGTTGGATAGTATTCTCAAATAGAGAAAAGGTTTCTCCGATAGTTGCAAAAATGGTTTTAGTATAAGTGTAGGGCTACCACCAACGTGTAAGGGGAAGAGTAGACAAGGGGCTAAAAACCAACTACATGAAATCTAAAATTAAAATGAAAAACCTCAAGGGGATTGTTATATCTTATTGTTAAAAAAATTATTTAGCTTTAAATCAATTAGTTAGGTTTTATAATGAAGATTTTACTTGACATTAATTGTTTGTTAGTTTACCTTTGTCAAAAATAAATAGGTTGATATGATAATACCAAAAAGATTTAATATATTGAATCATACTTTTAAAGTTAAAATAGTAGATCAGATAGTTACTGATAATGAATCAAGGTTAGGAGAATGTTGTAAGGATTTGTGTAGTATAGATGTTGCTACACATATTAATGATGATCAATTACCTGATAGTGTTATGGAGCATACTTTTTTTCATGAAGTAACGCATGTTATATTGGATATGATGGGAGAAGAAAAACTTTCATCTGATGAAAAGTTTGTAGATGTATTCTCTGGATTATTACATCAAGTTATTAAAACAAGTAAATATTAAAAATAAAAATTATGAAAACAAGAATTAACCCACATGTTAAAGGAGTGCTAATTGAGTTTAGTGAAATTGAACAAACAAAATCAGGAGTATATTTACCTGATGGAACTCAGAAAGAGGATATACAGGACTATGATGGTGATGTAGTTATTAAGGTAGGTAAAGAAGTTAGTATTTGTAAAGAAGGAGATACTGTTATGTTTTTCCCACATTCTATTCCTACTTCATTTAATATTGAAGATTTTGATGGTAAAAAGCATAAGTATATGTTGTTTAGAGAAGCTGATGTTGCTTGTGTTGTAGAACCTTTAAATGGTAAGATTATAGAATTACCTTTAGTTAAGTAAAATGATACAGCTTAATCCTCCTTTATGGTTATATATTCCAGAGTTTGATCAGTATGGTTTAGCTCACTTTGTTGAGAATCATGGGTTAGAGCATCATTTGTATTGGACAGTATTTTTAGAAAACTCTGAAATATGGACTTTACCTAATGATAAGGTAAGAGCTGGATATAATAAAACATTAGATAGAATTAAAAAATAAGTTATGGTAAAAGGATTAAAAAGAATACAGATTAAAGCTAGTGAGCTTAATAAGTTGTATAATTATGTTAATGAGTTATATAGTAAAGGTTCTTTACATGAGTATATGGATGCTGATATTGAGTATAAGGGTAATGTGTTAAGATTTATACATGATAGGAATATGGGTATGAAAGGTTCTTGGGTAATAATTACTCCTATTAATGTTGTTTATGATGAAGATTAATGTATATTTGTGAAAATTAGAAACCATGACTATTGATGCATTACGTGGAACAGATACTATAGTATTTATTCATGAAAGTTTAGATAAAGTTTTAGAGAAAACTCAGTTGTATGTACAGTTGGCTAATAAGTTTATAAGTAAAAATAAAAGGTTTCAATATATTAAACATTTTGATAAGTTATCTGATGGATCATATTGTTTAATATTTAAGGTGTTACCTAAGAATCATGAAAGTGTTAAAGAGTATAATAGGTTATTAGAATCAGCTAAAAAGGAAATATGGATTACACAATTGAATAAAATGATTATAGGATGATAATAAAAGTTTTAGAGCAATTAATTAAGACTGTAAATAATGGTGAAAATGAATTTCCACAAGAAATACCTATTGGTATTGCTGTTAAGAAAATGAATATTACTGAAATTACAGATTTTGCAGAATTAATTAATCCTAAAACTAAAAAACCTTATAAGAAAAGATGTTTATTAAGAACTATTGATGGTCAATGGTTAGTAGTTAATCATTCATTTAAGGAATTAGGTGAAATGAAAAATATGAATAATAGAACAATAGTTAAAGGATTTTATGCAAAAATACCAACAAGAGGTACTAGATCAAATGTTAAAAATAAGTCTAAAACATAAGATACCTCTTGGAAAAATAAAAGAAGTTTATAGTAATGTTTTTGAGTTTATGATAAAAGAATTTTCAGAAATACATCATAGTAATTCTGAATCATGGGATAAGAATATTATTATTAAAAATTTTGGTAAATTTGTGGTCAATAAATCAAAGTTAAAAAAGTATGAAAAACTTAGCAAGTAAATTAAAAGAACAACCAATTAATGGTCCTAAAAAATTTGTAGGACGGTTATTTGAGTTAAGAGATGTTACACATAAAGAACATTTAAAAGTAAAATCATATGCTCAACATGTTGCATTAGGAGAATTATATGATGGAATATTATCATTAGCTGATGGCTTTGTAGAAAGTTATCAAGGTAAGTATGGTATTATAGATATTTCTATAGGATCAATTAATGTTATTGATTATATGGAGTATGTTGAAGAGTTTGCTAAATATGTAGAAGGTTCAAGAGAAATTTTTAAAGAAGATTGGTTAAAAAATCAAATTGATGAAATGGCTGCTTTAATTTATTCTACAATATATAAGTTAAAGTTTTTAAAGTAATATGAAGATTTTTGATTTAAAAGATAACCAAGTAATAATATCACCTGAAGTTTTAAGTATTAAAGTATTTAAAGATATTTGGGATGGTGATAAAACAAAAGAAAAAATAAATGCTTATAATAGTTTCAAGTATATTTATCATATATGTGACTTTAATTCCCCATATAATAATTACTCGTTTGAAAAACGAAAAAAAGCGGTAATTGAGGAAGTTATTGGTAATAATGGTTTTGAAGAAAATGAAATAATAAAACAAGCTTGTCAAGTATATTCAAGTTTAAGTGTTACACCTATTGAAAGGTTGTTTAATGAAGCTAAAGAAAAGATTCATCAAATGGCAGATTATTTAAATAATAATGAAATAGATGAAAATACTTTACCAACAGTTTTAAAAATTATTGATTCTACAAGTAAGATTGTTGGTCAATATAAAACATTAGAACAAGCTGTTAAGAATGAAAAAGAAACAAGTTCATCTAGAATTAAAGGTGATAAAAAGGTTGATGCTAATTTTAATGAATAATGTTAACTAATACAAAAGCATTTTTAGAAGTTAGGGAAGAGTTTAATAAGACTGGTCAGTATACTAAAGCATTGCAAGGTACTTATCAGTATAATGAATTTTGGAAAGAAGAGTTAAGAAAATGTCTTGATGGTGTTACTATTGGTAATGTTACAATACCAGGTACATATTATTTTTATTTGAATTATACTCAAATGGAAATGAAGAATGAAAGTACAGGTAGAAAGACAAGAAACTTTCCAAGATTTACTGATGTAGATTTAGAATTCTTTTCTTTAATTGAAAAAGCAAGACAAGAAAAGAAAGGTTTTATAATGGTTAAACCTAGAAGGACTGGTTTTAGTTATAAGAATGCTGCTTTAGTTACACATGAATATAATTTTTTCAGAGATTCAAGGTCTATTATATCAGCTTATGAGAATAAGTATTCTGATAATACAATGAATATGACATTGAGTAATCTTAATTTTTTAGATAAGAATACTGTATGGTATAAACCTAAAAATCCAAATACTCAAGATTTTGTAAAAGCAAGACATCTTAAAAAGATGGATGATGGTAGAGAAATATGGGTAGGTTATAATTCTGAAGTTAAAAAGATTACATTTAAGGATAATCCATTTGCATCTGCAGGTTTATCAGCATCATTGTTTTTATTTGAAGAAGCTGGTATTTTTAATAATATTATAGAATCTTATAATATATCAGAACCTTGTTGGAAAGATGGAGATGATATGGTTGGTATGCCTGTAATTTATGGTACTGGTGGTGATATGAGTGGAGGTACTGCAGCATTTTCAGAAATGTATTATGATCCTGAAAGATTTAATTTGTTAGCATTTCCTAATTTATGGGAAACAGATAAATCTAATCAAAGGTGTGGTTGGTTTTTACCAGCAACTAAACAAAGGTTTGGTATATTTACAGATCCTGAAACTAAAACTACTGTACAATTAGTTGATAGTGAAGGTAATTCTAATGAAGAATATGCTTTAAAGTCTATATTAAGACAAAGAGAAATTAAAAAAGGTAATCCTGCAGCTTATAGAGATGTAGTTACCCAATATCCATTAACACCCTCAGAAGCATTCTTAATAACATCAGGAAATATGTTTCCTACAATGTTATTAAATGAAAGGTTAGCAGAACTTAAAAGTAATCCTAAGAAATATGTTGAAGTAAATTGGATAGGTAATTTTACAATTACTGAAGATGGTGAATTAAAGTTTCAAGCATTGGATAATGTACAGCCTTTAAGAAACTATCCTATCAAAAATACACCTGATGATAGTATTGTTGGTTGTATAGAAATTTATGAACAACCTCAAAAAGATAATGATGGAAAAGTATTTCCAAGAAGATATATTGTAGGTATTGACACATTTGATGATGATCAGTCTACTACAGATTCAGTAGGTTGTGCTTTCGTATATGATAGATTAACTAAAAGAATTGTAGCTGAATATACAGGTAGACCACAACTAGCTAAAGACTTTTATGAAAATTGCAGGAAACTTATAATGTATTATAATGCTGTTGGTTTTCCTGAAATTAACAAATTAGGTTTTGTTACTTATATGGAACATAAAAAATCATTGTTCATGTTAGCAGAAACTCCTGTTCAATTAAGAGATAGAATTGAATGGAAACCTAATTTAAATACTTCTTATGGATTTAAAGCTACTGATAGAACTAATACATGGGGTAGAGAACTAATAAGAAATTGGTTATTAGATCCTATTGAAAATGGTTCTGAAATACTTAATGTACATAGGTTAAGGTCTACAGGTTTAGTACAAGAATTAATTAAATGGAATAAAGATGGTAACTTTGACAGGGTATCATCTTTAATTGCAGTATTAATATTGGATGAAACTTTAAATAAAGAATCCATTAAGAAAATGGAAAGTAAAACAAAATCATTTTTAGAATCTGATTTCTTTAAGGATAGAGGATTTTTAAGATCAAGTAATAATCCTTATGGAGATGATCAAATTGTTGAAAATGATTATATAAATAATAGACTATCAAATCTTATAAATATATCTAAATAAATTATGAACAATCTAGTTATACAAGTACCAGAGCAAGCATTGTCAGATTCCAAGAAAAATTTGGATTGGGCTAAAAAATGTATTGATGCTGGTGAAAATGTGTTAATGTTTGATTCTTCTGTAGTAAGACAAACTTTTTATAATAAAAAAGTAAACTACAGGTTAAGGAATAATATGTTAACTGATAAAGACATACAGTCTGTATGTGAGCCATATGGTATTGAATTTACAGCATTTCCTAAAAATATGCAACATATTGGTTTAGGTAATTCTAAAGTTAATACTTTAGTAGGTGAAGAAGCTAAAAGGTTAGCAAGGTATCCTTTTAGAGCATTTATATCATCTGCTGATCAAATGGGTGTTTCTTCTAAAGAAGAGCAAATTAGAGATATGTGGTATCAAAAATTGGTATCTATAGCACAAACTAAATTGCAAGCTTCATTTGAAGGTCAACAAATTGATCCTCAAGTAATGGAAGAAGAAATGCAGAAAGAATTAAGTAAGTTTGATAAATATTTAAAATATAATTATCAGGATCTTAAAGAAATAACAGCTAATAAAATACTTAAATATGAATATAAAAGGTTAAAAGTAGCTGATGTATTTTTAAGGTCATGGGAAGATTTTTTAATTTCTGGTGAGGAAGTTGTGTGTATTGAAGAAGCAGGTGATGATATTATATTTAGAAAAGTAAATCCATTATATTTATTTACTATTCAATCACCTGAAACTTATAAAATTGAAGATGCTGATTGGATTGTAGAATATACAATGATGTCTGTTGGTCAGGTAATAGATTATTTTTATAATGAACTTACTAAAGAACAGATTGATATGTTAGAACAGAGTAAAGAATACAATACTATGAGAACTGGTGGTATTCAAATGGCTTATAATAGAGATATTACTGTTGAAGAAAGGTTTGGATATACAGCAGGTGAATTATTTGTACCTAATCAAATAGCTACACATTATTTTGGTGGTGCTTATGACCAAAGAGGTAATGTTAGGGTAATGAGAGTGTGTTGGAGATCAAGAAGAAAGATTGGTAAAGTATCTTATTATGATGAATATGGTAGTCCACAATTAAAAATTGTTGATGAATACTATAAGATTGATAAAGATGCTGGTGAAACTGTAGAGTGGTTATGGATTAATGAATGGTGGGAAGGTACTAAAGTTGCTAATGATATTTATGTAAAAATTAGACCTATACCTTATCAGTCAAGAAGCATGAGTAACTTGTCTGAAAGTAAACCACCTTATGTAGGTGTATATTGTAATACTAATAATTCAAGGGTAATGTCATTTATGGATGTTATGAAACCAATGGATTACTTGTATGATATATTCTTTCATAGGTTAAATCTTGCTATATCTAAATATAAAGGTCCAATGTTAGGTATTAATGTTAGTATGATACCTTCAGAATGGGATCCTCTTAAATGGTTGCAATATGCAGAAGCTACTAATATAATGTTTTTTGATCCTACTAATGAGGTTCTTAAAGGACCTATGCAAGGTAAATCAGCAGGTACTTATAATCAATTATCTGCAAGTGCTATAAACCTTGAAATGGGTAATTATATTAATCAACATGTTCAATTGTTAACATTTGTTAAACAACAGTTAGATTTAATATCAGGTGTTAATGAATATAGACAAGGTGATATTAAAGGTGATTCTAATGTTGGTACATCTAATATGGGATGGACAGCATCTAACTCAATGACTGAAAAGTATTTTGCATTACATAACTCATTTAAAAGAGATTGTATGCAAAGATTATTAGAGGTTGCTAAATATGTATGGAAAAAGAATCCACATAAAGCACAGTTTGTATTAGATGATATGGGTGCTGAAATTGTAAGTTATTATGATGAGTTTTCAGAATCAGAATATGATATTCATATAGATGATGGACCAAATACACAAGAACTTATGCAAGCACTTAGTCAACTTGCACATGCAGGTATGCAAACTGGTCAGATTAAATTTAGGGATCTTATTGAAATTTATAAAAAAGATAGTATATCTGCACTTGCTAGATATTTGGAAGAAGCTCAGGATAAGATTACTCAAGAACAACAACAAATGCAGCAAATGCAACAAGAATCTCAAGAAAGAATGGCTGCTCAACAAGCTGAAATTAAAGCTCAAGAATTACAACTTGAAATGGAAAAACTTAATAGGGAAGATATTAATAGGCAATTGGATAGAGAAAATAAGATTCAGTTAGAAACTATTAGAGCTATGAGTTATGCACAAGACCAAGATGTTAATGAGAATATGATTCCTGATATTTTAGAACAAAGTAAAGTTGCTTTACAACAACAAAAACAAGTATATGAACAAGTACAAAAGGATAAAGAACTTCAGCTAAAAAATCAGGTTGAAAATAGAAAGGTAGAAATTGAAAAACAAAAATTAAATGTTAAAGAAAAAGAAATACAAGCTAAAAAAGAAATAGAAAAACTTAAAGCTGAAACAGCATTAAAAGTTGCAAAAGAAAATAAAACAAAAGCTGAATTAAGTAGATCAAGAAATAAATAATAGCTATAGTGAAAATTGTTATCTTTGCAACTATTAATAATTAATAACAAATAATAATAATAAATTTGCAAAATTATAGGAAATATGAAAAATTATAAAAATTATTCTCCAGATTTTGAACCCACATCTGAGGGGTCAGAAGTTATTGATAATTCTTCTGATAAGAATTTGGTAAAAGAAACAGGAATTACAGATGATTTTGATTTTGGTTCAGAACTTTCAGATTTAATTAATGAAGAATCTGATAGTGATGATACAGTAAAATCCCCTGAAGTAAAAGCTAAAGATTTTGCACCACCTTCAGAAAAAAAATCTAATGAATCAGATGATGAAGAACCTTTATATAAAGTATTAGCTGAACAGTTAAAAACAGAAGGTTTATTTGATGATGAAGATTTTCAAGAAGATGATGAGTTTAAATTTGATGGTACTCCTGAAAGCTTTAAAGCTTTAATGGAAAGACGTGATTTTAAAAGAGGTATAAAAATCTTTGAAGAAATTGTTGGTGAAATGCCATCTAAAATGCGTAAACAATTTGAATTGTTTATGAATGGTTTAGATGAAGACTCTTCTTTAGAAATTGGTAGCAAAAGTATTGATTATGCATCAGTAACTAAAGATAATTTAGATAGTAATCCTCAAAAAGCTGAACAGCTTTATAGGGAACTTCTAAAAACAAAAGGTTTTTCTCAGGAAAAAATTAACAAATATGTTGAAAGAGCTAAAGACCTTGATGAACTTTCTGAAGAAGGATATGAGGCTGCCCAGCTCTTAAATGAAGAAGTTCAAAAACAAATTGAATATAAAAAACAGGAAGAACAGTATATTGCTCAACAAAAGCAACGTGAAGCTCAACAAAGACTTCATGCTTTAAAAGCAGCAATTACACAAACTCCCGAAATTTTTAAAGGAGTTGCTCTTACTGATAAAATGAAAGATCAACTGTACAAGTCTATGACTGAAACAGTTGCTTATGATGAAAACAGACAACCATTAAACAAAATAGCAGCTTTGTCAAGAAAAAATCCAGATGCATTTAGGATGCAATTGCATTACTTGGCAGAATTAGGTCTCTTCAATATGGATGAAAGAGGTAATCTAAAACCTGATCTTACTAAAGTTATGCGTTTAGCAGAAACTAAAGTAACAAGGTCTATTGATGAAAGACTTAAAAAAGCAGCTTTTAAGTCAGGTTCTAATTTAAGTAATAATATTAATGAAAAAGAATCTGATATATTAACATCACTTGAAAATTTCTTAAACAATAAATAACCATGCAATTATTTCAATTACAAAAATACGCAGCTAAGGACTACAATGGTCTTGTAACTGCAAATAACTTGGGTGCTCTCTATATGAAGCGTCCACAACTGATTACTAACACTATTCATCAAATTTTTAGGACTAATCTTAAAAATGCGATGTTTGATTTCTTGAATACATTTCCTGTAGTAGAGGTTGAAGAAAACAACTTCTATGAGTGGATGCTTCAAGGACAGCATGACAAAAACATTCCTTTATTGGAAGCTTATGATGCTACAGGAACCACTGCTGCTGCTGCAGGAGAATTAGGTGCTGGAGTTGCATCATTCTTTGTAGTATTTGGTGAAGAATATTTTGAAGCAGATAACATTTTGAAAGGTAATAAAGCTGAATACTTACTTCGTGTACTTTCTGTTAAACCTAAAGGTACTAACTTTGAGTATGAAGTAGAACTTTTAACTTCAGATCCTCTGCTTTCAGTACCTGCTGAAGAACTTGAAGCTGGTTCACGTTGGGCTAAATTCTTTAACGTAGCTCCTTCTACACTTTCTAACCGTGGTCAAAAACCAAACTTTACTTCACCTTTCAGAATGAGGAACCGCATTACCATGCAGCGTTTTGAATATGAAGTACCTGGTAACATGATTAATGAAGGTAAAAACTATCCTTTGGAATTTGCTTTCCCAGGAGTAGATGGTAAGCCTGAGCGTGTATGGATTAACTACCTTGATATGATTGCAATGTATCAAGCAGAAGTTGCTAATGTAATTATGCACTTCTATGGTCTGCACAACTTTACTGATAAAGATCTTTTCTTGAACAAAGATGCTTCAGGAAAATATCCTCTTGAATCAGGTGCAGGTCTGTTTGAACAAATTGCTCCTTCTAATATTCATTACTACTCAACTTTAGATCTTGATTTCTTAACTGAAGTATTCTTGGATCTTTCTATTGGTAGGATTGAAATGGGTAATAGGGTTGTAACTCTGTGTACAGGTGAATATGGTATCCGTGATTTCCACAAAGCAGTTCTTGCTAAAGGTGGTACTGAATTATTGATTGGTACAGGTGGTCCTGGCCGTTCTAATGATACTACTATCTTTAAAGAAGGTGCTAAACATCTTAACGGTATTCCTAAATCACTTTCTGCAGGATTCCAGTTTACTAAATACTACTCAATCAATGGTATTACATTTGAATTAATGTACTGTCCAATGTTTGATGATAAAGTATTGTTCCCTGAAGTTCATCCTGAAGGTGGTACTACTGAATCTCGCAGGATGCTTGCTCTTGACTTTGGTGGAGAAGCAGGTATTAAGCGTGTATCAGTAAAAGGACAACCTTCTGTATTCCGTTATATTCCTGGAATGCGTGATCCATTTACCCCAGCAGGTAAAGGTTCACCTTCTATTGCAGTATCACGTTCAGATGGTTATGAAATTCACCGCATGATGTGGGGTGGAATGCTGATTACTGATCCTACTAAAGTTGTTGACTTCCGTTATAACTTAGTGTAATAAATAAATAACAATAAAGGGGGAGTGAAATATCTCCCCCATTATTAATTAAATGTAAGAAAAATTATGGAAAAGAATGCAAAATCAAAAACACAAGCTGAAGTAATTGAATTACCAAGCTTTTTACAAAAGAAAATTGTTAAAATAGCACCAATTGTTAGACCTAATAGTTGGTCCTATAAATATCAAATTAGTGAAGATGGTAAGGATAAAACAAATGGTTCATTTCAGTTTAATACTGCAAAAACCTATTTATCAGTACCAAAAGACAAAAGGACAGGTTTAATGATTAGACCTTTGGATAATATTAAAAAAATGAGAACTGCAGAATATCCTGATGATGAAATTACTGAACAGGAATTTTTTGAAAGAGTTTTAGGATTAAATAAAGGTGATCTTGATATTAGTCGTTATAAGACTGATGAAAATGGTAACCGTTATCCTGATACTTTTTGGCAAAAAGAAGGAACTGTTGTTTTAAGAAATGAGGCTAATGTTTTAAATTTATCAATTCCAATTGATATGTTAAAATATAAAGTACTTATGATTAATAAAAATGTAGTTGCTCCATCACCTGCAGATAAAAATAAAAAAAGAACTTACAGGTTTATGATTGTTGATCAACAAGTTGCTGAAATTGAAGAAAAACAAGAACTGTCAATAGTACTTGAAGCAGCTGCAGAACTTAACAGAATTAAAGCTGATATTGAAGAACTTAAACAAATTATGTGGTTAAATGATTTAAGGATTACTGAAACATCTAACTATGATTATGTGTTTAAACAAGCAGGTAATATTGCTTTAAAAGATCCTAATAAGTTTTTATCTATCATTAAAGATCCTAATAAAGAAGTTAAACTATTATTAATGAAAGCTGTTAAAGCTGGTCATTTAGTATTAACTAAAGAACGTACTTATAGATTCTTAGATGGTAGAGATATTGGTACACAACATGAAGCTATTAAGTTTTTAAATAATAATGAAAACTTTGCAATAACTGAAAATCTTAAAGAACGCTTAGAACTTTCTAAATAATGACAGCTAACCAAATGTGGGAAAATGTACTGGTAACTTATGATGCACTGTATTCACAGAGTGCACCAGGGTTTGTTGACCCTGAAGCTACTGTACTTTTAAGTAAAGCTCAATGGTATTATATATTACAAAAACTCAATCCTAAAAACAATAGGAATATGGAAGGATTTGAGGAAACTGAAATAAGAATACAAGGACTTTCTGCTCTCATTAAAGATGGTCAGCAAAATACATTTGATCCAAATATACCTCCTACATTTGATAATAGACCTACTACATTAAATGTAAATCAATTAGGTGTATTACCAGGAGAACAATTTTGGGCATTACCTTCTGATTTTATGTTTGCAATTTATGAAGGTGTAACAACAAATATACCTGTTTGTGGAACAACTACTACATATGCTAGAATACCTGTTATTCCAATATCACATGATGAGTATAATTTAAATTATTATAATCCTTATAAAAAACCTTGGACTAATGGAACAGAAGGTATTGTATGGAGAATAGTTAATAGACCACAAACAATTAATAATGTTGAAAGAAAAATACATGGTTTAGTTACTGATGATATTGCTCCAAACAATTTTACAGTATCAGTTTATTATATTAGATATCTTAAAAAACCATTAGATATAATTGTCAATCTAAACACACCTGCTAATCAGGTTAATTGTGAACTTGATGATTTTACACATCAGGCTATAGTTGATATAGCTGTAAAATTACTGTCTGCTGCAGTAAGAGAACAAATACCAATAAACCAACTAACAGCAGATATGTTGGAGTAATATAAAATTAATTATATTTGCAAAATTAAATAACAATAATAAAACATTTTAAAAATGGCTTTAGATTCAAAAAATAATATTAAGAGTGTATTCATTGTACCCTCACAAACTGCAATTACTACAGGAACAATTACTCCAGGTTCAGTTGCAACAGGTTCAGTAGTTGTTACTAATGTTAGTAATGAAGTACTTGATGCTACTACAGTTGTTAATTATTCAACAATTAAAATTGTAAAAGATCGTGGTGATAATCTTCCACTTCAACAAGTAAGATTAAACATTGCTGACATAATTGCATATTCAGGTGCTTGTGGAGAACCTTCTCGTGAACAAGTAACTTATATTGGTTATAATGGTACTTCAGGTGTAATTGCAGGATTAACTGCTAACACTTTTTATGAAGTAAAACTTGAGCATGTACCTAATCAATTTGCTTATGGTAAACGCCCTGCTAACTACAAATATGGTACTTGGAAATCAGGTGTTACTGCTCCTACTCAAGCAGATGTTGCACACAATATTCAAGCATCATTAGTACAAAACTTTAAACCAAACAGGACTATTGACTGGAGAGTAATTACTGAGTTAGTTACTAATAATGCTGGAGCTTCCGCAGGTGCAGCTACTAGTTTTGGAGTAACTCGCTATTCTAAAACAGTAACTTTAAATGGTGCTACAACAGCGGTAGCAGGTGATTATCTTAGATTAGGTGGTAGTACAACTGCTGCTCCCGTTTATAAGATTGCTGCTGTAAATTCACCAACTAACATTATTCTTGAAGTACCTTATCAAGGAGCTACAGGTTCTATTGCATCAACTAATGTTGAATTAATTACTGCTGCTCTTGCTGCAACTTCTGCATTTGGTATCAAAATTACTGGTATTAAACAAAAGTATGATGTTAACCGTTGGAGGCAATATGATAAAGTAAGGTTTAACCCCTTTATCAATGAAGCATTTACAACTACTCCTGTAGCAACTAATGCTGCATTTGATGGTGTAGGTGTTTATGAACAAGCTGCTAACGATGAATACATCTCTTGGGGTGATGAAGGTCAAATATTTGTAGATCAAGTACCACCTTTGTTCCGTGAGCAAGATGCTAGTAAATCAATTGAGCAAAGTGCAAGAGGTGCTTATGATGTAGCTGTTCTTGGATGGTTAAACAAACTTCCTTCACTTATTGGTGCTGGTGAAAATAAAGGTTCTGCAATATTTTACATGGATGATGCATGTACTGATCAAGCTTTTGAACTTATTACAATTCTTAATGCGTGGTTAACAAATAAATTTGCTGCTCTTGTTTTACCTTGTTGCGAAGAATAAGTATAATTTATAACAACCTAAACAAAGATAGTGAAGAGCCTAGTTTTACAATTAGGTTTTTCACTATTTTTGTATAATAAAATTTAAAACTAAAATGGCACTAGAACCTATATTGAGTGGTTGTTTAAAATGTTGTTCTAAAATAGTAATTGAAGATATAACTGGATTTTACAACTCTATTACAAATCCTACAGGGTGGAATGATGCTAGTACATTGTACAGATCATCTATTTTAGGTAATCCTTATGTAGATGAAGCTACATTAACAATAGAATTTAATGATGAACTTGTAAGTACTATTGATGTTACAACTACTATACAAAATGCTACATTACCTACATATGAATTATATAGTTATGAACCAACTAGTTTGCAAGATGGTATTTATACATTTACATTAACTATTATAGATGAAGAAGGTAATGAAATTGTTACTGAATTAATACAAACAGTTTATTGTAATGTAGAATGCTGTATTCAAAAATTAGCAGCTAAATATGCTAAAGAACTTTGTAAAGGTTGTGGTTATGAAGATAAAGACAATTATGATTTAGCATTTTCACTTTACAGAGCATTAGGTTCAGTTAGTGAATGTAATGGTTCTGAAGAATTTAACAAATTATTAACAAAACTTCAAAAAATCTGTAACCAAACTAAATGTGGTTGTGGATGTTAAAACTTAAATATTATGTGTAATTGTAAATCAAATCAATGTAGTTGTAATTCAACAGGTGTTATTAAAGGACAAAAAGGCGATACTGGCCCAGCAGGTCCACAAGGTCCAGCAGGACCAACAGGTGCTACAGGTGGAACAGGTGCGCAGGGTCCTGCAGGTCCTAAAGGGGATAATGGTGAATGTGCTTGTCCAGAAGAACAAGATTCTTGTTGGCAAAATTTAGAAGGATTTGATCATATGAATGGTCTAACTGATGCATATTTACCTAGACCTAGAGTAAGACGTATAGGCAATATATTATATTTTAAAGGAAATGCTTTAGTACCTTTAGCTAGTGATTCAGGTGGTACTACTTTAGTAACAGTAGGTAATGATTTATATGTTTCTGACCCTTATGCTTATGTATTTCAAGGTCCAGCACTTCAAGGAGGATGTACTGTAAATTCAGGAGGTTCTATAACTTTTAATAGTAATTTATCAGTAATACCTTCAACAATTTTACCTGTTGGAGTTAATCAGCTTGATGATACTTATCATAAAACAAATATTATTTCTTACAGAAGAATTTCTTTAGGAGGAAATGTTGGTGCTGTTTTATCAGGAGTATTTTCAATAATTATAAATTATGAAGGAAAATTAATTATTCAAACATTAAAAGATATTGAATTAATATCTTCAGTTAATAATAGTAATTTAGGAACAAACCCTTTAAGATTTATAACAAGCAATGTAATAAATGAACAATATGCTTTAAATTTTAAACAAGCTAATCCAGATACTAGTACTTTACATTCTTCAGATACATCATCTGATTTACCTTATGAAATTGATACAATGGCAGCACAATATGATTTTAGTGTAGATGCTGCTGAACCAAACAATATTGGAGGATTTTATTTTAACTTAGATGGATTAACTGCATTTATAGATGGAGCATGTTTACAGTCTACACCAATAGATTAAAATTGTTAAATTAACATGGTACTTACTCAGAAAAAAATAAATGATGCAATTTTAAAAGCTGAATGTTGTTTAGCATCTAAAACTATTAAATATTTTAATCAATTATCTTATGGTAAAGATGATATGAATTTATTTAAATGTATTAATGTTTTAGATATAGCTATTGAAACATTATGTAAATTTGAAATAGTAGGTAGTACTTCAGAATGTCCATGTACTATTGAAGGTACATTTTTAATAGAAGGTTTAAATCAATTAATACAATTTAACAATGATGGTACTGGTTATGTAAATAATCAAGCATTTATTTGGTATATTGATAATTCTGTTGTACATGTTATATTTCCTAATCAACAATGTTATCAAACATCAGGAGATGGAATTCCTGAATTAGGAACTGAATGTGCATCATATACATGGGATAATCTTGCAATTGAAATTTATATAGGGAATCCAGGTGATCCATTATCTAGAACTTTAATATATGATGCAGGTTTTGATGAAATTCATAATACTGAAGAACTTATTGCAGATTTTAATCAAAATAATACTGTAGGTGCTCAAATAGAGTTAAATTGTACAGAAGAATGTTGTTATTATTTTTTTACAAATTTACCTACTAATTTAGGTAATCAAATCATATTTTTTTATGGTTTTCATACTTTAGGAGCAAGCCCTTTAGAATCTCAAGATTGTGGAGAAAATTACACATTTAATTACACATGTGATGAAAATGGTAATTTAATATTAAATAATTTTAATGATTTTTTAACTTATATAGCTTCATTAAATATTACTAGTCCTCCTTTTACTGATACAAATATAACTCTTTCAATTCTTGACAATAATGATGTTTTACAAGATACTGTAACTGTTTCTTCAAATGATACACCTGAAGAAATAGTTAATCAGTTTAATGAAGACAATACTTTAAATTTAGTAATGCAATATAATGCACCTAATAATTATCAAGTATATTCACCATTATTTAATGGTTATGCAGGTTATACTTTTTTTACATGGAATCAAGTTGAAGCACCATTTACAGCATTATTTAATATAACTAGCTGGGGTAATACTAGTCAAGCATTAGAATTTACAGATAGTAATAATATTGTTTATACTTTTTCAAATCCAGGTGGAGGTGATGAAACTACTTTCATGCTTTTATTAGAAGCATGGTTAGAAACTCAACCTTTTGAAATGACTGTTGTATTTAATGAAAATGTTATGACATTTAGTACAAATGATCCATTATTTTCTGGCACACAACCTTCTAGTGTACAATTAACTTTAATTGAAGGTATAGAAGAAACCAGCTATGATTCACCATTTACAACAAATGTTGTATATGAAACTACTTTTGAAAGTGCTGAAACATTAAATTTAATTAATCAAGAAGAATGTACTCCTGAAACAATAGAACAAACATGTTTAAGTAATAAACAAATTGGTGATATAATTAACTATATTAATAAAACTTGTACGGATTGTTAAAAGCTTATGCCATTTTTCAATAACAAAAGAAAAGATTTTAGTATTCAACCTCCTAAATTACAGGTTAATTCTATTCCTTTTTTTGTTACAGATAGTGCTAATATTGATTTTACATTTGCTAATAATAATCTTACAGGTGATTTAACATTAACAGGAGTTACTGCAGGTACATATGGAGATGTTATTAATGTACCACAAGTAACAGTAGATCAATGGGGAAGAATAACTAACATTACATTAGTACCTATATCAACATCAGGATTAGCATTAGAAACCAATGGTATACCTAATGGTGACCAAACACTATTAAATCTTGTTGCAGGTACTAATATGACTATAACCGATGATGGTTTTGGTAATATTACATTTGATGCTACAGGTGGTGGAGGATCAGGAACTGTAACTTCAGTATCAGCAGGTACTGGAATGAATTTTAGTACTATAACTGTAAGTGGTTCTGTTAATATTGATACAATTAAAGTACCTTATTTACCTGCTGGATTTAGTACAGGATTACTTAAATGGAATGGTTCTGCTTGGGTATTTGATAATAATACATATCTAACAACTGCAGTTACAAGTATTGGTACAGCAGGTCTTATTAGTGGAGGTACTATAACAAGTACTGGAACTATTACAACCTCAATGAATACCAATAAACTTGTTGGTAGAGGTACAGCAGGTGTTGGAATTATGGAGGAAATTACGTTAGGCACAGGACTATCATTATCAGGAACTACATTAAATGCTACTGGTGGCGGCGGTGGTATTGAATATGGCGTTGCAAGCGGAACCAATACTTATTCAGTAACAATTAGCGGTGTTGCATCATATACAGATGGCGATACTTATGTAATTAAGTTCACCAACGGCAATGAT
>Ga0315900_10001935_pt1 | contig 32498 bp, 28 predicted proteins | sample LakEriMetagenome_FD_203521 | JGI IMG/M metagenome (GOLD analysis project Ga0315900, IMG submission 203521) | Freshwater fungal communities from buoy surface, Lake Erie, Ohio, United States - Buoy 12 MA114 | ecosystem: Environmental > Aquatic > Freshwater > Lake > Lake biofilm | place: USA: Lake...
TGTGAAAGCGTCCGTGCCATCCATGCTGGCCTCCTGCTTCCAGCAAGAAGGATGAATCAGAACCGCGCCCGCAAGGGAATCCCCGCCGAGTCAGAACGTGGGGAAAACGCTCTAATGTTTATCTTCTTAAACTCGCGCGACTTTCTGTTATGGTGGCAGCCAGTTCCATGCGCTGCCGTGAAGGGCCGAGTCCAGCAAACGCGAGGTCATTGCCAAAGCACACCGTTTCGGCCCTGATAGCGGCAGGCTTTCTGCAACCCGCCTGCGCAGCCAGTCCGATGGCCACCACCTGCACTGTCACCGGCGCGGCCGGAGCCTTGGCCGGCATGGATGCCGCCGCGATCTGCCAGCGTTTTGAAAGCGATCTGGCCGCCGCGCTCGACGGGCGCCCGGTGCCCGAGGGGCTGGCGATCACGCTCACCCTGCACAAGCGCGGTGCGATCGACGCCTGGCTCCGCCTGCCCGCATCGGGTGAGAGCGCGGGGCCGCAATATCCCTCCATTTCGGTCGAATCCACCGACCGCGCCTTGCAGCCGGATGATATTGCACGTCTGGCCCGCGTGGTTGCGGCAGCGCTGGCCGAACCGCCAACCGAACAGACTGCGCAGCCGACTGCGCCACACAAAGGGGACTAGTCATGTTTATCGACACCTTCGCCGGCAACCGCGAGCGGCTGGGGATGATCGCGGAGGATGGCGTCCCGGGTGGCGGGTTCGAGGTCTATCGCAAGACCATCATCCACAATGGCGGCTGTGCCTGCATGGGCTGCGGCGGGACGAGCACCAAGGGGCTTGGCGGCAGCTCGGAGGATCAGCCGACCAATGACACGATCATCGGCGGGATCGGCACCAATGCGACGATCAGCCCGGGCAGCTCGGTGGCATCGGCGATCGACACCAGCGGCGATGCCGACTGGTTCCGCATCGCGCTGGTGGCGGGGCAGACCTACACCTTCACCGTGTTCCTGCCGACAGGCGGCCTGCGCGATTCGATCCTCGCCCTGCGTGATGCCAACGGCACGGTGATCACCGAGAACGACGATGCCAACGGCGCGTCGGGCCTGCTCTATTCCGAGATCACTTACACCGCGACCACCAGCGGCAATTTCTATCTCGACGTGCGCGGCTTCCAGGCGCGGACCGGCGCCTATATCGTCCACGTCACACAGCCTCACATTGACGCAGCGCTCGGCAATGCGACGCCGACCGCGCGCCTCACGGTCGGTGCGGCGCCGACCACGGCGGCGATCGACGTGAACGGCGACCGCGACTGGTATGCGGTCACGCTGGTGGCCGGGCAGACCTACGAGATCCTCACCAGCGCCACTCCGGCCGGAGTCGCGGGCGATGTCGACACGACGCTCACCTTGCGCTCCGCGACCGGATCGGTGCTGGCTTTCAACGATGACAGCGCGGGCACCTATTCGCGCATCCGTTTCACCGCGACCACCAGCGGCACCTATTACGTCGATGTCGGCGGCTTCGTGGATTCGGAGACCGGCGGCTACCGGGTGACGATCAACGAGGCCGCGCCGCTCACCGAATTCACCTATGACCAGATCGCCAACCAGCTGCTGGTCAATTACTGGGGCGGCAATGCGCGGCGCTGGAATGTCGCGCCGGGCGGCACGCTGAAGGTGAACCTCACCGGCCTCACCAGCGATGGAATCTTCCTCGCCCGCGAGGCGCTGAGCCTGTGGACCGATGTCACCGGGATCACCTTCGACGATGCCGAGGAAGGCGCCTTTGCGCGTTCGACCATCGTCAACGGGTTCATCACCTCGGTTGCGGTGAACGTGGGCACGGCGTGGATCACGCAATTCGGCACGGGGCTCAACACCTACTCGTTCCAGACCTATGTCCACGAGATCGGCCACGCGCTCGGGCTGGGCCATGGCGGCAACTACAACAACAACGCCACCTACACGCAGGACGCGCTCTATCTGAACGATTCCTGGGCAACGACGGTGATGTCCTATTTCGATCAGGCGGAGAACACCTTCTTCGCGGTTCGCGGGTTCAGCCGCGTCTTCGCGATCTCGCCGATGCAGGGCGATATCGTGGCGCTCCAGCAGTCCTATGGCAACGCCAGCAGCACCCGCACGGGCAACACGATCTATGGCGTGGGCAACACCTCGGGACGCGAGATCTACGGGGTGAGCACCGCGGTGCGCAATTCCTCGGGCAATCTGCTCGCCTTCACCATCGTCGATCACGGCGGGACGGACACGCTCGACTATTCGACCTTCACCGCCAATCAGGTGATCAATCTCAACCCCGAGACTTTCTCGAATGTCGGCGGCAGCATCGGCAATATGAGCATCGCGCGCGGGACCGTGATCGAGAATGCGGTCGGCGGCTCGGGCGCGGATTCGCTGATCGGGAACAATGTCGCCAACCGCCTCACCGGCGGGCTCGGCAATGACACGCTGAACGGCGACGGCAATGTCGACACGGCGATCGTGCGCGGCACGCGTTCGCAATACACGGTCACCCAGACTTCGACCGGCGTGTTCCAGGTGGTCGGCCCGGACGGCACCGACACGCTCACCGCGATCGAGTTCCTCCAGTTCGACGATCAGACCCTGCGCCTGCGCCCCGGCACGGGTGTCAGCGTCAACTTCAACACGGCTGACCGCTCGGTCTACCAGAGCGCCATGAACGACATCCGCGACTTCGACGGGAACGCGCTGGGCGGCAATGGCGGGTGGTTGCGCATCGGTCAGGCCGACGTCAACGGCGATGGCGATATCGACCAGATCCTCGTCAACCGCACCATCGGTCGCTTTGCCACGGTGGGCACGGCTCCCGATGGCCTCGTCTATTTCTCGGACCACGGCTGGGCCGGCGAGACGCGCGTGGCCGGCATCTATATCGATCCGCTGGTCGAGGCCGGCATCGTCGTGCGCGGCAGCGATCAGGACAGCCAGCGGCGGTTCCAGAACGATCTCTTCATCGAGAACATCAACCGTGTGCTCGGAGCGAACGACTACAACCGTGACGGCATCCAGGAGGTCTATTTCGCCCTCACTGACGGCACCGCCTATCTGCGCGCTCTCATGCACGCCGACGGCAACATCCGCTACGCCAATTACCAGAGCCAGCAGGAGGTGATCGACTACCTCACCGCCAATGGCTGGGGCCCGGGGACCTGGGCGGGATGGTTCCCGAACACCAGCGGCGGCGTGGAAGGCCTCACCGAGGACACGATCTCGGGCGCCGAGGGCAACGGGATCGATCTGGCCATCGTCAACGGCCTGGACCATGGGCGGTAGCGCGGACGCGGCCACACCCGGCCGCGTCAATCTCGAAAGCCTCGCCTTTGCCGCTCCGGCCATGGCCTTTGACGATCACCTGCGGGCCGAATTCTACTAGGTAAGGGCCTGCGGCGAACGCCCCTCCCCGCTTGACCGGCAGCCTGTCTTCGCGGCAAGGCAGGGGGCCTGCTCCGGGTCGGGGCCAAAGAGGAACATTCATGCGGAAGACTTTCTGGGGCCTCGGCCTCGTCGTGCTGGCTGCGCTCGCGGCAGGCGTGCAGCCGCTCAAGGCGCAGTCCTTTCTCGAAGGCCGCTTCGATCCCGCAATCCCGACGCTGCAATCGACTGTCGGCCATGGGCCCGGAACCCGCATCACGTCGCCGGACGAGACCTATGCCTATCTGAAGGCGCTGGTCGCCGCTGCGCCGGATCGCACGCGGATGGTACAATATGCCACGAGCTGGGAAGGCCGCCCGCTCTATTACGTGATCGTATCGAGCCCTGAGAATATCGCGCGGCTCGATGCGATCCGCGCCGATCTGGCCAATATCGCCGCCGGACGCGCCTCCAACGGCGCAGCCCTGCCGGTGACCTGGCTCGCTTACGGCGTCCACGGCAACGAGATTTCCTCGACCGATGCCGCGCTGATGACCGCCTATCACCTTCTCGCTGCGCAAGGCGATGCGCGGGCCGCCACGATCATGGACAAGACCATCGTGGTGATCGACCCGATGCAGAACCCCGACGGGCGGGCGCGCTTCGTCAATAATTTCCTCGCCGCCAAGGGCATTGATGCTGCTGCCGACCGTCAGGCCGCCGAGCATGACGAGCCCTGGCCGAGCGGGCGCGTCAATCACTACATGTTCGATCTCAATCGCGACTGGTTCACCCTCAGCCAGCCCGAAACCCGCGGCAAGGTCGCCGCGATCCGCAGCTGGAACCCGGTGGTGGTGGTGGACCTGCACGAAATGGGCGGGGACGAGACCTATTTCTTCTCGCCCGCCGCGCAGCCCTTCAACCCCAATCTCTCGGCCGCGCAGATCCGCGCCTACGAGCTGATCGGCCGCGCCAACGCCGCCGCTTTCGACGCGCGCGGCGAGCCCTATTTCACCCGCGAGGTCTATGACCTGTTCTATCCCGGCTATGGCGACACCTGGAACGCGCATCAGGGCGCGATCGGCAGCACCTATGAACAGGCCTCGGCGCGCGGCCTCGTGTTCGAGCGGCGCGACGGGACCACGCTGACCTATGCCGACGGGGTGCGCAACCACTTCACCACCAGCCTCGCAACCGCGGGCGCGGTGGCGGACAATGCGCAGCGTTTTCTTGGCGACTTTGCCCAGTATCGTGCGGGCAATGCGAGCGGCGCGGCGGGGCGCGGGACCTATCTGATCGACCTGTCCAAGCGGCGTTGGAATGCCGAAACCCTCGGCCGCCGCCTCGCCGCGCAGGGCATCACCGTGCTGCGCCGCGAAGGCCCGGCGAGCGCCTGCGGCAAGACCTACCCCAAGGGCTATCTCGCCGTGCCCCAGGCCCAGCCCGCCGCGCGGCTGGTGAAGAGCCTGCTCGACCGCGATACGCCGCTGCCGGCCGATTTCCTCGCCGAGCAGGAGCGCCGCCGCTCGCAGGACCTGCCGCACGAACTCTATGACGTGACCGCCTGGTCGGTGGGCTTCATGTCCGGAACCGATGTGACCTTGTGCAATGCCGCTGCAACCGGCGAGGCGCTGGCGGCAGACACTCCGGTGGCTCCTGTCACCGAAGGCGCGGGCAGCTTCGGCATTGCCGTGCCGTGGAGCGATAGCGGTCAGGCGCGGCTCGTTGCCTCGGCCTTGCGCGAAGGCATCGAGGCCCGGGTCACCGACAAGGCCTTCACCAAGGGTGCCCGTGAATTCCCGCGCGGCACGGTGGTGTTCCCGGCGGGCAGCAACAGCCCCGAGAAGATGGCACGCCTCGCCGAAATCGCCCGCGAGGTCGGCGCCGAGACTGTCGCGCTCGATTCGGGCTGGGTCGACAGCGGGCCGAACCTCGGCAGCGAAAGCTTCGTGCGGCTGACCATGCCGCGTGTCGCGATCGCGTGGGACGACGGGATCGACCAGCTCAGCGCAGGCTCGATGCGCTTCGTGCTCGAACGCCGCCTCGGCGTGCCGGTGGTGCCGATCCGCACCCAGCGCCTCGCCCGCGCGGACCTCAGCGAATATGACGTGCTGCTGGTGCCCGAGGGCGAGCCCTCGGCGATCCTCGGCGAGGGCGGACAGCGCACGATCCGAGACTTCGTGCGGCGCGGCGGCGTGCTGGTGGCGGTGGGCGACAGCCTCGAAACCTTCAGCGGTGGCGATAATCCGATGCTCAAGGTCAAGCGCGAAGCCGCGCTCGGCCGCGATCCGGCAGCGGGCGACAAGGGCAAGGACGGCGCGCTCGCCGAAGCGGTCGAGATCGCCAGCGACGCCGAATATCGCGAGGCGATCAAGGACCAGCAGGCCCTGCCCGACACCATGCCGGGCGCGCTGCTCAATGCCGTGGCCGAGCGCGATCACTTCCTCTCGGCCGGCTATGACAGCGGGGCCGTGGTGCTGGCCACAGGGACGCAGATATTCACCCCGCTCGACCGTGCCGACGGGGTCAACGTGCTGCGCTTTGCCGCGCCGGGCAATCTCATCGCCAGCGGCTATGTGTGGGACGAGAACCGGCGGCAGCTGGCCTACAAGCCCTACATGATGGCGCAGCGTCAGGGCCGCGGGATCGTGATCGGCTTTGCCAATGATCCCTCGACCCGCGCCTATCTCGACGGGCTCGACCTCCTGATCGCCAATGCCGTGCTGATCGCGCCCTCGCGGGTGCGCTGAGCCTTGGCGCATGAGCGCGGCATTGGGCCGGAGTGATCTAGGAACCTGACACATATTGTGTCATGCTGGCTTGCATGACGCTGTTCCACCCGCTTGTCGCCCTTCATGTCGCCACCGGCGTGGTGGGGCTGACGGCGTTCTGGGGTCCGATCGTCACCCGCAAGGGCGCCGCCAATCATCGCAAATGGGGCAAGGCGGCGTGCTACGGCTTTCTGGGCGCGGGCGCGCTGGCCATCGCGATGGCGCTGCTCTCGCTTTACGGGCCGGAATACCGCCACCCCGAAATCACCGACCGCACGCTGTTCGACGGGCTGTTCGGGTGGATGATGCTCTATCTCGGCACGCTCACCATCGGCTTTGCCGACTATGGCCTTGCCGTGGTGCGCCACAGCCGCAACCGCACCGCGCTCAGAGCGATCCGCTATCAGGCGGTGATCGCGGCGGTGATTGTCTCGGGCGCATGGTGCGGCTGGTTCGGGTACAAGGTCGGCCACCCGCTGATGATGCTGGTCGCCTTCATCGGGATCGTGTCGATGCTGATCCAGCAGCTTTATATCTGGCGGCGTGGGGATCCCCCGCGACAGACCTATGTCGGCGAACATTTCCGCGCGCTGATCGGCATGGGGATTTCGGCCTATACCGCGTTTCTCTCGGTCGGGCTCATCCGCATGATCCCCGAGCATGTGTTCAACCCCGCAATCTGGGCCGGGCCGAGCGTGATCGGGGTGAGCCTGATCATCTTCTTCACCCTCAAGGGCAAGAAACAGGCCGCAGGGCGAGCCTCAGGGACGCGCCCACATCCGCAATAGATTGGCGATGGTCTTGTCGAGCGTCAGCAACTCGGCCGATTGCGCGGGGAGCTGGCGGCGCAGCGAGATGCGCAGGTTTTCCAGATCGAACAGCATCTCGCGGCTTGCCTGATCGGCCACCAGGCTCTCGATCCAGCCGATGCACACGATCCGCGTGCCGCGCGTCACCGGACGGACTTCGTGAATGCTGCCCGAGGGGTAGAGCACCATGTGTCCCGCCTCGCCCTTGAGCTCCTGCGTCATGCCGGCCGCATGGACCACCAGCTCGCCTCCGTCGTAATCCTCGGGCGGGGTGAGGAACAGGGTGAAGGAGAGGTCGGTGCGCAGCCGCGCCGCGCCCTTGCCCATCAGCGCATTGTCGACATGGTTGCCGTAGTGGCCGCCATTCTCGGTCCGGCTGATCAGCAGCGGCGAGAAGCGGCGCGGCTGGGCGGCGGCCTTGACGACGGGATGATCGGCAATGAGCGCGGAGAGCTCGTCCTGCAAGCGCCGGCCGGGGACGGAGTCCATCGCGGCCTGAAGGTTGCTCTTGACCGCGCGCGCCACAGCGCCCGCCGTCTCGCGCCCGTCGCGCCATTCGAGCAGGGCAATGCGATCGGCGATCGCGGCGAGGTGATCGGCATCGGGGATGGCGTGGATGGCGAGGATCATCCCTGCCCCTCTAGCGCCGTGCGACGCCCTCCGCCAGCAATCGGTTGACCCCGGCGGCGACTTCGTCCGGCCCCATCTCGGCTCCGCCCCATACGACATAGCGCAGGCCGACGAACACGTTCATGCCCATCACCGCCCAGGCTTCCAGCTCGCCCAGCCCGTCGCGGAAGGCGCCTGCATCGCTACCGGCCCTGAGGCGATCGGCGATGCGGGTGGCGATGGTCTCGTAATGCTCGCGGTAGCTGGCGGGATCGACGAACTCGGCCTCGTCGATGATGCGGTAGACTTCCTTGTGCTCGGCGGCGAAGCGCAGGAAGGCGGCGAGCGCCGCGCGCTCGATCTCGAGCGCGCCCATGCCCTCGTGCAGCGCCGATCGCGCGCTGGTGCGCACCTTCTCGCTCATGTCCGCGACGAGCGCGCGGAACAGCGCGTCCTTGCTGTCGAAATAGGTGTAGAAGCTGCCCAGCGCCACGCCGGCGCGGCGGGTGATCGAGCTGACCGAGGCTTCGTGGAAGCCCTTCTCGCCGAATTCCTCGGCCGCCGCGTCGAGCAGCTTGCGCAGCGTGCGCCGCCCGCGCTCGGTGCGCGGCACCTTGGGATCGCCTGCGGCATCCGGCGCGATCATCGCAGTGCTGGCCCGAGTGTTGCCCATCCGCATCTCCCTCCACGCTTTCGGTAAGCTGCGCAAGGGCCGTGCACAAGTCTAAACTTGAAAGGTGGTTCAACTTTCAATATTGGTCGGGACACAGAGGGACAGGAGAGGAATATCCCCATGACCAATACGCTTTGCATGCGCGCGCTGCTGCTGGCCGGATGCGCCACACTTGCCACCTTCGCCGCGCCCGTCGCCGCGCAGGATACCGTCGACACCGCCGCCTCCACCGCCGAGGAAGAGGGCACGATCTATGTCACCGCCCGCCGCCGCGAGGAGCGCCTGATCGATGTGCCGCTCTCGGTCACCTCGCTCTCGGGCGAGGATCTGACGCAGCAGGGGATCCAGGATCTCACCCAGATCGCCCAGCAGGTGCCCAACGTGACGCTGGAAGTCAGCCGCGGCACCAACACCACCCTCACCGCCTTCATCCGCGGCGTCGGCCAGCAGGATCCGGTCGCCGGCTTCGAAGCGGGCGTGGGCCTCTATATCGACGACGTCTATCTCAACCGCCCGCAGGCCGCGGTGCTCGATATCTATGACGTCGAGCGCATCGAAGTGCTGCGCGGGCCGCAGGGCACGCTCTACGGGCGCAACACCATCGGCGGCGCGATCAAGTATGTCACCGCCGCCCTGCCCGACGAAACCAGCGTGATGGTGCGCGGCACCTATGGCTCCTATGATCAGGCCGATCTGATCGTCAGCGCATCGACCCCGATCACCGACAATCTCAAGATCGGCGCAAGCGGCGCGCGGCTGTCGCGCGGGGGCTTTGGCGACAACCTCAACCTCGGCACCGAGAACTACAACAAGGACGTCTGGGCCGCACGCGGCACTATCGAATTCGAGAGCGGGGCCTTCTCGGCGCGGCTTTCGGGCGATTACGTCAAGGACAACTCGGAAGCGCGTCAGGGCCACCGCTTCATCCCCGGCCTGCGCAGCGGCGCGCCGGTGCTGGATGACGTGTTCGACACCCGCGCCGGGCTCAACATCGTCGATCAGGAAGTCGAGGCCTATGGCGGCGCGCTGACCATGTCGCTGGCGCTGTCGGACACGATCACGATCAAGTCGATCACCGGCTACCGCAAGGACAGCTCGACCACGCCGATCGACTTCGACAGCCTTCCCGCCGTCGACGTCGATGTGCCCGCGGTCTACGAGAACGACCAGTTCAGCCAGGAGCTCCAGCTGCTTTACGAGAGCGACAATCTCTCGGGCGTGCTCGGCTTCTACTATCTCGACGCCAACGCATTCACCGCATTCGACGTGGGCCTGTTCACCACCGTGGCCGGCCTCACCGCGCAGACGCTGGGCGATGTCGATACCAAGACCTGGTCGGTCTTCGGCGATTTCACCTATGACCTGACCGACACGATCAGCGTTTCGCTGGGCGGGCGCTACACCAATGACAAGCGCACCAGCCAGGTGCTGCGCACCACCTTTGTCGGCGGGTTCTCCAACCTGTTCGGCGGGACCGGCGTCGCGGCGGCGGTGACCAGCAATTTCAACGGCAGCGCCACCTTCAAGGACTTCAATCCGCGCGCCTCGATCAGCTGGCAGCCCGATGCCGATAACAACATCTATTTCAGCTATTCGCAGGGTTTCAAGGGCGGCGGGTTCGACCCGCGCGGCCAGACCACGGCCTGCCGCAACAGCCGCGGCGGCGCCTGCACGGCGGACGAGGTGTTCGACTTCATGGCCTTCGATCCGGAAACGGTCGACAGCTTCGAGCTGGGCTGGAAGGCCTCGCTGCTCGACAATCGCCTGAACATCAGCCTTGCCGGCTTCATCGCCGATTACAAGGACGTGCAGATCCCCGGCTCGGTCGGCTTCGATGCCAATGGCGACGGAGTGAACGAGACCTTCATCGGCATCACCTCCAACGCCGCCGACGCCAGCGTCAACGGGATCGAGTTCGAAGGCAATGCGCTGGTCGGCAAGGACTTTGCCGGCGACGGCAGCCGCTTCAGCATCAACTGGTCGCTGGGCGTGATCGATGCCCAGTACAATACCTTCATCGATGCCTTCGGCCGCGATGTGGCCGACCAGCGCGTGTTCCAGAACACGCCGGACATCACCGCCCACATGGGCTTCAACTTCGGCGTGCCGGTGGCGAGCGGGATGGTCGATCTGATCGGCCTTGCCTCGCTGCGGTCCGACGCCAGCCAGTTCGAAGTGCCCAACCCCTTCCTCGATCAGGATGGCTTCGTGCTGGTCGATGCAAGCCTCGTCTACACCGCCGACAGCGGGCTGTTCTCGATCGGGCTGCACGGCAAGAACCTGTTCGACAAGGAGTATATCGTGGCCGGCTACAACTTCGTGGCGGGCGGCGTGAACGGAGCGCCCTTCGTGCCGACGCTGGGCCGCGAAGGCACGCTGACCGGCTTCTACGGCGATCCGCGCCGGATCTTCGTGACCGCGCAGTTCAACTTCTAGGTCTCTCCCCGGATGGGGCGGCGGCCTCTCTTGTCCATCACCGCCGCCCCTTCCCCCTTCCCTTGGCCCGCCTGAAAAGGCATAGGCCCGTGCCATGCACGATATCCGTTTTATCCGAGAGAACCCCGAGGCTTTCGATGCCGGCCTCGCACGCCGCGGGCTTGCGCCGCTGGCCGCCGAACTGATCGCCCTCGACGAGGAACGCCGCGCCGCGACGACTGCGGTGCAGGTCGCCCAGAGCCGCCGCAACGAAGCCTCCAAGCTGATCGGTGCGGCCATGGCCAAGGGCGACAAGGACGGAGCCGAGGCGATCAAGGCCGAAGTCGCCGCGCTCAAGGACCAGATGCCGGTGCTCGAAACCCGCGCCGACGAATTGGCGGGCCAGCTCAAGGCCGCACTGGAGATCATCCCCAACTTGCCCGGCGCCGACGTGCCCGATGGCGGCGGCGAGGTAGACAACCGGGTCGAGGCCGAGTGGGGCACGCCCCGCGCCTTCGACTTCACCCCCAAGGAACACGCCGACATCGCCCCTGCCCTCGGCATGGATTTCGAAACCGGCGCACGGCTCTCCGGCGCGCGCTTCACCTTCCTGCGCGGGGGTATGGCCCGCCTCCACCGTGCACTCGGCCAGTTCATGCTCGACGTGCAGACCGGCGAGCACGGCTATGCCGAATGCAACCCGCCGGTGCTGGTCGGCGACGATGCCATGTACGGCACCGACAAGCTGCCCAAGTTTGCCGAGGACAGCTTCTGCACCACCAATGGCCGCTGGCTCATCCCCACCTCGGAAGTGAGCCTCACCGCCAGCGTCATGGGCGAACTGCTCGACGAGAGCGCGCTGCCGATGCGCCTCACCGCGCTGACCCTGTGCTTCCGCTCGGAAGCGGGCGCAGCGGGGCGCGATACACGCGGCTTCATCCGCCAGCACCAGTTCGAGAAGTGCGAACTGGTCAGCATCGTGCGGCCCGAAGACAGCGAAGCCGAGCACCAGCGCATGGTCCGCGCCGCCGAGACAATCCTCGAGCGCCTCAATCTGCCCTATCGCAAGCTCTTGCTGTGCACCGGCGACATGGGCTTCGGTGCGCGCAAGACCTATGATCTTGAGGTCTGGCTGCCCGGGCAAGGCGCTTACCGCGAGATCAGTTCCTGCTCGAACACCGGCGACTTCCAGGCCCGCCGTATGAACACCCGCTACCGCGTGGCGGGCGAGAAGAAGACCGAGTTCGTCCACACCCTCAACGGCTCGGGCCTCGCGGTAGGGCGCACACTGGTGGCGGTGATCGAGAACTACCAGAACGCCGATGGCTCGGTGACCGTGCCCGAGGCCCTCGTCCCCTACATGGGCGGCATCACCCGATTGGAACCCGCCTCGTAATGCGCATCCTCCTCACCAATGACGACGGCATCAACGCCCCCGGCCTCAAGGTGCTGGAGGAGATCGCGCGGCAGTTTTCGGACGATATCTGGATCTGCGCGCCGTCCGAGGAGCAATCGGGCGCGGGCCATTCGCTCACCCTGACCCGGCCCGTGCGCCTCCACAAGCATGGCGAGCGGCGCTTTGCCGTCTCCGGCACGCCCACCGATAGCGTGATGATGGCGCTGCGCACGGTCATGCCCGATGCGCCCGATCTGATCCTCTCGGGGGTCAATCGCGGCGCAAACCTCGCCGACGACATCACCTATTCGGGCACGGTCTCGGCCGCGATCGAGGGCGCGCTGGCGGGGATCCGCTCGATCGCCCTGAGCCAGGTCTACGCCCGCGAAGGCATGGGCGATGACGTACCCTTCGGCGCGGCGCGCGAGTGGGGCGCCAAGGTGCTCGGCCCCTTGATCGACGCGCCGATGGCCGAACGCACGCTCATCAACGTCAACTTCCCCGCGCTTGCTCCGCAAGAGGTCAAGGGCATCCGCGTGGTGCGGCAGGGCTTCCACGACTATTCGCGCGGCACCATCGTCGAGGGCCGCGATCCGCGCGGCTATCGCTATTTCTGGTTCGGGCTCGATACCATCGAGCACACGCTCGATCACGGCACCGATCTCGAAGCGATCGAGGACGGCTATATCGCGGTCACCCCGCTGCAGCTCGACCTCACCCACTATTCGACCATCGGCATCCTCGCCGAACGGTTCGGCGGCTGAGGATCGGACCCGCGGATGGCCGCCAAGACCAGCCGCAATCCGTTCCGCCGCAAGGCGCTGCTGGCCGACCGGTTCCAGCCGCTGCGCCGCGCCGTCAAGCTCCCCGTCTGGGGCGATCTCGGCATCCGCATGGGCCTTGCGCTGGCGCTGGTGATGCTGGTGATCGCGATCCACTGGTGGGACCGCGCCGGGCTCAAGGACAATTTCGACAACCACATCAGCTTCATCGATGTGGTCTATTTCACGATGATCAGCATCACCACCACGGGCTTCGGCGACATTGCCCCGATCACCGACCGCGCGCGGCTGATCGAGGCGGTGATCGTCACCCCGGTGCGCATCGCCGTGCTGTTCATCTTCGTGGGCGCGGCCTACGATTTCGTCATCAAGCGCAGCTGGGAGAAGTTTCGCATGGCCCGCATCCAGGAACACCTGACCGGCCACGTGGTGGTGCTGGGCTATGGCATCTCGAACAGCCAGAGCCTCGGCGAACTGATCGAGCGCGGGGTCGATCCGCGCACGATCGTGGTGATCGACCCGTCCGAAGAGCGCCTCGCCGAGGCCGAGAAGCTCGGGGTCAATGTCATGGCGGGCGACGCCACGCGGGACGAGACGCTCAAGGCCGTACGCATAGCGGCAGCGGGAAGCGTGCTGGTGTCGGCGGGGCGCGACGACACCTCGATCCTGATCGTCCTGACCGTGCGCCACCTCGCCCCCAATGTGCCGATCAGCGTGGTGGTGCGCGCCGACGACAATGAACTCCTCGCGCGGCAGGCGGGGGCGAACAATGTCATCAATCCGGTGCGCTTCACCGGCCTGCTGCTCGCGGGCAGCGTCAAGGGCGCGCATATCGCCGACTATCTCGCCGATCTCGCCAGCGTCGGCGGGCGGGTGCAGCTGGTCGAGCGGGTGGTGAGCGAGGCCGAATGCGGCCGCGCCATCACCGAACTGGCAAGCGGCGGCCAGGGCCTCCGGATCTACCGCGATGGCAAGGCAATCGGCTTCTGGGAAGACGAGTGCAAGGTTCTCCAGCCGGGTGACGTGGTGGTCGAGATCGTCCCGACCGCACAAAGCGAGGCTAGGTGAATTGCTGACAACGTAGGGTGGAGGAGCGCCATGACTGGGACAGTTGGCACAACCATCGTCATCAAAGGCAAGAAAATTCGCGTCGAAGAATGCTATGATGAACAGATCGACGGATCCTTTGAGCTTGCGCTCCGGAAGGTCTCGGAAAGGTCGATTGCGATGCGCAAGTCTGCGGCAGTAGAGGCTACTTCAAAGCGCAGCGGCTACCGGAAGCCAAAGGGCTCCAAGAAGAACTGAAACCTTCTCGCCTAGATCCGGAACCAGACAAACACCCCGCCCATCGCCGCCATGCCGAACAGGAAATGCCCGGCATCGATCAGGAACAGGGCGAGCGGCTTCCTGAGGTAGAGGTAATTGATCCCGATCGCGGGGATCATCACGCCGCCCGCGAAACCCGTCGCCATCATCATCACAACAAACGGCTTGGGATCGGTGCGGGCGATCAGATGCCACAGCACCATCGCGATCAGCATCTCGAAGGCGAAGGTCAGGCCGAAGATCACCGCCATGTTGCCGCGCCGCAGCTGCGCGTCGCTGAGCCCGGCCGCTTTTTGCCACACCCTGGGAAAGAGCAGGCCATACCACAGCGCGCCGACAGCAAAGAAGGCGGCGGTCCCGGCCAGCACCGGCCAGAGGGAAAAATCGTTCATCGGCTTGCTCTCCTCACTGCGCAGCATGCTACCGCAGGGCGCTGTCGGGAGATAGGGGCTGGTTCCGCCTAGATGACGTAGGCGAATTCCTCGGCGCCCGGCTCGGGCTTGCGGCCGCGCATTTCGGCGTCGAGCTGGACCACGGTGCGGCTCGCTGTCTTGACGAAGAGGCCGGGGACAAGAGCGTGGACCATGCAGGCGAGCCCGCCTGTCACCATCCGCCAGCCGAAGCTCCAGGCGGTGCGGGCGTGCTGGCCATAGGTCTCGCCGATGGCGCGCGGGTGTTCGATGAAGAGCTTGGCGATCATGGTCGCCCCATGCCCGCTCGGCAGCCCCGTGGTCAAGCCCGCGTGACTTCGTCTCCCGCTTGGGCTATGCGCGCGGCCTTCATGAGCACGATCACCCTCCCCCAGCCGCCCAAAGTCGGCATGGTCTCCCTCGGCTGCCCCAAGGCGCTGGTCGATAGCGAGCGCATTCTCACCCGGCTGCGTGCCGATGGCTACGCCATGTCGGCGGACTATGCCGGCGCCGATGTGGTGCTGGTCAACACCTGCGGTTTCCTCGATTCGGCCAAGGAGGAAAGCCTTGCCGCGATCGGTGAGGCCATCGCCGAAAACGGCCGCGTGATCGTGACCGGCTGCATGGGCGAGGAAGCCGACGCGATCCGCGCCGCGCACCCGCAGGTCCTCGCGATCACCGGCGCGCACCAGTACGAACAGGTGGTCGAAGCGGTGCACACCCACGCGCCGCCGTCGCAAGGCCCGTTCATCGACCTGATCCCCCAACCCTCGGATCAGGATATCAAGCTGACGCCGCGCCATTACAGCTACCTCAAGATTTCCGAGGGCTGCAATCACTCCTGCGCCTTCTGCATCATCCCGTCCCTGCGCGGAAAGCTCGCCAGCCGCCGGATCGATGCCGTGCTGCGCGAGGCGGAAAAGCTGGTCGCGGCGGGCACCAAGGAACTGCTGATCATCTCGCAGGATACCAGCGCCTACGGGGTCGATATCCGCCACGAGAGCCGCCAGTGGAAGGGGCGCGATGTTCGCGCTCACATGACCGATATGGCGCGCGAACTCGGGCAACTCCGCACGCCGGAAGGCCATGCGCCGTGGGTGCGGCTGCACTATGTCTATCCCTATCCGCACGTCGATCAGGTCATCCCGCTGATGGCCGAGGGACTGCTGACACCCTATCTCGACATTCCCTTCCAGCACGCCAGCCCCAAGGTGCTGAAGCTGATGCGCCGTCCGGCCAACGAGGCCAAGGTGCTCGAACGGCTCAAGTCCTGGCGTGAAATCTGCCCCGATATCGCGATCCGAAGCTCCTTCGTGGTCGGCTTCCCGGGTGAGACCGAGGAGGACTTCCAGTACCTGCTCGACTGGCTTGAGGAAGCCCAGCTTGACCGCGTCGGCGCCTTCCGGTTCGAGCCGGTCGAAGGCGCGGCTGCCAATGCCCTGCCCGATCAGGTGCCCGAGGCGGTGAAGGAAGAACGCTACGCCCGGATCATGGAAGTGACCGAGCGCATCTCCGCCGCCAAGCTCGCCGCGAAGGTCGGTCGCACGCTCCCCGTCATCATCGACGAGGTGGGCGAGGCCGACGAGGACGGCGATATCGGCGCGACCGGCCGCAGCCAAGCCGATGCGCCCGAGATCGACGGCGCGGTCTATCTGCGCAACGTGCCCGCCAGCCTCAAGCCGGGCGATATCGTCAGCGTGACCATCGAGGACGCCGACGCGCACGACCTGTTCGGCGTGATCGCCTGAGGCAGCGAGTCGCACCGCGCAGACGGCGCTGAGACAATGTCCAGGAACTGAAAACCTGCGCCCTGAAAGAGGCGCGCTGGCAGGGGCGGGTCGCCTGTTTCAAAGCGCATGATCAAGGGCTTGGCGCATCTGGGCCAAGCAGGAAGACGCCGTCCGCTCCCGGCCGCGCGTTAACCCCTACCCCGCCACCGTCCCCGCGAGGGACGCAGATAGGTTAACGGCTGGAAACCAGGCGCGGCTCGCGGCATAATCGCGCTCATGATCCGATCGCTCGCTCTTCCCATCGCCCTGCTCGCCGTGGCCGCCTCGTGCTCGCCGCTGCTGGCGCAGTCCTCCGCCGAGAACGCCGCCGAGGCCGCGCAGCTGGTGGCGGCGCGGGCCGATCAGGCCTTCGAGCGGATCGATCCCGACAGCGAAATGACCCCGGCTATCGAGGCGCCCGCCGCGATCGCGCTGGAGCGTCCGCTGATCTATCCCGGCGATGACGAGGTGACCTTCAGCGCCGCGGCTCTCACCGACATCGCCCCGGCCCCGCGCGGCCCGGCCTCGCGCATGATCGAAACCCCGGTACCGCAGAGCGAGCCCGCCGCGCTGGCCAGCAGCGATCCCTTCGTGATCAAGTCGATCCTGCCGATCGAGGGCGGCATCCGCTACGGCGACTGGTTCTGGGACGAAAGCGCCGCGCCCGCGACCGGCAAGCTCGTCATCACCGTCGATCTGGAAGCGCGCGTGATCAGCGCCTTCCGCGACGGGCACGAGATCGGCACCGCTGTCGCCCTGCTCGGCACCCGCGCCCACCCGACGCCGACCGGCACCTTCCCGATCCTCACCAAGGAACGCGACAATGTGTCGGAGAAGTATAACGACGCGCCGATGCCCTGGACGCTGCGGCTGACCTGGGATGGCGTCGCGATCCACGGCTCGCCGGTGATGAACGGCTATGCCAGCCACGGCTGCATCGGCGTGCCCGATGCCTTCGCCGCCCGGCTGTTTGCGGCCGCCAAGCGCGGCGACAAGGTGATCATCACACGTGGCCGCATGATCGGCCTTGGCGACAAGGTGCTGTGAGCCGGAGCCATCGGCTCGGGCTGCGAAAGACCTAACCCAGACGTCCGAACTCGCGGCCGATGCGCTCCTGAAAGGCGCGGGCGGGCGAGCTCATCTCGAAATGCTGGCGCCATGCCTCGTCAAGGCGGGCGATGCGCTGATGCAGGCGCTCGGTCTCGGCAATCAGCTCGCGGGTTTCCGGTTCGAGCAGGGCAAGCTGCTTGGCATCCGCCCCGCGATCAGCCGGCAGCGCGCCGTGGAGGCGCACCTGGCTTTCGCTCAGCTCGCCCGAAAACAGCGCGCGCTGGTTGAGCAGCCAGGCCAGCACATGCATCATCCGCGTGGTGGTCTTCAGCCCCTCGGTCGAGAGCGCGAGGCGCACGAAGGCATCCTCGCCGATAGCCGGCTCGCGCGTCCCGGCGGTGAACACCGCGCGCACATCATCCGCCAGCACCAGAGCTTCGGTGTAGAGCGCCTCGATGATCGGGCGGGAAAGATTGGTGGTGCGGGCCATGTGCGAGAAGAGAATAGGCGTCCCGCGCCGCGCCCGCCACCGGAGCTTGGTTACTTTCCAAGTAATTTTTGCCCGCGTCCCGCTCGGGAACAGTTTCGGCTTTCGATCGGGCTAACGCCCGATGCAGACCCCCCACCGCGCGTTCCTGTTCTTTGGCCCAACCCGGCCACCAACGATACCATCAGGCTATGGTGGCCGGGTGGGAAGGCGGGGTGGCCAAAGAGCAGGGACGTCTGCGCCACCGCTAGGTGGCCGCAAACAAACTACGCGATGATATCCGGCAGCAGCGTGTCCTCGATGATCGCGATCTGGTCCTTCAGGCGCAGCTTGCGCTTCTTGAGGCGCGCGATCTGGAGCATGTCGGCCGAGGCGCTGCCGCGTGCGGCTTCGGTCAGGGCGGCGATCGCGGCATCGAGGTCGCGATGCTCGGTCCTGAGCAATTCGAGCTTTTTCCTGAGCTCCTGCTCGGTCATGCCTGCTGTCATCCCATGGTGTGCCGCACACCGGCGCCCCTGCGCCCGCTAACGCCCCGTGGCGCTACGCGTTCCTGCGCGATTCGGTAAGATGGCACACGCATTTTTCCGCCACCGGACAAAGGCGCGGGTGCCAACGGTTCGTCGCGGGCCAATACGGATTGACCGATTCACGATGCAGTAGGGCTTTGCATTCCACACCGCATATGGTTTCACTGAAACCTGCGGCCCGGCCGCGTTGGTCCGAGTCGCCGTTGCGGGGGCATCCCCCCGCGCAGATAGGAGAACGCATATGGCATCGACCGCAGTGTCTTCCCACATCCACGCCCTCCAGGCCAAGCACGCCGATCTCGAGGCGCGGCTGCACCAGGAAATGGCGCGGCCCGTGCCCGACACCGCGACGATCCAGGCGCTCAAGAAGCAGAAACTGCGATTGAAGGAGGCCATCGCCGGTTTCTGACCGGCGTAGCGGCCCGTTCCAACCCACAGCGGGGAAAGCCCACGTCATCTGCCCTTTTGCATTTGCCGTGCGCAGCGAATAGACCTGCATTGTCATGAGTGCAGCCGCAGCAGCCCGCCGGATTCTCACCCGCCTGACCGAGGTCATGGCCTCGCGCATGCACGCGCAGGCCAAGCTCGATCAGGTGGTCGAGATCATCGGCGAATGCCTGTCGAGCGAGGTCTGCTCGATCTATCTCCTGCGCGAGGGGATGCTCGAGCTGTTCGCCACCCGCGGCCTCAACCAGAGCGCGGTGCACGTCACCCGCATGGCGATCGGCGAGGGGCTGACCGGCGCGATCGCGCAGAAGGTTGAGACGCTCAACCTCGCCGAGGCCAAGGCCCACCCCGATTTCCAGTATCGCCCCGAAACCGGCGAGGAGAAGTTCCATTCCTTCGCCGGGGTGCCGATCGTCTATCGCGAACGCGCGGTGGGCGTCCTGTGCGTCCAGCATGTCGAGCCGCGCCGCTATGAAGAGGTCGAGATCGAGGCGCTGCAGACCACCGCGATGGTGCTCAGCGAACTGATCGCCAATGCCGAACTGGTGGACGAGGAGGAAGCGCGCGGACTTACCCAGGAGCAGACCGGCCCGCAGACCCTCACCGGCCTGACGCTGGTCAAGGGCCTGGGCGCGGGCGTTGCCGTGTTCCACCAGCCGCGGGTCGAGATCACCCAGGTCATGGCCGATGACATCGAGGCCGAGCGCCAGCGGGTCTACCGCGCCTTCGACAAGATGCGCGAGCAGATCGACAGCCTCGCCAGCCAGGCCGAATTCGGCGTCGGCGGCGAGCACGAGGAGGTGCTCGAGACCTACAAGATGTTCGCCTATGACGAGGGCTGGTCGCGGCGCATCAACGAGGCGATCGATTCCGGCCTCACCGCCGAAGCCGCGATCGAGCGCGTCCAGCAGCACACCCGCATGCGCATGCGCGAGATCGACGATCCGCTGCTGGCGGACCGGATGCACGATCTCGAAGACCTCGCGAACCGCCTGCTGCGGATTGTCGCAGGTCAGGTCGGCACGGCGGCCTCGCAAGGCCTGCGCAAGGATGCGATCCTGATCGCGCGCAACTTGGGTCCGGCCGAACTGCTCGAATATGACAAGCGGCGGCTCAAGGGCGTGATCCTCGAGGAAGGCTCATTGACCGCTCACGTGGTGATCGTCGCGCGGGCGATGAACGTGCCGGTGATCGGCCGCACCAAGGAGGTGCGCACCACCATCCGCGAAGGTGACGAGATCCTGCTCGACGCCACCGCCGGCAATGCCATCGTGCGCCCGCTGCCGCAGGTCGCCGATGCCTTCCAGGCGCGCTTTGCCAAGAGCCGCGAGAAGCAGGCGGCCTATGCGAGCTTGCGCGATGTCGAGCCCTTCACCCGCTGCGGCACGCGCATCCAGGTGATGATGAACGCCGGTCTGCGCGATGACATGAGCATGCTGGCGATGACCGGCGCGGACGGCGTGGGCCTGTTCCGCACCGAATTCCAGTTCCTCGTCTCCGCCACCCTGCCCCAGCGCGAGCGCCAGACGCGGCTGTACCGCGATGTGCTCGAAGCGGCGGGCGACAAGCCGGTGATCTTCCGCACGGTCGATATCGGCGGCGACAAGTCGGTGCCCTATCTCGCTTCGGAAATCGCCGCGCAGGACGAGAACCCGGCGATGGGCTGGCGCGCGCTGCGCCTCGCGCTCGAACGCGAAGGGCTGATGAAGATCCAGGCGCGCTCGCTGCTCGAAGCTTCGGCGGGGCGGTCGCTTTACGTGATGTTCCCGATGGTGTCCGAGCCGTGGGAATTCGATGCCGCCAAGGCGGTGTTCGACGAACAGCTCGCCTTCCTGCGCGCACAGAAGAAGCTGCTGCCCGAGCGCGTCCATTTCGGCGCGATGCTCGAAGTGCCGGCGCTGGCCGAAGTGCTCGACATGCTGCTGCCGCGCCTGTCCTTCCTCTCGATCGGCACCAATGATCTGACGCAATTCCTGTTTGCCGCCGATCGCGCCAACCCCAAGCTGGCCGAGCGTTACGACTGGCTCAGCCCGTCGATCCTGCGCTTCCTCAGGCGGGTGATCCAGTCGAGCATCGGCTCCGGCGTCGATGTCGGGGTGTGCGGCGAGATGGGCGGGCGACGGCTGGAGGCGCTGGCGCTGCTCGGCATCGGCTATCGGCGCCTGTCGATCACGCCTGCTGCTGTCGGCCCGATCAAGGAACTGGTGCGCAAGGTCGATCTGGCCGAGCTGTCCGCGGCGATGACCGGCTGGCTGGCCGAGCCGCAACAGTCGTTGCGCGCGCAGCTTTCGGCCTGGGCCGAGGCGCGCGATATCGAATTCGACTGAGCCGGTTTGCGGCATGGCTTGCGGCGCTCCGTGCGCGGCGTGGGCCACTTCGTCAGATGCCTGCTTGACAGGAGGGGCGCAGGCAGGCTCTTTCCTGTTCAAGAGCAAATCACGCAAACCTTTGCAAACAGCCTCATCAGAAGGCGCGGAAACCGGGTCATGGACAGCGAACAGGATATCAGCGCAGATGGTGCGCCGCTTGCGGTCTATGACGGGGCCGGTGCCCGGCTGCGCGCGGCGCGCGAGGCGCGGCGGCTCGATCTGACCAATATCGCCAGCGAGACGCGGATTCCGCTGCGCCACCTCGAAGCGATCGAGGAGGGCGATTTTGCCGCGCTGCCCTCGCGCACCTATGCGATCGGCTTTGCGCGCACCTATGCCAAGGCGGTGGGGCTGGATGATGCGGCGATCACCGATGCCGTGCGGGCCGAACTGGCCGATGGCAGCGGACACCGTGCGGCCTCCGGCGGGGGCGGGATCGAGCCGGGCGATCCGGCCAAGCTGCCCTCGGCGGGCCTGGCATGGTTCGGCGCCTTTGCCGCGCTGCTGCTGGCCGCAGGCCTTATCGCCTTCTTCTCGACCCGCTTTGGCGCCGGAATCGGCCCTGCACCGCTCGCCGCGCCGCCCAAGCCTGCGCCGAGTGTTGCGGCTGCTCCTGCTGTCGGCGCAGCGCCGGCCGCCAGCGGTCCGGTGGTGATCACCGCTACGGCCGATGTGTGGCTGCGCATTGCCGAAGAGGGCGGCGCGCGGCTGATCGAGAAGGAACTCAAGGCCGGCGAAAGCTTCACCCTTCCGGCCTCGGCCAAGGATCCGCGCCTCAGCACCGGACGGCCCGATCTGCTGGCGATCGCGATCGGCGGGCAGAGCGTGCCGGCGCTGGCAACCACACCGACGCAGATCTCCGGCGTGCCGGTATCGGCCGCCGCGCTGCTGGCGCGGGCGCAGGTGCAGGCCCCCGGCGCAGCGGCGACCGGCGCTCCGGCCATTGCATCGCCGCGCCCGGCCCAGCGCCGCACCCAGCGCCCCGCCGCAGCACCTTCGGGCGATGCCGCGGCGGCTCCGGCAGCCGCACCCGCCGCACCGAGCGAGGCTTCGGCTCCCGCGCCTGCCCCCGCCAGTGATGCAGGGGCGAGCCCGCCAACCGTCTGAGCCCGCCCGAGCTCTGCTGCCTCCGCACGGCTTGCGAATTCCCGTTGATTAGGGGGTTCCTCGCTCTCGACTTGCCGGCGCCGACAAGGCAGGGATTCGGCCCGTGTTCATCTGTCCCGCGTCAGAACGGGGCGGCCAATCGCTAGGGAGCCTGCCGCAAATGACCACCTCCGCCCAGATCCTTACCCCGCGCCCTCTGCGTCTGCGGTTTGCGCGCGTGATGCTGGCCGCGGCTGCCATCGCCGCCGTGCCCGCGCCCGCCTTTGCGCAGGACAGCGCAGCCGAGGCGCGGCTCAAGAAGATCGAGGCCGAAGTGCGCGCATTGCAGCGCAAGGTCTTCCCGGGCGGCGATGCGCGCCTGTTCGAACCGCAGATCGCCGCAGGGACTCAGGCACCGGCCAACCCCGCCCAGTCCTCGATCGGGGTGATCCCGCCCGCCAGCACGCCGGTGACCGATATTCTCGTGCGGCTCGATGCCCTCGAAGCCCAGCTTCAGGTGCTGACGGCGCGTTCGGAAGAGCAGGCGAACCAGCTCGCCCAGCTCGAGCTGCGCCTTGCCGCACTGGAAGGCGGCGCGGTTGCGGCGGCGCAGCCCGCCCCCGTCGGCCCGCCGGCCACCGAGCCTGCGGTTACCCCGCCGGTCACGGCAGCGCCGACCACTGCTCCGGCCGCGCCTGCGCCCAAGCCTGCCGCCACGCCGCCCGCCACTGCGCCCGCCGCCCGTGCACCGAGCGCAGAGCGGCTCGCCGCCGTGCAGGCGATCGCCAAGCCGCAGACCGCCGATGCGGGCGATGACGAATATTCCTACGGCTTCCGCCTGTGGAGCGCAGGCTTCTATCCCGAGGCACGCCAGCAGCTCACCAAGTTCGTGGATCAATACCCGACCCACGCGCGCATCAGCTTTGGCCGCAACCTGCTGGGCCGCGCTTTCCTTGACGACAAGATGCCCGAAGAGGCGGCGCGCTGGTTCCTCAAGAACTATCAGGCCAACAAGAACGGCGAGCGCGCGCCCGACAGCCTGCTCTATCTCGGCGTGTCGATGATCGCGATGAAGGACACCAAGCGCGCCTGCATCGCGCTGGCCGAATTCGCCGAGACCTATCCGCTGCTCGCCGCGGGACGGCTGGCGAACGAATATCAGGCCAACCGCGCCAAGGTGACGTGCAACTAGAGCACGCGCCAGCGCGCTTTGCTGCCGATCTGGCGGCGCTGTGGCCGGACGAGGAGCGCACCGGCCCGCTGGGCCTCGCGGTTTCGGGCGGGCCGGACAGTCTCGCGCTGATGCTCCTCGCCCATGCGGCCATGCCCGGGCAGATCGCGGTCGCGAGCGTCGATCACGGCCTCAGGCCCGAGGCGGCGGGCGAGGTCGCGCTGGTCGAGCGGCTGGCGGCGACACGCGGCATTCCCTTCACGGCGATCACGGTGTCCCCCGCCCCCGGCAATGTGCAGGCCCGCGCACGCGACGCGCGCTATGCGGCGCTCGCGCAATGGGCGACAGAGGCAGGACTTGGCGCGGTCGCCACGGCGCATCACGCCGATGATCAGGCCGAAACCCTGCTGATGCGGCTCGCACGCGGGAGCGGGCTGGCAGGGCTTGCCGGAGTGCGGGCCGCGACGCGCATCGAAGGAAGCAATGTGCCGCTGCTGCGCCCGCTGCTCGGCTGGCGCAAGCACGTGCTGGCGCAGCTGGTGGCCGAAGCGGGGATTGTCGCGGCGCAGGATCCCTCCAACGCCAACCCCGATTTTGACCGTGTGCGTATCCGCGCAGCACTGGCCGAAGCGGAATGGCTCGATCCGCTGCAACTCGCCGCCAGCGCCGCGCATATCGCCGAAGGCTGGCAGGCGCTCGGCTGGTATGCCGAACTCGACTGGCACGAAATGGTGATGCGCGACGAGACCGCGCCGGGCGGCATCGGCTATGCCTATTGCGCCAATGTGCCGCGCATCATCGGGATCGAGACGATCCTGAAAATCATCACCGAACTGGGCGGCCATGCCACGCGGGCCGAAGCCGCGCGGGCGTGGGACCGGCTGTGGGCAGGCGAGAACGCCTCGCTTGGCGGGGTGCTGGCCCGATCCGGCGTTGAAAAGGTCGAGAAGGTTGGCGTCATGATGCGCGTCTGGCGCTTCCGGCCCGAACCGGCGCGATCGGTCAACTGACCGCGCCGGCGCGCGCAAGACAAATCACGCCGCGCTCAGCGCCTTCTTCCACGCCCCCAACCGCGCAGCGCGCACATCGGCATCCATCTGCGGCTCGAACCGGGCGAGCTGGCCGCGCATCACCTGCGCTGCGGCATCGAGGTTCGGGTAGAGCCCCGCCCCGCTCGCCGCCAGCATCGCCGCGCCGAGCGCGGTGGTCTCGACAAAACCCGGCCGTTCGACCGTGATGCCGAGCACGTCGGCCAAATCCTGCGCCATCCAGTTGTTGGCCGACATGCCGCCATCGATCCGGAGCGTTTCCCACGCCGTCCCGTCGGCGGCGAAGGCGGCGGCGAGATCATGGGTCTGGTGCGCCATCGCCTCGAGCGCCGCGCGGGCGAGCTCGGCCTTGCCGCTGGCGAAGGAAAGCCCGGCGATCACGCCGCGCGCATCGGCCCGCCAGTGCGGCGCGCCCAGACCGGCCAGCGCGGGGACGATCACCACCCCGCCGCTATCGGGGATCGAGCGCGCCAACGCCTCGGTCTCCTCGGCGACATCGACGATGCCGAGCGAATCCCGCAGCCACTGCACCAGGCTTCCCGCGACGAATACCGAGCCTTCGATGGCATAGGTGCGCTGGCCATCGATCTGGGTCAGCACCGTGCCGAGCAGGCGGTTGGTGGAGCGCGGGATCGCCGCGCCCTGACAGGTCAGCACGAAGGCGCCCGTGCCATAGGTCGCCTTGGTCTGGCCCGGCGCAAGACAGGCCTGCCCGATGGTGGCGGCCTGCTGGTCGCCCGCGAGGCCCGTGATCGGGATCGCGCGGCCGAGCAGCGCGGGATCGGTGAGCGCCAGCGGGCCGGACATGTCGGTCACGCCCGGCAGCGCCGCGAGCGGCACGCCGAACAATTCGCACAGATCCGCGTCGAACTGCGCATCCTCCAGCCCCATCAGCAGCGTGCGGCTGGCGTTGGAGGCATCGGTGATGTGGGCGGCCCCGCCGGTGAGCTTGTACACCAGCCAGCTCTCGACCGTGCCGAAGGCCAGCGTGCCCTTGTCAGCCGCCGCGCGCACCTCGGGCACATTGTCGAGCATCCAGCGCATCTTGGTGCCGGAGAAATAGGGATCGAGCAGCAGGCCGGTGCGCTGTTGCACCCCCGCCTCGTGCCCGGCATCGCGCAAGCTAGCGCAGAACGGTTCGGTCCGGCGATCCTGCCACACGATGGCGTTGGTGAGCGGCTCGCCGGTCGCCTTGTCCCACGCCACCACCGTCTCGCGCTGGTTGGTGATGCCGATCGCGGCGATGCCGTCCGCCCCGCCCGCCTTGGGCAGCAGCTCGCGCGCGCACGCGAGGGTCTTGTCCCAGATCTCGCGCGGATCATGCTCGACCCAGCCGGCTTGCGGATAGTGCTGGGTCAGCGGCGCCTGCGCGCTCGCCACCAGCGCCCCGTCGCTCGCAAACAGGATCGCGCGGGTGGAGGTGGTGCCCTCGTCGAGCACAAGAATATAGTCGGCCATGAAATCCCCTCTCTCTTGCGTGACATCTGCCATGACGCCCGCCATATGCAAGCCCATGGTGACCATTCCGCCCCAACCCTGGCCCACCGGGCTTGCCGAAGATGTCGAACCGCTGGTGCGGCGCGTGCTGGCGCCCAATCCCTCGCCCTACACCTTCACCGGCACCCAGACCTATGTCGTGGGCGATCCGAAGGGGCCGGACTGCGCGGTGATCGATCCCGGCCCGGACGAGCCCGATCACATCGCGGCGATCCTTGCCGCCGTAGCGGGTCGCCGCATTCTCGCGATCATGTGCACCCACACCCACCGCGACCATTCGCCCGCCGCCGCCCCGCTCGCGGCCGCGACCGGCGCGCCGATCGTCGGCTGCGCGCCGCTGGTGCTGAAAGTCGCAGGCCCGCGCTCGGACGAGGCCTTCGATCCCACCTATGCGCCGGACCGCGTGCTGGAGGATGGCGAAGGAATGCGCGGCACCGGCTGGACACTGACCGCCATCGCCACGCCGGGCCACACTTCGAACCACCTGTGCTTCGCGTTGGAAGAGAGCGGGGCGTTGTTCACCGGCGATCACGTGATGGGCTGGTCGACCAGCGTCGTCATCCCGCCCGATGGCGACATGGGCGATTACATGGCGAGCCTCGAAAAGCTGCTGGCGCGCGAGGATCGGGTCTATCACTCGGCGCACGGCGCGGCGATCGAGAAGCCGAGGCAGCTGGTGCGCGGCATGATCGGCCACCGCCGCCAGCGCGAAAACCAGATCCTGCGTCTGCTGGGCGAACAGCCGCGCGCCGCGAGCGGTTTCATCCCCGACATGTACAAGGGCCTCGACCCGCGGCTGGTCCCCGCAGCCGAGATGAGCGTGACCGCCCACCTGCTCGATCTCGAAAAGCGCGGGATGGCCGGACGAGACGGCGAGGTCTGGCACCGCGCCTGAGACTTGCGCGCCGCGCGCGGACGTGGTCAAACCCGCCGCAGGGGACGCAGACATCGGGAGGGGATTATGGCCACTTTGGCGCAAGGCCGCGCGGCGGCTCCGGATACGCGGTTCTTCACGATCATGGCCTTCGTCATGGCGCTGGTCATCATTGCGGGCTTTTCGGTCAATCTCGCGATGGGACGGTCGAGCTTTGCCGCGCCCTGGCCGTTCCATGTCCACGGCCTGATCTTCATGGGCTGGCTCGGGCTCTATCTCGCGCAGGTCGTGACCATAGCCACCGGCAACCGCAAGCTGCATGGGCGGCTGGGCAGGCTTGCCTATCTGTGGATCCCGCTGATGGTCGCAGCGGGCCTGATGATCATCCTCGTCGCGGTTCGCGGGTCGGGAGGACCGTTCTTCTTTTCCCAGAACGAGTTTCTGGTCAGCAATTCGGCCGGACTGCTGGTGTTCGGCGGGCTGGCGCTGTGGGCCCTGCGGGTGCAGCGCTACTCCGGCTGGCACCGCCGCCTGATGCTGGTGGCGATGAGCGTGCTCACCGGCCCCGGCCTCGGACGGTTGCTGCCGATGCCGCTGATCATGCCCTATGCATGGACCACCGCGATCCTCGCCACCTTCATCTTCCCGCTGATCGGCATGATCGCCGACTGGCGCCGCGATGGCCGCGTCCATCCGGCCTATTGGTGGGGCATGGGGATCAATGTCGGGGTGTTCGCCGGATCGATGCTGCTGGCCTATTCGCCGATAGGCTATGCCTTCACCGAGTGGCTGGTCGCCGGAACGCCGGGAGCCGAGCGGCCGATGGCGGCCTTCCTCCCGCCCGGCTTCAGCATGTAACGGCACAGGGGCGCTTTTCGCTCGAAAATCGCGAGCACGTCCCTATATCGGTCGGCACCTGAGACAAGCGGGACGGATCGATGAGCCTCTTGACGCGCAACCCCACCGGCACCGATTTGCTGGCCGAGATCAACCGCCTGCGCAAAGAGCGCAACGCGGTGATCCTCGCGCATTACTACCAGACGCCCGACATCCAGGACATTGCCGACTTCGTGGGCGACAGCCTCGAACTGAGCCGCAAGGCAGCCGCGACCGACGCCGACGTGATCGCCTTCTGCGGGGTCAAGTTCATGGCCGACACCGCCAAGATCCTCTCGCCGCAGAAGACCGTGATCCTGCCCGACATGGATGCAGGCTGCAGCCTTGAAGACAGCTGCCCGCCGGAGAAATTCCGCGCCTTCCGCGAAGCCCACCCCGATCACATCGCGCTGACCTACATCAACTGTTCCACGGAAGTGAAAGCGCTCAGCGACATCATCGTCACCTCGTCGAGCGCCGAGACGATCCTCGCCCAGATCCCGCCCGAGCAGAAGATCATCTTCGGGCCGGACCGGCACCTCGGCGGCTATCTCGCGCGCAAGTTCAACCGCGAGATGCTGCTGTGGCCGGGCGTGTGCATCGTCCACGAGGCCTTCAGCGAAACCGAGCTGCTGAAGCTCAAGGCCCAGCACCCCGGCGCACCGATCGCCGCGCACCCGGAATGCCCGCCGACCATCATCGACCACGCCGACTATGTCGGCTCGACCAGCGGCATCCTCAAGTTCGCGCAGGAGTTCGAAGGCGACACGCTGATCGTCGCGACCGAGCCGCACATCATCCACCAGATGCAGAAGGCCCTGCCGAACAAGAACTTCATCGGCGCGCCGGGGGCGGACGGCAACTGCTCGTGCAACATCTGCCCCTACATGGCCTTGAACACGATGGAAAAGCTCTACGTCGCCCTGCGCGATCTGGAGCCCCGGATCGAGATCGAGGAAGGCATCCGCCTCAAGGCCAAGCGCAGCCTCGACAGGATGCTGGACATGGCGGGCGGCACGGTGGGTCTCGGCGATCTCGGCAAGGTGCCCTTTAGTGGGGACTAGAGCCGTTGGCGCTGCGGCGCTGATTGCGGGTCTGATGGGCGCTGCGCCTGCCTTTGCGCAGGACGCGCCTGTGCCCGAATGCCGCGCGATGCTGAGCGCCACATGGCCCGATGTCGTGCGCGAAGACCGCCCCGGCAAGCCCTTGGTCATCTCCCTCGATCCGGTCGCCAAGGTGGAGGAGCCCGCCGACACGCCGACGTCCGATCCGCTGCGCGAAGCCCTCGCCAGCATGGCCACGGCCTGCGCGGGTGACCGGCTTGCACTGGCCGATATCCTGATCCTCGACGCGCAGCGCTCGCGCTTTAATGGTGAGCCGGAGCGGGCGCTGGATCTGCTCGCCCGCGCAGATCTCAGGCCCGGTGACCGCAGCTTCGCTCTGCTCAAGGCCGAACAGCTCAAGGCCCACACCGCGGCCGGCAGCCTTGCGGGGGTGCTTCCGGCAATCCTCGACCAGCACGAGCGCGCGCTGGTCGCGGGCGGGATGACGCCGGAGCGCCGCTTCACCGTGCAGGGCCTCTCCTTTCGCGCCTACCGCCATGCCGATCCCAAGGACGGCTGGCTGCTTGTCGGCCTGCGCCCCAATGGCGAGATCGAGACCATCGCCGCCGGTATCCCCGACTGGGCCAAGCGCTACGGCTTCGAAAACGGCAAGCCGCCCTTCGCCCTCGTCAACGCCCGCTGCTCGGCGAGCAGCCAGCCGTTCGAGGGCAGCAGCATGGATTTCGACGAGAGCGTCACGCTTGACCGCGTGATCGCCATTCTCGAGGCCAACTATGCCGACAAGGAGCGCCGCGGCAACTGGGACGGTCCTGCCGGCGTCCCCGACTTCTGCCCGAACCTCAAGACCATGCTCCCGGGCTTCGGGCCGGTGCTGGAGTTCCTCGGCACCGAGTATCGCGCAAAGAGCGCCGGCTATTCCGGGATTGACCTGACACTAGCGCTGCAAAGCGACGACCCGGCCGAGAGTAGCGCGGCGGCCGATTACCTGTTCGCTCACCCCGATGCCGTCGATCCGATGAACCTGATCTACGGCATCATCGCCCTGATGCAGCGCGGCGACATGGAGCGGGCGACCTTCTGGTATTTCATCTGGCAGACCCGCACCCGCCCGTGGATGGCAGCCGACAGCAATATCGCCCAGCTGCGCGGCGCGCTGGCCTCGGGAATCGGGCCGGTGCTGCTCGAATGGGCAGGGAGCGATTACGACGCGATGCTCGCCCTGTGGCGGCGCGCGATCCGCTACGAATTGCAGTTCCCGCTCTACAAGGGCCGCCCCGAGGGGGTGAGCGAAGGCGAGTGGAAGCGCATGGTCGCCAAGGCGCGCGAGGATAACAGCGAGGCGAACATGCTCGCCGATTTCCCCGCCAAGGCAGACTACGAGGAAGGCCGCCGCAACAACGGCCTCAATGTCGGCCCATGGGTCAATCCGGGCAAGCCGCTGGAGGACGCATGGCGCTAGGTCAGGCCTTCGCCCGGCTCACGGCCAGCGCCGCGCCGACCAGCATCATGCCGACAATATCCATCCCCGACAGCACCTCGCCGAAGGCCAGCCAGCCGTAGAGCGAGGCGACCACGGGCTGGGTCAGCAGGGCGAGGCCCACCACCAGCGGCGGGAAATATCTCAGCGCAAACACCATCAGCCCCTGCCCCACAAGCTGGCTGAGCACGAACAGCCCCACAACCGGCCCCCAGTGGGTCGGCCACACCGGCTCGCCGAGCAGCAGCGCGATCACCAGCAGCACCGGCGCGCCGAAGATGCTGACCCAGACCAGCAGGCTCCACGAACCAAAGGCGCTGCGGGCGTTCTGCAAGGTGAGGAGGTAGACCGCATAGAGCAGCCCCGCGGCGACCGAGAACAGATCGCCGATCAGCGTCTCATGGCTGATTTCAAGACTGCGCCCCATCAGAATTGCCGCGCCTGACAGCGCGAAGATGATTGCCAGCCACTCCAGCCGCCCGGGCAGGTTGCGGGCCATGATGAAGCCCCAGAACAGCAGCACGATCGACCCGGCATTGCCGAACAGGGTGGCATTGCCGATCCGCGTCATCTCGATGCCGATGTGCCAGCTGGCAAGATCGAGCGCGAAGGTCACCGCCCCGAGCGCCACCAGCGCGAGGGTCTTCGCAGGCATCCCCGTCAGCCGCTGGCCGTTCGCCCGCGCCAGCAGCACCATGAAGGGCAGCGCCAGAAACAGCCGCCAGAACCCTGCCGCCACCGGTCCGGTATCGGCCACCCGGACGAACCACGGGCCGATCGCCAGCGCTACATTTCCGCCCAGCAGCGCAAACAGCAGCAGCCATGCGGCGGGACGCCGAGGTTCGCGGACAAGATTGTCTTGCAGGGCACCCTCATTTTCCATGCTTGCGCCCTAGCCTCCTCGTCGCCAAGTGGATAGCCAATCGAAACCGGTCCGGAAGGATTACCCACACATGCACGACGCTCTGTTCCAGCCGCTCCAGATGGGCGCGCTCCACGCCAAGAACCGCATCCACATGGCCCCGCTCACCCGCGGGCGCGCGGCCGATCCGATGTTCGTGCCCAACGAATTGATGGCGCTCTATTATCGCCAGCGCGCCGGCGCGGGCATGATCCTGACCGAAGCGACCGGGATCAGCCGCGAGGGCCTCGGCTGGCCCTCCGCGCCCGGCATCTGGAGCGATGAACAGACCGAAGCGTGGAAGGCCACCACCAAAGCGGTGCACGAGGAAGGCGGCCTGATCGTCATGCAGCTGTGGCACATGGGCCGCATCGTCCACCCCTACTTCCTCGATGGCGAGCCGCCCTTCTCGGCGAGCGCCACCACCGCGCCGGGCGAAGCGCACACCCCCACCGGCAAGTCGCCCTATGCGCAGGCGCGCGAAATGACGATTGAGGATATCAAGCGCACCATCGGCGACTATCGCCGTGCCGCAGAGAACGCCAAGAAGGCCGGCTTCGACGGGGTGCAGCTGCACGGCGCGAATGGCTACCTAGTCGACCAGTTCCTGCGCGACGGCACCAATCTCAGAACCGACGAATATGGCGGCTCGCCCGAAAACCGCACCCGCTTCATGCGCGAAGTCCTGGAAGCGCTGATCGATGTGTGGGGCGCGGACCGCGTCGGCATCCGCCTCTCGCCCAATGGCGATTCGCAAGGCACCGATGACAGCAATCCGCCCGCCACCTTCGGCGCTGCCGCCAAGGTCTGCGAGGAACTGGGCCTCGCCTTCGTCGAACTGCGCGAACCCGGGCCGGATGGCACCTTCGGCCAGACCGACGTGCCCAAGCAGAGCCCGCTGATCCGCCAGATCTACACCGGCACGCTGATCCTCAATTCGGACTACACGGCGGAGCAGGCCGAAGCGGATGTGACGAGCGGCAAGTGCGATGCGGTGAGCTTTGGCCGCCCCTATATCTCCAACCCCGATCTCGAAAAGCGGATCGCGGCCGGTGCGCACTGGAACCCCAACAAGGACGTGCCCAAGAGCTGGTACTTCCCGATCCCGCAGGGCTACACTGATTATCCCACTCTCGCCGAGGAGCAGGCCGAGGCCGCCGAGTAAGCCTCGCGCTTAAGGGACGGTTGCGGGGGCCGGAGCAGCGGGGGCTGCTTCGGCCCCTTCGCTTGTTGGCGCGCCCTCCACCCCTTCGGCCTGAATGACTTCGGGCTGTTCGGCGTCAAGATCACTCGGCGCGGGGCCCTGACGCG
>Ga0315900_10001942_pt1 | contig 32464 bp, 28 predicted proteins | sample LakEriMetagenome_FD_203521 | JGI IMG/M metagenome (GOLD analysis project Ga0315900, IMG submission 203521) | Freshwater fungal communities from buoy surface, Lake Erie, Ohio, United States - Buoy 12 MA114 | ecosystem: Environmental > Aquatic > Freshwater > Lake > Lake biofilm | place: USA: Lake...
AGCACGCGACATCCTCAGGTCTAACTACAGATCGCCCACAATGGTTCAAAAGACTAGCGGTTGCCTGCCAAAAATCATCGGACGTCGAAAGTCGCTCGAGAGAACTATCCGCAACCCATCGAACCAGAAGGTCCGAACTTTCAAGGTAAACATCCTGCAAGACCACAAAAAACAGCCATGCCAAGGCCACCGGCCCCTCGCGTTTTCCGCTGAAAACCCAAGGATTTCGCAAGGCCCCGCGCCCTACAATCACAGCATGCACCCGCGATTGATCATGTAAACGTCGATTGAACCCCGAATCATCACAAATATCACCAGAACCAATCACAGGTATCTTGCAAATTCGACTAGCTGTCTCTATCCGTGACCAATTTGAAGTGCCTTTGTACCGCTGTGGCCTGGTCCTACCATGTACCGTAATATGCCGTAGCGGAACATTTTGTATGCTCTCTAATATTCCATCGAGTTCCGTCTCATGATGAAAGCCCGTCCGTACTTTCACGCTGAGTCGTCTTGGCCCCACTCGCTGAACCACGGATTCGATAAACGACGAAAAAAAATCAACATGTTCAAGCAAGCTTGACCCAGCTCGACTACCTACGACCGTGGGACTCGGGCAGCCGCAATTAAGGTCAATAAAATCGGCTCGCTCGCCCAAACATTCTGCAGTCCGCACTACATCGTCTGGCCTTGATCCCATAATTTGAATGATCGTGGGAGTTTTGAAGCGATTTTTTAGCTTAAACAGCTCAGGTGCAAAAGCTTCAGGAAACGTTTTGGGAAAGGAATCTGTGACACGCAAAAAAGGAGTCCAAAGAAAATCCATCCCACCGATCATCCGAAACCAATACCTGGTAGGGAAATCCGTAACCCCTTCCATGGGAGCAAGACCCTTTGAATTTTTAGCTATGTCATCCTGTCCAGGCATGGTGTTCCTAGCCGCCTCAAAAAGAACCCAATAAGCCGGCTTATAACTCATTGACTTTATTAGGTCGAGGCTATAGTAAGCAGACGATAACCTCACAGGGCGGCCGTATCTCCCGACCCTTTGATGTCATAAGCTTCTGAACCCAGCGAGAAAAGGATACATCGTGACTAACAAACGTCAAACTGAGCGACGCATGTTGCTAGCGGCCCTAACCATAGTTATAGCGGCCTGTATCGGAGCAGCCCTTTATTTCGGTAAAACATCTCCAGTAATTGCAGAAGGCAGTGTGACCTTGGCGCCTGGTTTTGACGCACAAGCCCAGGGAATGCGCACCCTATTCATTATTGTTCGCGATCCTCAGTCCCCCATGCCCATGCCGTACGGCGCTATGGTGTCTACTCTTCCGAACGATCCATCCGCTAAACTGATGAATTTTAAGCTAACTAGGGAAAACTTACGGGTTATGAATGAGTCTCAGACTACGCCTCAAAAAATCACTATCAAAGCACGATTAGATCTAGATGGTCTTGGTGGTGCGGATCAGCCAGGCGACATTATTGGCATCCTGGAAAACGTGGACTGGGGTGCTAGCAATTTGACAATCAATCTTGACCAGTTGGTAACAGCTGAGCCAGAGGCTCAGGTCCAGTAGTTTTTCGCCATGGCAAAGCTCCTCAAACCTCAAGACATCGATACTGCCGTCACGGCTATAAAATCAGGTGACGTGGTTGCCATACCCACCGAAACTGTCTATGGGTTGGCTGGAAATGCTTTTAATCCGGAAGCCGTTGGCAAAATATTCAGCTCCAAGGAGCGCCCAAATTTCGATCCTTTAATTGTTCACGTAAAATCAAGTCTCAAATCTCTCGACTCTTTGGACAAATATGGAGTCGTAAACAAACGAGCCATGTCGCAGGCTGAAATAGAACTAACTGACGCCTTAATTCAAAGATTTTGGCCAGGCCCCCTGACCATCATATTACCAAAATCAGATAAAATACCGGACCTGGTAACCAGCGGCCTGACAACTGTTGGGGTGAGAATGCCATCCCATCCGCTCACGCAACAATTTCTAGAGCTATGTGATCTCCCAATCGCAGCCCCAAGTGCAAACAAGTTTGGCCGAATCAGCCCGACAACTGCAAACCATGTAGAGCATGAACTTGGTGATGCGTTAACATTCATTTTGGACGGCGGCCCTTGCGCTATTGGCCTTGAGAGTACCGTGATCGCCATCGGAACAGGCCCTGAGACTTCCGGTGCTGGCGTCTGGCTTGTCAGACCAGGGAAAATAACATCGGATGAAATAGAACAATCGACCGGTGTTGCAGTTAAAACGGCTAAAACTGAGCACGAAAAAGCGTCGCCTGGAATGTTACTAAGCCACTATGCACCTAGAAAAACGATGCTATCTTTGGACGATTCTAAAACTATAAAAGCACTGACATCAAAAAACACTGTAAAAGCCTTCAAAGTTGGGCTGCTGGTTCCTTCTGGCGATGGATCTCCAGAACTAAGATCGCTCATGGATTATGGCGTCGAACCTATGAGAATGATTCTTTTAAGCGCTGCTGGAGATGACAAGGAGGCGGCGCAACGACTATTTGCTTCAATGCGGGAATTAGATGATTCTGATGCTGAATTAATCATTACAGGATCGGTTCCAACAAATGCTGGACTATGGCTTGCGATATCAGACAGACTGAAACGTGCCTGTAAACATTAGACAGAGAAGATTGACATGAATCAACTATTTGCATCAAGCGCTACTCATAGTCACCCGAATATGATCACTGGGTTTGTCATCCTCATTTTAGCGCTCCTGGCCCTTGATTTATTTGTTCTCAGAAAAAAAGACGAGGCCCCATCAATTCGTCAAGCGTTCCTGTGGAGCGGTTTCTACATTCTCATAGCCCTCAGTTTTTGCGCCTGGATCTGGGTCGCCAACGGTCCCACCGATGCCATGACGTTTTTGACAGGATATGTCGTGGAGCTTTCTCTTTCAGTCGACAATCTATTCGTTTTCATTTTGATATTTGGGAGCTTCAAAATCGAGCCAAAATATCAGCACCGGGTGTTATTTTGGGGCGTCCTTGGCGCACTTGTGATGCGAGCCATATGTATCAGCGTCGGCGTAGCCGCACTGCAGCGTTTTGAATGGTTAACGTTCATATTTGCCGCTATTTTGATTTGGGCCGGTATAAACACGTTTCGCGGTGAAGATGAGGATTCCGCAACTGACCCATCTAGCGGATTTATAAGTCGTAACCTGCGAAAAATCATCCCAGTAAAAGATGATTACAAGGGTCACGACTTCTTTGTCAGGGAAAACGGGAAGCTGATGGCCACGCCTCTATTTTTTGCCTTGGTGCTCGTTGAGGCATCAGACGTTATTTTTGCCGTCGATTCTATCCCTGCGGTCCTAGCCATCAGCAAAGACCCATTTATCGTCTACAGCTCAAACATCTTTGCTATTCTTGGCCTCAGGAATCTTTATTTTGTCCTTGCCAGCATGGTCTCCATGTTTAAGCACCTGGACAAAGCAATATCATTTATTTTGATTTTCATAGGCCTAAAGATCGGACTAGAGCACTGGTATCACATCCCGGTCGGTGTTGCTTTGGGTATCATTCTTACTACTCTAGCTGTAGGACTAGGTGCATCGCTCGTGAATCGGGAACAAAACAGCAAATAAACTGCATGAATTTATACAAAACAGAAGTCAACAGAAGAGCCCGACCACGCTAGTGAACATTCTCACTTTCAATCACCACGAGTCTTATCTTTCAAGCCTTGCTAAGACAGGGCATCATTTTGACGTGGTCACAAAACACGGTTCCCTTGATCTTAATTGGAATCAACGCGCACGCCCCGTACCATCCAACGTCAATCTGATCGAGTTTGACTCGTTGACCAAACAAAAACTCCGAAATGGGTACTACGATGTAGTGATTTGTCACACTATAAAGAACCTCCTCTGGGTTTGGTTTTACTTTAAACCACGCTTTGTGTTTGTAGCGCACATTCCTCTTTTTCATGATTCACTTCACAATAAAATCAAATCAGTCGCAAAAAAATTAATATGGCGACTGTTTATCGCCACCCACCGTGCTGACTTTTTCGCAGTCAGTGATTTCAAACGGGCATCTTGGAACGAGCCTGGCACGGTTGCTGTTCTCGCACCAGACGAATTTCCACCCCTAAAGCCTTTGGATAAAGATAACGAGGTCTTAATCATCTGCAATAATTTAGCTGAGCGAGGTGATGAGCTCGGTCTTGAGATGATCATGGCACTACGAAAATCGCTACCAATTCGAACGATTGGCAACAACCCTGGGATTGAATTCAATATCAAACCAAAAGACTTCCGTGATTTTCAGAAACTTGTGACAGGGTTTCATATTTATCTTTACACAATCAAGATGCCCTGGGGGGATGGTTACAACACGGCCATGTTGGAAGCTATGCGAATGGGTATGGCTATCGTCACTGTTGAGAACCCATCATCTCCGATCATAAATGGAGTTAACGGTCTCATCGGACGAGACGAACAGGACATCCTCAATCACATTAACTTCTTAAAAGATAACCCGGCTGAAATACAGCGCCTAGGCCAAGGAGCCAAAGAAACGATCAAAAATCATTTCTCAGAATCTAAGTTCATATCAGCATGGCGAGATGTACTTGAACCCGTAAGGCGCTAGATACCATTAAAGCATATTAAGCGGATCTTCCAGGTAACTCACAAGAGTTTGGAGGAATTGAGCCCCCATCGCGCCATCGATAACCCGGTGATCACAGCTGAGCGTCATCTTCATGCGAGGCTGCGCAACCACTTGCCCCTTAGCATCGACCGCAGGCGTTGAAATCGTTGCCCCAACAGCCAAAATAGCCGCTTGTGGTGGATTGATGATAGCCGTGAACTCCTCAATACCGAACATGCCGAGATTGGAGATGGTGAACGTGCCGCCTGAGTAGTCCTCATTTGAGAGTCTACCGTCTTTAGCTTTGGTCGCAAGATCCCTAGACATAAACGCGATCTCTTTTACAGATAACTGGTCGGTGTTTCGGATTACAGGCGTGACTAGTCCAGTTGGTAAAGCCACAGCCATGGCCACATGGACGTTGCCGTACTCCAAAATCGATTCCCCTTGCCACGACGAATTAATCTCAGGATGCTTATGCAAGGCCCGGGATACCGCCATGATCACGAGATCGTTAACACTGACTTTAACTCCGGATTTTTCCGCCTCTTTATTCAACCTGCTTCGCCATTCATTCATGCGTGTCATATCAGCCGACACGGTCAGATAGAAATGCGGCGCTTCGTTCTTTCCAGCAAGTAAGCGCTTAGCAATCGTCTTGCGCATCATCGAATTAGGAATGACTCGATCTTCGCCGGTACGCACAGCACGAGCCGCCATGGGGTGAACCGATGACCCTAAGGACTCAAGATCCTTTGCAACCACACGACCCGATGGACCAGAACCAGCCACACCTGACAGGTCAATGCCTCTGTCGGCGGCCATTTTCTTCGCCAAAGGTGAAGCCTTCAAACGCCCGTTTGCGGGCTGTTGGAGCTGAACGACTGCCACCGGAGTGGGCTTTGACAGCACAGCGACTGGGGCAGGAATCTTGGCTGGTGCGACTGCTGGCTTGGTCTCCTGAGGCTTTGCAGCCTTCCCACCCTGAGCCTTAGCCATCAGCTCATCCAAGTTAAAGGACTCACCTTTCTTTCCAATAACACATAAAGGCGCACCAAGGGGTGCCGTCTTCTTAGGCTCAAGGAGGATCTTCAAAACAACCCCCTCAGCCGATGAGGCAAAAGCCATGGTTGCCTTGTCCGTCTCGATTTCGACTAGGTCTTGGCCTTCATCGATGACCTCACCTTCCTTTTTCAACCAGTTGGCTACAGCACCTTCTTCCATGGTGTCGGAGAGTTTTGGCATGACGATCAGCTGGGCCATTTTTTTATTCCTTATTGTTCACTTTTGGGCACGCTTACATTTATTTACTGACCGATTCATCAATCCATGTAAAGGACTTGCTTGATGACCGGTATGATTCGCTCTGGCTCCGGCAGAACCCTGTGTTCGAGATTTTCAGCGTAAGGCATGGGCACAAACTCATTGGAAACCCGCATAACAGGCGCATCGAGCTCGTCAAAACAAACTCTTTGAATCTGCTCAGCGATATACGATCCAACCGATGCCGCCTGGTATGCTTCCTCAATAATCACGACACGGTGTGTTTTTCTGACCGAGTTAAAAATCATATCTTCGTCTAGTGGTCGTAAAGTTCTTGGGTCAATCACCTCGCACTCAATCCCCTCCTGCGCTAGTTGCTCTGCGCACGCCATAGCTCTAGCAACCATCTTTGTCCACGCGATCAGTGTCACATGGTGACCCTCGCGTTTAATGGAGCCGACTCCAAGTGGAATCAAGTGTTCAGAATCGTCGACCTCACCTTTCATCGCATACATCATCTCGCTCTCTAAAAAAATGACGGGATTATTGTCGCGAATGGAGGATTTTAGGAGTCCGTACCCATCAGCAGGGCAACTGCTGGTGACTACCTTAAGTCCAGGAACCTGAGTCAGCATGCCTTCGACGGTCTGGCTATGCTGCGCAGCCAACATGTGAGCTGCGCCATTAGGACCTCTGAAAACAATGGGGACTGGAAACTGCCCTGCCGACATATAAAGCATTTTGGCAGCGTGATTGATGATCTGATCAAAGCCTTGAATGCCGAAGTTCCAGGTCATCATTTCAATAATTGGTCGAAGGCCCACCATGGCAGCACCAACACCAAGTCCTGCAAATCCACCCTCTGAAATCGGCGAGTCAATGACTCGCTCAGGTCCAAATTTATCCAAAAGCCCTTTTGATACCTTGTATGCGCCGTTATATTCAGCGACCTCTTCGCCCATCAAAAATATTTTTGAATCGCGAGCCATCTCTTCGGCCATAGCCCTGCCCAATGCTTCACGGTACGTCAAAATTGCCATATTCTATCCAGCCTTTCTGGTGTGAAACGATGCTCAATCCATGTAGACGTTTTGCCAAACCTGCTCTTCGGGAGGTTGCGGCTGTTCGTCCGCCCAATCTTCATCAGCGCGAGCCCTTTCCTTGGCCTTCGTATCGAGAGCTTTTAGCTCCTCATCCGTTGCCATTTTGTTTTTCTTGAGATGCTCGCTAAGTTGAATAATTGGGTCTTTGGCCATCCATTCGGCCATTTCTTCCTTCGTGCGATAAAGACCAGGGTCAGACACCGAGTGGCCCTTGTAACGGTAACAGATGGCATCCAACAAATAGGGACGATTTGTCTTTCGCATATTTGCGACAACGCCAGATACAAAGTCATAGGTTTTCATCACGTTCATAGCATCCACCTGGCCATGATCCATGTCATAAGCCAATGCGCGCTTCCAAAGATGATCGATGGAGGTCGTGCGCTTTATATCTGTGCCCATCCCGTAACGATTATTTTCGATGATGAATAGGCATGGCAGTGCCCATGTTGCTGCCATATTGAGAGCCTCGTGAAACTGCCCTTGATTAACGGCTGCGTCACCAAGATAGCAAACGATGATGTCATCTTTCTTTTCGTACTTAATGGCAAAACCTACACCTGCAGCCAAAGGTACTTGCCCACCGACAATACCGTGTCCGCCAAGAAATCTTTTATCCTTACTAAACATGTGCATGGAGCCGCCATTTCCCTTAGCACACCCCGTTGCTTTACCGAAGAGCTCCGCAAATACTTCGCGACCAGGAATTCCCTTGGCCACTGCTTGAGTATGGGATCTGTAGCCCGTGATCATGTAATCGGTTGGACGCAAAGCTCGCTGAACTCCGACGCACAAACCCTCTTGCCCAATATGCACGTGGCAAAAACCCGCAAATTTTTGTTTCGTGTAGGCTTGATTAACTCGTTCTTCAAAGCGCCTGTAGTAACACATCTCCTCATACACACCTAAAAGCCAAGATTTATCCTGGATATTTTTTGACGACGACTGGCGCTCAGAGTCCTTGGTGCCATTTGACTTGCCAGCTGATGATTTGGTGGGAACGTCACCTTTGGGAGACATAAATTTCAGCCCTCGCTTGCTTGGGGTAAAACACGATCTAAGTTTCTCGATATGTGGTGCGGCGGCCAGATTTGACCTTCCATCGACGCATCCAATGAGCACGTTCGATTGAGCCTTGTCTCGCCATAAAACCAGTGTACCATAGCACAGCCAAGTAGCTGTATGTAAAGCATTTTTTGCCGGTGGGCTACGCGGCAGTATAGGAATTTATTACCCCATCAGGGCCAGGGCGTAACCAACTTCAAAGCAAATCCCAGTGCGAAGCCTCCGACATCGCGCCTAAACTTTGCCCGAAAATCACTCATACCATCCAAGGACCCCGGGTACACCTGACTACCTTGACCGTTACCCGTAACATCATGAGATGCCAGGAAACTAAAAGCACCATCACCGAATCGGTAAAAAACCAACTCCAGAGCAAAAAAACCTCTAAAAAGACTAAGAGGCCCTGTGACCGACGAAGTTCCAACGGCCACGTTTTGAGCCTCGCTATTAATGACCATTGTGCCCAAGGCTCCTTGGATTGCTGGCCCAACCGACACTAAGACATCAGGAAGTCCCTCCGGAGTAACCCCAAACTGAATATAGGGCCTGACAATCCCGGCGAGAAGTTGAAAGTTTGCATCTCGCAAAGGCAACCCTTCAAGAGACTGATCTTGGCTGCGTAGCTGCCCATTGAGATAACGAGCGCCAAGACTCACGTCCCAATCAAAATAAAAGAATCCTTGTTTTTTAAAGGGAGCCTGAAGGAAAACGCCCCACCCACTACTGGCGCCGCCTAACATACTGACCGTGCAGCGCTTTGTGGAACCATCCACAGTCCTTGAGCACGACCGCGGCACATAGTTGCCTTCAGCCATATCGTATGAAAGATCGACCCGGTCAATGGAGTTTGAATAGTCAAATCCTAGCTGCGACTGTTTGACGTAGTCCCATGCCTGTTCCATGAAAGCAAAACTCGGGGTGGACCATAGTGCAACACAAATGAATCCAAACGCGTATTTAGCGGAACTGATTCTGCCTTTGACCACGGGGTAGGACCTACTTGTACTGTTTAAATGCTATGGTTGCATTCGTTCCGCCAAAGCCAAACGAGTTGCTCAACGCATAACGCACCTGTCGACGACGCTGTTCATGAGGCGTGTAATCAAGATCACACTCAGGATCAGGTGTCTTCAAACCGGCCGTGGGCGGAACAACTTGGTCTGCTAGAGCCTTCACAGTGAACACCGCTTCAATTCCGCCAGCAGCACCCAAACAATGACCTGTGACGCCTTTAGTTGAAGATAACGAGATCGACTTGGCCGACTCTCCAAATACCGCCCTTACAGCGCGTGTCTCGAAAAAGTCATTAAGCTTCGTTGATGTGCCGTGAGCATTAATGTAGTCCACTTCATACAAAGGAATCTTTCCGGTTTTGAGCGCCATTTTCATGCAACGCTGCGCGCCCTCACCCTCGGGAGCCGGCGATGTAATATGGTAAGCATCCCCTGACATGCCGTAGCCGACAACCTCGGCATAGATTTTTGCTCCACGTCTTTTAGCGTGCTCAAGCTCCTCTAAAACGAGAAGACCAGCACCCTCTCCCATCACAAAGCCGTCTCTATTTAAATCAAACGGCCTTGATGCCTCTGATGGATTTTCATTATTGGTGGAGAGTGCTTTCATGTTGGCAAAACCTGCAATAGCTGTCGGTGTAATCGCAGACTCTACGCCACCGCACAACATGATGTCGGCCAAATCATTTTGAATATAGAGCAGTGACTCGCCCACACCGTGAGTCCCACTTGCACACGCTGTCGTCGTGCACATGTTGGGTCCTTTGAGGTTATTTAATCTTGAGACAAGACCCGATGCCATGTTGGCGATCATGTGCGGAATAAGAAAAGCAGATACACGCCTTGGACCTTTCTCAAGGAGAGCTTTGTGGTTTTCCTCTAAAATCTCGACCGATCCAATTCCTACCCCGACGCACGCACCTGCTCGGTCAGGGTTGAAATTAGAACTGTTGAGCCCCGAGTCACGCATGGCTTCCTGAGCGGCTTTGGCGGCAAACTGCAAAAACAAGGGAGCACGACCAGCTTCCTTGGCATCCATGGCATCACCCACCTGAAACGACTTAACTTCCGCTGCGATTTTGACCGGGAAGTTGCTGGTGTCAAAACGGGTGATCGGACCAACCCCAGTCTTACCAGCAAGAGCATTACGCCAAGATTCGTCTACGTTTAAACCACAGGGGCTTACCATTCCAAGACCGGTGACAACGACGCGGCGCATTTAAAGGACCTCCGAAAAATTCGATAGTGCGAAATGATGTCTAAAATAGGTGGTTTTGTCCACTTAAAGACAAATAAACGGCCTAAAAACCGGCTCAAACCTTGGGAGATGTCTGCCGCAATAATGTCCAGCGCCTTTTTAATTCGACCCACCACTCTATGTGCTGAGGATCCAGCGGAGACTCCGATGGCGGTAGCCGGTTTTTTTGATACATCAAAAACCAGGCAAATAATAATAAGGCGGCATTAGGGACCCATGCGGCAATGGGTGCACTGATTGTCCCTTTTTCTGCAAACCATTTGAATGTCATAAGCACCACGTATCCACTAATGATCCCGACAATCGCTCCTAGGTAAGCCTTGTTTTTTCCAGAACGCGGATCAGTGACACCCAGAGCCATTCCAAAACAAGCAAAAACGATCACTATAAATGGCGTAGCGATCCGCTGATGCATGAGAAATCTAGCCTTGTAATAAATGGCCCGAGGCACATCAGGATTTTTTTCAATGGAACTTACGTACTTATAAAGCTCGACTGGCGGATAACTTCGGTAATCATCTTTAACCTCGTCGCCTCCCAGAATCCGTTCGCGAAACATACTCAGCAAATCAATTTCCATCTGATCAAATTTCAAAACGGACTGCTCTCCACGCTCCCTGTTACTCGAATGCAGAACGCCTTTTTCAAGCAAAAGATTTAAACGCCCTTCCGAAACGGATCCGTTGATGGCTCCGGTCGGCGCGAGGATTGTAAATCGCTCTTTTGACCCCGCTGTTGGTGCGATCATCATGTTGCCGAAACGCGACCTGTCTGCGGAGATTTTTTCGGCATAGAGCATGTAACCCATAAAATCTTCACTAAAAACACCCTCTTGGAGCCTGTGTTTGATGAGGTTATCGACTTCTGTCTGAGTTTTTCTAAAATAAAAATTCACGAGCTCCTTGCGCCCCCAAGCCTCGCCGTACACAGCACAATAGCAGGCAATAAAATACAAAATGACAGCAATAATCAGCACGGGTTTGGCGGCTCTTTTGAGCGGAAAACCACTTGCCAGCATCGCCGCATACTCACCGTCACTTGAGAATCGGCTAAACGCCAGCATGACCGCTGCTAGATATGAGATCGGAATATTGAAAGAGAGAAATGGAATGATGATGTAGAGAAATGGCAGCAAGATGTTTTCTAGTGAAACGCCAAAAGCCACCAACGCCTCTGACAACCTCACTAGCTGAGAGACCACCAGGATCATGCTAAGAATAACTAAAGCCGAGAAGAATTGAGGCACAACCTCTTTAACTATGTACCACTGCAGCTTCACCTGGATCCGACGCTCCCTAGGGCAACCGATGAGATTCAAAGATTTAAAAACTAGTTTTTAATGGTACCACAACTTTAAAAATTACGCCGGACGCTTTGAGCTTTGAAACCCCAGGCCGCTGCCATATAATAAGAGCGTATGATCCTTAAAGTAACGACCAACCAAAAGGTCTCGGCAGCCTTATGTGCCGCGATGCTCGTAACCTCAAACGCCGCAGGTGTTTCAACCTCGCCGATTGAGAAAGCGGCGCAAGTGCGCCTTGCGTCTGACTTTGATGTGATTTGGCAAAAAGACGCGCCTCACATTGCTGATGACAGCGGCAAGCTCCACAAAACCACCCTTGATGCGGATTTACAACTCAGATTACAGGCGTTTATTGCTGAAAGAGGCTCCCCCATTGCTGGCGTTGTTGTGGTGGATGTGCAGACTGGTAAAGTTTTAAGCATGGCACAAGGCCGTAGCCCCAACAAGTGGGGTTCCGCCACCCACACCGCACTTTATAGCCGCTTTCCGGCAGCATCTCTGTTTAAAACGGTAGTCACCACAGCTGCGCTTGAAATGACCCCAACCGGAACAGATCAAAGATTTGGGCTACCTGGAGGTTGTGGTGGCCAAGACATTACACCAACTGCCACTTGGATGAACGACCGTGGATCGGGTTCGATGAGTCTTCGTCGCGCCTTCGGACACAGCTGTAACGGATTCTTTGCCAAATTAGCCATTAACCAATTGGGAATAGGTACCATCACGCGGTACGCAAAGTTTTTTGGATGGGAGTCGCCGCTGCCTATCGATATCGATTTAGAGCCCAGCAAGATGATGACACCGCCAGCCGCCAACTCGACGACTCATACTGTCGGCCGATTTGCCGCCGGATTTGGGCACGTTGGCATCAGCCCCATGCACGGGGCGTGGATGGCGGCGATGATCGCTAATAAGGGTGTTGCAAAACCGCTGGCTGTATTAGCTGATGATGTAACACCTGACGTCACCATGACCGATACCCCGATCTACAGTCCAGACACTGCGAACAGACTTATGGATGTCATGAGAAGCACCGTTCACGGGGGCACAGCTACGCAAGCATTTAAGAAAGGCCGTTATCGAACTCTTCTTAACGAAGTAGCCGGAAAGACTGGCACCTTGACCGGACGAACGCCGGCAGGTCTCACCAGCCTATTCATTGGATTTTACCCAGTATCAAATCCCAAGATTGCTGTTTCATCGGTTGTTGTGTTAGAGGACCGCTATCCATTTAAGGCGCCTCAGCTAGCAGCTGAAGCCATTTTAGCTTGGAAAGACCAGCAGGACCGTCAAAAGACCTCGCACCACTGATGATGATATGGAGATCAAACCATGAGTACTCAGCAATCCATTCCAGTCGTAAGTTTGAAGTCCTTCACTCATGGTAATGCTGCCGACAAAGAACGCTTTATTTCGACCATTGGTCAGGCTTTGACGGATCTGGGTTTTTTCTCAGTTGAAGAGCACGGCGTTGACATGAAGCTGATTGATAAAGCTTACGCGGTGGCTCACGAGTTCTACGAACTCCCAGAGACCAAGAAATCAAAATACGAAGACCTAAAGCTCAAAGGCCAGAGAGGTTACACTAGCTTTGGCCGAGAGCACGCCAAAGATAGTAAGGCGGGTGATTTGAAGGAATTCTGGCACGTAGGTCGTGAGCTCGCACCAGGCCACCGACTTTCAACTGTTTATCCAGCAAACTTTTGGCCCTCTGAGATACCAGAGTTTAAAACGATCTTTCTTGAGTTATTTAGACAGTTAGAAACATGCGCGATGACCCTTTTAGAGGCTTGCGCACTTTACATTGGCGAGTCTAAGGACCGATTCACGAGCATTGCCACTGACGGTGATTCCATCCTTCGAATTATCCACTATCCGCCGATTGCCGCAGATGCCAATCCAGCTAGTATTCGCGCAGGAGCCCACGAAGATATCAACTTAATCACTCTACTTTGTGAAGCGACGGCCGGCGGGCTGGAATTACTCCAACGCGACGGCAAATGGCGTCCCGTGCACGCTTTGCGAGGGCAGATCGTCTGTGATACGGGCGATATGATTCAAAATCTTACCAACGGCGTCTTACGGTCTACGACGCATCGTGTCGTTAACCCCGACAACAGTCGAGAACGGCGATTTTCCATGCCGTTTTTCGTGCATCCACGCGGCGAGGCAAGTCTGAATCCATTAGCCTCGTGCATCAAGAGACAGAACGGGGAAAAACGTTACCGCGACATCACCGCCGGGGAGTACCTCATGGAGCGATTAAAGGAGATTGGTCTAACGTAAAGACCAAGCCCAGATCACTGCTCATCGCGTCTTAGGTCTACAGCAAAAGAAACGCCGCCCTCACTTCTGACGCGGAAAACTAATTTATCATCGCGCTTCAAATCTGTAATTCCAGATCTCTTTAGATCTGGACCGAACATTAACACGGTTTGAGTTTGCTCGTCTGATGCAGAGTCTAAAGCAATGACGCCGGCTCTTTCAGGATTATAGTGAACAACCGTTCCGGATCGTTCACCAGCTCGTTCCTCGGCATTTAGAACCATCGCCGCACCCCGGCGAACACCCTTAGAGATGCGGTCAAATGCTTCAGATTTCGAATCTCCGTCCTTCACCAGCACGTATAACATATGTTTTGCGCGGGTTAACGCGACGTATATTAAGCTGGACATGATCGGATGATCCGGCGCAAGATTATATTCACTTAGATTAAATGATATCACCACTTTTGCATCCAAACCTTTAAATGCCGCAACCGTTGCAATACCAACTTCCCCGGCTTTTAACGGATTTTGCCCCCGCAGCCTCTCACCCGTTAACTTGGTAATCTTAAGGCCGGAAATTGTCTCAACCCCAGATAGAACACTGTCCTTGTTTTCTGGCGCTCGACCTGAAAGCAGCATGATTTCGTCTTCTCTGACTCCGCGTTCATCAGTCAGCTCACGAAGAAGCTCTGATATCTTCTTTTTTGCGTCTTCAGCATCAGTGTAGCGAATGACCACAGGCATGTAACCCTCGCGGTCACTCGATGCCGGCATATGAGACTGAGAGGCGCGCCTGAACCCCCGCGAGAATTCGCTGATTTGCCGCGTGTTGCGATAGTTTCGAGATAGCCTCATATAGTTTAAAGGCACGGGCAATGTATCTTCTGGCCTATAGGACGAACCATTGGTTTCACCCCCACCAAAAACCCCTTGGGCTCTATCAAAAAATGTGTAGAGCTTTGATACTGCTTTATCGCGCAGCAACTCTTCGAGTGCAACCCACCAGTAGGGTTGAATGTCTTGAGCCTCATCGACGATTAAAACATCATAACGCTTGCCGGCGGCCATGATGGCCTTTCTCAGTCTCTCAGGCGCCTCAAGCTGAACGTAGTCTTTTGGGGTCTTGTCCCAATCTGATGGGGTCACAAGTAAACTGACACCTAGAGAACTCGAAAGTTCCTGAATACCTCTAACATCAACGCCCCCGCCAAGTTCCGAGAAAACCTGGGCGGCAAGTAATGGGCTACTGACAAGAAAAAGCACACTCTCACCGGCGTCTCTAAAGTGACGCGCCAAAGTCATCGCCAAAACCGTTTTTCCGGTTCCTGCTTCCCCCTCCACGCCGATCCTTGGTACGCCTGTTACCGGTGACACGAGGATATCATGCATCAAGTCATTTTCTTGGACTTCTGCCTCGTGGGTATCAATATATTCACGAAGTAATGGCCTTGAATTAAAAGAAATGCCGATAAGAAGTTTATCTAGATCTTCTGAGACATCTTGAAATTTTAGAAAATCCTCTCGGTGAAACGAACGCACCACCTCGGAGAGGAAACTTTCAAGATTTTCAAGCTTATTTCGACCCATCAGAATAGCTGGCTCAATGGTGGCATGCTTTGGAAATTCACTCTCGTCCACCTGAGGGAAACACACGGCATGACTCACAGGAACATGAATGCCGCTAGCACGGAGAAACCGCACGAAACGATTTCTCCATGTGATAGCCTGCTGAAAAGGATTTTTGATTGCAAATGACCGCCCGTGCCTATTTAGGGAGTAAAACTTACCAGTTTCACCGTCCAGACTTATTCGTCCACCTTTGACTTCCACAACGATGACACCGTGAGATGGATGATAGAACACAAAATCGATTTCTCCATCCTTGACACCCTCGCGTTCATCTTTCATCGATAGTGTTATCGAGTGATATACGCGCCAGCCATCACCCAAGGTCGCCGCTTTTTTGTAAAGAGCTTCTTCTGCCAGGCTTGGAAAAGCCACTTCGGTTTGATTTACATCTGGATGCAGAACAGCCATGGCAACTCCTGAGCAAGTTAAGTGTCTGGATCCTGCCTCTCATGGCGACGACCCCTGAACTCGCTTTGGGTGCAACCCGCAGACCATCTCCAAAAAATCAAAATTGATACGTTTTTACTTATAGTTACTCTTTTGAAGCAAAAGGAGACGTGTAAAAACTTTGGTCAAGTCGTCGAACATGTGTTCAACAACAAGACTAGAACATCTGCTAAATATCCGTAATTTCAGTGTTAATCCCACACTCAAAGTTGGCATGCGGGTTGCTCCAACTGGCTACGGTGAATTACGCGCTGATGCTGATTGAAACGTCCCATACCCCATCAACTGGAGACCAATAACCATGACCCGCCAAGCAAATAAAAACCTCCAAACGTCCAAAGACCTAACCTCTGGACTTATCGCTGCGGTCATATTTATTTTGTTGTCGTCATGCCAACCACAAGCAATGAACCAGACCGAGGAAACTAGCCCCCGGCTGAGAAAAGCCAATGGACAAACCTCAGGTGCAAACAATGAGTCAGCTTATGCCGATGGCACTAATGGGCAGGATAGTATTGGCGGCAGTTCAGGAAACACGAATTCCACCGGCTCAATAAACAATTCTGGCAATTCAGGTTCCACCAACAATGCAAACGGTAATAACAATATCACCGCTACAAATTCGGAGTGTTACAAGGCTGATGAGTTCGTTTGTAAGGTTGAGCGTCTGATCGGCGAAAAGACAAACAAGTACCGCCAAGGTCGTGGACTACAGCCGCTGGCGCTTGATGCAAAAATTGCGTTCGTGTCACGGGACTGGAGCAAAAAACAAGCTGCATCTGGGTTCATTGGACACTCGGGTTTCCCCAGTTCTAGAGTGGCCGTGTACCGTCAAGAGTTCAACGTGTCACGTTCCATGCGCGGCGAAAACGTCGCCATGACCGGAAGAGTCGGCGGATCAAGTCGCGATGACGCCGCGGCAGAGCGTATCGCTAACGAATTTGCTACTATGTGGTGGAATAGCTCCGGTCACAGGGCGAACATGCTTGGCCGTTTCAAAAACCTTGGAGTCGGTGTACACCAGACGTCCCGCGGCTCATGGTATGCCACTCAAATATTTGAGTAATATAGCAGACTAGCAAAAACTTAAGGGGCCCATCTAGTGCCCCTTTTTTGCGTCTTACATCAAATATTTTTTTGCCATTTCCTCAAGGGTCACTTGGCGGATTTTTGATGCCATGCCTGCCTGGCCAAACGCCACCATCCGGTCCTCGCAAACCTTGGCCATGGCCGTCCGTGCAGGTTTTAAATATGTGCGCGGATCAAAGTCCTCAGGCTTATCGGCAAATACCTGCCGAATGGCGGCCGTGATCGCGATCCTGTTGTCCGTGTCGACGTTAATTTTACGTACACCGTGCTTGATACCTTCTTGAATTTCAGACACAGGAACGCCCCAGGTCTGCTTCATTTTGCCGCCATATTTATTTAGCCAGTCTTGGAGGTCCTGAGGCACTGAGGACGAGCCGTGCATGACCAAGTGCGTATTAGGAATTTTTTTATGGATAGCAGCTACACGTTCCATCGCTAAAATCTTACCGTCAGGCTTTCTTGTAAACTTGTAGGCTCCATGGGACGTGCCAATGGCTATTGCCAAGGCATCGACTTTGGTTTTTTTAACGAAATCTTCAGCCTCGTTGGGGTCAGTAAGAAGCTTGTCGTGGGACAACGTCCCCTCGAATCCGTGCCCGTCTTCTTTGTCACCCTTACCCGTCTCAAGAGACCCTAAGCAACCCAATTCGCCTTCAACAGAAACCCCAATCGAATGGGCCACTTTTACAACTTCCGCCGTTACGCGGCAGTTGTAGTCGTAATCGGCTGGAGTCTTCGCGTCTTCTTTTAGAGAACCATCCATCATCACCGATGTGAATCCCTGCTTGATGGCCGAGTAACACGTGGAGGGACTATTGCCGTGATCTTGGTGCATGACGATCGGAATATGAGGATACAGCTCGGCGGCTGCCAACATGAGGTGCCTCAAGTAGGCATCCTGACTATAAGAGCGAGCTCCGCGGGACGCCTGAACAATCACCGGACTATCCGTCTTATGTGCAGCCTCCATGATGGACTGGATTTGTTCCATGTTGTTGACGTTAAAAGCAGCTACCCCGTAATTATGTTCCGCAGCGTGATCAAGCAGGACGCGAAGGGGAATTAAAGCCATGGGCAAAGCACTCCTATGAGTTATTTGGTCCGAAAACACTAGGCCTACATATACAGCCGACAAAGCCTGATTTCAACGCCTGGATCCCCCAAGAAGTGGTTAATCGTCTGCCTATTTTTAGATCACGCGTCAAATCGGGATGACCTCACCCCGCTTTTTTGCGGCCGGGTATGATTGCCAACTCCAGGCCAACTGTAAATCGTCTTCATGTACGATGTCGCGGCCCATAATGTCGGCAATCGTTCGCGTGACCCGCAGGCATCTAAGAAGACTGCGCGTACTGACATTATTTGAAATAACCCTTGTCACTAGCATTTCCGCCTTGTTACTGGGTAGGCCTAAGGACTCAAAAATCCGATTTGGTGGAATGTCTTTATTGAGAAGCACTCCGGTCTGTTTTGCTCTGACTCTAGCCCGGTCCCGCGCCTGGCGAACAATGTCCTTCATCAACTCAGTCTGACCGCTTCTGGATACAGGTCCATCAAGCAGTGACGCAACTTGGTTTGAGTTCTCCGGCATGTTGACATGGATATCAATGCGGTCCTGCAAGGGACCCGATAAACGATTCCGGTAGGCATTAAGCCGTGATGGTGGGCACTCACAGCGTCTGCGTCGGCTCCCAGCCCATCCGCATGGACAGTTATTCGCGGCCGCCAGTAATACCAAATCGGCTGCCCACGTCTGTTTCCCTGCTGCGCGACTAACGGCGACCTCCCCCGACTCAAGTGGCTCCCTGAGCCCCTCTAATACGTCCCGCCGGAACTCAGGAAGCTCGTCCAAAAAGAGCACTCCGCCACTGGCTAGAGACAATTCGCCGGGATGATCCGTGGTTCCGACGATAGCAGCAAGGGATGTGTAATGGTGAGGATTTCTGAAAGGAGGTCGTCCGGAGATGATACAGGCGGGCACGTGAGCATGAGCCGCACTGTAGATCTTTAAGCTCTTGATATGTTGCTCGGGCGGCATCTCAGGCAAAATTGAGGGAATTCTCTTGGCAAACATACTCTTGCCTGTGCCCGGGGAGCCACGCATGAACAGACTATGGCAACCGGCTGTAACGACGCATGCTAAGAGCCGCTGCTCCTCACTAAGGTGCATGTCATCAAAATCCAAAGTCCGCTCCTCCTGGTGTCCAGGTGGTTCAGCCTTAATGACTGACGATGAATTCTCATAAGTTCCCGACTCCAGCCAATCTAAGACGTCTTTGATGCTGGAAAATCCAAGACAGTCAAATGCTCGGCCAAGTCCACCATTAATTTGCTTCATACAATCGAGCTCTCGAAGGTTTCCCTCTGCCACAACAATCCCTCGAAACGCACCTGACATCGCTGCCGATGCCCACGCCACAGCACCGGCGACAGGGCGCAACTCGCCATTAAGACCAACCTCGGCAGCAAACATCCACACGCTCGGGTCCACCTGCCACTTGCCTGAGTTCATGACGCCGGAAAGCGCTATGCAAAATGCCAGATCTAGGTGATTGCGGTCGACTTTTGCATCACCGGGGCTAACGCTGATGATTGTTTTCCTGGCTGGTGCAGTCCAACCCAATCTTTCAAGTGCGGCTTTTGCCCTTTCCTTGCCGTCCTCGCAGATTTGACCAACTCCACCGATCATAATAATGCCAGAAAATCCTTTACCCATGGTGCATTCGATTCTTACGGGCACCACGTCTCCGCCAGCATTTGTCGCAGACCACACCTGACAAACGTCGTCTGATTCACATCGTTCTTGGTCAAAATGCATATCCCCTTGTTTCAAATTTAACCTCCACTCATCGGCGCGGGCACATAACCCGCTCCTGCGATAGGACGATAATCCCACCAGACGACACTGGTACGCCAGCGACATCCCTAAAAACAAATAAAACCAGGTGTCACCCCAGTAAACCTTTAAAAATGCTTGGTGCAAATTGTTCTGGTAATTTGTTAAACTATGGGTCTTCTTTCGGGGACGACCGAGAGACTCCACCGTTTAAAAAACTCTCAGAACAAAAGGCCCCCTAGGCGTGACCATCAAGCTTGATCCCTGTAAAGAATACCTTGCCTCGGCAATTTGCTCGGCGGTGAAATCGTTTGACTCTGGTGACGCACTTCAATTAACCGCCTCAGACATTTTCCCGATGCTTGAGAAGCCCCCAGAGGAGAACATGGGAGATTTTGCTCTACCGTGTTTTCGTTTTGCAAAAGCTCTCAAAATTCCACCTCCAAAAATTGCCGCGATGTTAACGGAGACGCTTTCCAAGGACGAGAGTGGCTGGGTCGTCAAGGCTTCGCCTCTCAATGCATTCTGCAACATCTACGTCAACCACAACCGCTTAGCCGGTAGCGCCATCACGAATACACTAAATGGGGAAGCATTTCGTTTTCCGATTGCTGATGAAAAATCACGACCTCGAGTCATGATCGAGTACAGCCAGCCCAACACCCATAAAGAATTCCACGTGGGCCATCTTCGCAACATCTGCCTTGGTAGCGCCTTGGTTAAACTGTTTCGCTACTGCGGATATGACGTCATTGCGGCCAACTATTTTGGTGACGAAGGCACTCACATCGCCAAGTGCCTATGGATGATGAACAAACTTGGCACCACTCCGCCTAGATCAGAGGACAAAGGAGCCTGGCTGGGCTCAGTTTACGTCGAAGCAACAAAGGCACTCGACCAACTTCAGGGAGATGCACTCTCAAAAGCTGAATCTGATATTTCAGCAATTCTAGCTGGAATCGAGAGTAAAAAAGGACCTTGGTTTGAACTCTGGACAACCACGCGTAAGTGGTCTCTTGATGCATACAAGGACATTTACGACTGGATTGGCGCTGAGTTTGACCGAGATTTTTTTGAATCTGAAGTCAGCAGTGAGTCTCAGTCGATAGTCGATGAGTATCTTAAAAAAGGCGTGTTTAAACTGGATCAGGGTGCTGTCGGCGCAGACTTAAGTGACCATAAGCTTGGCTTCATGCTGGCGCGAAAACGTGACGGCAACACACTCTACGCCACCAAGGATTTAGCATTAGCCCGAAGAAAGTTTGACGAATTCAAAATAGACCGCAGTATTTACGTGGTGGCCAGCGAGCAAAACCATCATTTTAAGCAGGTTTTTAAGACGCTTGAACTCATGGGCTTTCCTCAAGCCGCAAAATGTTACCATTTGAGTTACGGCATGGTCGTTTTACCAGAGGGCAAAATGAGTTCAAGGGCAGGCAACACGGTGCCCTTTATCAAGCTCAAAGACTCCATACTGCAAGAGCTCCACGTTATCTTAGCCAAATATAAAGGTGAATGGACCGATGCCGAAATCGACGATACGGCCAAGCGACTTTGTATTGGAGCACTCAAGTATGGCATGCTCCAGGCAGACCCGGCTCGAGAGATCGTGTTTGATATAAAAAATTGGCTGAGCTTTGAGGGGAACACCGGACCATACCTTATGTACAGTTACGCTCGAACGATGTCGATTGTTCGCAAAGCTGAAGACGCTGGCCATAAGCCCTGGACTAAAGACGACGTCTCAAAGTCTAAGTTTAATTTTGCAGCTCCAAGCGAACAAGAACTTCTTCGATTTATCTACGACTTCAATACGGTCGTCCAAAGCGCCACAGAGCAATGTCGCCCTAACACCCTTGCCACACACCTTTATTATATGTGCAAAGCATTTAACAGATTTTACAGTGATGTGCCGGTTCTGAAAGCTGACTCAGATGAAACCGCAAAAAACAGGCTGACCCTCATTTTAAGTTTTGCTTTGACCCTGCGACAAGGGCTAGCACTTCTTGGGATTACGCCACCAGAGCGCATGTAACATGCAGAAAACTTAACGTCTGACTGTAAAAGCCCAGTGAGCCATTACTTCCAGTCACTCAGTCCGTAGCGCGCAAGAAGCTCTCGCATTTTTCCGGTCTGCCGCATTTTCCTGATACCAAGTGCCAGCATACTGGCAACTTTTCCAGCATCCTCCCGCTTTGGGGAAATCGCCATGTAGATCGGCGTTGGAGCATCACAACCAGCCAGCCTGATACCGCTTAGGCGGTACTTTCGAAGGCTATAGTCCATCACTTGCAGGTTTTCGATCACAGTGTCGACACGCCTTGACTCGAGCTTTCTGATGTTAATCAAAAGTGGCTGTTCACCAGTAGCCATCTGGATGCGGTTAAAATTCGATCGATTAGATGAGATATAGGAATCCAGAGGCTCCCCGTAGAGATATCCCGCCGCAATAGCGATTCTTCGCCCGGCAAGGGCTCCGACTGAACTGTAGATGAAGGGATCGGCGACTCTGGTGTAAAAGCAGTTTTTGTGCTCACCAAAGGGTTCCTCCACCATGATCAGCCCCTGGGCCTCTTCCCGACTTGCCCCAACAACAGCATCCTTACGGCCCGCCTTCACATCATCAAGTGCAGACGTCCAAGCCTGCGTGGTGTAGTCAATATCAAAGCCAGCAGCTTCCAGAATGTCTTTAGTCATATCGATGACAAACCCTTGATCCAGGCTGTCTTTCGAGCAATTAAACGGACACCACTCATCTGCCACGATCGACAGGGATTTCCCCCCCTGGCCAGCGAACACAGTCGTCGTAAAAAAGCCCAGTGTGACCACGATCAGGCTAGTCACACGGCGCAGGCAACAAAACTTTATGAAATAGTACACGTTAGGAGCTCTCCCTCGGTTCTTAGATGAACTCTTTAACGCTCTTAGAGGGAAAGCATAGTTCTAATCAGGTCTGACCACAAGCCCCATCAAGGCTTAAATCAAGGAATGATCCGCCCGTGAGGGCTGACATAAACGCAAGCCCTTGGGCTGCACGAATATCTTTACCATCACGGCTGGTGTTGACCCAGATGATATTGATTTGGATACCGAGAGCCTGAGCAGTTTGGGCGATTGTTTTGGCGCGTTCAGGAGTCATATCGCCAATTGATTTCGCCAACACGAGAAACTGCGAGCCTGGCATCGCCTGGGACGTCAGGTTTAAATCATTCAGATTGTCTACGAGCAGAACATTTTTTGGTAGCGTACCGAGAGAGCTCACTAGGACTTCAGAGAGGCTAAACCATTTTTTGTCATTTTCAGCAATTTTGCTCGCAGTAAAGGTTTGCGTATCCATGTAAGGCATCATGCTCCCCTTTTTAAGCTGCGATATGATCGCTGCCGATGCCTTCCCACCAATCCTCACGGCTTCACGGCGATCACTCGACAACTGATTGCCGAGTGTTGTCATGGCGTTTGTTAAGCGTGCGCAGAAATCTTTCGCTTGAACTACTTTGACGTTGGGTTTTGCGTCAGCACCAGGTTTGGCGTCAGAATTGGGTTTTGATTCTTGAGGCTTGTTTTCAGGTGCTACTGTTGCGTCCTGGGCTCTTGCAGGAAAGCTGGAACACAGTAAAGCCGCCATAGTCACAAACGTTAATCGGATCACTTGCCTCATGATAGTCTCCTCTCGAAGTCCAGCTAGGCACCCTCACTTCAGCCTAGAGGACTGACGCCTTGCGGACACCCTCAAACTGCAAGAGTCCTGCCAATCCATCAGGGTTCATTATGCTATATAACTTTATGATATAATTGATTACTTTTACAAACTTCCTGACGCCCCCCTGCTGGACTGTCAACGAAGTAAACACTCCTCTGAGAAGAGACAGTATTCCTGCTGCAGGAATCCGGTCAGTTTGCTTAAATGCAGAAGGCATTTGGACGTCTTTCTTCTTAGGGGTATCTCACAATGACCAAACGATTCATGAACCCAAAAAGCAAGATTCTCGTACCGGTTAATCTCGACGCTTCCAGCGGCGCTTTGCTCAAAGCAGCCGGTCAAATCGCAAAACGAACCGGGATGGGGCTTTCCGTGGTCCACGTTAGTGAGTACTGGGTGGGACGCTCATGGCCTACGGAAATGATGCTGGGTGGACCCATGGGCGGCCTAGTAACAAGCGTTGAAAATGACGCCATGGATGTTGCTAAAGAGCGCCTGCAGAAACTCGTCAAAGAAAATCTGCCGGGCGTTGAAGTTCAAAGTCAGGTGTTACTAGGATATCCGGCCGAGGCCATTCGCGCCCACGCGCTAACCACGCATGCGGCACTTATTGTGATTGGCGGTGCCGCGGAAGACTACAAATACGTGCCCCGAGGTCTTTCGACAGTCCTTGCTTTGATGGCTGATCCGCCTTGTCCAGTCATGGTTCTCCCCAAAGGTGCCGCAGGAAATTGGGAGACAAAAAATCTTAAGGCAGTCCTTGCCGATGACTTAAAACCAGAAAGCGACAATGGAGTCATTGTAGCTTACGAATTTATTGCAGCTCTTGGTACCACAGATCTTGTTCATGCCCACGTCAATCAAATGACGAAAGAAAGCCTCAAAGAGGCGATCATTTCGGCAGCCGCCGCTGCGCATACACCCGAGGGAGCTGTCGATCTTGATACGGTTTGGAAGGCCGCTATAAACTCGATGGAAGAGAAACTTCGCCTAAGAGCTCCGGGACGAAAGCACCTTGTGGAAGCCCGAGGTGGAAAAGTGGAGACCAAACTGACTCACGGCGACCCGGTTGACGGAATATTAAATCTTGCAGCGGAGACAAAAGCCGATCTTCTCGTCTTTGGAAGGCACCGCACCTGGAGGAGAAAGCCCTTTGCCATTGGTCAGCTCCCCTTTCATTCCATGCTTAAAAGCAGACGGCCAGTCCTTATAACCGAGTATTCACACTAGGATTTCGCCAATACCCCCCCATGTTATCATTATGATTTCAGGGGGTTATATTTTTACGTGCTCCGACCGCTAAAGTTTTTCAAAGCCCGACCGAATCTGATCTCAAGAGCACCACCGTCGTGGGCTATTTTAGGAGGATTTATGAAATTCAAAGGCATGAAACAGGCGGGCTTCAGCTTGGTGGAGCTCATGGTTGTAGTCGGTATCATTGGAATCTTGGCAGCGATTGCGGTGCCGAAGTTGCAGGTGTTTACTGCTAAGGCAAAGCAGAGCGAGGCGAGAGCAACTCTCAAGTCAATTGATACGTTTCAGCAATCTTACTTCGCCGAGAACAGTACGTATGGGTCCACTTATGCGCTGATCGGCATGGCGTCTGCTCCGAGCACCAAAAACTACACATTTGGCGACCCATCATCGACAGATTTTGTTACACTTTATTCAGTCGAGGCGACTTCCAGATCGAAACTCTGCGGCGGGGGAACAGGTACGCAGGTAGACAAGTGGACTGTAAACCAGTTTGGTACGATTTCGAACTCACAAAATGGACTAAACGGTTGTTGATTAGCCGATTGGTCGAGAAAACAAGTACGAAGCCTCTTAGACCGTCGTGTCTAAGGGGCTTTTCGCTCCGGAAGACTCTTCGTGCTCTATCAATAATTAATCTCCGTCCTGGGCTGAGTGTGATCAAAGGGAAGTATTGTTGTGCCGACGTCATGGTCCAGTTGAATTACGTAGAATCGGCCGCAAGGCACCCACAAATAGTTGGTCCGCCAAATTGGGATATAAAAGCTTAATCAAATGATATTTTAGATTCCTAAAAATGCCCCCCATAAGCCATGCGCCGGATCTTGGAAGATGTTAACCTATGAGTATGGGCAACAGTCATCAAATGAATCGCCATAGACGCATCATAGCCGCCACATCACTTCTGATGGCCTTGTATCTGTCTGGTTGCAAAACCTCGCAAAACGCAGCCGCAAATCTCACCGATGACGAACACTCAAATATCCAAACGAGTGACTTCAGAGAACTCGAGACAAAGCCCCCTCATCTATCCAATGGCAAGATCGACGTTAAACACTACGACGTCGACCTGAAGTTTTCATCGATGGAATCGACTGATGTACATGCCAAAACTGAGATCAAATTAAAACTTCTAAAGGCTGACCGCTATGTGCGGCTGCACATGGAAAAATCAACCATTCAAATTAAATCTGCTTTTATTTCACGCAACGCAAAACAAGATCCCATCACTTTTAAAATTCTTGACGGGATTCCAGGAGACAAAGGCCTATCAGGCTCCGTCTTGCGACTTGATCTTGGTTCTGAGCAGCCAGCAGGATCTGAACTTACTTTAGCTCTGGATTACACCATCAAAAAGCCTGTGCGTGCGGCAACAAAAGGCCTCTTACACCGAGTGGACTACGAAGGTGAGCCCATCTTTGCAACACGTAACTGGCCCTACTACGCCCGCTACTGGCTACCCTCTAACGATCACCCCGCCGATACGGCGACATTTCATTTTAATATAAGCGTGCCTAAGAATGCCGTCGCTGCAGCCAATGGTACCTTGGTGAGTGGCAGCTTTAAAAATGGCGCTGCTATTGGCTCTGATGGACTTCGGAGATTTGAATGGGATCTATCGACACCGATTCCAGTTTACGGCGTCAGCGTGGTCGTCGGAGAGCTGGATGTCCTCCAGGATACCGTGTGTTTTGATCCGCAGAAAAAATTAAACACGGAAGAAATGCCCTGCGACCAAGCACCGGAAAAAGTGCATTTTGTCTACTACATCCAGAAAAAACACCGCGAGAAAAGCCTTTACTTAAAACAAGCAAAAGAGGGCGTCAAACAAATGATTTTGATGTCGAGTATTCTTGGACCCTATCCATACCAAAAACTAGGATTTGTGACCGCACCTCAAGACTTTAACATGGAGAGTGTCTCCATGATGATGATGATCTCGCCTGAGGCGACGACCCATGAGGTGGCCCATCACTGGTGGGGCAATACCGTCTATATTGAACACTGGGGTGATCTTTGGATTAGTGAAGGATTAACGAGCTATTTTACAGGATTCTACAACGAGGTGGTCAAAGGTAAATACGAAGAGTGTAGCTCAACCGAAGGTGTGCTCAATAATCCCACCGATACCGATCCTCTTAAGATATTTAATGACACACCCTACTGTAAGGGTGCGGCTGCCATCGCTGATTTGCGCAGGGTCATCGAATCCCTAGCTAAGGACGCTGGCGCACCAAAGAAGGGGCGGGATGCTTTTTTACAGGTTATGCGTGACCTCTACGAGACCTACAAGTTTAAACGTCTGGGCAGCAGCTCCCTAGTGAATTTCCTCAGGGCAAATACTAGCAAATCTAGTGCAAAACTTGGGGTCAGTCTTGGTGACGAGAAATCAAAGGCCGCCATATCATCATGGGCCCAGAAGTGGCTCGCGCCGACCAAGCAACGTTAAGAATCCAGTGACTAGTTTCGAGTCCAGCTCATCCAAAACAGATTAGGCTTTAACTCTTGCAGGTCAGAGGCGATCAAAACCTTGGATGCTGGCATAAATAACAGACCCTCCGGCTTTTCAGCAGTCGAAGGTAAAACTAATTTTTCTTTGATTTTAAATGTTCTCTCGGTCAAACTTAATTCAGAACCGATCACAAAGATCGTTTGTAAACGGTCTGATAATAATCCCAATTCCCCGCGGTCAGTATAAGTCAACTCACTGATATCAAGATCGGCTGGATAATCACTTGCCGGCGACCATGTTTTCTTTGCATGATACAAAAACTTATTATCTGGCCGTCCTGGCCAATTAATCCCAGAGTTTAACTCGGACTGACGCGCATCAGACGACGGGTTAATTAGGGAGCCGTCAACTTTAACCCCGGTGGCCTTCTCACCTTGAGGCGCGAACTCTATCAGTAGCGGAGGATTTTTTTCTTTAACGGCCAAAATATGGCCGTTGGGGAGAATTATAAAGCCTTCCACCCTGCTTCCCGGATCTTGCTCCCAGGATGTCTTCAGATCACCGAGACTTTCGTCGTCTGAAGGGATTTTGAGCTCGATTAAACCAACCCTAGTCTTTTGAACCAAGTCAAAGATCTCGATGGTACTAGCTTCCTCGTTTGATATGTAGACGCGCCCTTTTGTGTCTGCAAATACTGCCTCCCACTGGGATGAGGCCTCAGAAGACTGGGACGGCAGGCGGCTCATGGCCCCTAGATCAAAACCTCCAAAGCTAAGCTCTCCTTGCTGCATTTTTTCGTAATCCACCATCAAGAGCTTTTTGTCAGAGTCATTAACGACAAGTATTTGTCTACGGCCAGTTTGTGGATCCACATAATGACTAAGCCCTGAAGCCTCTTTGATCGGCAAGGCAAATTCTCTCATCCCAACGGCCATGGATGAGCTTGGTCCAGCCGACAAAAGCTCTGTGCGCGCAGCGTTCCTGCCTCTGCAACCAAAGGCAAAAACGACAACAAAAATTGCAATAAGACTACTACGACAATTCATACCTGGCCGCTATACTTGTCCGTCACCTATCACTTAGTGATAACTGAGCCTTTACTGAATGTCACACACCTAGTGGTAATCTCCGAATCAGTCCACGATGCGCCAGTGTACCAAGACGTAATCTGCACCCCAGCTTGATTTTTATAGGAACAGCCCTTAGTGCCTGTGTCTACAGTGCACTGGGTCTGTGTGTATAGTCCCTTTTCTTTTTCGCAGGCTTCTTTGGCGTCAGTCGAGTTTTTGTACTCATCACAGTAGCTAAGATTAGTTGCTCCGGACACGTTGGACATCTGGCAACTTTGATAGAAATCCGCAGCTGAATCATCTTTTGAACCACAATGAGAAAGCAAGGACAAAGTCCCGAGAAGCACTACTAAGATGCCAGCTAATTTCATAAGACCTCCAAACGACCTAAAAAATTCAAATCGAGGACTATTATACACTAAATTAACCAAGCCAGCGCTGGCTAGCTCATGGTTCTAGAACAGACGATGTATCTAGTCGAGAGCTCCGAACAAACCTGAATCATAGTCCTCAAAGGCTTTTTGTAGTTCCTCTTTACTATTCATAACAAAAGGCCCCATTCCAACTATGGGCTCTTCAATGGGTGCACCGCCCAAAAAAAGAACCTTCGACTCGGCCGTTGCCTCGATCTGTATTACCTGACCATCTCGCTCTAAAACTCCTAACTGTGGCCCGTTCAAAGCTTTTCCACTTTCGAGCACCAAAGAGCCTTCAAGGCAAAACAAAACAGCCGTGTGGCCGGTAGGAACCTTCAATTCATGCCGGCTACCCTTAGCTAAAAACATGTCCCAGATATTGATTTGAGTGTGTGTTTGCGCCGGACCTATTTTGCCCTGAAACTCGCCTGCAATGAGGCGCAGACTTGATCGTCCATCTGTCAACTTTAGACTTGGAATATCAGTAGCCAGAAGAGTCTGATACCGAGGCGAAACCATCTTTAAACTGGCGGGAAGATTGACCCACAACTGTACCAGTTCAAAGGGGCCACCGACTTTACGAAAATGCTCGCCGTGCATCTCTTCGTGTAAGACCCCTGCACCGGCCGTCATCCACTGGACGTCCCCGGCACCAATACGGCCTTTGTGGCCTACTGAGTCACGGTGCTCCACTTCTCCACTGTAAACGATTGTCACCGTTTCAAATCCGCGGTGTGGATGGGCACCGACACCTCGTCTTTCATGGGTGGCGGGAAACGAGACTGGTCCTGCATAGTCCAATAATAAGAACGGTGAAATATTCTGCCCCAGATCGTTATAACCAAACATCTGACGAACAGGAAATCCATCTCCCACCCAGTGCTGACCCCTGGGACCAACAATTTTAACGACACGCTTAGTTTGACTCATAGTGCTAACCCATTCTACAGCTCATGAAATACATCACTTGAGTGACGCCGTATCTAGAACAAATCTATAACGCACATCACTCTTGATAACTCTTTCGTAGGCCTCATTGACCTTTTGAAAGGGTATCAACTCAATATCTGGCATAATGTTATGTTTACCGCAAAAATCTAACATCTCCTGCGTCTCTGCAATCCCGCCAATCAATGAGCCAGCCAAACTTCGTCGACCCATAATCAAGGGGAACGGATGTATCGACATCGCCTTTTCGGGCACTCCTACGAGCACCATGTGACCATTGGTCGTAAGAAGACTTAAATATGCGCTTAGATTTATATCCGCTGAAACTGTATTGATGATTAGATCAAACGTACCGGCTAGCTTCGCAAACGTAGCTTCGTCAGACATGATATAGAAATTTTTTGCACCCATCTTTAAAGCGTCAGCTTGTTTCTTTGAACTCTGGCTCAAAACGCTTACGTTTGCCCCCATCGCGGCAGCGATTTTAACTCCCATGTGACCAAGACCACCCAAGCCGACAACAGCCACTTTCATTCCAGGCCCACACTTCCAATGACGAAGTGGTGAATAAAGTGTAATCCCTGCACAAAGCAGCGGTGCGCCGCGATCAAGCGGTATATTTTGCGGCATATGAAGCACATAGTTTTCATCCACGACGATATGATTCGAATAGCCGCCGTAAGTCGGGGTTTTACCATCACGCTCGTAAGAATTATACGTACCGGTCATGCCTTGTAAGCAATATTGCTGCTCGCCATTGGCACAATTTGAACACGTGCGGCATGAGTCAACAAAACAACCAACCCCCACCCTATCACCAACTTTGAACTTAGTGACTGAGCCCCCAACTTTGGTGACAACGCCTGAAATCTCGTGTCCCGGGACCATCGGGAAAATGGAGCCACCCCATTCGTCACGAGCCTGATGGATGTCGGAATGACAGATACCGCAAAACTTGATGTCAATCACGACATCACCCGGTCTAGGCTCGCGACGTTGAAAAGAAAACGCTTCCAAGGCCGACTTTGCCGACTTCGCTGCGTAACCCAATGCTGACCCCATAAAACACCTCCATCATTTGTCCCTTAATCGTACGCCGACCCGATCGTTTTGACACCTCCTTGGTCACAGGCTGGTTCTCCGTTTTGTATAACAAACTGTTTTTATTGGATTTTTAAGAAAGACTAAAGACAGCTTACTACTAAACCGATGGTGATTTTACAGGGGGGCCGATTCATGGCTAAACATTGCAATGTTTCAAGAGGATATCAGTGGGTTGGCTTGCTGGCACTGTCTGTCATGGCACCTTTAGCACTTTTGGGTTGCAAAGGTGAATCCAACTCCCAGACCAAGTCACTAAATAACTTCGCACGAAACTCCGGAGACGTAGCACGTAACGTTTGCACCGGTGACAATCAAATAGTCGCAGGAATACAGGCGGAATGGGACCATGTTGATTTCACTCGAGCTGCTGAGGCCGATGTACCAAAATTGAAAAATTCGCTTAAAAAATCTCTATCAGCTGTTCCCACTAACCTTCAAGAACTGTTCTTTGGATTGGGTGGTAAGATTGTTTTTAGTCCAAATCTGAGCGAGCCCGCAAAGTCATCGTCTGACCTGACCTGCGACCGAACAGGTGAAAAAGCCAAGTTTGCGGGCGAAGGCACCGGACAAATTGAAGCCTGCTGGACAGTCGATCCAAGGACATCCGATGTCATCATTTTGATGAATCCCACTGAGGAGAGCGTTCAACACGCTACCGTGCGTATTTTTGGATACATCTTGTCACAAGTTCTTACGAAAATCGGAGTCGACGAAAAAGAGAACGTTCTTGTAGCTCAAAAAGATGGAATGTTTGAAATGCTGATGGGCGACATTGCAGCCGCAGTCATTGCCGATGTGAAGCGTCCTGGCAGCAAATATACACTGAAACTAAACGAGTCCTTAACCCGATCTCCAGAGTTCAAATACTTCGCATTTGCAGAGTCGTTTGATTCCTTCTATTGCAACTCGGCCCTTCGGCAATCGATGGCTAAAAAAGACGAATTCCCCAAAACATACGCACTTTTTGAGCGTATGGACCGTGAACTTCGCAAAGTTCAAGTCTCCGCAAACTCAACGAATGATGGCTTTAACCTCGCAGGCGACGGTGAACAGATCGGAGAGGATGGAGCATTCAACCTAGGAATTCTTGGCGGACTTTTCAGAGGCATCGGCGGTGTTGGTAGATTTCTTGGCGGCGGACTGCTTAAGGGAATCGGTGCAGCTGGTCGTGGCGTCGCGGGGCTGGCTCGAGGAGCATTTCAAGGAGGACGTGCGATCTTGGGCGGCGGTGCAAGACTACTAGGTGGTGCAGCCGGCGGCATTGGAAAGCTTTTAGGTGGTGCTGGTGGCGGAATCATCAATTCGATTATGAGTTTATTTGGCGGAGGCGGGGGCGGCTAGCATCAAAAAATCCAAAACTGGCCCACTTAATTGTGCCGATTGTCCCGAGAGCTCTCTAGCCCTCGGGCATTTTTTTATTTTGATTTCTGACCCTTACAATGTGCCTGGCGGACACCATCACCGAAACGTTATGTCCAGGCTCTATGAAATCAACTCAATGCCTGAAAATAACCTGCCCCTACCACCTGCCCTTGCCCGGGCATACGCCGGCGCCTGTGAGGACTAAAGGATGGTTTTATCGCCCGTCTGACAAAAGAAGACTTCAAAGATATTT
>Ga0315900_10001943_pt1 | contig 32456 bp, 27 predicted proteins | sample LakEriMetagenome_FD_203521 | JGI IMG/M metagenome (GOLD analysis project Ga0315900, IMG submission 203521) | Freshwater fungal communities from buoy surface, Lake Erie, Ohio, United States - Buoy 12 MA114 | ecosystem: Environmental > Aquatic > Freshwater > Lake > Lake biofilm | place: USA: Lake...
TAGAGCCGTAAACCGCCGCAGTAGAAGTAGATCACGTTCTTGAAGTTCCCGACGTTGCGGTAGCCCCCGGCCCGACGCTTGATGGCCATGATCTTGCTGTTGAGGCCCTCGGCGACGGCGTTGGTCAGTTGATGGCGGCAGTGGGTGATGATGTTGTCGAGGCGGCGGTCGATCATGCGGGCCACCGCCTTGATCGGCTCGAGTCGGCTCCGCATCGCCCAGCCGCTCCATTGAGAGAAGAAGCGACGAGCCCAGCCCTCGACACGGAACGACCACAGGTGCCGCAGGTTCTCCTTGATGGCCCAGGCACGGGCAGTCTTCAGATCACTTCCTCGGAGGAAGCGGAACTCGGCCCGGCGTTTGGGATGGACGTTCTCCTTGGAGGAAATCCAAAGGTACTTCGTGCCCTTGAGTCGGTCATCGTCCTCGCCGATCAACAGCCGATTCTCGCGGCGGCGCACGATGTCCACGGCTTCGGTCATGTGCTGCATGACGTGGAAGCGGTCGAAGACGATCTTGGAGGAAGCCAGGGGAACGGCTTCGAGGGTGGCTTGCACGAATGGCTCCCACATATCCATCGCAACCGCCTCGATGCCCGCCAGCTGCTCCGGGGTGCGGGACTCGTAAAAAGCCGCCAAGCTCGCCTTTTCCCGGCCCTCCGCGACGAACTCGACGGTCCCGCGGTCAACGTCGTTGACGATGGTCAGGTACCGATGACCTTTGCGAAACGCCTTCTCATCAACGCCGATGCGGGCGATGGCGGTGGCTTGCTTGCGGGCCAGCCCTCGGGCGACCGCTCGCTCAAGGACGTGCCAGGCTTGATCCCAGGTGATGCCGACGAGCGTGCACGCTTCCTTCACCGTCTGGCAGGCCTGGAGGACGTCGATCACGAACCGCTCCATGAGCAGAGTAAAGCGGCCGTGGGGCTCCGCCCACGGCACCTTGACCTGCACCACTCCGTGCTCCGGGCACTCGACCCGTGGGACACGGGCATGGACCAGCGTGTGGAACTGGCAGGTGTTGAGGTGCCGCCACTGTCGCTCTGGGGCATGGTCGTAGCAGGCCAGCTCACGGCTACACTGCGGGCAGTTCCAGCGACAGCCTTCTGGGTGCTCGACATGGACGTGGATCTCGGTCGACTCGACGTCGAGCCTCACGTCCGTAACCTTCCAAGGGGCGGTCAAGCCGAGAACCTGCTGGTAGAGATCTGTGTCGAACATGCGCCTTGCCTCCGGGGGAAGGCCGCATTCTCCCCTACAGAGCTACCCACAAAAATCCCCGATGGACCAGGAAATCCAACCCGGTCACACTCAGTTCGACTTCTGCGCGCGGCGGCGGGGCGGGAACTCCCCGTTGAGCTAGGCCACGCTCTATTGCCGAGCGATAAAAAGCCGGGTCAGTCACGCCGATCCGCTGGCTAACGAGCACTTGTAGCTCGGTTCTTGGCGGATTCGCGATAGTCGGGACGGAAACCGTTGCTGGTTTCGATCCACTGAAATCCGAGCGGTCGCTCAATCGGCGCCACCGCGTCGTATCCGCCGTCTGGGCGGCATACAAACTCGAAATCTGGCTGTTCAGAACGGATTCGAAAGCGGCCATCTGTCCACTCCGAACACCCTAGGGCAAGGCCCCTGACGGTACGCCCCTGCCGCGTCACAAGGAGCATCTCGGCGTTAGTTTGGATGCCGGCAGCCTCCAGTTGACGCGGCCCCGTCCCAGACTCCGCAAAAGCAAGCGTTGTGCCGTCTTTCAATACGGCCGTAAACGCGGTCAATGCCTTAGCCTGCTCGGCACTGCCATCTTTGATAACCCGGATTGGCGGCGATCCAGCCCGGGTTGGCCACAATAGCGTCGTAACGGTGGACACGTCCCGCGCCCGCCACGTGGCATGCATATCCACTGAGGGGAGCAGGTCCCCGAGGGATCTCGCATACCAGCCGCGATAAGGGCTGGTCTCTCCTACATGCTTTGAATAAACGAGCGGAACGGCTGTAAAGTGATGGATAGTCAGATTCGGGCCTAATGGGTCAACAGTGCGGATCGTTCGATCGCCAAACTGAACCTGGTCAGGTGTGAAGCCGCATACAGCAACGCGATTGGAATTGTTAAGGCCCTGATGGGGCGGAAACTTCCAGATCTGCGTGAACTCATGATCCCTTTCGTCGCGACCGAGCATTGTGTCCGTCAGAATCCAACACGAGAGGCTTCGGACATGAATAACCCTTCGGTAATGACAGACGGAAAAGTCGACCGATGCAGGATCTTCACGGAAGCCATACCCGAGGTCATAACGGCCGTCAACGAGGTCAAAGGCATCTGTGCTGTGCCAGCGACCGTCGACGGGCTGCTCATACGCCGCGTCCGCCCATTTCGCAGATCTTGCCTGTGATCGACCGTCAACAACCACAGTGTTTAACTTATATGATGAGGGTTCATCGAAGTACTCTGCAATCTTTGCAAAGTCACTGCGGCGTTCGGCGGGCAGGTACATGAGCCCGTACGGAGGCGGCCCGCCCCTGACGAGCAACGGTCGACCATACGCGTGCAGCTCGACAGCAAGATTGTCCATGGAGTGATGCCCGCGGGATGGACGCGGATTTGTCAGAAACAGATATGGACTGTCCCACTTCCAATCTCTCCGCTGAGCGTAGTAGCCGCTGTAAGGAAAGGCGACTGATGAGAAGTCGCAGCCCCGCGTATTGATGCGGGGAGATGACTGCGCCTGCTTCTGGAACCAAGCTCGACGAACATCTTCACTCACCCATGCACCTGGTGGATTCGAGGTGTTGTTGCCGATGACAGGAAGCTCGTGCATGGGAGTTGAGATACCTACCAGGAGGCGGTGAAAGTTTTTCACGCGCTCGGCCAACAGTGGCATCCATTGGGGTGGATTGCTGCGGAGCATGCGACCGATTTCCCGCATCTTCACATACTCGTTCATGTTGTAGTTCAGGGACTGCTCCAGCATGCCTCCGTCCTTTTGAAAGCTGGAGGACAAGTACTCCTCCATGGCCTCACCTGCTTTCCGCGAAACATCACTCATTCCGGCGGCATCAGGAAAACAGCAGCCCAACATGAGAAGTGCTTCGAGGCCTCCACTGCGTTGATTCGGCCAAGCACCTGGCTTGTAGTAAAAGTCCAGGAGCTGCTTGGGATGATCCTTCGTCAGCGAATCAACGATCGCCACGAGATCCTCGATGGGAATCAGAGCCACCGCATCCGGGGCAGCAGGCGTGCCCAACGGCCCGAGCACATGCGGCCAGTCTGGCTTACTACCGTCCGTTTTCGCTGGCAGCGACTTCGCGAACACCGCGAGACATCGGATCAGATTCCTCACGCGATCTCCCTGATGGAGGCACGGTAGCGCCCCGACCACCCATGGTGCGTTCTCCATTCTTCGCTTCTCGACCGGGATCGCCTCAACAGCTTTCCGCTGAAATCTGGCGAAGTCGGCAACTATCGAAAACCACTTTCGCATGTAATCCGCATCCCCGGTCTTCCAGTAAGCTGCTGCCAGCGGTATCGCAAACACGAAGGCCCCGTAGCCAGACTTCTCTCGCACCAACGGGTCTTCTGAGGTTGCCAACCAGTCGACTGAGACGGCGGGCTGCCCGGCGTTCTTCAGTCCGTAGATATCAAAGAAATCAGCGCCCTGATCGTCGGCTGCGAATTCTTTCTCTGAAAGCCGTCCGGCGAGCATCTCGGCTCGGCGAAGCTGATGATCGCTAGCGCGAAACATGTGGTGCTCGAACTCACCAAGGTCAACTCCACGCAGATGCTGAATTAGCGCGGCCCGCCAAACCTTCAGCGCATTGGTATCCCGGCTCTGCGAACCCTCACTCCCGGTTTCCCGCCGTACCGGCTCGCCCGAATCGCTACCAGTTTCCGGTTCTAACCCGCTCGAGAGAGAGAGACTAGAAAGGAGGACGACCAGCGACAGCACGAAAAATAACCCGAGCGACTTTGATATCATGGTAGTCCTATTCAGGCTCCCGGTTCCTGATACTCTACTTGATGCCTTCCCCGTTATTGCTACAGCGATTTGTTGGGGCCGATTATCTTTGAAGCCGCCCCCATCTCTGGTTTAGCTAGCATAATAGCCAGACCAGGCGGTTCGAGGGCATAGCCATCGAGACGTCGCGAGTGGGCCTCCAGCGTGACCGCCGCGGCCGGCCTCAGCGCAAACGCAATGGGCACTTCCGTGTAACCTGCCTGCCCACGAGATTCCCAGGTTTCACGATGTCATAGCAAAGGAGTCGAGTTGATGCAGCGTTTCATCGATGTGACCGCGCGTGGAGGCTCCAAAAACAACCGCCTGGATGTTCTGCTGGCGAATAAACTCGTAGGCTTCCACGGGGTGGATCGCGCCGCTTGCCAGCGTTGACATGGCGATGATCGGATAGATCGAGCCGTCGTTGCCGGCCGCCGCTGTCACGTAGCTCTCAACATCGGGCGACATGAGATACCCGATCCTGTTGAACGAGGCACAGACAGCCACGTCGGCGATCCCATGCACCTTCAAGAAGGCAAGCAGCCTTGGCAGGTTCTGCGTAATCAGGCCCGGAATCACCTTATGGTGCCTGCGCAGATGATCGCAGTAATCCGCAATCACGCCATGCAGACCGAGGCCCAGCAGCAGGTCGGTGATCACGTTCTGAAGAAAAACCGCCCGCACGTTCAACCCAGCAAAAGCCCTTAACTCCAAGTCCACGAGTGAGTGCATTGCGCGCAGTTCGTCGCGAAACAGTATGGCTGATCCCATCTGCTTGATCATTCCCAGGGCATCCGCCGCTCCGCCACCGAATAGGACGGACTGGATGGCTGGCAGGATTCCCTTCTCGGCAACCAAGTTCGCGTATTTGTGCGGATACGGGATCGACGGATACCACGCCAAGTCGGGATGCGTCGACTTTCTGCTGCGGAAGTAGTCGCATATTCCAAGAGCGCGGTCGTTGCTGTTTAGCATGAAAGCGCGAATGCCTGCGGCGATCGCCGTTTCGTAGACCGACGTGATCGCACCAAGTTCGCTGAACTTCGTTGCTTGTTCGCGGGCTTTCTCCTGCGACATGTGATTGATGCCGAAGAACTGGTTATCCCCGAAGATGATGCGGTCGATCGTGAGGCTCATGTGATGTCGTCGCTGGCGGAGGCGTCGGAGAAAATCTGCTCGATGACGGCGAGCGTGTCGGCAGCATCATGCATGCTGCACACACTCGGCACTGAACGGTCCCGGATCCTGGCGATGAAATGCCACAGTTGCCGGGTGTATTCATTGCCGCGCACATAAAATGGCACCGGTGTGGCAAGTTCCGTGATGTATTTGGTGGTCCAGCCGGCGGCCAGACGGAAGGCTTCGCTCGCGTGAGTGCGATAGATCTGGAGGCCATGTTGATTGACGATCAGTTTGCCTTCCGTGCCCAGTAACTCGACGGTATTTGTCGGCTTCCGGACGCTCTCGTCCGACCAGTTCACGAAGAGCGACCCACTGAGACCCGACGGATGCATGAGCGTCGTCGACACAATGTCTTCCACGGCCGTCGAAAACACCTTTGTGAGCTGTGATCCGCCAACCCGTGAAGGCAGGCCAAAAATGAACGCGGCCAGGTTGATTGCATGCGTTGCCATCTCATAGGTGACCCCGCCCCCTGCCTGCCGAGTCTGCCTCCAGCCGGAGGACGTATTGCCCGACGTCACCGTCCGGCTCAGCATCTCGGTCTTGTAGCGAACGACTTTGCCAATGATGCCGCCCGCGACAAGGCGTCGGCACTCATGGAATACGTCATTGAATCGATTGACGTAGCCAACCTGGTGGATCAAGCCTCCCGTGTCGTATCGTTCGGCCAGCCTGCGGGCATCGACGGCGGCGGTGGTACAGGGCTTCTCTACAAATGCATGAAGGCCCCGGTTGAGCCCCTCGGTAAGGATGGCGACGTGTGACGCCGGCGGCGTCGACACGAGCAAGGCATCGGGCTCGCAGGCCTTGAGCATCGCGGTGAAGTCGGCGAACATCGGTGCTTCAACGTGCTTGCCCAAGACCGTGCGAAGCGGCAATGACGGTTCCACCACGGCGCACACCCGCACATCAGGATGCGCATTGATGATGGCGTAATGCGTGAGGCCCATTCGGCCCGCGCCGACGATGGCCACGTTCACGGGCGACATGTGTGCTTGAACCCTAGGAGGGCGAGAAACAGGTCACGAAAGAAAATACCGATTGCAGGATAGCGCCGCAGAATTTCAGGCCTGCGAATCGTACGGACCAGCCATGCGAGCCGGAGTTTCCACCAGATTGGGGCAATCTCCCGCTCGTTGCCCGCATACCAGTCGAACACGGCGCCGATCGAGGCCACGAGTGCGGCGTCGGTCCTCCTGCCGTTTCGTAACGCCCAAATCTCTTGTTTGGGCGCGGTCATGCCCACGAACACGACGTCAGGCTTAAACGACGTGATCGCATCGAGCATCTCCTGCACGTCGGCGTCCGAGAAGCGCGGTAGATAAGGGGGCGAGAAGCCACCGACCACGATCCGCGGATAGTCGCGGGCGGAGCGCTCCCGAATGCTTGCCAGGGTCGCCTCACTCGAACCCAGAAAGAATACGCGCCCCCCCGCACGATCCATCCGCTCCATGAAATGCCGAAAGACGTTCGGACCGTTGTTGATGCGGATACGCTTGCCCTTGAGAAGGAGGCCACCGAGCCCGAAGTAGGCTCCGTCCAGCACGAGGTAATCTGCATCCCGCAGGGCCGCGCGAAACTCCGCGTTACGAGACGCGATCCCATAGGAATTCGGGCTTATCGTCGCGATCACGCGGGTCGGCTTCTCGACCACAATGGAGTCCAAGGTGTCGTTGAAGACGTTGTACCCGAGTACCTCGACCGTGTTCATGTCAAGAAGATTTTCTTCATCCAACGTCTCCTTCACCGACGAGACACCCCACTAATGAGTATAACGCGAATAATGCGGCCTGTTTACTTGCAGGGGCTTTCTTGGATGAGTCTCATCGCAGACCCGCCATTCTGGTGATGAGCCTTGCATCGATAAGTCGTGAGTATAAATCCGCCTCGGCCGTGGCGAAGCAACGCCGGTCAAACCGGGCTCGGCCGGCGATCGCCGCGGCGCTCAGGCCTCGCAACATAACGCAGTCGCCGTGCAGGGCGGCCAGCGTCCGAGCCACGAGCGCGGGGCTCGCCTCGGGCAACACGACGCCGTCCACCCCGTCACGAACCACGTCACGGCAGCCGCGGGCATCCACCGTGATGACGGGGGTGCCCAGCGCCAGCGACTCCATCGCGATGACCGGTATGCCCTCGCGGATGCTTGGCAGCAGGGTGACGTCCGCCACCGCCAGATAGGGCGCTACCGCCTGTTGCCATCCCGTGCGGATAATGCGCGGGTGCCGGGCAACCATCCTGCGCTCAGCGGCAGTCAGGCCCGATGTATGGGCCCGATCTGCAGCTCCCACGATCAGAAGCCAGGCCTGGAGCCCTGCGGCCTCTGCCTCGAGGAAACCTCGGACGGCGACATGATAGCCCTTGAAGGCGACCTGCCTTCCCACGTAGATCGCCACGAACGCCTCTGCAGGGATGCCCGCCGCTTCGCGAAGTCGGCGACGCTCCGCGCCAGGGAAAAGCCCTGGATCGAAGGCGTCGAGATCGCAGCCCACGCCGTATCCCCCGTGAAGCAGAATCTGCGACAGTGACACCGTGCCGGCGAGGGCGTCGCGGTCTTCGCGATTGAGCACGCACACGTTCGTCATCTGACGGGCCGACCACCGCTCCAACGCCGCGACCACTCTCGATCGTAGCGTCGAATTGATGGCGAGATGCATCCCGTGAAAGGTTGCCAGCCAGTCGCAGGAGTCCTTCCAGATGCTTGCCCTGGTGGCGGCGGCCACGAGAGCCGATGCGGCGAAATGCGCATGCACGATGTCGGGCCGCCACTGCCGCACCTGCCGCCGGAGGGTCAACGTCGCACGAACGAGGCCCGTCGGTGAGCCAAGACGTGTGCCAGGCATCTCGAAACGTTCCACGCCCGCAGGCCAATCGCCGGCGTGATCACCCGGCAGATCGGGACCGGCGGACACCGCGATGGCGCCGCCGCGCCGCCGCCACTCGAACGCCACGCCAGTCAGAAACGTGCGAAAACTCGTCGCACTCGGAATCACCAAGAGCACACGGCCGGCCGACGACTTCATGCGCTTGCCCGCCGTCGCTGATACCGCGCCCAAGTGTATCCTCGCCACACCATCGCGGCGAGTGGCGATAATCGTCGCTCGCTCATGAGCGTATCGATCACCCGGCACTCACCCGCATACATCTTCGGCAAGTCTCCGGTGGCACCTCCCGGCGTCGTGGGCTTCCTGCCGAGCAGGGCCAGCGTGGCGTCAAGCATCATGCCGCGATGCCCGCCATCGAGCCAGTCCAACCAGAGCATCAGGTCCTCGCACCGGCGCCATTCCGCGCGAAACCTTTCGGGCACCGTCGCACGCACGACCACCGTCGGCGTCGCAACCGCATTTCGCATCAGCAAACCCGCCCGCGTGATAGGGATAGCCGCGATATCCCGAGACGGCTTCCGCGCGGCCGCTTCTCCCAAAACGCCGACTCGATGCGCGCTCCATGCCACGTCATCATGATCCTGCATCCAGAGAATCTGCTGCTCCAGTTTGCGGGGCAGCCAGACATCGTCGGCGTCAAGAAACGCCACGTACCTTGCATCGGCGTCAACCTTCGCCCAGCCGACGTTTCGGGCCCCACCAGGCCCAAGATTCTCCGCGAGGCGAGCCGTCCGAAGAGTGAAAGGCCATTTTCGGCTGCACATCGCTTCGATGGCATCCGCGGTGGCGTCCGTGGAGGCGTCATCCACGATGATCACCTCGGCCGGCGCGAGCGTCTGTCCAGCGATTGATTCGACCGCTCGACTGATCGTCGCCGCCGCGTGATGACAGGGCACGATCACGCTCACCAGGCCGTCATGGCTCATGGGACGGTCCACACCCTGGGAAGGCCTCGGAGTCTCCGGACAGCATCGGCGATCCAACGGCTCGTCGGGTCGCCGATGAGCGGCCGCACCGATGCCCGCGCCAGCGCCCGGGCCCACGCCAGCCACCAACGGGGTCGAAACCGACGCACGCCGTGGAGGATCTGGATTCTGCGAAACTCCCACAGATTGCCGAGGGGATCGTGCTTGCTGACGCCCCCGAAGGTCATCCGCACCGGCGGCGGTCCGGAAAAGAGGCACACGTCTGTGCCCGCCACGAGCGCCCGCACGAGAAACTCGTAGTCGCAGGCCACTGGAAAGCGTGCATCGAAGCCGCCGAGTCGGGTCCATATCGTACGACGGTGGAAGACACCCTGGTGCGGCAGCGTGTTTATCGCGAGAATCTTGCTGTTGCCGCTGCCAAGCGTCGGCTCCTGCACGCCGAGGTCGACCTCCCGCGGAGAGATCATGCCGACTGGAAAGGCGGCGACCTCCCAAGCCGGCGGCAGCCTTGCCAGGCAATCGACCGCCCGGTTCCAGGCGGCGGCCTCGCCGGGGAGATCGTCAGCACCGAGAAACACGATCCATTCGCCTCGCGCAGCCGCCACGCCCCGGTTCCAGGCCTCGGCTATTCCTAAATCAGGCCGCGATATCCACCGCAGGTCGCTGGCCTCCCCGCCGGGAGCTTCCTCCTCGAGCCACGCCACGGTACCGTCGTGAGACGCCCCATCAACGATCAGCAGCGTCGCCCCCTTGAGCCGTGCCCGCCGGCATGCGGCCACGAGCCGACGAAGCCACGGCAAGCAATTTTTCGCGGCCACGACGATCGAGACGAGTTCGCTCAAAGTTCCTCACGGCTGCTTGCATTCCTGAGAACGCAGTAGTCTCCGTATAGCACGTCTTCGCTCCTAACTCATTGCGTCAGGTATGGCGGTCGCTTTCGAGCTGCACGGCTACCACATAGACCACACGTTTTTGTGGTACGGATCTCGCAAGAGGGTCACGACTATCCAGGTGTCCGGAAGCAGGCGACTCTCGGTATTCTGCTTTGGCACGTAACCCAACTGCCATCGCGAGGCCCTGCGCCTGCCCCACAAGTGGATAAAACCCTACGTCCTGAAGCCAGCCCTCCGAACTGCCGGATAGAGTATCGGACTCTTTGTCATAGAACCAGTCGCCGGCTACACCGCATGTCACAGCGGGCACGAGTCCCTGGTCAGCGAGAGGGACATCGCCGGACTATATTCGCAGGTCTCGCTGAAGGCACTTATATACTCCTCTCGTCGCTCTTTCCGCGCCGGTCGAGATGAAGGGCGACGACTGGCGGAATAGTAGGACTCGACGCAACAACTAGCCCGTCGAAGGAGAAACTGGCATCGAGATCAATATTTTGATGCACTATGTACTCGTGTCCTTGCAGCCACCTAACGCACTCCCGGTGCACTTCGTTCGAGTGGGTCGAGATAAACACATGGTCAACACGACGTAACTCAAACGTTTGCGTTGCTCCTCGAAGCATGTCCAGTTCGAAGCCCTGTATATCGCTATGCAATAGATTTAAATGCTCTATGAGACAGTCACGCAGCAACCCATCTACCGAGATGCAGGGCATCGCATCCAACGGACGGTGCTCTGCACCAACACGGGCATTGACGAAATGACCTCTTTTGCCGTTTAACTTGAAATTTGCTTGCCCTTTCTCAAGATTTGGGCGTTCAGGCTCTACCAGCCAGTTGCGGGCATCTGGCACAACCGTCGCGAACCAGAGCGAATAAAAGGCCCAGTAGGCCCCAAGTTCGAGCATGGTTGCACCGCGCGGCATCAACTCCAACACTTGCGCGAAGACGCGCTCCTCCTGCGGTTCATGGCACCCACGGTTTTTTTCGAGGATTTGCTGTTCCCCATATCCGTAATAGCTTCCAGCATACACAGGTATACCGTTATGCATGGTCATCACGCCTCCCCGAACTCGACCAGCATCCGGATGCCGCGGCACGAACGCGTTGTCTTTACATGCCAGTACATTGGCAAGACGCCGCTTCCAGACATGCCTTTCCTGCGTCGTCAGAATGCTATGAAATGCTATGCGATTCGCTACCCGCTGAAGGGGTAGCGGCAGTCGGTTGCGCAGTGCCAGCAGTCGTGTTCTCAAGGACGCAAGGATATTCATGGCAGCCTATCGTTAGTGCACGAGCCTAACTTAACCCTCAGATGCGTTGCGGCTATGGGTCACCGGAGAAACGCTTAAAGCCTTATCGCCTTCGCGCTTCAGCGAACTCGGGAGGGTCGAGTCCAGTCACGGTCACGACTCTCTGGAATGGCAGCAATCGGTAAACAAGACCAGAGATTCAATACACACCACATTGCCCAGATGCGACCGCATCAATCAAAGCGTTGATTTGATCGACGGCTCCGCCGTGCCGCTCCTGCACGGTGGCCCAGTTCCTCGCCGCTTTCCGCCACTTCCAATCCTTCTCGTAGTCACCGCCGTGATCATTGAAGAGGCGCATGCCGCCTGTACCGACGTCCCGCACGAAACCTGCGTCATAATGCGCCACCCGCATCCCAGCACGCCAAGCTCGCAGGCAAATCTCGAGGTCATCGTGCTGGAAGGGCGCAAAACCCTGATCGATCCCGCCGAGGGATCTGAAACTCTCCGCCCGTATGATCCACGGCGCGCGATTCACCGCGGCCGCGTACCGATAACCACTCGGTCCCATGGGGCGGGTACTCTCGCACGTCTCAAACCCGCCCTCGCCGGCATTCCGTACATCAAGGCCTGTTCGCCCGCCCAAAATGACGATTGCGGGGTCCTGCCTCATGATATGGATCGCCTTGGTCAGCCAAGCCCCCGACGAGTCGGCCGCCACGTCGTCGTCCTGCAGCAGGACCACGAACTCTCCCCGCGCCATACGGATGCACCGGTCATAGGTACGAACCTCGAAAATGTCATTTGCGCGTAGCAGAAAGTCGTTCGGGCCGTCGAGGATCTCCAGCCACTCGCCAAAACTGCCGTCAACTGACCCATCATCGCAGACGATTACCTCTTGTGCCGGTGCTGTTCGCAAAGTTCGCACTAGGTCGCCGATGTTCTCCTTCTTGTTGAAGAACTGAAGCACGAGTGTCACGGTCACGTCATCAACGTAATCTCGCGTACGTCGCTCATCTCGCTTCTGCTGCACCGCCTCAACGAGGTCTCGTCGACGCAGACGCGCCAAAGTCAACTTCACGCGGCGTGCAAAACTCATCAGTGAAACCATGATGCCCCCAACGCGTTGGCTAACACGCGATTTGTGTGGCGACGTGCTGCGGACTCATCGCCCGAATCATCCGCGCGTTCTACCTTGCAACTCTCTCATCACCGCAGCCAATGAGTCACCGAACCTCCGCAAAGGCAGGGTCGTCTCAAGACGGCAACCCGTTGATAGACCAACGATGGCAGAGCGAATCGTAGACGTCTTCCCTCACGAACCATAGGTCCGGTTCCGTCAGATGTTGTGACAACGTCTCCCGATACCCCCTTTTCGTCATCAGTGCCCGAATGGCCGCTTCGTCAGCAACTCGCTCATTGCATTCAAGCGTAAGGATGCGTGGGCCCCGCCCAAAGTCAAATCGATTCAGAATCGCTAGCTCACTTCCCTCACTATCCACAGAGAGATAGTCAAGGGTCCCCACCCCCAAACCTGCTGACTCGATCGCCGCATTCAAATCAACGCACCGCACCCGCCGCACGACGCCTGCCTGGCTGCGAGCAGCAGAGTGTTTGTCTACCGGCTCAAAACCACGAACCGTACTGAGCTGACCGCAAATGACGAGTTCCATCTCGTCAGCATCTGAACATTTCACTGCGGCATTGAGAGCGCGGCACGCCACTCGATTGCGTCTCAGGAGTGGAAACTCGAATGGATTCGGTTCCAAGAGCAGACCTCGCCATCCGAAGTCCGACTCGAGCAGGGCAGAGTTGCTGTGTGTCAGCCCGTCCGCGCCTCCAAACTCGACGAACGTGCCGCCTCGCTGCTTCTCCAGACAGAAAAGGACAAACTTGTCCTGGGAGAACTGCGACCAGCCTTGGTCCCACATGCCGATCGCAAACTCGATAAATGCTTTTTCCAAGGATGAGGCGGTGCCGTTCAGATAATACGTCGCTAAACGTGCCGTCGCCGCCCCCAGAACGGCGTGCCGCTTCTGCGCTAGGTGGGCCTTATATGGAACGGGGACAACGCCAGCCTTATAGGAGACGAGTTTCAGTTGCTGCTTGAGAAGACTGATGATACTCATCGTGATCCGCTCGCCTTCGGGTTCATCAAGCTCGGTGTTCCGTTGAGTGCGTAAAAACTCATTGGATGTGCGTGTCGAGTCGGTGCCGTACCATCAGGCATTGGCCGCTTCTGCCCGCATCAACTGGATTGGCATGCTGCCTCAGGACCAGAGGAGCCGTTTACGGTTGCACGACTGATGACGTCAGCGTAAAGGCGACGGTACGCCTGCCCCATCACAGCATATGCATAACAGCATTCGACTTTTTTCCGTGCCGCCTGGCGGAGCAAATCGTGATCCATGTGACCAAGTGTGGCGTCGATGCATGACGCGAGATCGTCGACGTCGAATGGCCGAGCCAGATATCCGTTCACGCCATGGTCGATCATGTCGACGTTGCCGCCGATGGCAAAGGCGACAACGGGCGTTCCGCAGGCGAGCGGCTCCATGATTGTTGCGGCGAGATTCTCCTGAAGGCTCGGCACGACCATGACGTCGGCTGCTGCATAGAGTTCGACAAGGTCCCGATCGGGGATGAAGTCAACGAATGCATGCGTGCGGAACGGGAGGCCCTCGAGCCCCTGACGGGCACCAAATACCACGAGTTCAGCCTGCTCTGTTTTCAGTCGCCCCAGCGCCGCCACCAGTTTGTCAAATCCCTTGCGCGGATCACCCGTGGAATCGGTTGCCCCGAATAGGATCAACTTCTTGTCGAGCGGTAGCCCATGCTTCCGCCGGGCTGCCATTCGGTCAACCGGCCTGAAGAACGTGGTGTCGAGGGGATTAGGCAGGTTCACGATGCATCGGTCGGTGAACAGACTGCTGCGTGCCGCACAATCCGCGAGCCACCGGCTCAGTCCAACCACAGTGAGGGACGCTACTTTGTCCAGGGTGCGACGCTTGCGATCCCACGTCCAACGACTGAGATCGTGCTCTCGGTGGCTGCCGAGCATGGGACAAGCTCCGCAGTGCTCCGCGTACTTTCCGCATCCCTGATCGTAGTGGCAGCCTCCGGTAAACGCCCACATGTCGTGAAGCGTCCAGACGATCGGCACGCGAATCCTCGGCAAGTCCTCGAATCGGAGCATACCCCAGCCGACCCAGTGGAAATGCACGACATCCGGCTGCATGTCGTTGATGACGTTAACGAGTCGCGACGGCATCCACGCGGTCGTGAACACCATCCCGCGCCGACGATTGCGATACAGCCGAAGCGGCAAGAACTCACCCCGCACACGCAGCCAGCGGGCCAGGCGCGAACCCAACGACGAGAGGGCGTCACTGCACTCGATGACGTGCTCGTCGTCGCCCACCTTCCGCTGCACAAGCATTCGGCTGTCGACACCCGTCGACCGGAGGCACTCGTGCAGGCGGTACGCCCCCCGGGCCGCGCCCCCCGACAAGTCCGAGTAGCTCACAATCAAGACACGCATCGCTCGACTCAAGCGGAAAAGTGGCTCGATCCCACGCTGCTGGGAAACAAGACTCTCCAGTAGAGCCTCGCAATCGAGTACGGGAACCACCATTTGCCGCTGCGGATCATCAGCAACGCAAGTTCCCACGGCGGGCATCCGGTTGGGCGGTGCAGAGCAACGAACCGGCTCCAGAGCGGCAACTCTGGCGTTGACCACTGCGATACCGAGTTACTCGCACACGAACCCAGATGCCCTGCCGCGATCCACGTTGGCACCCGATGGCGTTTTGCCCGCACGGCATAGTCAATGTCACCGAAGCCGTGACTGTAGAAGCGGGAAAGCCCGCCGATCATGCGGTAGACGCTGTCGGGCACCAAGACGATATTGCCGTTGAATAAATCAACCGGTCTTGACGACTCCCCCGCTGGCCGGATCCCCTGTGGACCAATCTCACCGTAGGAGGTAACGCCCGTTGCTTCGTCTCGAGTGGCCCCCGCGATGATACCCGGGTGTCCAGTTTGCAGGGCGACGAGACCCGCGGTATCGAGGAGTACGTCCAGGCTGTCCGGAAAAAGCTCGACGTCGTCGTTTAGCCAGAGGTACGCATCGTATCTCGCGCCCGCTGCAGCGGTCCTCCAAGCTAATCGCATGCCCCCGCACCAATAGAGCTTGCCGGAACCCGTCACGATCCTTACGTCCGGAAAGCGGGCAGAGACCTCCTGCGCGGTGCCGTCGGTGGAGCCGTCGTCGACAAGATACACGTCGACACGCGCACCATTCATCGCCCGCTGGGTAGCCTGGTCGAGCGACTCGAGGCATCGCAGCGTGAGCGACTTCCGATTGTGACACGTGATGATCGCCGCGAGTCGCGTGCGCTCGCCACATACGGCTTTGGAATCTGAATCAGCGGTCACGGCCACCTACGCAAACAACACCACGCTGATGATCTCGCAGCGTCGCCCAACACGTGACGACGGTGACGCAACTCATTTTACGACTCGCCTCCATACGCCACATGAAATCATGCTCGTTGGTGACGAGCACGGGGAGTCTTCAGGCCCACTCTTGAACTTCTCGACGCAACTGCATGCTCGACGGCGGCCATGAACCCCGCGACGTCGTCGGCCAGGGTCGCGGGCCGAAGATCATCGCGATGTGTGGCGGCGAGGTTGCCAACAGACTCGAGTCCCGCCGCCCGCGACCGCAGTGCCGTCGCCATCGCTTCGACATCCGCCGGCCGCACTACGACGCCCCGCGCCGATGAATTGATCAAAAGGGCCGCACCGGCCGCGGCCGAGCAGATGCACGGAACCCCATGAGCCAGCCCCTCGGCGACAACAGCGCCATACGGCTCCACCAGACTCGCCAAGACGTTGACCGACGAAAGCGATAGCCATCCTTGAACCTCCGCGACAGGCAGATGACCCAGAAACACAACTTTACCCGACATCTCGAGTTCCAGCACAAGGCGTTCCAGTGCACTTCTGAGGGGTCCCTCGCCAACGATGACGAGCACCGCATCACGGAGCGTGTGCCTGGCCGCAGCAAATCCGCGAATCGTCGTGGCGATGTCCTTTATTTCCACGAGCCTACCAATAGTGGTAATCAGTGGCCGGCTCGCCAACCCTCGCCGCCGACACGCCTCGAGCACGGACTCTCGAGTCGAGGCAGCCAGATCGCGGAGCCTTGCTGAGTTCTGGTGATTGGCACACAAAAAGATCCCCTGCTCAGGAATCGCAGCGATTGCCGCCAGGCCCGCGCGTGCGGCGGCCGAGTACGCCAGGAGTGCATCGGCCCGAGGAGCCACCGCTCGCACGGCCAGTCGCCTCGTGGTTGACAGGGTTTCAAACTGCTGACGGCTTCGGCTGGTCCAAACGATACGGCCCACGTCTCGGCCAACAATTGGCGTCAGCGTCGAAAGAGCACTGGCCGTGCCAAACTCGTGCGTCACGATGACGTCAGGGCGAAACTCCGCTACCTCGCGCCGCAAGCGAAACGGGAGGGTTTGTACCGGATACCGGCTTCTATCGGCCAGGACCGACCAGTCGCAAAGAAGGTCCTTTGCCAGGTCCTCACGTCGGAGATTCGGGTCATACGGTGGAACCGCACGAACAAACAGCACCCGCAGATCCGCACGCGCAGCCAAATCGTTGAACAGGTCGGTGCGATATGGCGCCATTGCGGGGTGAATGACCAGGACGCGAAGCCGACTCGCGGCGATCGGTCGCCTCACGTCGTCGTTCACTGGTACGCAAGCCGCTGCCGGGCGTCGGCGCCCGACCATGTCGCACTCAAATCGTGCAGTTCTTGTGGCGGTGACTGATTGCCTCGGCGAGAGGCTTCCAAGTCTCTTCGGGCTATAGCGCCCATCGCGATTCCCGCACACACATACAACATGAAGCCGGTGCCCGACTCCAAAAGATGTCCGACGGCGATCCCGTTGACGAGACCGCCCACGATAAACGTGATCGCGGCTATCGTCGCCGCCGGATCATTCACCGTCATGTACGCCCGCGTGCAAGCAAGAAAACACAGATACAAAATCAGCAGGCTGATGGGGCCACTTAAAAAGCCTTGGCTTCGCAGGATCTCGAGCACGAGGTTATGCGCGCTGTAGCGGAAGGTCATCCGCTTGCCTCCCGCCGTGATAATGCTTCCGGTGCGTTGCGGCGGAACGAGCACATACGGCGGTTCCGCGATCACCTCAATCGACCCACGCCAAATGGCGGGACGTTCGACCAGCATCTTAAACGTCAAGCGTTTTACTAGAGCTCCTTCGTTTCCCGTAGTTTCAAACTCTTTGTCACTACTGAAGCTTGCAACAACAAAAGGAAGCATCAGATACGCGACAAAGCTGACCGTTGCCACCAACCATGCGGAACGCTCCGACGAGGTTGCCCGGAAGCGAGCGTGCAGCAACGCGAGTACGCCGGCCACCACCACCACCACCGCGATATTGAGCGGCAGCCTCGAGTTTCCCATCTTCTCGAAGTATGCCTCACTCACCGCCGCCGAAATGTGAAGGCCACCGAGGGGCACCGCCACGCAGACAACAAGACCAATAATGGCGAGGGGCCGAAGGAGCGCGTAATTACGGCCCGCGCCACCGAAACTGATCAAGGTCGACCATGCCATCGCCAGCGACAGATAGAAGCACGTGAATATACCGGCCACCGGAGCAAAAAAACCGCTGGCGACGATCGCGGTGCAGATCGGGCCCATGCGACGCATCATGACCTCACGCACGAGCGGCCAGTCGCGGGTGAGAGCGATCGTATACCAGAGACTTACCAGAAGAAGCGTTGCCCGTGCGGCCAAGGACCACGACGGCGTCCGGTCGTACAGAGCGAGTATTCCCGCATAAACACAGAGCGTTGCACCGATCGCGATCGGAATCAGCCAAAAGCGATTGAGTTTTTTGAGCAGAAATCTCGGCATCGTCGCCCATTCCCATAGCCCGCGCACCAGCACCGCCCCTACGATGGCGTACGACGACGTCATGGGGAATCCGAGAACGTAGACGATCACTCCTTCGAACTTCTCGTACTGAAGCTCCATGCCGCCAGCCTTGAAATCGGTGGGTGTCAGCAGAAGCACCACCATGGCGGGAAGCCACGCTGCACTGCCGTGCAGAATCAAGCCCGTGATCAAAAAGATTTGCAAACTGGTGCAAACCTGTGGGAGCAGGAATCCAAGAGCCAGGACGCCAACGGCAACCGCTGTCGCGACGTCGGACGCCAGCAGAGAGACTGAGGCCCTTCCCCCAAGCGTCGCTTTTTGACCTCGAGCGACGGCACCGCCCGCGCTCGCTGTCGGCTCGAGAACTCCCGAGTTGGTCTTACGCACGGCTGCAACTCACGTGTTAGAGTTCCCAAATACTACTCTGCTCAGTTTTCGCAACCCGCGTCGAATCAACCCGGTTCGATGACGCATCATGATGCCCGCGGCGGAATTTTCCAAAAGCTGGCGAAAACGGAGATCGTCGGGAAACAACTCGTTGCCGGTGTCTGCCACCTCAATAGCGAACGCATGGTGCCCGCGGAGAGTCGCCAGGACCCAGCCAAGGAGGAGATCCCTTGCTGTATGAAGCTTCGGATTGTCGAATGCGTTGATAAACTCGATTTCCACCCAGCCGGCACCGATCTTCTCCGTCGTCGACAGCGATGAAAGCATCGCGGGCCCGAGGTGCCGCTCGAGCACTTTCGCCGATCCCCTGACAGCACCTTTCGCGAGAAGGGATGCGCACCAAAAATCAGTACCGGCGAACACATCGAGTATGTCCTCGAGTTTGTCTTCGCCATCGTAGCCGTCCATGATTCCTGGTTCCAACTCGACGACCATCGTCCGCTTCCGCAGCTCCGGCGACAGCGATTCGAAGACCCGCCGGTCAAGGCCTTGGGAATCGGTCTTCAGCCAGTCCACGCTGTCGATTCCAAAGTTAGCAAGCACCGTCTCAAGCCTCGCGGATGGCACCGTCGTCGTACCAACCACGGCGAACAGGCCCGCATGAGCATATTTTGCGAGCTGATCCAATCTGGGGCGAAGCGTGCTGGAACAGTATGGTGATTTCGTGAGATAGACGGTGCTGTTCGCGGAATCGCGATCGGTCACAATCGCTTTCACGACGTGGCACTCGCGAAATCCCCGATTCCCGCCCGCGGTGGAGAACTCGCGGTCGTCCGGATCGAATCCGATGCAGATCGAGTACCGTGCGATCGGCTTCCATGAAGCGTGAATGCCACCCGACGCGCCAACATCTACCAGGACTGGGGGCCGAACCACAAACTCCGCCGAACTCAAAACAGAGTCGATCAGGCCGGCAGTCTTCATCGGCAAGCGGCGCATCAGACGGGCTTACGGTAGACCATGGTATGGGAATGTCCGACCTCGGCGCTGCTGCCCAAGATCGTTGGCAGAAGCACCACATCCCCAAGGGCGCCAATAAGAAGTTGAAGCCGTCGAAGATGCTGCGCCGCGAGCATTTTCCTTCGCCGGCTTTTTACTACCGACGACAAGTGCTCGATGCGAATGGGCTCGCGCCAGTAATCAACTTGGGCGTAGCGCAGAATCTCCCCCATGCTTTCCAAGGCTCGCTTTGTAAAGCGATTCACATGATGAGGCGGATAGTCGAGATAGGCAAACGTCTCTGAAAAGAGCGGCGACTCGGGATTCGGCACGCTCACAAGTAAATGACCGCCAGGAAGTAGTTTATCGTCAACAAACGACATTATCGACCGCAAATCGGCGATATGTTCGAAAACCTGGAACGAGCAGATGAAATCATACCGGTCGCCGGCGGCATCGAGTTCGATCCCCGCCTCTCTGAGGGATGCCAGGCTCTTTTCGCTCAGCTCGCTCGCCCTGACCCGCAGCGACGGGATCCGCAGCAGTTTCCTCAGGAAGAGCCCGCACCCGGCCCCGACATCGAGAACCGAGGTGGGTTGTCGCGATGCAATGATGGCCATTGCATGCTCAAACTCTTTTTTGTCGCCATCGTAGTACTGCGGGATCGCTTGCAACCGGTCATAGAACTCCGCGTCGCCGGGCAGCGCTTCGTCATACAGTTGCACCCCGCAGTCGAGGCACGCAAGCAGAACGACCTCGGAACCGGTGAAGAAGCGAGCCGTGTCGAATGCATAGCAGGACATGAGTTTGGCGACTGAAACCGACTCACGAACGGCGAGCCGAGAAGAACCGCAGAGCCGGCAGAAGTTCATGGCGTTCATGTCCCCGAAGCGGGCGTTACGGAAGAATCTTCTGAACGCCGGGCTTCGCTGGGAAAGTTTACCAGAAAAAAAGCGGGCACAAACACGATGGTGATGATCAACAGTGATGAAGTCAGCCCAAACCAAGCTATTCCTTGTCCTTGATACCGGAGCAGAAACATCTTGAGCGGCAAGGACACGGCCACGAGCACAACTCCGATGATGAACTGCAATCGGATCGCGGAAGTACCGTTCCAAAACATCGCAAGCGCTGCACAAATCGTCTGGCAGACGGTAAGGGTCGCCAGGCCGTATGCTAGGAGCGGTGAAGTTTGAATCCCGCTCCCGATCCATGTGCGGAGGATCAGCGGGAGTGCGAGCGCGGCACCAAAGGCGAGGGGTGCCGACACAGCTATCGCCCCTACCAGGGAACGGTGCAGGGTTTTTCGAATCCAGGCATGATCGCCATGGGCGACCGCGTCTGCATAGGCTGGCCAGAGCGGCGTCAGGATCATCGAGGCTATCGCTCCGACGAGTGCAAAAACGCGAACCTGAACGGCATAGGGCGTCACATGCTCCGGCCCGAGCACGGTGGAAATGAGAAGGTTGTCCATCGACCAGTTGAAGGCCGACAGCAGTTGAATGCCAAGAAACAGAATCCCGACGCCCAGAACCGATTTCGCCAGTGACCGATCAAAGAATCGGCGGTCGATCATCAGCCAGCGCCGCCGCCTGAACTCGATGATCCAGACTAGTGCCCAACCCACCAACTGCGGCGCCAGCGTCGCTACGCAGATTGTCTGAAAAGACCCACCGGAGCGGGCAGCGATCCAGGTGCTCGCAAGCGTCGCCACCGCCACTGCGGAGCGGGCAAGGTTCGCAACCGCGGCCTCTTGAAAAGCGGCGTTCAAGCGATCAATGAAACCAAGCGGCAGCGACAGCGCAAAATAGGCTGTAAATATGGCGACGCCCGCCGCGACGTCCGACGCATTGCCGCCGCCCAGTTGCCGGTCTACGGCCCAGCGACTCGCGACGGGAGCCATGACCACGCCGATCGCCGAAAGGCCGGCGAGCATCGCGACTGCCGAAGTGACGACTCGATTGATGCGATCCTGATCACCACGGGCCTGTGCCGCTGAAATTGCATTCATTGCCCCATTGCCGATTCCGAGGTCGGCAAACGCCCCTATGCCTAGGAGCGATTGAAACGTCAGCCATAGTCCGTATGAGTAGTCTCCGAGAGACGACAGCATGAGCGGAACCATCGCCAGATTCACAACGACCGACACGATCTTGCTCAACGCCGCACTGGAGGCGCTCAGCGCAATGCGGCGATACCTCTCATCGGATCGTGATGCCGCCGATTCTCCAGGGGACGATCGGAGCTGCATGCTCCACCCCTGAAACCGATGCCAGATTCCACGGACGGTGACCACGGTTATGGATTCCGGCTTCTAGAGAACGGCTTTCTTCGCCTTAGGCCAATACCCGGCGCCCCCTTCGGCGGGGGGATTTGGGTAGCGGCACTCCGTTCCCGTGGGGGACATGTGAACGGCTCAGAAAAAATGTATGTTCGTAATCGATCGATCTTGGATCGTACCCGTGACGAATGCCGATTGCACGAAGGCCTCTTTTCAGGCACGGCGCGTCAGCGACGACAGGACGTTCAGCGGATGTCACCGCACTCTGCGCAGCGCTCATCCGTCACCATCGACACCTTGAAGAGCGACTCGGGCATGGATGCGAAAATCGGCCCCGTAACGCATCAGCCCCGAGTCCTCGTCACCGGAGCGGGCGGATTCATTGGCGCGCGCCTTGTCTCCGTTCTTGCAGCCGCGGGCATGGAGGTACACGGTCTCTCCCGCCGGCAGGGAGTGGCGGCCGCCCGGAAATGGCACGTGGGGGATTGTGGCGATACCGCCTTTGTCGCGACCGTCATGACGCAGGTTTCGCCGGAGTTCGTGGTACATCTTGCCAGTCGCACGACACCGGGCCGCGATCTCGGCGATTTTGAACGGCAGATCGAGGCCACGATCCTCCCGGCGGTGATAGTCGCTCGCAACCTGCCGGCATCGACCCGTCTGGCCGTGTTTTTCGGCTCGTGCGAGGAGTATGGCAACACTGCCCCACCGTTTCGCGAGAGCGGTTCGACGATGAGTTTCTCGCCTTACGGCTGGGCAAAGAACGCCGCCCGGGAAGCCGTGTTGCTCGTGGCCCGCACGCTTGACCGGCCCATCTGCTGGGTGCGGCCGTTTCTCACGTTTGGCCCGGGTCAGGGGCCCGGGTTCCTCGTGCCGGACGTGATCCGCGCCTGTGTCAGGAACCAGACTCTCGACCTTACGCCTGGGGACCAGACCAGGGATTTCATCGCCGTTGACGACGTCTGCGGCATGGTCCAACGGATCCTTGACTTCCCCGACGGCGCAGCCGGCAGGGTGGTCAATCTCTGCTCCGGCCAACCGCGTACGATCCGTTCCGTCGGCGAAGCGATCCGCAGGCTCGTGGGACGGGGCGACCTTCGCTGGGGAGCGCTGCCGTATCGCACGGCGGAAGCAATGCAGTTCTACGGTTCGACTGACACGTTCGAACGGTTGTTCGGTCATTATCAGTTGAGTGACTTCGACCACGCGCTCAGCGAAACAATCAAGACTGCAGAATCTTCGTTTCAGACGTCGCCCCAAGCATCGTAGCCAGCAGCGGGGCGTTGGCGGACTGGAATGCGGCCTGCCATGCGTTCAAGACCGCTGGCGCAGGCCGCCAGCGCGCGGCGAGCAGGCCGGCGAGTTGATCCGCAGCCCTGGCCGGCTGACGGTCGAGCAGCCAGACAAGACCATCCGGGAGATCGGAAACGTACCCACTGCCCACAGCGGGCGCTGCCACGGCGCGGCCGACCATGATCGACTTGACGAGCGCTCCCTCGACGGGCGCTGACCACAGCGATGGCACGAGCGTGATCGGAGCCGCCGCCACCGCTTCCTCGAGCCCCGACTCCCAGGTCATTGGCACGAACTCGCAGTTGGCGGGCCGTGCACCCCAGCTGCTACGTTGCCGCCAGGCAAGTGGGAACATGAACCGCACGGTGGGCAGCCGGCGGGCGAGTTCAAGGGTCCAGAAAAATCCCTTCGCGGCGTGATCTCCTCCGTGAAATACCACGTCGCACGGCGGCGGTCTCCTGCTCGTCGACCTCTTCGAGCCCTGAGCGGCGAAAACCTCCGCAAGATCCACCGTCCACATACCGACCACGGGCACAGGCCATCTCGCTCCGAAATGATGTTCCGCGAGCATAGCCTGCCTGGGATTCTGCGCCATGAACCGGACGCGACCCGACGCCGCGAGCGAACGCAACTGCTCCAGAAACGGCATCCCGCAATCATGGCCGGCCGGATACGCGTGGCAACCCTGCTCACCGGCCGCTGACCAAACGCCTTCCAGGCATCGTATGCACGCGTCGTTTTCAGGCGGGACATGGTTGTATGAGCGAATGCAGAAGAAACTCGAGTCGAGCAGGTAAATCCACGTCGGCCGGCACCGGCGGCGGATCAGATCGAGACACCAGCGACCGCCAATGGTCTGCGGGTGCAGCAGAATCACCGTCTCTGCGTCCCGAATCACCGGGGCCACGGCGAGCAATCGCTGCCGGGCACGGCGGGCGACATGCGTCACGAGCGCTCGCCCTGCAACGCCCCAACTTCTTCGCCGCACCGCGTCTGCCACCGCACTGCGATTGCCGGCGAAGATGAGACGCACGGCGGGTTGCGTCACCGCCTGCCGCTCCAGTTCGATTGCCAACCGACCGGCTCCGATCGAACGAACGGGCGGCACACCGCAGATAATGACCGTGCGGCTCAATGAAAGAAGATGATTTGGCTGCCGTTTCGCTCGAATCGCAACGGCACGGGTCGAATGTCAGCGAGCGCCCGCTGCACGGCTTCGTGTCGCTCGAGCGGAGCCTGGATGAGAAGAAACCCGCCCTCGCCGGCCCCGAGCAACTTACCGCCCCAGGCACCGGCTTCCCGAGCCAGTCGGTACCAGCGATCGACCTGCTCGTTGGTGATCCCCGCAGTCAACGACGTCTTGAGCCGCCAGTTCTCGTGGAGGAGCTGCCCGAAATCCTCGAGTTTGCCGGCCTGCAAGGCCCGACGTGTTTCGTCGACGAGCGAGACCATGCGACAGAGACATCGTCGCTTTGCTTCATCGGCAGCCACATCTTCTGACTGCTTGGCGAGCAAGGCCGAAGCGCTTCGCGTAGCGCCCGTGTAGAAGGTGAGGAACTGGGACTGCAGCTCTGCGAGCACGTCGGGGCGGCAGGCCACCGGCTCCACGTCGACGTGATCGTCCGGCCGAAAACGAATGACGTTGAGGCCACCGAACGCGGCTGCATATTGATCCTGCTTGCCGATCGGCTCGCCGCACTTCTCGATCTCGATTCGGCAGGCCTCTTCGGCCAGCCGGCCCGCCGAAACATACCGTCCGCGGTATGCGTGAAGCGCGTGCAGTAGGCCCACCACGAAAGAGCTGCTCGACCCCAGTCCGGTGCCGCGGGCCGGGATGTCGGCGATCGATGTGACCTCGATGCCATCGGTGCACCCCGTCGACCGGAGGCACTCACGGGCCAGTGGATGCTGCACGTCCTCGATCGATGGCACCTCCTCGGTACGGGAATAGCTGATCCGATAGGAATCGTCGAACCGTTTGTTGACAGTGATGTAGATGTACTTGTCGATCGCGGTGGACAGTACCGCCCCACCATGCTCACGATAAAAGCCTGGGAGGTCAGAGCCGCCGCCGACGAAACTCATGCGGAGCGGGGTCTTGCTGATGATCATGGTGTCTGCGGCGAGCAGGTGGTGATCTGGATGTCGCCAGCATCGCTGGTCGCGACCACGTCGGCAACGACCTCCACGGAGGAAGGATCCGGCACGCCTGCCCCGCAGCCCAATCGCACCCTGGTGCCGCGGCGGCGAACAGCCTCGGCAACGAGACGGACGATGTTGGCGGCTTCGTCGCCATCTTCGGCCTGCACGACGATCCGCGCTCCGGGCGCAGCGGTCGAGGCAACCGCCACAATGCGGTGCCAGAGGCCAGCAAAGCGGTTGATGATGAAGTCAATGGCTTTCGGGGCGTCGGCAAACCGGAGGGCGGCGTCTGCCAGAAATCGACCATCACGGCCTGCGTGACCGGTGCCCACCAGGGCCGGAAACAGGCCCGCCGCCACCGCGCACTGGACGTCTGAAGTGGTATCGCCGATGAGCCACGACAACGACGTATCGAGCCCCAGTTCAGCCACCGCCTGATCGACGAGACCTGTCGCCGGCTTACGGCAGCCGCAGGGGCCCTTGAGTGAGGCGACTTCTCCCGGAAATCCACGGTCCGGATGATGCGGGCACACGTAGATACCGTCCACGAAGGCTCTTGCCTCGGCCAAAAGCGTCTCCATCCGCCCATGGATCGCATCGAGTTCGGGCATCGTCACGTCGCCGCGGGCGACAACAGGCTGGTTCGTTACGACCGCCACCAGATAGCCCGCGGCATGCGCGCGATTGATCGCCTCGCCAATGCCTGGAATCAGCACCAGATCCGCGGGCCGCGTGATTCTGCCCGCCTCCACGTTTACCGTTCCATCTCGGTCAAGAAGGATTCCGGGCATTGTGTTCGTTGCCAGCCGGCGGGCGACGACGCCGGACTCTAGGTCGCGTTCAACCTTGGCGAGTCGCTCGGGAGTGCCCATGTCCTTGAGGTATTCGCGGCTCCGGTAGGCTCCGACTCGCAAGCCAGCGGAGACCATTCTTGGCATGAGATCCCTTGCGAAATCAGCACGCTGCGGTGAGGACTCGGCTACAGCCTCGAGGCTGCGGCGTTCGACAACGTAGGTGGCCGCATTCACCACGTTGCGAAGAGGACGACCCGGCGTGTGCGGCGGCCGATGGAGGGCCGTCACACGCCCCGCATCGTCCACCTCGAGCAGATCAGAATCGTGGGGGTGGTCGTTCGGGTGGACGATCACCGTCACGTCGTTGCCACACGCCGCATGATGGTCCAAGAACCTGCGCACGTCGAAGTCCATCAGTTGGTCGGCGAAGAAGACCAAAAACCGTGATTCAAGGACGGAGATCGATTGCAACAGGGCGCCGCCGTTGCCAAGCGGCTCCGCCTCCACGACCCAGTTGATCGTCATGCCGTCGACCGGCCGCTTTCGCAACCAGTCGATGATCTGATCAGATCCGTGGCCAAGCAGGAGTAGCGCCCGGCCCACGCCCTGGTCGCGCGCGAGCAAGAGTTGCCGCTCGAGCACCGAGCGTCCCAACACAGGGACGAGCGCTTTGGGGAGGCCATTCGTGGCCGCGGCGAGGCGGGTTCCCATCCCCCCCGCGAGGATCACAACCTGTCCGCATTCGCCCGCGTCCGTCCTCATCACGAACGGCACTTTTGCGCCGCATCCGCAAGCAGTTCGTCGATCGCCAGAGTGACCGCCTGCGTCGACGTCATAGCGGGTTTCCAGCCGCGGGCATGGATTCGCGAGCAGTCGTATTGGAAGCGCGGCACGTCTCCTGCCCAGCCACGGCTTCCTCCGGTGTACTCGATCGCCGCCCCGGGGCTGCGGCGCTCGATCACGAGCTTGGCGATATCAGTCACGCTCGTAGATGTCCGTCCGTCGCCGAGGTTGTAACAGGCGATCCTCTCGTCGACTCCGTAGCGAATGAATAGCAGTCCACGCACGAGATCCGATACGTGGACGTAGGGCTTCTCCTGGCTGCCGTCTCCGAGTACGACAAGCCGATCCGGCGTGGCGTCGAGCTTGGCGAGGAAGTCGTGGAGTACCCCGTGCGTCGACCGCGAGCCCACGACGTTGGGAAACCTCGCGATCGCCACCGCGTCGAGCGTGCTAGTCGTGGCCGCCGTGAGTGCTGCTTCGGACGCGAGCTTCATGGCGCCGTAGTTTGAGATCGGAAACAGCGGGCCGGCGTGCTCGGCCAGCGGCCCGGGCAACTCCCCGTAGACAGCGGACGTCGAGGCAAACACGACCCGGCGGATGCCGTGGCGGCGGCAGAGTTGCACCGCCGAGTAGGTTGTCAGAAACGTCCTGCGCAAGTCGACATCGGGCTCGGCGACCCCGGCTTGGATGTCGGAGTTGGCGGCCAGATGCCAGAGAGTGTCGATCGTCCGGCCGGCGGCAACCGCGGCGATCGCGGCACTCGCCCGCTCCACATCGTTCAGATCGCCCTCGTGGAGTGCAAACCGCGGATTTTTCGCGGCCATCGCAACGTTTCTTCGAGTGCCGAGCGATAGGTCGTCGATGCCCATCACCGCATCGCCCCGGGCGAGCAGGGCGTCGGAAAGATGGCTACCGATGAATCCGGCAGCCCCTGTCAGGACATGAAGCGACGACATTTTCGATCACTCAAGAGAAAAAGCGCTGCGGTTTGCCCTGCCACACCCGCCGATACCGCACGTCGAACCAGAAGGCTGCCGGCCACAGTTGACGTACGGCTAACGGGATTGATAACGCCCAAGAAAATGCTTCAAGGACTGGCGCAAAAGTTGCCGTGCACGCGTCTTTGGTTGTCTGGAGGGTATCGAGCGATAGTTCAGTCACTTCACCGACGGCCACCGTGACCGACCGATTGCTTCACTGCATACGCGACATGCTCGCACATGTTTGGAGTCATACCCGGATACACGCCGACGAACAGGCATTCATTCATGATCACGTCGGCGCCCGACAGGTCACCGATGATTCTGATCGCCGGACTGCCGGTCTTTCGCGCCTGGCTGAACACCGGTTGTCGGACCAGGTTGCCACCGAAAAGCATCCGATTGCCCACCCCGGCGGTATCGAGCGCGACCGCCAGGTCGCGACGCGTCACCGGGCACCCCGGCAGCACGCGAATCATAAAACCGAACCACGACGGATCACAGCGGTGCTCCGAGCCATCCCACGCGAAACCGGATTCCGACCAGCCGGTCGCATGGGTCGGTAGTTGAAATGCAAGCACGTCCCCGAGCGGCTCGAGCAGGGCTCGGAGTGACCTCCAGTTGCGCCGACGTGCCTCTACGAACGCCGGGAGCCTGGCCAACTGCCGTCGCCCGATCGCCGCTTGGGGATCAGTCGGTTTCAGGTTGTAGCCCAGGTGGGAGTAGATGTACTTGTGATCGTAGCCGGCAGGTAGCTCACCGAGCTGCCAGCCGAACCGCTTGTTGCAGGTGTCGTCTTTGCCGCTCGGGCACCAGCAGTCTCGGCCCCAATCACGGAAGCTCTCGACGAGCAACTTTAGCCCCACGTTCCGAACCACGTTCACAGCCCCCCCCTCGCCCATCGTGATGTGGTGCGGCGGGTAGAAGGACTGGGTTGAGAGATCACCAAAGGTGCCCGTCAGCTTGCCGTCGTACGTGCTTCCAAGCGCGTCGCAGTTGTCCTCGATCAGCCAAAGATCGTGCCGGCGGCAGAAATCGGTGACCGCGGCCAGGTCGAAGGGGTTGCCCAGGGTGTGCGCCATCATCACGGCCCGCGTCTTGCCGGATACGTAGGCGTCGTCGAGTTGATCCACGCGAGCGTTCAGAGTGACTGGGTCGTTGTCGATGAATACTGGCACGCAGCCGTGCTGGATGATCGGGGCGACGGTCGTGGGAAACCCCGCCGCCACCGTGATCACCTCGTCTCCCGGTTTGATCCGCCGATCGCCGAGCTTTGGGCTCGTCAGGGCCGCGAAGGCCACGAGATTAGCCGATGAGCCGGAGTTGACGAGCACGGAGTTGCGGACGCCCAAGGCCGCGGCTAGCTCCCGCTCGAATGCCTCCCCCTCCACGCCCAGCGTGAGCCAGAAATCGAGGGTGGCCGCAACCGCCGCCTCGACTTCGTCTTCGGTGAACACCCGACCGGCATAGGGCACCGTGCCTGTGGCTGGCTCGAACGGGGGCCGCGCGGGGTCGTCACCCGGCCGATAGGCGGCGTGGGCGTCGCGGGCGTAGGCCCGGACGAGCTTAAGGATCTCTTCACGGCGGTCTGCCAAATCACTCGACACGTCGGCAGCCTCCCCGAATGATAGCCTCATGCTCGACGGTCATGCCGATGCAGCCCATGGTAGGCCCGCGGCCCGCGCCGCTTCACAATAACGGTCGATTTGGCCGCGGGTCATGCCTCCGATCGTCGCTGGATTTTCCGCCGCACCGCGATACCAGGTGACCGTTTCTCGGATCGTCTCATCGAACGACCAGACCGGACGCCAGTGGAGGAGTCGCGCCGCCTTGTCCGTCGAAAGGTGCAGGAATCGCGCCTCGTGCGGCGCACTGCCTTCGGACGCGTCGGCCCATTCGCCAGGCCAATGCTGCAAGACGCGGGCGACCAAGTCGCCGACGTTGCGGTTCGAATCGGAGTCCGGCCCGAAGTTAAAGCCCGACTCGAGCGAGGTGTCGTCATCCCGCCGTGCCGGGGCGGCCGCCAGCGACGCCGCCAGCCACAGATATCCGGCGAGCGGCTCGAGCACGTGCTGCCAGGGCCGGGTGGCGAGCCTGTTCCGCACGGGGATCGGCTTGCCCGCCGAAAGGGCGCGGATGCAATCAGGCACGATACGGTCCTTCGCCCAATCGCCGCCGCCGATCACGTTGCCAGCCCTGCCGCTGGCGATGCGTACGGCCGACTTGCCGAAGAAGCTTGACCGCCACGCCGCCGTCGCGATCTCAGCCGCTGCCTTGCTGGCACTGTACGGGTCGCGGCCTCCTAGCGGATCGTCTTCCCGGTAGCCGTAGTGCCACTCGCGGTTCAGATAGCACTTGTCGGTGGTGACGACGATCACGACGCACGGCCGGTCGACGGCCCGGGCCGCCTCCAAGACGTTGATCGTCCCCATGACGTTCGTGGCGAAGGTGTCCACGGGCTGCGCGTATGACTCTCTCACGAGCGACTGGGCGGCGAGATGGAAGATGAAGTCCGGACGGCTTTCAGAGATCACCCGGACCACTTGCGTGGCATCGCGGACGTCTGCGACGACGTGCCGGAGCCGGCGGTCCAGTTGCAGCTGACCGAACAGGGACGGCTGGGTTGGCGGTTCAAGCGAATAGCCCGTCACGTCGGCGTTCATGCCGAGCAGCCATTCGGCCAGCCACGAGCCCTTGAAGCCGGTGTGGCCGGTGACGAGCACGCGGCGACCGGCGAAGGCGGCGGCAAGACCTGAAGACTCCACCTCACCACACCTTCCATGGGGCCTTGCCGGAATCCCACAGCGAGTTGAGCAGTTTGAACTCCTGAAACGTGTCCATCGGTTGCCAGAAGCCGTCGTGGCGGAAAGCCCCGAGCTGGCCGTCGGCTGCAAGCCGCTGGAGCGGGCCTTGCTCGAGCATCACGCCCGGATCGTCGGGTAGCGCATCGACGAGCCGTCGCTCGCAGACCATAAAGCCGCCGTTGATGTAGCCACCCTCGGCCTGCGGCTTTTCGTTGAAGCCGTTCACATCGCCGCCTTCGAGCGAGAGTTCGCCGAACCGTCCCGGAGGGTGCACGGCGGTGAGCGTGCAGGTTTTCCCCGACGCCACGTGCGCAGCCACGACGTCGCGGATCGGCACGTTGCCCACGCCGTCACCGTAAGTCAGCAGAAAACGTTGGTCATCGCCTAGGTAACGGGCGGCCGACTTGATTCGCCACGCCGTCATCGATTCCCGCCCGGTATCCGCGAGCGAGATCGACCAGTCTTCCTCGTCGTGATGGCCGTGGAACCTCGGCTCCGCGTCGCGAGCCAGGCCAAGCGTCACGTCGCACGTGTTCCAGAGGTAGTTGCGGAAATACTCCTTGATCATCTCGCCCTTGTACCCGAGGCAGAGCACAAAGTCCTTGAAGCCATGCGCGGCGTAGATCTTCATGATGTGCCAGAGGATGGGCCGGTCGCCGATCGGCACCATCGGCTTTGGGCGAAACTCCGTCTCCTCGCGGAGCCGGGTTCCCTTGCCACCGCAAAGAATCACAACCTTCATTTCGGCTTTCCTGATGGAGGACGATATCGAGCACTTATGCGTGCCGCCCGCCCTGCGCTGGCTGGTTCACGGACAAGCGATGGCCGATCCGGCCCGGCACGCCGAACACCAGCGAATCCTCCGGTGCGTTCGCCAGCACGCATGAGTTTGCGCTCACCTTCGTGCGGGTTCCGACGGTCTTGCCTGGGCCAATGGAGGCATGGAGCCCGAGGAATACTTCTTCCTGGATATGTGCATTGCCGCCCAGCGTGGCGTAGGGCGACAGCACCGCGAAATCGCCTGCCGATGCGTCGTGACCAAGTGACGAGTGGTAGTTCATGATCACGAACCGGCCCATGCGGCAGGCGTCGCTGGCGATCGCATAGGGACAAAGGATCGCGCCTACGCCGATGCGGGCCGACGCGGCGACGATGGCTGTCGGGTGCACGAGCGTGAGAAACTCGGCCCCTCGGGCCAGCAGCGATTCCGCGACCTGCCGACGGACGTAGGGCACGCCGATGGCAAGCAGGAGGTAGTCGCCCCGTGCGGGGTGGTACGCGTCGGGATGGCCGATGATCTGGGGGCAGCCTTCGAATCCATAGAGGACGCCGTCATCGGATGACAGAAACCCCGCGATTCGGCCCGCATGACCGGGCCAGGCGTCGCGGGCCCACTGCAGCACTTCACGGCCGAATCCTCCCGCCCCGACGATCAGGATCCGCTGGCAATCAGCGGGCGGCGTGGGGCGATTCGTCACCGTGGCGACATCACCACCAGCGGCGCGGGCGACCGCTCCCGACGGCAGAGGTGAATGATGGCCTGGGTAGTGCAAAAGAGGGGATTGTGTGTCCTGCACTCCGTTCCCTTCGGTGGCAGGTGGGGAGCCAATTTTGTCGTTTTTTGGGCTGCCGCAGACCCCATCGAACAATTCTTATGATACCGCAAGTTTGCTGAAGTTCTTCGCGGAGAGGGAAGGATTTTGCGAGCGGCCTGGGGGGCGGTGCGGTTTTCGCGGGCGTTAGGCGTTATGACGGCATCGGCGCGGATTCGCACACCTGGAGGTGTGCGCCAGTGCGTTTGCAAGTGTATCGAACCAGCGGGGTGAGAGTCCCCGTCAGGACGGAATCGCGTCCTGTAACCGAACGAAACTGCTTCCCGGCAAC
>Ga0315900_10001944_pt1 | contig 32448 bp, 40 predicted proteins | sample LakEriMetagenome_FD_203521 | JGI IMG/M metagenome (GOLD analysis project Ga0315900, IMG submission 203521) | Freshwater fungal communities from buoy surface, Lake Erie, Ohio, United States - Buoy 12 MA114 | ecosystem: Environmental > Aquatic > Freshwater > Lake > Lake biofilm | place: USA: Lake...
GTCCAAGTTGACCGCAACGCGTCGACTGAGATGCTTCAGCTCCAGTACGACGGCGTGTACTCCATGCTCCAGATGGCTAACTTTAACACCACGCACCCCGTGGCGGTGGGCCTCTGGGACGTTCTCACTGAGCTCGAAGACGAGCTGCGTGAACGTGAACGCGAAGCCGCCCTCTGGGTTGCCGGCTGGGATTAAGAAGATTTAATCTTCAGCCCCTTGACGGCACCCCGTTAATCGGTTATTATTCAGTATACACTTAAACAGAGGTTTAGATGCAGATTGGTAAGACGTACAAGGACCGCCGTTCCTCGGCCAAGGCCGTAACGGTACGGTACATCTTCCGCGATGAAGTGACCGGCACCCGCCGGGCACAGGTGGTGTGGGCCTGTAACGGCCGTGACCCGAAGCGCTGGGATGACCGGCACATCTTCGAAGGGCTGTGGAAGCACTACGACGAAATCTAACCAAGGAAACCATATGAGCAACGGATACAACGGCTGGAGCAACTGGGAAACGTGGCTGACGAACATGCACATGTTCGACGGCGTCACCGCCCGTGACATCAACGGCTGGAATGCCATCACCGCTGACGAGGCCCGTGCCTACGTGCAGGATTACATGCACGAAGTGGAAGGCCCGAACGCCTTCATCGCCGACATCATCGGCGGGTTCATGTCCGAAGTGGACTGGCGAGAAATCGCCGAGCACCTCAGCGAAGATGCTGGGGAGGGCGACGAATGAGCCACGTACCGATGTGCGTGATGTGTGGTGAATGGGAAGCAGGCACGTTCACGGGCAGTGTGATGTTCTGCTCAGAGAAGTGTGAAGATGCCGCGTGTGATGAGTTCCGCAGGGAGTACGATGCCCCGGGCGACGGCTGGGGCGATGCCGATATCATGGCAATGTACGATGACGATCCAAGCCCGTACGCCGGCACCTACTCCGAAGAGTAGGTGCGGCACCGCCGCGTGATAAAACATACCTTAGTGCTAAGAGTCTTAGTGCTAAGACGTTTTATCACGCGAGCGTGATGAGCGGCTGCGCCGCCGCACATGAAGAAGATTTAATGTTGATGCCCCTTGACAACGAGCTGCGCTCGTATTAGGGGCAAACATGAAGATCATTTAATCTTTGAGGCACTTGTGGATTTCTAATATATTGTTATTATTATAGTATAAGGTTGTTTGACAACTCAAGCAGTGAATCACCCCGGCTGGGCCGGGGTCGCCCACACGGGTAGGAAACGATGGGACGTAAGGGCCCACGTAGTGCCAGTACGGCGGTATCTACCCACATAGATTATGCCGGTGACCATTCGGGTTGCCGGTTCACCTCCAATCAGGAGAGTAGATGAAAGCTCAAAGCTTCATCGTTAACACGCCGACCATCAAGGTGGTCTGGCACAATTCCCTCGGGGACTTGTACGAGAATCGCTCGTACTGGGAAAACCCGTCGGCTTTCCCCGCCCGTGGCACGGTGGTGGAAATGGAAGTACCCAAGCTCGGGTACGTCCGAAACCGTGCCGGTCAACGGGTGGTTGCCCCACAGGGCCCCTTCCGCACCGTTATCCTTAACGGTGAAAAATTCACGGCCAATGTGGCCAACATCCGCCGAGCGGATGGGAAGAAACGTCCGTATCCGGACGACCTTCGTTACCGCCCCTCGGCGGTCTAACCTACACTTCAGGAGAAAGCATGTCGTATTATGACGATAACTTCGGCACGTGGGACGTGCGGGACAGTGAAGACCGCCAGTTCTACCGCACCGTTCAGCGGGCCTCAGTGGCCAAGCGGTGTCAGGGCTGTGACCGAATGGTCCGCATCCTTCCTCACTACGCATACTGCAACTCATGTGCAGACGCTATTGAGCGTGGTGGAGAGTTTTAAAATGAATATTGAAACCGCAGTGAATGCCTATATGGCTCTGATTCAGCGGAAGACGATTGAGCACTATGCGAAGCTCGGTGGCATTCGTCCTGACATCTACAGCATTGAACCTGGGCGGAAGTTTCTGAAGGTAGTACAGAGCGGTGAATGGAATCGCAATGTGCATGCCTTCATTGACAAGAGCACCGGTGCTCTGTACAAGCCCGCCAGTTGGAAGGCGCCTGTTAAGGACGCCCGTTATAATCTACTAACGGACCTGCCCCTGCTAGAACAGAAGTTTGACCCATATGGCGGTTACCTCTACAAAGGAGCAAGCAAGTGATTCGATTCAATCCTCGCCGTGGTTTCACGCACCGCCTGGTGCGGCTCGTTCAACGCATTCAGACGAGCCGCTGGGGCCGTTAACGGCGCAGCCGTGATAAAACATCTCACTGCTAAGATATGTTTTATCACGCCGCAGCAGATGAAGAAATCTTCATGAAGATCATTTAATCTTCTGCCCCTTGTGGACGGCCTATTAGTAGGTTATTATACAGTATGAAGATTAACCACGCTCTCCGCCCCGATAGTCGCTGGGACACCTGGGGCCAGTCCCGCCTCCGCTCCACGCAGCGCACCCTGCGTGATGACACGAACGACCAGCTCGACGAGCTGTTCGGCCGTGAAGTCTGGTTCAACGGCCGTAGTGCCCTTACTACGAGCCTCGGCTCCCTCACCAACAGGCGGTGCAAGTAAGATGTTTACCGAAAGCAATCCTAAGCTGGAAAAGGGCCTGGACCTGGGCTACCTTTCGTTCGGGCTCCACTTCGCCCCGCACACGGTCAGCGGCTATCAGGTGTGTGCCTCGGCATCGGACGGGTGCGCCGAAGCCTGTCTCTACACTTCCGGTCACGGCCAGTTTACGCGTACGCAGGAATCCCGCATCGCCAAGACGAAGCGATTCTTTGAGGCCCGTGAGCTGTTCCTTACCGATATGGTGAAGGAAGTGGAGGCTTCCCTGCGCCGAGCCGACCGGCTCAAGTTGCTCCCGGCCTTCCGTCTTAACTTGACGAGCGATGTGCGCTGGGAGACGGTAGAAATTATCGGCACTCGCAACGTTATGGAAATGTTCGACGGCGTGCAATTCTATGACTACACGAAGCACACGAATCGCCGTGACTTGCCGAGCAACTATCATCTCACTTTCAGCCGTTCGGAAAGCAACGACAGTGACGTAGCCGAGATGTTTGCTAAGGGCTACAATGTTGCCATCGTATTCGACACGCCGATGAACAAGCCCCTGCCGACAGAGTACATGGGCCGTCCCGTCATTGACGGGCGTACGCACGACCTGCGGTTCCTCGACCCGCAGGGTGTATGGGTTGGGTTGTCCGCCCTGGGGCGTGGCAAGAAGGACGACAGCGGGTTCGTGATTCACACTAACACTATGGGAAACTAATATGTTCGAACGCAAGTTTAATACGCTGTACGACGAAGCCGTGGCGGAAACCGAAACGGCGCGCCAGACCCTTATTCAGTCAGCATACATTGACAAGCTCGAACGGCGTGTCATCGAGCTAGAAGATAAGCCGGCCGTCACGCAGGAGCAGGTGAATACGCTCATGTATGTATTGGATGAAATCCCGCAGCACCTGTCGCAGCTTGGAAAGATTTCCCGCATTAAGATTCTTCGTGCGGCCTATAACCTGGGCCTCAAGGACGCAAAGGACATGCTTGAGGCGTGGGACGAGCACAACAAACTGCCATTCTAGAAATTGGAATGGCGGCATCGCATGATAAAACATCTCTTAGCACTGAGATGTTTTATCACGCAGCACGCGGATGAAGTAATCTTCATGAAGATCATTTAATCTTTCGGCACTTGTGTACGGGCACTAATAAGGTTATTATACAGTATGATTAAAACGTATCGTATTAACCGTTTCGCCGAAGTCGAGGGCAGCAATGCCACCGGCTGGGCCGTCATCAATCTGGTGACGGGACTGGAGCAGGAAACCACCTACTCCACTTTCGCCGCCGCCCGTGAGGCGGCCTCCTTCCTCAACCTCCACTACGGGGCGATTGAGCGGGGGCGTTAAACGCTCCCCATTCGCCAAGCCGGGTGCTGCACTTCCCTTCCCTGGGAAGCCCCTAGCAGCCAGTTAGGGAACGGGCGGACCGCCGCCGGCACCTCGGCTTTGTGATAAAACATGGTATGTTTTATCACGCCGCCGCAGATGAAGGGGACTTCATGAAGAACATTTAATGTTCCCGCCACTTCCTTTCCGGTTCCCAATTCGTTAGATCTAATACATGAATAATACATACGAATACTTAGACGAGCTATACGAGAGCCAGCCCACGCGCGGCAAGATGGCCTCCAGCCGTGACTCCGAAGTGAATACCCGAATGGCGCATCTGAAGCGCTGTGAGGACAAGCTGAATCGTTACCGTAACCAGGGAATCCTATGAGCACCACGCACTCCAATTACTGGCTCGACCGCGACCTTTTCAATGATGACGCCGTCGTCGAAACTGACCGGCTTGATATTAATCGTATTGCCCGTCTCGCGGCTGTTCGTCGAGCCGTGGCTAACTTCGTGAGTATCCTTTCGGGTAAGAATGTCCCCGTGCAATACTCTGCCGGTAAGCAGTCCTATACGGACGGGCAGACTGTCGTTATTAGCGCCGAGGATGACCCTGAGAAGTTTGACGTAATGGTGGGCCTTGCTCTCCACGAAGGGAGCCATATTCTCCTTTCCGATTTCCATTTCCTCCAGGCTGTCCACGGCCTTGTGGGTGAACGTGGTGGCTGGGGCGAGAATACGTATTGGACTGTTAATGGCAATGGCATCGTAACGGATAAGAAAACGAATATTCTCCGCACGTTGCTTCCTGAGAAGCTCTTCAATGTACTCGGCGAGGTGCCGGTTCCTTCGGTGACTGACCAGTATTGGGACAAGTACTGGACGGCTCCGTTCTGGTCCAAAGCAAATAAGATGTTGACGGACCTCAAGGATATTATGAATATCTTGGAAGACCGCCGTATCGATAAGTACGTCTATCAGAATGCACAGGGCTACCGCCCGTATTATGATGCACTGTATGCAAAGTATTTCTTCACGGCTGAGATTGGAAAGAATCTCCGATTCAATCCCGAATGGCGTGAGCTGACGATTGAAAATTATATCAATCGTATTCTGCTCTCCATTCATCCTGCTGCCAAGCCGGATGCACTGCCGGGATTGGAGTACATGCTTCAGCTCGTGGACCTCTCCACCATCGACCGCGTGGCACCCGTAGCAAATGATGTGTACACAAAGAAGGTGCCAACGTTCAATGAAGCGCCTCGTCTCTGGCAGGATGCATGTAACATCTATGCAGCCATCCTTGCCTACACTGGACTGAGCGCTCGTCAGCGTCCGATTGAGCAGGGTACAGATGCTACACAGTCGAATGGTACGTCGCAGGGTATGTCGGATGCGGCACTGGCCGGACTTACGTCGGACCTTCCGAACCTTGACAATACGCCACTGACTCCGACTCCAGTGGAGAAGGATGTGAAGGGTAAGGGTGCCAAGGCCCAGGAAGTGGACGGCAAGTTTAACGATAAGAAGGCAGAAAAGGAAATTCAGAACGCCAAGAACATCATGAACGGCGTGGCAAAGAAGAAGGCCATGAAGAAGGCTGAGAAGGATGCAGTCGATGCTTTGGAAACGGCTGATGCAAAGATGGTAGACTTGAAGGGCGATGGGATTAAGAACGGCAAGTGCATGGTACTTCGGAAGGTGACGAAGGCTCTCCTCAAGCAGGATTGGTTCCTCTTTGGACGGAACTGGCGTGACCAGAATCTTACGAATGCAGTGGCTGCCGGGCGCCGGATGGGTGAACTGCTTCACCATCGTCTGCAGGTGCGTAATGACCCGATGACGACGAAGCAGACACGGCTCCCGCACGGTGGATTGGACCGCCGGTTGCTCGCCCAGCTCGGTATGGAAATCACGAGCGTGTTTCAAAAGAGCCGTGTGGATACCCACAAGCCCGTGGTCCTCCACCTCTCACTGGATGCCTCTGGCTCCATGAGCGGAAAGAAGTGGCACAAGGTGGTGACGGTAGCAACTGCGGTTGCCTATCTGAGTTCAAAGATTCAGAATGTTGATGCCGTTATCAGTCTCCGTGGCGGGAACGATATGCCGATGGTGGCGATTCTGTTCGATAGTCGTAAGGATGTCTTTCCAAACTTCGTGAATACGATACAGGAACTGGCTCCGGCCGGCGGTACGCCTGAAGGCTTGTGTTTCAAGGCCACCCTGGACCTTGTGCTGGAGAACGCAACGAGTCACGATGTCTACTTCATTAACTTCAGCGATGGTGAACCTGCCTTCTCATGGTACGATAAGCCAACATCATCCTATACGAATTACAGCGGTGAGTTTGCCGCAACCCATACTCGTACACAGATTCGTACCATGCGTGATGCCGGTGTGAAGGTGCTCAGTTACTTTATTACCGATACGGATTATGTGAATCCCGGTGCCAAGCGTCTCTTCAGTACCATGTACGGCGAATCTGCTTCCTTTGTGAATGTCCAGAACGCCGGCGAGGTACTCCGCACCCTTAACAAGTTGCTCCTCAGTCGGGGCACTTGACAAACACGCAGTATCTAGTTAGATCTAATACATACCTTCCAAACCAAACGAGGAACAAACCAGTGGCTAAGACCAACAAGCAGGACCAGATTGTCGCGATTCTCAAGAACGGCCAGTTCATTGACCAGTATGGTAATGACGTGGCGAGTCTTCTTCCCGCCTATATGCGGAAGCGTCTCCAGAGTGGCGAGGTATCGGCCCTCAGCAGGAAGATGACCAAGGCAGGTAGCTTCCAGTGGCGTAATGCCGATATGGATGTGTACAACGCCCTTGCCAAGACGGCGAAGCCCTTGGATGTCGTAGACAATCGCCAGGACGAAGTACAGCAGGATGTCGAGCAGTACCTGCAGGACTCCATCAAGCTTCGTCCGACGAATCTGATTCTGTCTGACCTGAAGTGGAAGTACCTTATGCGTTCCGTCATTCGTGGTAAGAACATCATGATGACCGGCCCGTCTGGTTGTGGCAAGACGCTGGCGGTACAGTCGGTTGCCAAGGCCCTCAATGGTCGCCCCTTCTACTATTTCAATTTCGGTGCTACTACCGATGCCCGTAGTGCTCTGATTGGTAACACGCACTACAATAAGGAGAAGGGTACGTATGTGGCTGAAGCACTGTTTGCTCAGGCCATTCAGAAGGAAGATGCCATCATCATGATGGACGAGCTGACTCGTGCGACTCCTGACGCGTGGAATATTCTGATTACCGTGCTGGACGAGAACCAGCGCTACCTGCGTGTGGACGAGAAGCCTGACACGCCGACCATCAAGGTTGCGAAGGGTGTCACCTTTATCGCCACCGCCAATATCGGTGCTGAGTATACGGCAACTCGTGTCCTTGACCGTGCTATCCTTGACCGATTCACTGCGATTGTCGAGATGGAGCCGCTGAGCACCCTTGATGAAATTGCTTTGATTCAGATGACGTACCCGAATCTCGCTGGTGAGTCTGTCAGTGCCATCGCCAATATTGCCGGTGTGACTCGTCAGCAGGTGAAGAGTGATGATCCGAAGGTGACCACTACCATCTCGTCACGCATGACGGTAGAGATGGCCGGACTGATGCACGATGGCTTCTCCCTTGCCGAAGCAGCCGAAGTGTGTATTTATCCTTTCTTCAGTGATGCCGGCGGGACGGATTCCGAACGCACCTTCATGAAGCAGTTGGTGCAGAAGTACCTGCCGACGACACAGACTGCTAACACCCCGTGGGCGAGCAATACCTCTTACGCTACGGCGTGAGAGGAGCAGCTGCGGTATACTTATACACGTATCATTAAAACACTACACACACCATAGAGGAACACGCCAGTGGGCAAGACATTCAAGGATAAGCGTAAGTTCGACCGGAAGCACGACCGCAACGATGGCCTCAAGGAACGGAAGCCACAGCCAAAGCAACGGCGGCCTATTGAGGAAGATCCAGAGTACAGTGAGTACGACGAATACGAATAATCCACACGCCTCTACCAACCGGTAGGGGCGTTTTTCGTTGCTGCTGCGCCGTGATAAAACGCAGTGATAAAACGCAGTGATAAAACACATGATAAAACGGCGGTACCGCTAATGCAGCAATGATAAAACGCCCATATGTCTATATGTGTATATGCGTATATCCCTATATCGATATGTGTATATGTCCAGACGCCAGTGGCGCCAACGGCGCCGCACACGCACGCGTACGCTCCCTACGCCACACAACGTCACACGGCGTTAATGACGCCACACCACGTTACACAACGTCACACGGCGTTAATGGCGCCACACCACGCCATATGGCGTCATTAGGTAAAAAAATTCTGCGGGTCGGAACGTACGCATGGTATTGGAGTTCGCATAGGAAGGGGGCGTAGCGTCACGCTAAGGGGGGTAGGCGGGACGATCGTAACGCAGATGGACCGAGACAAGTAAACCCCTGTATATACTATAAAATCATTATTCGTATATCTATTAAATGCGATATCACTTCGGAGGGCGATAGTCCTATCCTATTCCCAGAGTATTTATGGGGGCTACTCGTTCCATTCCCTACCATTTCACGATGGGAAACACTCTGTTCAAGATACGGTGGACCCGGTTCAAGATATTAGTATGCCCTTTCAAGATATTAGCGGAATGGTTCAAGATATTGGGAGGGTACTTCAAGATATTAGCGGACCCCTTCACGATATTGGTCCTATTGCTCTTCACGATATTGACGAAAGTTCTTCAAGATACTATATGTAGGTCTTCAAGATATTAGCGAAGATATGTCAAGAAACTCTCTTCAAGATATTACGTGTCTAAGGATGCCAACAGCTGTTCCTTCTCTTCATCCGTTAAGAGTGCTGACGTATAGTGTATATCATCGTCAGAGGAATCATACGCATCTGCTGTGGTAGGAAGTAGGGTGACGGTCTGTGGAAGTGTATCGGGTGCCGTGAAACTTCGTGTAATATGGCGAGTTTTATTAACAACACTTGGTGCTCCGGTCGTTAAGAACATACAGTTATAACAACGGAGTTGTAAGTTGGTTAATGTAAAATTACTATGGTCACCGTCGATAAAGGTGAGCATGAGTGGCATCCGTTTATCTGTAATACGGCGTTCATGAAAACCACAGACGGCACATGCTTCTTCTATTTTGTTTCGTGCAATAAGTCTGTTCTTTAGTTTTGCCAAACTATATTTGGGATGTTTACCCGCAAGAATATCCCGTAGGGGAATAGAGGCTGGATTTTTGGCAAAGCCTTTTTCCAACCCCTTTCCCGTAGGATTTAAGTGACGGTCGAATATGCCATATAAGGTTGCATACTTCTTGTATATCTTATAGGATATGTTTAACCAACGTGCCGCACCGGCATTACTATTCGTGTGCCGTTGTGCTTCTTCGATTTCACTACGAAGAATGATTCGGGCATTACGATGGCTTCTGTCGGGGGCACTTGGGTTATGAATCATACGGTAGCAAATTTAACTTGTAATTGACCAGTAGTATCATACTGTAGATAGGCTCTTGTGAGTAACATCGGAGAACCATTCGGTAAATAATTATACAACGCAGTCATATTTAAGAATTGCAAGCCGGTAGGCGTATACACATGCTGTGGTGACCATTTATCTGAGAAGAAAGTACTATCATGGTAAATGTTATAACTGTGTGCGGTAAGTTTACCAAAGACTTCATCCATATTTGGAATGTGTTCGAAACAATCGGTTGCCAAAATACAATCGACTGTTACATCCGAGGCAAAGAATGCTTCATCATCCATCACGTGCACATCATCCCGCACGTTATATTTCTGCATTAAGAACTGTGCAAATTGAAAGGTGACTCCATCTTTTAAATCGACATAATGGACTGTGCAATCTGGAAGCATCGTCTTAATGTATATGGATAAGACTCCAAGGCCGCCGCCGAAATCTACGATGGAGGTGTAATTTCGTTCTTTAATTAATTTAACAATTTGCTCTGCCTTTTCCTTGAACATATTGCATCCATTCCATGGAAGCAAGTCGAAGACGTAGAAATCCGTATTCGTATACCACTGTTTAATAGACTCCGTATTCTTTTCGTCTAACGAATTAAATTCCGATGCAAGTTGCACTACACCTCGGCGTGGCATTCCTTCGGCGTCAATCTTATAGAGATAATCAGCAACTTCGGTACGTGAGTATTTACCGGCAAAAAATTCGGTAACCCAATCGGTTATAGTTTCGGGGTTACTATCAATAAAATCAATAATGTTGTTCATATATTATACCTTTCGGTGGGTAGGGGTCCATACGGGAATACCATCATAGACTTCACTGATATGAAAGTCTTGAAAGTATACTGGTGCTTCTTTCCGAAGCGTCAGAAGAATAAGGTTTGCCAGCCGACGAATCTCTGGCTCTGCATGCTTATCGGAGCGGGATTCCACAAACCACCGCCAGGCACGAAGGTTGCCCGTGTAGGTAATACGAGTTTCAAGTGCATGGGGAAGAACATTACGGGCCTTTCCACGTGCCCACTTCCGTAAGTCGAATCCCTCGAGCTTCAACGGATTCTTCTTCATCAGCCAGGCCACATCCCGTTCGTAGGACATGAACGACTGTTCCATGCTGGTGATATGTGCTACAAGAAGATTCAGTTCGTCAATATCAAACCATGGCGTAATATCATCCTTATTCGGGTCTTCTAACCACGGACGATACTTCTCGTAGAGTTCAGCATAATACGGTTCCAATACGATTGCCGCATCTTCTTCTGCGGTATATCGGGTAGACCGTTGTGACACCGCCAGTTGACGATGACGATTGGACTCTAGGGAAAGGCCACGGGTGATACCTTCTACGAACAACGTAAAATTAATGTGTTCTAGAACAGAGCCGTGTGCATGTTCTAGAATGGCTTCTTGGTTCTTGACGTTTGCTCGTCCGTTCTCTCCAAACGAATCATAGCAACCCTTGGCGGCAAAAGCACCAAGTTTCGTGGCGTCATCGCCATCGGGTGGAATAAGATAATCGGGGTGACCGATAAATACCTGTTTAGCAACGACGGTAACCTTTGGTTCAGTAATAATGTGCATATAATATAACCTATAGTGTTTTAGTGTATTTCTAAATATACGTGGTTCGTATGGGAATGTCAATAATCCCCATAGATGGAGAACGTTTGAATTTCTGGTTCTGGTTCTGGTACATCGGAGACGATAGAGATAGTGCCACCGATTGCATCTACAAAGTATTGTCTACCTTTGGTTTTCTGAAAATAGAATTCCAATGCTTCTGTTAAGGTAGGGAAAATTCTATTTTGGTCCCCATCAATTTCCATCCAGCGGTCACCAGGCGGAACTCGTTTAAAGATTGGTGTTTTAATTTCCATAAGTTATTTATCCTTTGATGCTAAACAGTCTTGAAATTTTGGATGATAGGTGTATGTAGTTTGTAATTTACCTAAAATACCGCCCTTTGATCTAACGCTTCTTACGCCTACATCAACTCGGTTACCGGACGGACTTACAGTAAATACTTCAATACGTTGTCCTGTGGTAACTCCATATTCTTTACTCACTATGTCTTTTGAGTCAATTGAAAGGTTACGAATAAAATCTGCGGTTGATTCAATACCATCTAGACAACTAACAATACTTTCGTAGTCTACGACAACATCTTCGGCGACCATCGTCAATGATCCTTTATATTCTTTCATATCCAAATGAAGAGCTTTCCATGCACGGACACCATCAATCAAGGTACCCAATGGTACACCCACATTGGTATCGGCTTGGTCCAATGTTTCTCTCATCTTAGCCAACAGTTTCAACGTGTTACTTCGTACCTCTGCTGATTGCCTTACGATTTCTTCTTTAGGAACCACACCCAACCTAAATAATATTTCTTGATCGTCTTTAGGTAAATCTTCATCTTCTGACGAAAGAATGGATTCACATCGCATGGCAAATGCCGTTATGGCAAGTGCATCGGTAATTTCACTTTCACCATCCCATCCAGCAGCTTGTAACCACGGAACATATTCTTGGTAGGCCGCCGACGAAGGTTTTTTTGTTGCAGCTGTTTTAAATTTTTCAATACGTGAATTCCAAAATTTGGCCGGGTCTTTTCCACCACTCAGATTCTTTGCTTTTTCTATTAAATCCTTTAACTGATCTGGAGAATTTTTTGCAATCTCAATTAATTTGGTTGCGGGTGAGGTGGTAATCGTTTTTAACTTGTCTTCTTCGTCATCGTAGTCTTGTTGTAATGTCTTCAACTCGGCGGTTAGCCGTTGATGTACTTCCTCGGTCATCTTTTTAGATGCAAGTAAACTATCCAACAAACCCAACGTTTCTTGCATGTCTTTGTTGACCGTGGAATTATTGATGATTGCACTCAAATCTTTTTTATCCGAAAAGCCCGTGAGGATTAGGTCACCTTCAGAATTTCTTGCAATCAATGCAGTATCTGCAGGGAATTTAGAGGTTCCAAATCCCTTTATCATTTTCATTGCTTCTTCTTTAGATAATTCTTCTCCGGTTTCCGTGAAAATTTTACCGGATGCACTGGATACCAGGTCTTCCATACGACGACGGCTTTCTTTGTCACCGGAAAATGAATCTACATTGAACCCGGTCTTTCCAGTTCGTTCAATTGCTTTACGCATTCTATTTGCTTTCTTCTTTGCCACAATCATGGTCATGAATCTAGCACGGTTCTGTTCTTCGCTATATCCCGTATCACATTCTGCAGTAAATGCGCCAGATTGTTGTAGTTCTTTATATTGATTCTGGTATCTTCTGGGTATAGTAGCACCAACCTTGGCCGACAAAGTTTTAGATCCACAATCCAAACGCGTCATCTGCTTCATGATTTCCTCGTCAGACATGTCGGGATTATCAACAATTGATTTTGCTATAAAAACAGAAACAGACTCAGAATACCGAGAAAAGTCATTTCCAGGAGATACTATGCCGTTTTTAATTTGACTTGCTAAAGAAGTGGCATTTAAATTTTCAACTCCTTCTGGAGCAGCAGTGACCTTTGCCTTAGTGGGTTGTTCTGTACCCGTCTGTGGTTTGTCTAGTACTGAAGGTTCTTTTTCTTTTCTCCCTATTAGGCCCTTTGGAATATCGCTACCAATTGGTTTTTGCCGAGCACCCGGTAAATTATTATCAGTTCCTGCTACATACGGCCGGTGCGTTCCGGCATCATATGCATCCATAGCAGTTTTTTGTGAACCAAAATATACAATACGTTCTTGTTGGTCTGGATCACCAGTTTTAGGAACTGTGACAGCTTTCACTCTACCTTCGATTAATATAATTCGCAAAAACTCAGTCAATAATTCTTTCATAGTAAATTCTCACAAAATGTATAACTATAAATATACGAAGGGGTTATCTAAAGTTATTTAGCCCACTTTCCACGGGAAACAATTTGCGCAATAATACCATACACAGATAGGTCTTGATAAGTATCCGTGACACTTTCTCCAACAGCGTCATGATGACCCAAGACCACTAACTGCTTCAATCGTTGAATCTTATCGTTCAATCGAAACCAGAGGCCAGTCAAGGACAGTCGTATTTCATCCGGTGTACTTAACTGCGTCCCTACGGCAATATTACTTGGACCATAGTTCATTTGTTTCTGGCAAAAGATTTCATACTGCTCCTGCATAATTTTCTTAAACTCACTCGTCATTTCTGGATACGTTTCTTCCATCTGTTTAATAACTTCTGCTGTACTCATAACAATTCCGTGTTTATAGTAATTTATTGATAATATCGGTTATAGAATATTGCTGCACATACCCAAGGGATTTTAGTTTTGTAGTATCCATATACATTGATTTTACCTGTACAATTTTATGGAATTCGGGGGCCTCTACGGGAATGATTTCGCTAGTGGAGTTAGTTAGTTTTTGTGCGTCGAAAACAATATCAGATAGTTTTACCGGCACTCCATTTCCAATATTATAGATAGAATTTATTTCACCTTTTGTAATAACCAAGTCGATTGCATTAATACAATCGTCAATATAAATTACATCTCTGTATAAGTCGCCGTTGTCATATAACTTTACTTGTTCATTGTTTTTTAATTGATTAATCATATGAACAATTGCATTCTTTTTTGAAGAAACTTTTGTATCGGAAGTTCCCACCACATTTGCAAGTCTAAGAATTCTATACTTTATACCAAACGTTTGACAATAGGAAATAAGCAATTGTTCAGCGGCACGTTTTGTAATCGAATAAAATCCTTTTGGATTACAATACGAATCTTCTCGTGCAGGCAAATCCGTATCACCATAAACAAACCACGACGATATAAAATTAAATATGGTATTTTCTTTGTCAACAATATTAGATAGGACGTTGACCAGTACAGTAAGATTGGTCTGAATATCTAACTGTGGATTGGTGAATACATTATAATTATCCACCGTGGATATGAAGTATACTATATTATTTGTTTTAGGAACATAGTCATCACGTTGATTTACGATAGCATTTGGCGTATGTCGTACGTAATGTCCTCCTATAAATCCCGCTCCAAAAACGTTTACAGGTTCCATTGCTTACATACCGTTTCAATATATTCCAATACTTCCGAAGTATAATGTGGTGGACACCCTAAAAAGAATACATTACTCAATGCCTTATTTGCATTTGGATATGCGCGATAGTCACCTAAATGGCTATAGCCGGGATGAAGTAAGATGTTACCTGCAAAGTAGTTACGTGTCTGGACCTTGTGGTCTTCGAAATGTTGCTGTAACTTGGTTTTCATATCAGCGTCATCCACATAAATAGGAACACCAAACCATGATGTCTCGGAAGAGTTCAATTCATTAATGACACGAACTCCCTTAATATTCTGTTCTATGAACTGGTGAATCATTTGTTTAACGTGACGACGATTGTTATGAATCGTATCAAACTTTTCCAGTTGTGCCAAACCAATTGCACCTTGCATATCTAATGGCTTGAGATTGTAACCCATCTGTGTGAATACATACTTATGGTCTACCACTCCATTATATCCTTCTAGCCACGTATCAAATCGTTTTCCGCACGTACCACATGCCAATAGATTTGCGGCGCCGACACAATAACAATCACGACCCCACCATGAAATACTACGAGCAAGGTCAATCAACTTCTCGTCGTTGGAACACACCATCCCACCTTCACCAGTGGTGATATGATGTGCTGGATAGAATGACGTTGACCACGCATAATAATAATCTGTAATTAGTTTACCGTTCCACCGTGACCCCAAACTATCACAGTTGTCTCCAATTAAATAAATGCCATGTGATTCACATAGTATTTTCAATGTATCCATATCCGGTGGATTACCAAGAACCGGTGAAACAAAAATAGCCTTGGTACGTGGACCGATTGCCGTTTTGACTTTATCCAAATCAAAATTCAACGTGTCCATTTCAATATCAGCGAAGACGGGAACTAATCCGTTTTGAACAAGTGGCGCAATAGTTGTGGGAAACCCGACTGGCGATACAATCACCTCATCCCCATCATTCCATCCGAGTTTTTTCTTGAGGGCGGCAATAAGTACCAAGTTGGCCGAACTTCCAGAATTTACCATATGCGCAAATTTTACATTGAACATATTTGCAAAACGTACTTGAAACTTATTTACGTGTTCGCCTGATACCAACCACTTTCCCGTTAAAAATGCAGACAGTGCAGCACGTATTTCAGCACTGTCAAAAAATGGACCTGAATAATATACCGGAGTTTTACCTGGTTCAAAATCCTTATTGTTATAGGCCCACTTAGGTTGTACTATAGTGGCAAGTTCGTCAATCAATTCGTCAATTCTAGTTGTCATAACTCTATAAGTTGTTGTAAGTATTTACCGTACTGAGTCTTTGAACATTTATCTATAAAAGGTTTAATAGTGTCTCGACTCACCCATTTATTATTTATTGCAATTTCATGTGGACTGCCAACCAAATAGTTTTGATGCTTCTGAATATTTTGTATAAAGTTTGATGCTTCCAACATCGCATCCGCATTTCCTGTATCGAACCATACCATTCCACGCAGTAACTTAACCGCATCTAATTGCCCGTGCTTCAAATAAAAACTATTTAAATCACTGATTTCCAATTCACCTCTGGCTGACGGTGTGAGTTGCTTAGTATAAAGATACACACTTGTTGGGTAAAAGTAAAGCCCTGTTACTGCGAAATTGCTTTTTGGTTTATTAGGTTTTTCTTCTATAGAAATAACTTTATTATCCTTCACTTCCGCGACACCAAATTCCTGTGGATTTTGTACTGAATATAAAAATACGTTTGCCACTTTTGGATTAATCTCATTCAACTGTCCGCGAAGACCCGCACCATAAAAAATATTATCACCGAGAATCAATGCGTGATTATCGTATTCATATATTTTATCTTGTAAATATTCGCCTACAATATTAAACGCATCGGCAATCCCAACGGGCATTTCTTGTACCAGTAAGGTGACAGTTATACCCAACTCATTCTTAGAGTTTTCAAATAACTTAGCAAATGTGTTTAATTCGTTGGAAGAAACAATGATAATAAAATCCCTAATCCCAGCAACCATTAATGTACTTAATGGATAGTATATTAATGGTTTATCGTAAATAGGCAATAACTGTTTAGTTGTGACCAATGTAGATGGGTATAATCGTGTGGATTTTCCAGCAGCAAGTATTATACCCAAAGTTTTTATATCGTTGCTCATAAACCATTCTCCAAATACCATTCTATGGTTTTTTGTAATCCAATTCCAAACGTATGTTTCGGATACCAACCCAACTCTTTTTCAATATGAGACGTATTGATTGCATATCGAAAATCGTGTCCCTTTCTGTCTTCAACAAAGTTAATTAACTCAAGTGGTTTATTGAGTAACGACAAGATTGCCGTCGCAACAAACAGATTGGTAACTTCGGTTTTTCCACCTATATTATATTTACCACCAATCTTTCCGTTAATTAATACGTTGTATAATGCCTCGCAATGGTCCTCCACGTACAACCAATCACGAATATTTAATCCAGTTCCGTAAATTGGTACGGGCTTATTCTGTAAAGCGTTACTGATAATCTTGGGAATAAGTTTTTCTGTATGTTGATATGGTCCGTAATTATTTGAACAGTTTGTAATAATTGCCGGCAATCCGTAGGTATGGTGAAATGCTCGTACTAAATGGTCCGACGATGCTTTTGTTGCAGAGTATGGACTATTCGGTGCATACGGACTTTTCTCAGTGAATGCAGGGTCATCATAATTCAGTTGGCCATATACTTCATCAGTTGATACGTGTAAAAATCTAACGTGTCCATTCTTCTTGTAATACTCTTGTACGCTACAAATAAAATTGTACGTACTCAGTACATTAGTTTTTACAAAACTATGCGGGTCATTTATAGAATTGTCTACGTGTGTTTCTGCGGCAAAATTAATAATATAATCGGGCTGATGTGCATCAAGTATATTATTAATATAACCATCTCCAATATCACTCTTATAAAAAATATATCGGTCATCATATTCTTCATACTGTATTGGAGATATGGCAGCATATGTAAGCGCATCTACATTAATAACATGCCATGCTGTATTACGTAATATATATCGAACAAAATTACCGCCAATAAAACCAGAACCACCAGTAACTAAAATTTTCATATAGGTTTGTTTCGATGCTTAGTGTTGTTTACTCCATTATATGGAGGTTGGTTCCACTTATATTCATACTGCGATATTGCATATTGCTCACGTGCTCTAAACGACGATGCCTCCGCATTCTTTTTCGTACTCACCGACCCGAAGTGATATACGTGCAACGCATGTGTACGTGCATATGTGAGGGTGGGAATTAATTCCAATTTGGCAAAGAAATCCCAATCACATAAGTTTGGCGAATTGTAATAGGTGTCGAACCCACCCACAGCCATGAACCAACGTTTGTTAATAAGGAAGGGAAAGATGTTTCCATCTGGAGTTAACTTATTGGTAGACAATTGTTTATCTGCCCGAATAAATTTATCCATATCAAACGTTTCCACGGTGAGGCCACAATCAACCACGGGAAACGTAAACATGCCAGGACCAGTGGGTTCGATTTGATTTACAGTAAGAATAATATTCGGGTCATACTGTTCTTCTAATCGTACGTCCCACTCAGGCGGAAATACGTTATCATCGTTAATAATAAATATCTTTTCCGATGTAGCGTTCCAAACACCAAAGTTAATTGCCGCCTGCATCCCAGCATTTTCCTCAAGGGGAAGTATAGAAATATTTTTATACTTCCCCACGACATCTTTACTTTCTTCTACGTAACCATCCAAAATAACAATAATTTCGTTTTGATTTTTCTGTCCGTTCACTAAGGAACTGAGACATAAATCTAAATATTTTGGATTACGGTATGATGGAATAATTACGGATATCATTAAAGTTCCTTGACAGATTGGGCACCACTTACTAAGGTATCCTTCTTCCAATAATCATAGATACCCTTATCTAATTCATACTCAGACCATATTTGGCGTGGACGAATAGGTTGCTGTTTCACCCACTCCCACATCTTGGTCAGACCCTCACGCAAGTCCGTCTTATGTTCAAATCCAAGAATACTAACTGACTTCTCCCACGTTGGGAAGGCATGCTTAACTTCATGTCGTGGCGGAAGATGGATAATTTCTGCACCACCAACTACATCGGCAAGGATATGTGCGGCATCCTTAATAGACGTATGTTGAATACCACCGAGGTTAATGATTTGTTTGGAGGCTGCAGGAATCCAACCCGCCTTCCACAGACATTCCACAGAGTCATCAATATAACTAAATGCACGAGTCTGTTCCCCGTCGCCGAAGATGGTAAACGGCTGGTCATTCAACTTCTTATACATCCAGATACCAAGGACATTTCGATAACTATCCCAGATGTTCTGCTTGGCACCATACATATTGTGCGGACGAATGATACACCAATCCAACCCGTGCTGGTGTCCAGCAATTTCCAAATCCATTTCACATGCCATCTTGGCAACGCCGTATGGGTCAATTGGATTACGTACCATGTCTTCACTGAACGGTGGGATTCCATCACCGTACACAGCCATCGATGACGTAAATACAAACCGCTTTACGTTATACTTGATTGAACAATTAATCAAATTGGACGTAGCAAGAAGATTGTTGGTATAATTAAATGTTCTGATGAATGGTGAGAGTGCCTCTGCTGCATATGCAGCAAAGTGGTACACAACATCCGGTCTGAAGTGGATAAATATCTTTTCTAAAGTATCACGGTCCAACGCCAAATCAATCTGTTGGAATCGAACATTGGGATTAACATTATCCATATATCCGCCACTGAGGTCATCGATTCCAACCACCGTGGTATGCGGTTCGTTTTCAATAATCCAATCTGCTAACCGTGAGCCAAGTAATCCAGCACATCCTGTAATTAATACCGTTTTGTTATTCATTGCTATTCCTATATTAAATGTTATTCCAATCAATCAAAGGTGCTGCCCATCGAATTTCACCGTGAGTAGATAACGATGGAATCGGAGTTGCCAAAGTTCTTCCCTTATCACGCAACGTTAAGAAACACTGATAGTCGTGTGGATATGTGCCTGCCGTATAATGTTTCCATATATCCGCATCTTCCCGTAAGGTTTGTACTGTACTTGCAAACGTCATCGTTGTACTATTAGTTAGTTTCCAATGTCTACTCTTTGTTACAAATACTTTTGTTTCTTCTGCCATGTCTTCTCCAATAAATGGATTACCACCCATAATTGCTGGGATGTATTTGTCTACATGGTCATACAATGAAACATAATCAACTCGCTGTAAAGATTCAAGTATGCCCTCGTAAGAACCTTCCAAATGAAAGTAATCATCTTCTACAAAGTAGACAATTTCATTATCCGGTAACAATAAAGCATCGTCGAATATAATACGAAATCCGGCTGCACTACTCCCACCATTAGTGCGTTTTAATTCAATATTATAAGTTTTTAACCAGTTGAATGTTTCATCCGTAACATTATCGGCGTATATAATTATTTCATTCTTTGGGAAATGTTTGAGAAAATTCTCTAAACAATTTTGTTTTGTTGCATGTTCAAATCGTTCTTTTTTATAAGAACCATCGCTAATTCTATAAAATATTTTCATATAATACTAGTTTAAAGAGTGTATAATACTTAGAATATATTCCGCCTGGTATTCCGTAGTTAGATGGGTTTTTGTGTAATCTAACAACTCATTTGCAATATCCAAGTATCCATATGTTTCTGGGTCAGTAAAACTGATAGATGAGAAATCCACATTCGATATGGTTATTCTTTCATCATAATGAAAATCCATGTCTTTCTTAAAATTATCTATACTAACTGCAACGTTTAAAAGTTGTTCTATTTTTTTACGTGGATAGGTAACCATCATCGTTGTGGGAAGATGTGCAATATCCAAAAATAGGGGTAAACATCCTTGGGATAGAATTTCATAATGACGTAGACAATCCCATCCAGCTTTCTTCCAAGTAAGACCAAATAAACTTTTCTGGTACATCTCGTAATACTCATCCTGAGTTCTATAAATATATGTACTTTCTACACCTGGGACAAGGGGCATTAAGTAATAGGATTTGTCTGGGATAGATTCAACAATTTTATTTTTTGGAATAGAAAATGCTATAGGATATGCTGAACTATTCGATAGTTTCTCTCGTAGAAAGTGTATACCGGAAACGTTTAACAGTTCCGGTTCTACCGTACCTCTCCAAGAATCGGCTCCGTTTATAAAAACAATTTTATTAGGTGGATATACTTCTCGCACCAAATCTAAATACTGTAAACTATCAGACCGTTGTGCTGCACCATAAATAACATAATCAAAATACTTAGAACGTATTTTTGTAGTTATGTCAGTTCTATCAATATCATCCACCAACGTCTTACTTAAGGTAAATCCTTTACCATGCATATTATTTAAATCACCCGTATAATCTGTATACATGTGATTAATTTTTATCGTATCTATAACATCGTTTCCGAGTACTGACCGAAGACCATGTAAAATACTATCGGACATATACTCAACAGTAGTAGTTGTACCTACATACAATATTTTCATACAGAGTATTGATATACTTTTTTATAATCCGTGTCGAGCATTTCAAGTCCACTGATATATTTAAAACCCTTGTCAAGTAAACCGACATGAACCTGACTGTGGTCATACACATCCGTGTTATCAAACATCAAAATTCCTTTAGAAACCATACGTGTAGAGAAAAAATTTATTGCTAATTTTACTGCATCAAGGGAATGTTGTCCATCTACAAAGACAAATCCATATTTGTTTACAAGTTCTTTCTTTCCTTGATAAATGGGAATGCCGTCTGCAAATCGAATAAAAAATTCAGAATCTTCCATAGGTAAGAAAAATAAATTGACATTCAAATTCATTGCCACTGCAGATAAATTATTAAATGTTTCTCTGCGCATTTGATTAGAATAATCACTGGTCCCTTCTGGAAGATATCTAGTTGCATGATATCCAATAGAACCGTATGGGTCTATTGCAACGTGTGTACGATTCGGTCCTATATTTGCAACATGTTCCATAATTAATTGACTAGAACGACCTTTACGTACGCCAATATCGCAGGTCAATCCTTCTGTCGGAGTCAATTTTAATGCGTTAAGTAAAACTTCATAACCTTTGTCTGTTCCATCGCCTTCCAATTGCATATTCACACTCCCTGTATGAATTCTTTGTGAAATTGTTTCATTACATTATCTGGACTGTACTTATGATATCGGTTCCAATCCTGTCCATCTATATCTATACGTTGTATATCTGTCAATAGTGATTTTATGGTATCAGGTGTATACAAATTTACTTTGTCGCCTAGCATTTGAATATGCGCCTCATCACATAAACCACCCGAACACCATTCCGTCGTGAACACAGGTTTATTTAACATGGAAAACTCTGCCACACTTAATCCAAAACTTTCCCCACCATCTCTGGCGTGTAGCATGGCATCACATGTATTGATAAAAGATACTTTAACATCTAAATCAAACGTTCCCTCTAAAAATATTACATTAGATAACTCTTCCCCAAACGGAGTAACATTCATAAAAACAAAATATAAATCATTCCTACGTTTTGCCACCTCAACCACCGTGGACTGTACCCATGGTATATTAAAACTACCATTACCGCCGTGATATCCAAACACGAACGTCGAAGGTGGAATATTTAAATATTCACGTAGGTTCCTATCATGAACATGTCGTTGTATATCCACCATATGTGGTACGTGATGCGGCCAATTCATCTTCTTAGCAATCCATTCCGACACATATGCGTATCGGTCACCGTGCGGTTGATGTAATTGAAAGACCGCATGTACTAAATTCTTTGCGTTTGATACAAGTTTCCCATCAAAATTCCCACCTTTTATGTAGTAAATAGAATCAATCTTATTAGTGTTAATCCATGACGTAACTTCAGAAAAGTTATCATATAAATGTACAGGGAATTCTTTTTTAAATTTATCCAATGCATCTAAATTAGAATTGACATTTGATATAATGTATGGTTCTATACCAAGTAGTTCTCTACTATACCACGCATAATCGTAGATTGCTATCTCAGTTCCACGCAACCCAAGTTGTTCACTGTGAAATGCTAATTTCATAGAGATTTATACTCCATAATACTTGGAAACTCTGGTGGATTGTCGTATATAAATTCTAATGCACTACCAATGTTTATATTATTTGATGATAAGTTTTCATCATTGAACGGATACATGAATTGGTATTTGTCGCCCCATTTTTGTTTTATGTATTCTGCGTTGTGATGATTACTAGATTGTAACTGTTCTCCAAGTAATTTACTTGATAAACTTTGATTTAAGTCTGCTGAATAATTTAGTGATATCACTTGCTTGTTTATAAGTTTCGAGCGGTGTTTGTAATCATTGTCCTCACATCCAGCATAAATAAAATTCTCGTCAAACATTCCCACTTGATTCCAATAATTTTTAGTAATCCCATACACCGCAAACTCAAACGACCTATCGTATGCACCAGTAATTGTGTCGTCCGTAGTTGATTCCCATATAGATTTAATGATGACATCGTTGATAATAGAATCGTCTTGTGCAATAATAACTTTGTCTAACCCGAGTCGATTAAAAGCAATCTGACATTGTAGGTTCCAGCCACCAGCACAACCAATATTCCGTGACGTTTGATATACAGGCATCATCGTAACATCTTTCACGCCCTCTTGCATTCCATTATCAAGGAGTATGAATTGTATGTCATCATGAAATTGTAATGGTTTTGACCATTTCATGAAGTAGTCAATCCCTAGATAGGTTAATACAAATACCGTATATTTTTTATGTTGAAATAAATGTTCGTTGAATATTTTCATATCAGTAAGGTTTGTATGACTTTTCTTCGATTAAGTATGAACTCGTAAGTATGTTGATATTTTTCTTTATATCTGCTCGTAAATCATTGGTGATATATACACTCCGTGCAAGTTCTATGAATTCATTATCAAATGATTTAGTAGATTCTTTCAATCTAATCGCATCTTCAATATTCCACAACTGCGTATTTACTTCAATAAGCATTTGGTATTGTTCTAATACTAAATTATTGGTTAATAATTTCTCTGACATATTTTGTAGAAGCATTCGTTCTCTATGAACATTTTGCAATTTATTTTCATCGATAATTTTTTGCTCTTTTATATTCAAAATAGATAACTTGTCTAGAAGTTCTCCGTTAGATATTTCAACTTTCATATAAATTTAATCGTCTGAGTATATTGTGAGATACAGTTGGTCCTGCTATATTTCTCAAATACCACTCTCGTGCATTTATAGTAATAGTATTTAAGAAATCGTCATTATTAATCACATCGGTATATCGTTGAATAATATTCCGTGCCAATTGTTCAGGATGTTTGTAACGAAAGTTATCATCAAATTCACAATCAACCGCAATATAATGTACATCTGGTATTAACGGGTCTTCAGTTTCCACAACATAACGTGGACGTAATACTGGTATACCCAACCCATACATTTCAATATCTCTGAAACAGAAGTCTCCGCAAGAATGTCCACCACCGCCACCGAATGATAGTGCTAATTTAAAATTAATTGCCTCTGATACGTACTGTTCGAATGGAATTGGAAAGTTTCCAAAATAGAAATCTGCATTAAATGCGGGTGTACTGGCAATAATTTCTAATGCTTTACGTACATCATAATATTCAGGTTGTGATGGGTTTTTGTATATACTTCCTCTCCAATAAAGTTTTTTATTTAATGGATTTGTTTTTCTCCATTCTTGAACCGACTCAAAATTTTCTACACCAAGATTCCACACTGATTCTGGATACAGTCCAGACATTACGTTTGGAACGTCTTTCCATGTATATGGATTGTATTGTCCTATTACTGCACCTATAAACTTACTGGATTTACATAACTGCATTGTTAGTGTAGGTGCATCACCAAAATCAAATGTTTTAAACTCTTTCGTATCATCGAATTCGAATATTAAAATTGACCCTTGATTTATGAGAACTTCACAATCGTTTCTATATACAAAATGGTCAGAACCATTTAAATCGTACCAACTAACCTCATAATACTTTTGTAGTTCATCAAGTATAACTGGTGTGTTATTAGCATCAAATCGATGCGGACTTATACCTCTATGAAATGAATATACGTTTAACTTTCTCATATGACCACATTGTAATTAGTACTTTTTAACCATCGAACATTTGGAATATCTGTTATGGATTCCTCTACCTCGGCATGTAATTGTTTATATCCGATATGTCTATCGTTGTATGCATGTGTCATAAAGTATTGACGCCCGTCAAAGAAATCCTTTTGTTTCCCCAAGTCTTTGTTGTGCATATCACCATTATCTTCATGGTATAAACAATAAAATGTTCCTGTTTCATTACGATGTACTGGAATGTTCGCCCACACAAACCTTTCACGTAAATCTTCATCTTCGTTTCCCCACCCTTTGTATAGCGGATTAAATCCGTTTATGGCTTCGAAATGTTCTCGTTTCATACAAATGACACCGCCATAAAATCGTGGGTCAATTTCCTCTGCCCAATTTCTATACCCTCTAGGTATATCAAGAAAATCTCTATACGATTCATTATCCTGCCCTAAAAAGATTCCTCGGCGTGCCGGAAGTACTGGTTTATCCGTCACTTCATATGAAACATCTTCTGTAGGAACATAATCAACTTGATGGAAGATTACAATATCTCCCTGCGCATAATTGTATGCTACATTTTGTACACAGGAAATTTGAAAGTTATTGTTATCGTGTTGTTCTGAGACAATAATTTCAAACGATTCGTCTTTAAATTTCTCCAGTAAAACGGGTAGTAGTACTTCTAGATGCTCCTTTCTATTTCTATATGGAATAATGATGGAGTATTTCATACGGGAATTAATTTATGTGTACAATGCATGGGAGGAACAAACGTATCAAATATATCATAGCCATGAAATGTTTTTTCTATTCGATAGGATATATCGTTTACAAATGAATAAAATTCTTGCCAAGATGGTTGTAATATGTCCGGATGTACTTCCACATATATTACGGGTTTGCATCGTGCAAGAGTGTCTACTGCACCTTTCAACACTTTTAATTCAAACCCCTCAACATCCACTTTCATGAACGATAAATCATTTATTTCAAGAGCATCAATCGTAATAATCTGTATGGATGATTCATCATCATTTGATTCTAGTATACGAGTTGCCCCAGAGTTCCATGAATTAACTACATTCAACTGACCAGTAGTTATTCTGTCACTTACTGCAGCATTGTATACTGTTGCATTAGGTGCATTTAATTTTACATACTGACAATTTATTTCTTGAGGTTCAATTGCTATTATATTTTTTATGTTTAATTTCTGATGGAAAAAATGTGAATAAAATCCAACGTTCGCACCGCAATCAAGTACGGTACCCAATGATTTATCTTTATATGATTCAAATATTTCTTGGATTATTGCAGCATCTAAATATTCCCCATTCGGTCCAACTTCGGAAGAGGAACAGTCCTCTCGTAGATATAGTGTAGTACTACTTCCTAGTAACTGTGCTTGTACCATTTTCATATAAAATACCTTTTATTAAAGTTATAATCTCTTCATCCGTTTTATACAACGGTAAATACATATGTCCTTCTGGAAAGTAATATACTGGACCTAGTTGGGGACCATCCTTAAGTGGACGAACAGTTCCTCGTGGACCATAACATTGCCACACAAATTCATGCGTCAATATAGTTTTACATCCCACACCGGCCGCTAAATTGGCTAGTCCACCTTCCGTACCTATAAAATAATCACAATATTTTAGTAGAGAAGCTTCTTCCGAAAATGTTCTAAATCCCTCAAGTCCATTCACAGTATCAAATTGACTGAATTGCTGCGGAACTCCTACGGGAATCATATAATATTCTTTTGACAGTTCCTCAATAATTTTTTCTATATTTCTGTTTTCCCTTCCATATCCCGTCAATCCCTGTGGGTCGTTCTGTCCAAAAAAATATTCTTGTTCTGTAAACCGAAATGCTTTTTGTTTCCAGTTAGACATCCACGCAATGATTTTTTTATCCGTCTTGTTTCGTATCTCAGTAACAAAAGCATTCATTTTTGCATCAGTAATTTCTGACGTATATACCGTGAACGATGGAGAAGTGTTCGTAACACCTGCAATTAACTGTGCTTGTGCGGCAGGTGGTATATCAAATGAAAACGGGGGATAGTGAATTACCTTATCATACTCACTCAAATCAAATACTTGTATGGCAGATGACACGTTTTGTGTGGGTTCTGGTGTACTAAATACTTGTGTAACATATGGATTATTAATTAACAGTTCTCCAACTTGAGGAAACCCCGTTACCATATCCACTTGTTCACAGATATTCTCTGCCAATAGTTTTTCTGCAGCCGACGAGATAAATAAATTGTCGCCCAAGAAACCATTAGCAACCAATAATATCTTTTTCATTTGTTACAAGTCCTTGGTTAAGTGGGACAACTCTGGTACTCTATCGTATTGATGTACTAAAACGAATGGTTCGTTGTTTGAATTTATCACACATGGTTTGTTATCTATCTGTGTAATACGTGGGATGGGTTCTAACAAATCATCGCGTAAATGGCGTCTAGTGGGTTCCATTGTTGTGGCACATTGACATGCCCAACCTGCATCCATATTTAACACGGTAGAATTTTTCACCCCACACAACCAATTGAGTACATTCATAGTTGGCTGGTCAGCACCGGTTGCAGGAAAATTCTTTGCAATTAAGTACATGTTCAACATGAGTTCTTTTATTGCATTTACTTTTCCAAATATAGTTCCACTATTACACACAACGTTGTTCTGTATCTGTTCTGTGACAAAGGGACCAAATAAATTACTTAGCATATTTAAATTCCACTGTTCATCACGAATTCGTATTGCTTCACTGGGAAAATAAATATCGTACTCTTGGTGTACATCAAAAAATACTGTAGGGTTTTTTTGGAAATAGATATCCCGTGTATCTGTAATCGCCACTGTTCTGTAGGGTTCATTGTCTGACAAAAATTGCCAGATATGAAAGTTGCGAAGTTTGTGAGCTTGTGTCTCAATATTTCCCAACGTGTGGTTAATAGAAAGTCCACGGTCGTCATGTTCTACTTTAACAACATAAATACCAAGTGATTGACATCGTTCAACCAACTCATCAGTTACTCTATAAGCTATAAGCACTACGTCTCCGGAGAACCCGGTTTTCTTTATAGAGGTTGCCCAAGTTTTCACATGGTCCCATCCATAATTGTCTGCAGCACCGATAATTAAATCCTTACTCACATTGCCTCCCATTTGTGAATGGGGCAAAATGTACGTTTAAAACGAGTTTTTGCTTCCATGAAACATCCGCACTTACTGCACCGCTTATCGTCTTTACGAAAGAATTCACAGGCGTTACAAATGTTCATACGTGTGTTATACACTTCTTCAGTAACCACCACATCCTCACCTTGAAGTGCTCCAAAGATAACATCTTTTGCAGTACCTAAAAATCCTTTAGCCATATCCTTTAATGGCGGGAGTTCAGGTTGTGATTCATCATTACATTTAGGTTCTAAGCATACTCCAAATGGGTCTGTCATTTCAATTCACCTATTAAAATTTGTCGTAAGTTTGAAATTTTATTTAAACGAAATGTTCTATACAAACGTTTATCTTTGATTTGCGTATAGTTTTTATAGGCCTCATCATTTTGTAAGTCTGTGATAGGAGCATTTTTTGCCTCTGGGTCGTAGTTCAGTGAGCCTAGTTGTGTGACTAGGCTCACCAATTCCGCATCGGACAATTTATCAATTAATAATGCATGCATGTAATTATTTTTATTTGGGTCAATTACAAGCGCCGTATAGCTATTACTACTATTATCCAGTTTACTGTAACCAAACTGAACCAACATTCCCGACTTCACATTATTTATTCCAATAAATCGACGTACGCTTCTTAATGCCATTATTCAACCTTTTTAAGTTTTGGAAGTTCAATCTTCTTTAACGATGGTAATTTTAATTGCATCTGCTTAGGGAACTCTGGGATATATTTATCCAATAAATCCCACGTTTGCTTCCGAATACTTTCATACGAAAACTTCTTACGATTCTCGTCTGCAAGTGAATACGCATTATTCTTAAAGGTAGTATAATCAAAGAACACCGCTGCCATAGCGTTTACGCATTGCTGCGGGTCTGGATTGAACCATGAAGATTCTTGAATTAGTACATTTTCCCACGCAGCACTTGGGTGTACATTTTTCAATTCACCGCCAACTAGTACTGCACCATTCTTATCAAGGAAATCCAAATGACCACTCCAGCCAGATGCAATCACTGGCTTTCCACTAATCGATGCTTCTAATAACGGTCTACCAAATCCTTCACCCTTGGTGAAACTGATATGTGCTTTTACTTTGGAATGATTGTATAACGTATTCATTTCCGTGTCAGTGAGTTCACCGTGCAACAAATATACATTTGGAAGTTTTTGGTTACGTTCTAACTGAACCGAGGCCTTTATTTGATTAATCTTATTTAGAATTTCTTCTCTATCAAGGATAGAAAATCCGGCTGAACTAGTTTTTAAAATCAATGCAGGTTGTGGTTTATCAGTAACTTGTTTAAATGCTTCGAAAAAGAGTTTGATTAAAAATCCAACATTTTTTCTATCTTCCCCAAGGTCACCACGTAACCAGTGTCCTACGAATAAGAAACAGAAGTTTTCTGTAATTCCGTCCAACACTTTCGTTATACTCGCATCGGTTGGTGCCTTTTTTCCAAATACGGCGGTGTCAATACAATTATGTAAAACCTCCACAGGTTTTTGTAATTGTACAATACCTTGTGGTTGGCCATTCGGACCACGAGCTTCAAACTTACTATTTTCAAATACATTCTTTGAATGTTCTGATATAGTGAATATGACATCCATTTTATTACACCCATCAACCCATTGTGCAGAGGCAACCGTTGTTTCAATTCCTGCAGTGCACAGAATATTAAACTTACCGATTGGCTGTGCTTCGTTCGGTACTCCAATATGTACGAACACTTCTGGCTGTGAGGTTATCTGCGTTGACACAAATCTATCCAAAATCATTTTGTCCTTTGGATTGTTCGGGTCAAGTGCATTCATGGGCGTATCACCCCACGGAGCACTGATAACTTTTACATCAAACTTATCATATTCAATAAAATGACGGACCAAATCACGGCCCATATCTCCGTAGCCACTACGTGTGGCTACGGGTCCAAAAATTAACATAGTCGGTTTCTTTTCAGTCGTAGTCATATTATGCCTTCACCAAAGTATAACGTTCCCGAGGAGTAAAGTTCTCCATCGTCTTATTAATGTGTTCAACAAACAACTCACCCATCTTCTCCGCAGTAAACATACCGTGACCAAGAGCGTATTGGCGACCCGCTTCACCTCGACGTTTCCGTTCATCCCGTGTCATGTTATACAACTCAAATAGATGTTCACCGGCTTCTTTCCAACTACAACGGTCGTCAAAAATGTATGGGGTTAGTGGTGAACCCTGTAGTGACAGGGATGTTGGGAAACATGGGAATGCCCATTCACCATGCTTCTGATACTTACCATCGTGGTTACTACCCCATTCCTTCTTGAAATGAATTTCGGGGTCTAAGTAATTTCCATCCTCGTCCGTGAACCCGCACTGGTCCTGTAATCCACCTGTCACGTTTACGATGATTGGCGTTCCAGCAACCATACTTTCTGCAGTACCTAATCCAAACCCTTCATTACTGGCAAGATTAATAGTAACGTCGGCAATATTATATAACGCATTTAGAATAGTTGCATCGACCCGACCGTCACTGAAAATAACCTTGATATCCGGAGTTACGTCACGAATAACTGCTGGAAGATCTGTACCATTCTCGTCCACGGGGGCCGTGTGCATAACCAATCTGCATCGGTCAGCCTTTTCTTTTGGAAGTTTCTTAATGAAGTAATCGTACGCCAACAATACATCGGAAGTCATCTTACGGCGTAAGTTACGTGCATTGTAGAATACCACAAAGTCGGTGGGTTCTCCACGGAGCGTTTCTTTCTTCACCGTCTTTAATAGTTCTTGTCCTTCTACATCATTTGACTGAATAGGGTAGAACTTCTTCGTATCAATACCATGTGGTAGATACGTGATGACTTTCTTCTTGGCTTCTTCTGGACCAAGTACTTGCTTCACAATATTATAGGTCTGCTTACTGATGCAGAACAATCCATCATCCGACCTGTAGAAATTCTTATTGTACATTGGATATGGAAGGTCGTCCCAAATCGTGTAGAACATCATGGGAATCTTCTGACGGATTTCGTGCTCAATCTGATAGAGCCAAATCCAATATCGTGGGTCTGTGAAGTGTAGAATAGCATCAGGCTTTTCAATCTCCAATAATTGACGAATAACCATACTGTTACCGTATCCATTTTGTGGATAGATGCGTACGGAGGCATCTTCAATTCCTGTAATTTTACAGACATCAGCGCTGATGTCTACGCTCTTACCTGCTTCTGGATGGTTAATTGCAGCACCAACTTGTACCCAGTTAAATACGCCGCAAGTTTGTTCTACAATCTCTCGTGACATTACTCCAATACCTGAATGAACTCGTAAGTCATCGGACAGTAACATAATCTTTTTTCTTTGTTCTTTTGGTAACCATTCTTTCATTAATATATTCCTCTATTATGGTGCTGTTAATTTGTATTCTGGAACATTTGGATGTATGTGAGCGGGTATACTTCCATCAGAGTTTGGTAATGTTTGTTGATTTATTGTTTTTACCGACTGCGCTAGATACGCCTGTACACCTTTAGATACGCCTTCAGATATTGCATTTGCCAATCGCTGTGCAAATTCGTCTTGGGCTTTACATGGGTCTGTTGGACCCGTATACCCGTCTTTACATCCAAAGAAATTTATTGCATCATAAATTTCTTTTTTCAACTGTCCGTTGGACAAAATATTTCCTTTTAATATTGTTGACATAACATCCTCTTAAAGTATAAGACTACCACTCATACTAGACGAAATCAATCCCAACCAGTAATTTTCTGTGATAGTTGCGGCAACCAAACCCCGCTCTCTACAGAAATCTTTAATGTGTTGACTGATTTCTTTTCGTATTTGTATGGTAGTGTATTTGTTTCTATTCATAATAATATCCACTCTATAGAATTCTATATATAAGTAGTGATGTTTCTATCGAAACATCAAATTCCATGTGGAGTTTTTGACCACGTAATATCAAGATGACGAATACTATGGTCCATCAATGTGCCGTCAACGAACTGTCTAAACACCTGTGCATTAGAAAATCGAATAGGGTTCCCTTCGTCCACATACACAGCAAATTCTCCAACCTCGTCAAGTACATCCGCCTTATTAATGATTAAATTCGTTACACCATTGATGTGCATTGCTCTGGTAACTTCATTTAAGTTTAACCAGTTCACTCGACGTTTCCTTCCAGTGGTTGCACCAAACTCATTTCCAACTTCTTGGATGCGTTCAAATATCGGAGCATCGACTTCACTCACTGGTATTTCTTTATTTCCCACATATGTTTCATATGCCTTTAATACGCCAAATACTTTACGAATCTTGTGCGGGGGAATACCATTTAAGCACACTGACCCAACAGTACAGTGTGATGACGTAACGTATGGATAATCACCCCAATCAATGTCCAGATTAAATCCTTGAGCACCTTCACAGAGTATACGATATTGCGTATTAT
>Ga0315900_10001945_pt1 | contig 32432 bp, 29 predicted proteins | sample LakEriMetagenome_FD_203521 | JGI IMG/M metagenome (GOLD analysis project Ga0315900, IMG submission 203521) | Freshwater fungal communities from buoy surface, Lake Erie, Ohio, United States - Buoy 12 MA114 | ecosystem: Environmental > Aquatic > Freshwater > Lake > Lake biofilm | place: USA: Lake...
GACGACACGAGCCCCGGGCGGCACCTGGTCGAGAAGTTCGCCCTCGTTCTTCATGAGAACGAGGTCCACCGCCATGCCGCGGGCGAGGAACTCACTGGCCAGTGTCAGCGTCACTCGCTCTGCGCCGCCGCCGGCGAGATTGGGAAGGACGAGGGAGACGCGGGGCAGCCGACTCCGTAGTTCAAGGTCTGACCCGAGCGCCGCAATTTCCGTCCGCCTTGCCGGTTCCTTAGCCTGCGAGGTCATGTGGACGCCTGAACAGCACGTCGGACGGCAAGCCAGTTTCGGCCATCGACGGGAGAGATGTCGAACCCGGCCGCGTAGAGAATTCGGCCTGTCTCACCGTCGTCGTTCCAACTTTCGAATAGAATAGAGCGGATGCGGGGAAGCGTGGCTAGAGCGCCACGGAGCGCGATAGGCTCGGCCCCCTCGAGATCCATTTTCATGAAGGCGATCTCGCCGAGATCGGCGGCCATCTCGTCAATTGTAGTGGTTCTGACTTCGATGCTTGTCCGCGGGTGCTCGTTTTCAATATCTGCAATGCTCGCTTGTCCATACAGGCCGGGCTCGACCTGTGCCACGACCGTCATCCCTGCCGTTCCGGCCAGTGCTCTCTCGATGACCGACACGACATGAAGGCTGTTGAGCGCGATGTTGCGCCGCAGGCCCGCAGCTGTCGCTGGCATCATCTCGACAGCAATCACCTTGCCAGAAGGGCCAACCAGCCGCGCGAGGAAGACGCTGACAGCGCCGAGATTTGCTCCAGCATCGATGACGACATCGCCCTCTTTTACAGGGGGTCTAACTGCATCGAAGAGATCAATAAAGTAAGGCCGAAGTACATGCACGAGATCGTCGCAGTTGCCCCGGACAAAGAACAGCCCGAGCCCTTCTGAAACGACCTCCGCATCGGCGACGAGATGGGGCTCTCGATATAGGTCTATGTCGGATAGAAGGTTGAGCGGCCCAAAGATAATAGAGCGCCGAACGACCCTGGCATCTGCGGCGGACCTACCGCGAATGTTGCGCGCTACGCTCGCCAAAACGAACAGTCGTCGCACGTAGTTATCCGCCCGCACGAGTGCTTTTTTGATCGGCGGCGGTAAGGTACGCTTTAGAGTTTGGCGCAAGGTGGCTTGAACGATCATCAGATAATCCCAGAGTGACGCTTGTGCTGGGTCGATCCGCGTAGACTTTCGCGAAGTCTGATGACGGAGGTCGCGGCGATATCGATGTCCATACGTCGGAAAGCAGTTCGCCAAAGAATGGCACCTTTGACGAACTCCGAACCCATCAACGCGACTCCACAACCTACTATGCCGAGAGGGCCGATAAGGACACAGCTCAACGCGATACCCGTTGCGAGACCGCACAAATAGGCAATTGTCACCATGCGCTCCTGGCCGCTCATGTTGAGGATAGTGGCTGACGATCCGAAGAACGCATTGATCGAATAGGCGATCGCGAGCGCGACAAGCACAGGCCATGCAGAACGGAACGCTTCGCCGAAGACGAAGGCGATTAGCGGTGATCCGAACAGGTAGATCAAAGCTGTCATCGATAGCGTTCCTGCGAGCATGGCCAAGGCCGAGCTAGTCGCCAGAAGTTGCAGCCGCGGTTGGTCGCTGCTGGCGTTCAGTTGCGCGACATACGGCATCACAACAAGGTTGATGAGCGTTGATGGAAGTCCGAACAAGATGGCGGCCGACAGGGCAACACGAAAAAGGCCTACATCCTCGATTGTTGCCATTAGTCCGAGGAGTAGCACCGAGTATTGTCCGTCGAGTGCCCGAATAATTTCCGTCCCAGTTATCGGTCCCGCGCTCGCCAGCCAGCCAGAGGGCCGCTTGATGACAGAGGCGTTCCTCACCTCGGCCGTCATGCAGACCATTATGTGCCAGATTGACAGAGCGAGGGCGATAGATATGGAGACCACCTGCAAAGCCAGCGCCGAGGCAGGGCTCAGGCCGCCTGTCTGACTTCCTATGAGGAATATCAGGCACGCGAGCGTCGCCGGACGGAAGAGCGCGTCATAAAACTGCGCGCTGACGACGCGATGAAACCCACGCAGAACCCCCGCGGCGAGAGACGATAGGGCAAACAAAGGAACGGCGGCAAGCCCCCAGTAATACGCGGCATAGGGCAACGCACTTTGCTCACCAGAGAGCAAGCTAAACGCAACGATACCTAGGGTCACCAATGCAGAAGAGGCGAAGAGCACGAATAACGTGAACCAGATTAGCGCGCCTTTTACCTTGGTAAAGTCCCGCTCTACCATTGCGGCGGGAATATCGCGCGTCATGATCTGTGGCAGTCCGAGTTGAGCCGGCACAAGCAGAAGGGCGACGACAGCCATCACCGTGCCATAAACCCCGTAGCCTCCTAGACCAAGATAGCGTGAAAGCTGAACACCGATCAGGAAGGTCATCGCCATTCCGACGATGCGAACAGTGGCGCTTCCGAGCGTCGCCGCGACGAGTTGGCGTGCGAGGCTGCTTCGGTCGCCGAGATTCAGGGGGAGCCTCACCACTGTCCCTGCGTTCCGCTTGGATAGTAGCAGTAAAGAACGAAGCAGAAGTGAATCTTCACAATAACCTCGGCACCATTCCACGAACACACCAACGCCCTATTTCACCTTCGTGGGCAGTCGATAGCTAGTCGCGGTCATCAGGGCGCCGACGTCTGTATAGGTCGAGGCGACGTCGCCGGGTAGCCGCGGGAGCAGTTCACGGATCGTCTTCATGCTAGGTGCCCCCTCAATCTCTCTCAGTAGCGCTGAGGGCGGACACTTGTCGCCAAGGTTCACCCCTTCAAGTCTATAACCGACAAATAAGTCGTAATTATACACCAGTCCCAACAGACACTCCAGAACGGGGACGCAGATCTCGCCGGTACAGCCCGGATATATGGTCGATCAATAGACGATTTTGATGGGCTTCAGGCCGCGGCCGCCCATCTCCGACGCACACTCCAACAGGGTCACGTGCGGCCGGTTGGGCGTATCGATCAGTGTTGGTACCGCCACGATGAAGATCGCAGCGTCAGCCACACGGTCCGACTCTCCAGTATAACGGAGGTGAAGGGCGGCCTAAAGGTCTTTGGTATCGACTTCCAGAGTCCGGTCATGACCGGCCTTGAGCTCCTCTACCCTCCGAGGACCGACGTCGAAGCCGACCACCGGCCGGTGCTTTCCAAACTCGACCGCGGGGGGGCACGCATAGCCCAAACCGATTACGGCCAAGATCTTGTTTGGAGACGATGACAAAAGGTCGATAGGAGGGCTCTCCCCTCCATGCGTGTCCGACCACGCAACACCGCAGTCAGCATCGCCGTGTGTCATGGTGAGATGGGCCGAGGGAATGCGACATTGCAAGGCGAACCCTGCCCCATATTGCCGCGAATGCTGCGTCTCACAAGACCCGTTTCGGCCAAGGTCGCTTGAAACCAACCCTGCGCGAAGCAACAATCTGAAGCCGCGCGCCACGGTACGTCCCCGGAAAACATTCGCGCCTGATCGACTGGTACCCTGCTTCACGACGATCGCAGTATGATAGGGCAACTCGCAGCGACACAATGCTGATGATATGACGTCGTGGACGTCTAGGACGGCTAACGATAGGACAAGCCGGAAGTGATCTCTATGGCTTGGCCCGCCTCGATGGCTTTACTGGACGCTTCCCCCTGACGCTGCGGCGATCGATGAGAAAGACACTTGTATGATCGCCTATTTGCTCCTGATGAGCCTGCCGCTGCTGTTCGGCTTGACGCAACCGCGCCGCGCCCCCGATGCCGCGCTCATCCTCGTTGCGATCCTCTACTGGCTGTTCATCGGCCTCCGGTTCCAGACGGGAACAGACTGGTTTGGCTACATGAACCAGCTCAGGGTCGTTAAGTACCTCGATCTTCCAAAAATCTGGCAACAGGCGGAGCCTGGCTTCTGGACCCTGCTCTGGATCAACGACCGCACGGGATGGGGTCTGACAGGGATCAATATCATGAGCGCGACGGTCTTCCTGATCGGGCTGTTCGCCTTTGCGCGAAAGACCGCCTCACCCTGGATAGCCGTCGCCGTTGCCACCTCCTACCTCGTCCTGACCCTCGGTATGGGCGGCATCCGCCAGGCTATGGCCATGGGGCTGATTTTCATCGTCCTGGCTGACTGGAACAAGCGGTCGACCGCCAGCAAGTTGTTGTTCATTGGCGCGGCATCTCTGTTCCACTTCAGCGCCGTGTTCATGGCCGCCTTCCTCGCTTTCGGCAAAGGAAGTTCCCGACGACTTCAGGTCCTGGGCATTTTCGGTGCCGGACTGGTGGTCATTTTTCTGACGCGGTCTCAACCGGAACAGGTCGACATCTATATGCAGCGCTATGTCGGCGAGGGTTCCGTGGTCGCCCAAGGGGCGATCTTCCACGCCCTCTTGAACGCCCTTCCGGCCGGCGTCTACCTTCTCTTTCGAAAGCGCTGGCGCGAGTATTTCGGCCCCAACCCCTTGCTTATCGCGCTCAGCTTGGCCGCGCTGGCCATGTTGCCCCTGGTGTTCGTTTCCTCAATCGCCGCCAGTCGGCTATCGATGTATCTGACTGTGGCCCCGATGATGATCTGGGCGAGCGCGCCCCTGGTGTTCGGCGGTCAAAAATCCCAGGCCCAACTCGCAGCTGGAGTGCTGGCCGTGCAGGCGGGTGTAATGGTCGTGTGGCTGGCGTTTGCCAATGTGGCTCCCGCCTTTTTCCCTTATCGCAATGTCCTGCTGGGAGCTGGCTAAGGGGCCGACGACGATGCCAGAACGGACCATCCTCTTTCTCGGCGCGGACGCGGAATACGCCTTTAAATTCCGCAAGGGTTTGATGGAGGCGTTTCGGGACCGGCGCTATCGGGTGGTGGTCGCCGCCACGCCGCTGGGAGACTTCGACACCGGCCGTTTCGCCTCGCTTGGCGTCGAGTTTATCCCTTGGCGAGTCGGCAAGGCGAGCCTCGATCCGGTCAAGGATCTTGGGGCTCTATTTGCCCTTTATCGGATCCTCAGTTCGATCCAGCCGGACATCCTGTTCGTCCACACAATCAAGCCAGTGATCTACGGGGGGATTCTGGGCTATGCGCGGCGGGTTCCACGACGCGTTGCAATGATCCCGGGGCTGGGTCACGCCTTCATGCCACCAAAAGGGCTAAGGCACCGGATCGCGGCTATTGTGGCACGCTTGGGCTATCGTGCGGCATTGGGGCCGATGGCCGTGTCGATCTTTCACAATCCCGATGACATCGCCGACATGCGGCGCGCAGGTGCTTTACCGACGGGAGCGCGGACAGCACGCGTCCATGGCTCCGGCGTCGACATGACCCATTTCAGGCGTGCGCCGCTCCCGTCCGGCCCCTGCACCTTCCTCTTCGTCGGCCGCCTGTTGAGGGAGAAAGGTATCCACGAGTTCGTTGAGGCCGCCCGAAACGTCCGGAAGCTTCTGCCGACCGCCCGTTTCATCGTGGTGGGTGGACGAGATGCCAACCCATCGGCCTTGACAGATGCGGAGCTGGACCATTGGCGCAGTGAGGGGATCGTCGAGTTTCGTGGGTCAATCTCCGACCCGCGCGACGCATTCGCCGAATGCCATATCTTCGTCCTCCCCTCTTTTCGTGAGGGGACCCCCCGAACGAACCTGGAGGCCATGGCTACCGGCCGAGCTATCATTACGACCGATGTCCCCGGGTGCCGGGAAACAGTTCGCGACGGGGTCAACGGGATCCTCGTTCCGCCAGCTGACCCTATCGCACTGGCGCAAGCGATGATCCGGCTCGGAACCGACCCTGCCCTGGTCATGCGCATGGGCGCCGCCGGCTACGATCTTTGTCGTGAGAGGTTTGAGCTCGGCAAGGTCACCGCGGAAACCATGGCCTTGATCGCTGGAGATCCAACAGGAACCCCCGCGGATCGAACCCACTGAACACATCGATCCTGAAGGCGTAACCGTCCGCTTCCGGCGTTGACCCAGGCGAGTTGAGGCCCAAGCAGGCAAGCCCAGAGCGAGGCAAAGGCTGGAACCTGTAACGAAAAATCGGTCAGCCCGTGCAGCAGAACCAGAAGGTTGGCGATCACGACCCCGCGCACCAGAACGCGCCCGCACCCAATGCCCGATAACGCCGAACGCTGCCTCGGGGTCGCGGCGGGGGTGGTGCAAGGCCGCCAGGGGCGGGCTTGGAAAACGGCCCGCCTCCTAAGCTACCGCAGTCAGGGTGAAACAATCACCTGACTGGTCGTTCGATGTCGGCTGCGGGCAGCGCACGCTTGTCACATCAACGATGCGACCGGCGCCTTCCGGCGGCGTCTCTACTTTGGTCCCGACTTAAGGCCCGCGCTATAGAAGCCCCTCGGCGAGGATCACGACCCGGATGGTTCGCCGCAGGATGTAGATGTCCAGGGCCGCGGAGCAGCGCCGGGCGTAGTGGACATCGTACCGGGCCTTGCGGCGCGCGCGGACATGATTTCTGCCGTTGACTTGCGACAGCCCCGTGATCCCCGGCCGCACATGAAGGACGCCAGGGAATCTGTGGGCGCGAACGTACGTCGCCGGATCGGTCGGCATCAGGGGCCGAGGCCCGATGAGGCTCATATCGCCAATGAGCACCGACCAGAGTTGCGGGAGCTCATCGATGCTCGTGCGGCGCAGGAATGCGCCGACCGCCGTGATGTGGGCGCCCGCCCCTGATGCTTCGCGTGGCTGGTGGGGCGCCTCAACGGTCATGGACCGAAGTTTGGGCATCCGGAAGGTGCGCCCCGCAAAGCCGACACGATCCGACCAGAAGATGCCCGGGCCGGGACTGGTCAGCTTGACCGCCAACCAGGCGATGAGGATCAAGGGCGCGAGGAAGACGAGCCCGGCGCCGCTTGCAAGAATGTCAGCCGGCCGCTTTGCAACATAGCCGAGGGGGCGAAGGGGGGCGGCTGCGAAACCCGACTGCTTCTGACCTGGGTTGCTCGCATTCCACATGCCGTTCGCATAGGGCAGTTGCGCGCCGGCAGCCTCGATGCCGCTGGCCTGTTGCCTGGAGATCCCCACCATCTGCACCCCCCGTCCGTTTACCATACGCGCTTGCCAACGACGGGCACAAAGAATTTGGAAACGGAAAACGCCCCAAAACGGGTTTAACGCGGTGCATTTCTACGGTAGTGCCGCTGGATGCGCCAGCGAAGTTATTGCGACGGGTGGATTCATTCAGAAGAGCTCAGTTTGTGCCCACAATCCCTTCGTCAGCGCCAAAGTCTTGCCACAGCACGCCCGATAGTGGATGACCGACCGAACGGCTATTTTACTCGCGTGTGAGGCTAGTATCGATGATCGCTCTTGGCGACGCCCGGATCTGTGTGCTCGGACTTGGATACGTAGGTCTTCCGTTGGCCGTAGCGTTCGGGGAGCACTTCGATACTGTCGGCTATGATCTAGACCGGGGTCGGATCAATGAGCTCCAGCGCGGCCACGACCGTACGCTTGAGGTTGAGGCGGGCGATCTCGCGGCGTCTCAGAAGCTACGCTTTAGCGCCAATGCTGAGGACCTGAGCGGGCGTAACGTCTTCGTTGTCACCGTGCCTACCCCCATCGACAGTGCGCGCCGCCCGGATCTGGGCGCTGTCTCGGCCGCCAGCAGGGCGATCGCAGGCCATCTGAAGCCCGGCTCCGTGGTCATTTACGAGAGCACCGTCTACCCGGGCTGCACTGAGGAGGTTTGTGTCCCCATTCTCGAGCAGGTCTCCGGGCTCCGCTACAACCGGGACTTCTTCTGCGGCTATAGCCCTGAGCGCGCCAACCCCGGCGACCGCCAGCATCGCCTGTCGACCATCACCAAGGTCACCGCGGGCTCGACCCCGGAGGCCGCCGCCCTGGTCGACGAGCTCTATCGCGCCATCGTGCCAGCTGGCACTCATCTGGCGAGCTCCATTGCCGTGGCTGAAGCCGCCAAGGTCATCGAGAACACCCAGCGCGATCTCAACATCGCGCTGGTCAATGAGTTCGCGATGATCTTCAACCGCATGGGGATCGACACACTCGAAGTTCTGGAAGCCGCCGGCACCAAGTGGAACTTCCTTCCCTTCCGGCCGGGCCTGGTCGGCGGCCACTGCATCGGCGTCGACCCCTACTACCTGACCCACAAGGCGCAGGAGCTTGGGTATCATCCTGAGGTGATCCTGGCTGGCCGGCGGATCAACGACGGGATGGGCGCCTATGTCGCTGACCGTATCCTGCGGATACTGCTCCGCAAAAAGATCAATCCGGTCGGAGCCCGGGCCCTGGTGCTGGGCCTGGCGTTCAAGGAGAACTGCCCGGATCTGCGCAACACCAAGGTGGTCGACATGGTTACCGAGCTTCAGGACCATTCGCTAAGCGTCGACATACATGATCCGTGGGTCGATGCAGCTGAAGCGCGACATGAGTATGGCGTCGAGCTTGTTTCAGAGCCGCGGGCTGGCGACTATGACGTCATCATCCTGGCTGTAGCGCATGCGCAGTTTATTGAGCTGGGTGCTGAAGGGTTAAGAGCCTATGGAAAAGAGGCTTCGGTGGTGTTCGACGTGAAATCCGCCCTGCCGCGCGATGCGGTCGACGGGCGCCTTTAAGGGGAGGGGCGCAGCTGACGCTGCAACAAGCCCGGCGAACGTCAACCACCGGGCGCCCAGCCTCGTCGACCTGGATGTCGGGGGCCGCATTCTGGATCTGGTCCGGGCACTGGCCGAAGGCTATCGCCTTGCCGAGGTCGCCGAAGGCTGACGGCGCTGAAACAACCGGCGGGCGGCTCCCCTTCGTTCAGGGTCGGCGCATCCTGAAACTCCGCGCACTCTGAACTCAGGGGCCCCTGGCCGTTGGCAGCAGTTGCGTCCGGCCAGGCCGTCACATGTTCCTTGCGGCCGCGTGACGTGGCGCTTGTTCGCCGGTACAGAGTGTCCTTGGGCGCCGTTGCAGTGCGCCCTTTCATGGAACTGACTATGCGCTCGGCGGTGGTCCAGAGCCGCTCCAGACAAGAGGCCGCCGCCGCAGGGGCGACACCTTCAGGTCCGGCTCAGGCGCTGGACGATCGCGGCGTTGTTTCCAAGGCGATCAGCGCCGCACGGACTGTGAGTTCAAGAGTATATGACCAACCTTTCCGGCATTAGTCGTCAGCTGCTCAAGCATGGCATCGTCATCTCCCCCGATGTCATGCTGTTCAGCTATCTGAAATTCGAGCGCGGATCGACCGTGTATAGCGAAGCGATGCTTAAGCACGTAGAGATCGGCGCCTACTCTTATATCAATATCCGCGGAGCGCTAGGCAACACGAAGATCGGTCGGTATTGCTCGATCGGACCAGACTCATCGATTGGCCTTGATCGCCATCCTCTAGAGTGGGTCGGGACCTCGCCATTTCCTTACAGCAATCGTGGCGCTGCGCCAGACTGGCGCTCCTTCTCCAGCCGCTTCGCCTTCGAGGGTTTTCCCCTGCCGGTGACCATTGGTCATGATGTCTGGATCGGCACGCGGGTCATCATTGCCGGCAGCGGACCGATTACCATCGGCAGCGGAAGCGTCATCGCATCGGGTTCGGTCGTAACGCGCGATGTGCCGCCGTACGCTATCGTCGCCGGCAATCCCGCAACGGTCATCCGCTACCGATTTGAGGAGTCGCTTTGCGCCGCCCTGCTCGCGACCAACTGGTGGGACTATGACATCCCGCGACTGTTGAATGACATGGAGGGGACGACCCTGCCCTGGGATGAGCCCGCAGCCTTCGTAGACTGGTGGCGTGACGGCGGTGAAACTCAGCTAGCCGGCTACAAGGGAATTGGCCCGGTAACGACCGTCGAGTACCGAAAGGACACGAACGATTTCCTTTTGACGGTTTAGTCGCTCGGTCGTGTTGGGCGCTAGCCAGTTCGTTGTCGCCCGGCCATCGCCGGGTGGGCTATCCTGGCCTTCGGTTTCGGTCAGCTTGATGCAGATGAGAGAGCTCCCATGAAGGTCATGGTCACCGGGTCAGCCGGGTTCATCGGTTCGGCGACGACGCTGCGTCTGCTCGATCGGGGCGACACCGTGATCGGCGTCGATTGCCTTAACGACTACTACGATCCGGCGCTGAAGCGCGCCCGGCTGGCGCGGCACATCGACCATCCGAACTACGTCCAGCTGACCATCGACCTGGCCGACCGCGCGGCGATTGAAGCGGCCTTCGCCGAGCATCGGCCCAACCGGGTGATCAACCTCGCCGCTCAGGCGGGCGTGCGCTACGCCGCCGAGAACCCGCACATCTATGTGCAGAGCAATGTCACCGGATTCCTGCATGTCCTCGAGGGCTGCCGCCACAACGCCGTCGAGCATCTGGTGTTCGCCTCGACCAGCTCGGTCTACGGCGCCAACACGGCCATGCCCTTCTCGGAGCACCAGAGCACCGAGCATCCGCTGACGCTCTATGCGGCCACCAAGAAGGCCAACGAGCAGATGGCGCACAGCTACGCCAACCTGTTCGACCTGCCCTGCACGGGCCTTCGCTTCTTCACCGTTTATGGCCCCTGGGGCCGGCCGGACATGGCGCTGTTCCTGTTCACCAAGGCCATTCTGGCCGGTGAGCCGATCAAGGTCTTCAACCACGGCAAGCACAGCCGCAGCTTCACCTATGTCGACGACATCGTCGAAGGCGTGATCCGGGCGCTCGACAACCCGCCGGGCCCGAACCCCGCCTGGGACGGCAAGAGGCCCGACCCGGCCACCAGTGGCGCGGCGCCCTACCGGATCTTCAACATCGGCGCTGAAGAGCAGGTCGAGCTGTTGCGCTACATCGAGGTGCTGGAAGAGTGTCTCGGCAAGAAGGCGATCATGGAGATGCTGCCGCTGCAGCCCGGTGATGTTCCCGACACCGTCGCCGACGTCAGCGAGCTGCAGAAGATCGTAGGCTACAAACCGCGCGTGACCGTCGAAGAGGGCGTGCGGAAGTTCGTCGACTGGTATCGCGGGTACAACGGGATCAAGTGAACTGGCGACGGAGGACGGCGACAAAGTCGTGGCGTCCACCGTCAGTTCGGCGCTCTAGGACGCCTACGGCTGTTCAGAGTCAGGCGTTGCGCCTACAAACAGGGCAGGCGGCCTCCGGATGGTTCGGCGTGGCCCGTGCAGCGGTGAGGGCGGGCCTGATGACGGCAAGACCTATCGGTGTCGCTCTGGTGGCCATCGGCATGCTTCTTCTGGGGGCCTGCGCCGGCGGCGGGGGCGGCGGTGGTCCAAGCACAAGCTCGCCGCCTCCTCCTCCGCCTCCGCCTCCGCCTCCCCCACCGCCCCCGCCACCGCCGCCTCTGACGCTGTCGAGCTCCAGCCCGGAGTACGTCCGCAGCTGGAGCCTTGCGGCGATCAACGCCATCAACGCCTTCGAGAAGCCGGCGACAGGCGCGGGCGTCACCGTCGCGGTCGTCGACAGCGGCATCAACCTGTCCCTCGCCGAACTCAGCGGCCGGATCTCGCCGCTGTCGGCGGATATGCGGCCGGGACGCAACAACGTTGATCGCGGCAGCGAGCACGGCACGCGCGTCGCGACCGTGCTGGCCGCCAATTTCAACGGCAGCGGCACGATGGGCGTCGCCTATGAGGCAACCGTCCTGGCTCTGCGCGCCGACAACTCCCCTGGAACCTGCCCTGCCAGCGACGGCTGCGCGTTCGGGGATCGGGAACTGACCCTGGCGATCGACTACGCCGTCGCCAACGGCGCCCGGGTCGTCAACATGTCGCTCGGCGGCGACACGCCGAACGGCGCCGAGTTCGAGGCGGCCATGGAGCGCGCGGTGGCCGCCGGGCTGGTCTTCACCTTCTCCGCCGGCAACGATACGACCACCAACCCGGAGTACCCCGCGCGCTATGCCGTCGACCCCCGCTTCGCCGGATCGGTGGTCGCGGTGGGCGCCAGCGCCCAGGACGGCGGCATGGCCAGCTTCTCGGCGCGCGCGGGCCTCGCCGCCAACGGATTCCTCGTCGCCCCTGGCGACGATATCGTCACGGGCTGTGATACGATCAGCTGCTGGCGGGTCAGCGGCACGTCCTTCTCATCGCCCATCGCCGCCGGATCCCTGGCCTTGCTGCTGCAGGCCTTTCCGATGCTGTCTGGTCGGGATGCGGTCGACATCCTGTTCCGCACCGCCGTCGACAAGGGCGCGCCCGGCGTCGATCCGGTCTGGGGCCACGGCCTGCTCGACCTGGGTGCGGCATTCCGGCCTGTCGGAACGCTCGGCGTGCCGATGGCGACCGGCGAGACCGTCGTCCCCACGACGCCCCCGGGCAGCATGATGGGCTCGGCGTTCGGCGACGCGGTTCGGCAGAGCAGCGCCCTTACGACGTTCGGGCGGGACGACTATCGACGCATCTACGCGGTTGATATGGCCGATGCCTTTCCCGGCGCGGTCGGCGCGGTGATCGGCACGGCGGCGCCGGCGACCCGGCGCACAGCCGTGACGATGCCCGGCCCGGCGGGCGCACGGCTGTCGATCCAGGCCGAGCAGCCTGTTTTCGGGGACAGCAACATTCCCGAGCGGATGCTCGATTTCACCGGCGCCCGCCAGCCGACATCCGCGACCATGACCGCGCGGATGGGCCGGTTGGGCCTTACAGCCTGGCGCGGCGAGGGCGGGGCCCAGGCGCCGGGAGCGGAAGAGCGGGACGCCTTCCGCGCTGTCGCCGCGCCCGACCAGCTGTTGCAGGCGTCCCTTGCGCTGGGACAGGGCTGGTCCCTGCTCGCCGAACAGGGCAGCACCGAGCGCATGGATATTCGGGCTTTCCGCGAGGTCGAGGCCGGAGACTATGCGAGCGCCAGCGCCCGCTACGACGGAGGGCGCGTTTCGGCCGTGCTGACCGCCGGCTGGCTGGACGAAAGCCGCGGCCCCCTGGGTTCGGATCTGTCTCCCGGGTCGGTCTTCGGCATGCCGGCCGAGACGCGCTTCACGGCCGCATCCCTGTCCGGGCAGGTCAGCAAGCGGCTGCGGCTGCGCGCGGAAGGGGCGTTCGGCCGGACCCGGATCGAGGACGGCTTCTTCCGGACTGACGAAGCCCTGAGCAGCCAGTGGCGGCTGGGGGCCTATGGCGACTGCGGTCTGATCGGGCTTGCCTGCGACGGCTTCGCCCTGGAACTGGAGCAGCCGCTGCGCATCGAAAGCGGCGTCTTCAGCACCGTCCTGGCCGACATCCCGGCTGACTGGCGCGCGCCGACGACCTATTCGGTGCGGCGCTTCACGGCCAGCCCCAGCGGTCGGGAGGTCGACCTGAAGCTGATGCTGAATCGCGACTTCGGCGCCTGGGGTCTGTGGCGACTTCGGACCGTGGCCGCCTTCAACGACGGGCACAGGACCGACGCGGACATCGCCTTTGGCGGGGCGGTGGACTGGCGCCTGACCTTCTAGATCAGAGGCCCTCCGCCTCCAGCCACGCCACGATCGTCTCCGCCGCCTCGACCGGTGAGAGGGTCGTGGTATCGACCGTAAGCTCGGCGTTCTCCGGCGCTTCATAGGGGCTGTCGATGCCGGTGAAGTTCTTCAGGTCGCCGGCGCGGGCCTTCTTGTAGAGGCCCTTCACGTCGCGCTGCTCGGCCACGGCCAGGGGGGTCTCGACGTAGACCTCCACGAACTCGCCGTCCTCCAGCATCTCGCGGGCCATGCGGCGCTCGGCGCGGAACGGGCTGATGAAGGCGGTCAGCACGATCAGCCCGGCGTCCACCATCAGCTTGCTGACCTCGGCCACCCGGCGGATGTTCTCGACCCGATCTTCCTCGGTGAAGCCCAGGTCCTTGTTCAGACCATGGCGGACGTTGTCGCCGTCTAGCAGATAGGTGTGGCGGCCCAGGGCGTGCAGACGCTTCTCGACCAGGTTGGCGATGGTCGACTTGCCGGCGCCGCTGAGGCCGGTGAACCAGATGACACGGCCCTTCTGGCCCTTCTGGGCGGCGCGGGCCGCCTTGTGGATGTCGGTGGCCTGCCAGTGGATATTGTCGGCCCGGCGCAGCGCGAAGTGCAGCATTCCGGCCCCGACCGTGCGGTTGCTCAGGCGGTCGATCAGGATGAAACCGCCGAGGTCGCGATTGGTCGCATAGGCCTCGAACGGAATCGCCCGGTCCAGCGACAGGTTGCAGACGCCGATCTCGTTGAGCTCCAGCCGCTTGGCCGCGATGTGCTCCAGCGTGTTGACCTGCACCCGGTACTTGGGCTCGGTGATGGTGGCGCCAACGGTCTGGGCCCCGATCTTCATCAGGTAGGGTCGGCCCGGCAGCATCGCCTCGTCGTCCATCCAGACGATGGTGGACTCGAACTGGTTGGCGACCGGCGAGGGATTGTCGGCGGCCACAAGGACATCGCCGCGCGAGATGTCGATCTCGTCGGTCAGGGTGATGGTCACCGACTGGCCCGCCTGGGCGCTGTCCAGGTCGCCCGGCAGCACGACGATGCGCGCCACGCGGCTCTCGCGACCCGACGGAAGCACCTTGACCCGGTCGCCCGGCTTCACCGTGCCGGCGGCGATCTGCCCGCTGAAGCCGCGGAAGTCGAGGTTGGGGCGGTTGACCCATTGCACCGGCATGCGGAACGGCTGCGAGGGCAGGGCGTCCTCGACCTCGATCGACTCCAGCCAGCGCATCAGCGGCGGGCCGTCGTACCAGGGCGCGGCCGGGCTCGGCTCGGTGATGTTCTGGCCGTCCAGCGCGCTCATCGGGATGGCGGTGAAATCGGTCAGGCCGATCAGGTTGGCGAAGTCGCGATACTCGGCGACGATCCCATCGAAGATCGCCTGATCCCAGCCGACCAGATCCATCTTGTTGACCGCCACGACAACCTTGCGGATGCCCAGCAGGTTGACGAGGTAGCTGTGCCGGCGGGTCTGGGTCAGCACGCCGCGCCGCGCGTCGATCAGCACCACGGCGGCGTCGGCCGTCGAGGCGCCGGTGACCATGTTGCGGGTGTACTGCTCATGGCCGGGCGTATCGGCGACGATGAACTTGCGGTGGTCGGTGGCGAAGAAGCGATAGGCGACATCGATGGTGATGCCCTGCTCGCGCTCGGCGGCCAGGCCGTCGACCAGCAGCGCGAAGTCGATCGCTCCGCCCTGGGTGCCGACCTTCTTGCTGTCGGCCTCCAGAGCCGCAAGCTGGTCTTCGAAGATCATCTTGCTGTCGTAGAGCAGCCGGCCGATCAGGGTCGACTTGCCGTCGTCGACGCTGCCGCAGGTGATGAAGCGCAGCAGCGTCTTGTGCTGGTGCTGGTGCAGGTAGGCGTCGATGTCCGTCTCGATGAGATCGGCGGGTTTGTACGCACTCATCAGAAGTAGCCCTCCTGCTTCTTCTTCTCCATCGAGGCGGTCTGGTCATGGTCGATGACCCGACCCTGGCGCTCGCTGGTGGTGGCGAGCAGCATCTCCTGGATGATCTCGGGAAGCGTCGAGGCCGTGCTCTCCACCGCGCCGGTCAGCGGGTAGCAGCCGAGGGTGCGGAACCGCACCGACTTCATTTCAGGAACCTCGCCCGGCCGAAGTCTGAAGCGGTCGTCGTCGACCATGATCAGCGTACCGTCGCGCTCGACCACCGGCCGGACGCCGGAGAAGTAGAGCGGCACGATGGGAATGTTCTCCAGGTGGATGTATTGCCAGATGTCCAGCTCGGTCCAGTTGGAGATCGGGAACACCCGGATGCTCTCGCCCTTGTTCTTGCGGGCGTTGTAGAGCTTCCACAGCTCGGGTCGCTGGTTCTTGGGATCCCAGCGCTGTTCCGCCGAGCGGAACGAGAAGATCCGCTCCTTGGCCCGGCTCTTCTCCTCGTCGCGGCGGGCGCCGCCGAAGGCCGCGTCGAATCCGTACTTCTCCAACGCCTGCTTGAGGCCCACGGTCTTCCACAGGTCCGTGTGGGCCGTGCCGTGGTCGAACGGGTTGATGCCCGCCGCTTCGGCCTCCGGATTCTTGTGGACCAGCAGGTCGAAGCCCAGTTCGCGGGCGAGCCGCTCCCGCATCTCGTACATGGCCTGGAACTTCCAGGTGGTGTCGATGTGCAGCAGCGGGAAGGGCAGTCGGCTCGGAAAGAAAGCCTTCGCGGCGAGGTGCAGCATCACCGCGCTGTCCTTGCCGATCGAATAGAGCATCACCGGACGTTCCGCCTCGGCCGCCACTTCACGCATGATGTGGATGCTCTCGGCCTCGAGGCGCTGCAGGTGCGTCAGGCGGGCGGGCGAGAGGGTCGGTTTCATGGTCTCATCGGATAGGGGGCCGCGCTCGGACGCGGGGGCTGTGGATGTGTCGGAAGCCATGCAGAACTCCTGAGGTCATCGTCGCCAGACAAGGGCCTCCTCTGGCTCGGCAAGTAAGGAAGCGGCACTAGCGACGCAAGGCGGCTAAGCCTCTGGTCGGACTCAGAATAACTTACAGGCCCATCACCTTGCCGGGGCGCAGGCGCTGTCCAGAGCCGCCGCGGCCGAAACGATATGGTAGAGCGAAGTGGCCGGGGCGGCCTCCTCGACAAAGGACCCGTCGGGCAGTAGCCGGTCGCGCCATGTACCCTGCACAGCGACGGCGAGGAACCGGTTCAGGCCCTCAAGTGTCGGCGGGATGTCGGCCCAGCGACAGGCCATGGCATGGGCATGCAGCCGCTCGGTCTGGGCCCAGAGCCGCGCCGAGCGGTCGCGGGGGAGCAGATCCTGGCCAAGGCTGGAGATGGCCACGCTGCGCTCGACGCCGCGGGTTTCTCCGATCTCGATCAGCCGCCGGGCCGCGGCCGGATCCGGACGGCCGGCGTGGCGCGCATGCCGGAGCAGCAGCCAGCCCCATTCCAGCTGGTGGCCCGGTTCGACATCGGCGTCCGGACGGGGAGTCCAGTCCGGCGCATACTGTTCGCAAAGGGCGCCGGTGACGGGGTCGACCATCCGGGTCAGGGCTGTGGCGGCGATGACGTCGGCCAGACCGGCCCAGGCGGGATCGGCGCTGACGCGGGTCCAGGCCTGCGCGGCCTCGAACAGGTGCATCATCGGGTTGGCCTGCAGCGATCCCTGTTCAGAGATCCCGCCGTCGGGCCGAACGATCCCGGCGGCCGACAAGGTTTCACGCAGGCGGACGGCCTGCGTCTCGAAGTCGCCGCCGAGCGCCTCTTGCGCCGCGGACAGGGCCAGCAACGCGAAGGCCTGCTCGTAGGGCGCGGGGGTCGGATCAACGAGGCGACCGTCCGGGTCGGCGAGTATGCCGTAGAGACCGTCCGGCCTTGCGAAGGTCTCCAGCGCCCGGGCGCCATGGACGACCGCCTCGCGCCAGGGGCCGGTCCAGCCGAGCGCCCCGACCGTCGCGAAGACCCAGGTCTGTCGCGCCGCCACCCGCGCCCGCCGGGGACCGTCGACGGCCTTGCCTGTCAGGTCGATCCGCTCGGCGAAACCGCCCCGCGACCGGTCGATCCCGGCCTCGAACCACAACGGCAACGCATGATCGAACAGCCAGCCTTTCAGCTGGTCGTTCAGAGCAAGGATGGCGGCCGGCGCGGTCACAGGTCTTTCTCTCCGATGCATGGATGATATGGAAGAGCCATGTCCCAGCCGTCCCGCCGCTTCGCCGTCATCTTCGACCGCGACGGCGTGCTGAACGTCGATACGGGCTATGCCTACGACCCCGCCAGACTGGAGTGGACGCCCGGCGCCCGGGCCGCCGTGGCGCGCGTAAACCGGGCCGGCGTAGTCGCGGTTGTCACCACCAACCAGTCCGGCATAGGCCGCGGCTACTACACCGAAGACCAGATGCACGCCTTCCACGCCGAAATGCTGCGCCAGCTGGCCGCCGACGGCGGGCGTATCGACGCCATCTACTTCGCCCCTCATCACGAGGACGCGCCGGAGGCCCGCTACCGCGTGGCCAACCACCCCGATCGCAAACCCAATCCCGGAATGCTGCTCAAGGCCCTGGCCGAGTTCGGAGTCGCGCCGTCCGACGCCATCATGATCGGCGACAAGGAGTCCGACATGGAGGCGGCGCGCCGCGCCGGGGTTACGGGATATCTCTACAGCGGCGGCGATCTGGACGCCTTCATTGCCGAGCGGCTGGCGACGTTGATGGGCACGGACGTTTCCTGAAACGCGGTTTCCCCGCTTCCTTCGTGCCCTCTGGCGCGATACGCAGGGGACAATCCTTTCCTTAGCGGAACCCACGCCTCCGATGACCAACCGCACGCTGCCGCGCGCCGCACGCTCCTCGCTCGACCTGATCGGCAATACCCCGATGGTCGAGGTGACCCGTATCGACACCGGCCTCTGCCGGCTGTTCCTCAAGCTCGAGAACCAGAATCCCGGCGGGTCGATCAAGGATCGTATCGCCCTCTCCATGATCGAGGCCGCCGAACGGGACGGTCGGCTTGAGCCCGGCGGGACGATCATCGAGGCCACGGCCGGCAACACCGGCCTGGGCCTGGCGCAGGTCGCCAGCGTCAAGGGCAACAATCTGATCCTGGTTGTTCCCGACAAGATGGCGCGGGAGAAGATCCTGCACCTGCGGGCCATGGGCGTTGACGTGCGCATCACTCGCTCGGATGTCGGCAAGGGTCACCCCGAGTACTATCAGGACATGGCCCAGACGATCGCCCAGCAGACCGGCGGCTTCTTCGTCAACCAGTTCGAGAACCCGGCCAACCCGCTGGCCCATGAGCAGACCACCGGCCCGGAAATCCTTGACCAGATGGAGGGCGATATCGACGCGATGGTCGTCGGCGTCGGCTCGGGCGGTACGCTGACGGGCCTTGGCCGCTTCTTCCAGAGGACCTCGCCCGGCACGAAGATGATCCTGGCCGATCCGAAGGGCTCGATCCTCTACGACTACGTCAACACCGGAACCTACGGCGCGGCCGGCAGCTGGATCGTCGAGGGCATCGGCGAGGACTTCATCCCCGACAACGCCCAGATGGATCTTGTGGCCAAGGCCTATGAGATCACCGACCGCGAGAGCGTCGAAACCGCCCGCGAGCTGCTGGAGAAGGAGGGCATCCTGGCCGGCTCCTCGTCAGGCACCCTGCTGGCGGCGGCGCTGAGGTACTGCCGCGAACAGACCGAGCCGCAGCGGGTGGTGACGTTCGTCTGCGACACGGGCGGCAAGTACCTGACCAAGATGTTCAACGACATGTGGGTGGCCGCCCACGGCTTCGAGGAGCGCCCGAAGTACGGCGACCTTCGTGACCTGATCGCCCGCGACTTCTCAGAGGGCGGCGTCATCTCGACCGGTCCGGACGACAGCCTGCTGACCGCCTACAACCGCATGCGGGCGGCCGACATCAGCCAGCTGCCGGTCATGGATCACGGCCGGCTGGTCGGGATCCTCGACGAGAGCGACATCCTCGGCGCCGTCGGTCCGCGCGAGGGTCGGGCCGACCGTTTCGGCCAGACCGTCTCCGACGCCATGACCCGCGACGTCCACACCCTGCAGGTCGGCGAGCCGCTGGGAAGCCTAAATCCGGTCTTCGAGCGCGACCAGGTGGCGGTTGTGATGGATGGCGAAAAGCTGGTGGGCCTGATCACCAAGGTCGACCTCATCAATCACCTGCGCCGGAACGCGTGAGCATGACAACGCCCAAGCACGAGGGGGGCGGCAAGAACCGCCTCGCCTTCGCCACCCGCACCATCCACGGCGGCCAGAGCCATGACCCGACCACCGGCGCGGTGATGGTCCCGATCTACGCCACCTCGACCTACGCCCAGGAGAGCCCGGGCGTGCACAAGGGCTTCGAGTACGCCCGCAGCCAGAACCCGACGCGGTTCGCGTTCGAGCGCTGCGTCGCCGACCTTGAGAGCGGGACGAAGGCCTTCGCCTTCGCCTCCGGCCTGGCGGCGGCCGCCACGGTTCTGGAGATGCTCGACAGCGGCGCGCACGTCATCGCCAGCGACGACCTATACGGCGGCAGCTACCGGCTGTTCGAGCGGGTGAAGAAGCGTTCGGCCGGACTGTCTTTCAGTTTTGTCGACATGACCGACGTAGCCAACATCGAGGCGGCGATCCGTCCCGAGACGAAGATGATCTGGGTCGAGACCCCGACCAACCCGACCTTGCGGCTGGTCGATCTGGAGGCCGTCGCCGCGCTGGCGTCCAGGCAAGGCCTGATCACCGTCGCCGACAACACCTTCGCCAGCCCTTATGTGCAGCGGCCGCTGGAACATGGCTTCGACCTGGTGCTGCACTCGACCACAAAATACCTCAACGGCCACTCGGACATGGTCGGCGGCGTGGTGGCGGTGGGCGAGAACACCGAGGTCCGCGATCAGCTGACCTTCCTGCAGAACGCCGTGGGCGCCATCTCCGGCCCGTTCGACAGCTTCCTGGCCTTGCGGGGCCTCAAGACCCTGGCGCTGCGGATGGAGCGCCACTGCGCCAGCGCGCTGCGGATCGCGGAGTGGCTGGAGGCGCGGGGCGACGTCAAGCGGGTGATCTACCCCGGCCTCGAAAGCCATCCGCAGCACGATCTCGCGAAGCGCCAGATGAACGGCTCTGGCGGCATCATCTCGGTGGAGATCGACGGCGACCTGGCCCGCGCCCGACGGGTGCTCGAGCGCACGCAGCTGTTCACCCTGGCCGAGTCCCTGGGCGGGGTCGAAAGCCTGATCGAGCATCCCGCCATCATGACCCACGCCTCCATCCCGCCCGAGCAGCGCGCGGCGATCGGCATCAGCGACACCCTGATCAGGCTTTCGGTGGGGATTGAGGACTGTTCGGACCTGATTTCCGACCTCGAACAGGCGCTTTCAGGCTGAATCGCGGCTTGTCGGGGATCGGCGCGGACTGGTCGCTGGCGCTGGACGGGCGCGGCGGCGCCAGTTCGGCCTGGGGATCGTCAGTCAGCAGATGCGCCGACAGCATCAGGTCGGTCCTGACCGCCGACACGTCGTCCCGGGCCACCCAGACCCGGATGGCGGCCTGGGCGTAGGCTTCGGTGAGGTCCATCATCTCGATCAGCGGTGGCGGATCCTTGCGGACCCGGGGATCGGCGTCGACCCGCTCGCGAAGCCGCTGCAGGACCGCGACGATATCGGCCTTCAGCGGGACCTTGAAGATCACATCGACCCTGCGCCGGCGGTGGGTCGAGTAGTTCAGGATCACGTCGCCGAACACCTTGCCGTTGGGTATCACCACCTTGACGTTGTCAGCGGTGGCCAGCTCGGTGACCAGCAGATCCAGCGCCTTGACGGTGCCCTGGCGTCCGGCGCTCTCGATGAAGTCGCCGACCCTGTATGGTCGGAAGATCAGGATCATGACCCCGGCGGCGATGTTCGACAGCGCGCCCTGCAACGCCAGACCGATGGCGAGGGAGGCGGCTGTCAGGACAGCGATAATCGAAGTCGCCTGAACGCCGAGCTGCTGAAGCACCGCGATCAGGCCTACGGCGAGGACGCCGAACCGCACCATCGAGCCGACGAAGGTCTGCAGCGTCGGGTCAGGGGCCTGCTGGCGGCTGTGCAGCCTTCCTATGGCGCGCTGGATGAAACTGGACGCCCAGCCGGAGACCCAGACTGCGATCATCAGGATGAACGCCGCGGCGACCAGGTTCACGGCCAGCCTGCCGGCGACGTCGGCCAGTCGTGTGGCGATCGTTTCCCAGGCCGTCAGGTGCTGGACGAGTTGCGGATCAACCGCCTTGGGCAGAGTGTTCATCAGGTCTGGCATGGCCGGTCGGCGGGCTGTTCGTCAACGGGCGTCCGCGCGGGCCGGTTCCAGCCTGTGGCAACAACCGGTTACAGGGTTTGTGTCGAAATGCCCGTCCACCTTGGCTAGGAGCGCGCTCATGAGCATCGCCTTCATCGACCTCGCAGCGCAGCAGCGCCGGATCCGCGACCGCCTCGACGCCGCCATCGGCCGGGTTCTCGACCATGGCGGCTATGTCATGGGGCCCGAGGTCCGCGAGTTCGAGCGCCAGCTGGCCGAATTCGGCCAGGCGCCGCTATCGCTCAGCTGCGCCAATGGCACCGACGCCATCGCCTTGCCGCTGATGGCCTGGGGTATCGGCGCGGGCGACGCGGTGTTCTGCCCGTCCTTCACCTTTACGGCGACGGCGGAAGTCGTGCCGTGGGTGGGGGCGACGCCGGTGTTCGTCGATGTGCTGCCGGACACCTGCAACCTCGATCCAGCAAGGCTCGAGGCGGCCATCGCGGCGGTGAAGGCGGAGGGCGCGCTGACGCCCGCCGTGGTGATCGCCGTCGACCTGTTCGGCCAGCCGGCCGACTACCCGGCCCTGCGCGCCATCTGCGACCGCCATGGCCTGAAGCTGATCAGCGACTCGGCCCAGGGTTTCGGCTGCACCTTGGACGGCAAACACCCTATCCATTGGGCGGATGTCGCCACCACCAGCTTCTTCCCGGCCAAGCCGCTGGGCTGCTACGGCGATGGCGGGGCGGTGATCTGCAAGGAACAGGCGCTCTGGGACCTGATGGACAGCTACCGCGTGCATGGCAAGGCGGTCGCGGCCGACCTGAACGGCCGGGTGTTCGAGCATGAGTCCAAGTACCTCAACGCCCGCATCGGCATGAACTCGCGGCTGGACACCGTCCAGGCCGCCATCCTGATCGAGAAGCTGGCCATCTTCGCCGAGGAGATCGCCATGCGGCAGGCGGTCGCCGACCGCTACGCCGAGGGCCTGAAGGGCTCGGTCCTCGCCACGCCGACCATGATCAAGGGCGGCCAGTCGGTCTGGGCCCAGTATGTGATCGAGCACGGGAACCGCGACGGCCTCGCCGCCCACCTGAAGACCCAGGGCGTGCCGACCGCCGTCTACTACCCGGTGCCGATGCATATGCAGGAACCCTACGCCCACTTCCCGCAAGGGGTCGGCGGCCTGCCGGTGACCGAGGCCCTGGCCGGTAAGGTCCTGGCCCTGCCCATGCACCCCTATATGGACGTGGAGACGCAGGACCGGATCATCACCGCGGTCCAGGGTTTCAACGGCTAGAAGACGTTAACCGGCAACGTGAGAACACGCGGCCGCCGGCGGATGTGTGGGGCAGGGCGCCGGCATCTATGTTCACCTTTAGGGACGGCAGTATCAGGGTCGGGGCGTCGAGGGTCTTGTCCCGCGCTTTGCGCGTCTCTACGAAGTCGCCCTGCGCTACGCCGTCATGCACATGGATGTTCCGCGCCTTCGCCTCGGCGACGGTCGTTTCCCACTCGAAAGTCTGTCGACCGCCTTGCAGGTCGAGAACGCGCCGGATCGACCATTGTAGCGGCGCGGTCGGGACGCTGGCGGGGGCGCCGCTGTCGAAGCGGCTGGCTGGGTGGGCGCATATGGCCCGCAACCTCTTCGCGGTTATGGTTATGGCAACCGCCGCCTATGTCGCCTAGCGGGCGCTGGCGGGCCTATCCAGCATCCGCTCCAGCGTCGCCAGCTCGTCGGCATCCCGCGGCAGCTTGTCCCAGCGAATGCGGCTGATCCGGGGAAACCGCATGGCTACGCCGCTCTTGTGGCGGGTCGAGCGCTGCAGGCCTTCGAAGGCCACCTCCAGCACCAGCCCGAACTCGGCGCCGGCCCTCACAGACCGCACCGGCCCGAATCGTTCGACGGTGTTGTCGCGGACGAACCTGTCCAGCTGCCTGAGCTCCTCGTCGGTAAAGCCGAAGTAGGCCTTGCCGACCGGCGTCAGCGACCGCTCGCCCGCCGCATCCTCACGCCAGACGCCGAAGGTGAAGTCGCTGTAGAAGCTCGACCGCTTGCCGTGGCCACGCTGGGCGTACATCAGAACCGCGTCGATGAGACGCGGGTCACGCTTCCACTTGAACCAGGGCCCCTTCGGCCGTCCGGCCTCGTAAATGCTGTCCCAACGCTTGAGCATCAGGCCCTCGGCGATGCGCGGACCGCCCTCCGGCGGGTCGGCGCGCAGGGCGGAGAGCTGCTCCCAGGTTTCGAAGGGCTGCAGCGGGGAGAGATCGATCCGGAGGCTACCGGCGGCTGCAACGAAGCTTTCCAGCCGCTTACGCCTTTCCGCGAAGGGAAGGCCGCGCAGGTCTTCCTCGCCGTCGAGCAGGAGGTCATAGGCCCGGATGCCCGCCGGGAAGGCCTGCAGCATCTTCGCGTTCACGCTCTTGCGGTTCAGCCGCTGCTGCAGGTCCCCGAACGCGCCGACTGCGCCGTCCCGCATGACCAGCAGCTCGCCGTCGAGCGCGCCTTCGAAGGTCATCGCCTCCAGCACGTCAGGGAAGGCGTGGCTGATGTCGTCGCCGGTGCGGGTGTAGAGCCGTCGTTGGCCGCGCTCGCTGACCGCCTGGATGCGGATGCCGTCCCACTTCCACTCGGCGGCATGGTCTGCGGGGTCCAGGCGGGCAAAGTCGACAGCCTCGTCGATCGCCTGGGCCAGCATCACCGACCGGAATCGGCCCGGCGTGTCGGCGCTCGGTGGTTCCGACCGGCCCTCCAGCCAGGCGAACAGGTCCGCGTAGGGTGGGGCCAGGCCGTGCCAGATCTCCTCGACCTCGCTGATCGCGACGCCGCCAAGATCCGCGCAGGCCTGTTTGGCCAGGCGGCTCGAGACGCCGACCCTCAGACCGCCGGTCAGCAGCTTGAGCAGCGCCCAGCGGCCGTCGGCGTCCAGGGCGTCCAGCCATCCTTCGATCATCGGCTGGACCTGCCCCCGCGTGGCGGTGCGCAGGGCCTCGACCACCTCCGACAGGTCCGGCTCGCGGTTGGCGCCGGGCCGGGCCGGCCAGACCAGGGCGACCGTCTCGGCCAGGTCGCCCACATAGTCGTAGGACCAGCGAAACAGCACCGGATCCATCCGCGCCTCGACGGCTTTGCGGATGGCGGCCGGCTTGGCGGCGGAGAAGCTCAGGCTTCCCGTCAGCGCTGCAAGCGCCCAACCCCGGTCCGGATCGGGCTGTCCGGCCAGGAAGTCGCGCACCAGACGCAGCTTGGCGTTCCGCGACGCGGTGAACGACAGGTCATCGAGAAGGCGGGCGAAGGCGCGCATCGCTGTTCAATGTAGCGCGGCTGCGGTCGGTTGCCGCAAGCGATCCACGCCCCCTTTCGGAGCATGTTTCGGCGCCTGCGGCGGTGCATTGTGAGCGCCAGAGTCTGGAGAGCCCCCATGAAACGCCTGGCTATCGCCACCCTTGCCGCCGCCGGTCTGTTCGCCGCGGCCGGGACTGCTCACGCGGCCTGCACCTTCGACATCGCCGCCGGCCTCAACGCCAACGGCAAGGGCTTCCCCTATCCGGGGGCTGAGGACCGGCCCTGGTTCACCAGCGGCCAGACCATCGCCGTCGCCGGCAAGCCCTATGACAAGTTCGGCCTGCCGCGCGAGTTCGGTCCTATGGACCTGCCGCTGCTCGAGCAGGCCGGTGTCTTCGGCGGGGTGATCGCCTTCACCGAAAAGGGCGGCGACCGGGAGGTGATCTACGTTCCGGTCAAGGCCGCGACCTGCACCTTCCAGCCTTACCAGCTGATGCGTTGAGGTCATTCACTCCTGCAGGTCGCCGAGGATGGTGATCTTCTGCCAGATCTTGCGACCCAGATCGGTACAGAGGTTCTCGACGTCGCTGGCGGCCGCCACGACGATGTGGTCGCGGCTCTCGCCCGCGTAGAGGGCCGACAGCTTGCCGGTCAGGGCCAGCATCTCGGCGCAGTATTCCAGGTAGCGGGTCAGCTCGAACCGGCTCATCCGCCGCTCCGGAGAGGACGGGGTGCGGGGCCCGCCGCCCAACAGCGTGGTGGGGTCCTTGGTCAGCTGATGCATGTCGACGACATGGGCGAAGGACCGAAGTTCGTGCAGGGCGGCCTGGGTTCGCGACCGCTTCCAGCGCTCCTCCAGGGTGAGCAGGAACCACAGGCCGGCCGCCATCAGCAGGACCAGGTTGACCGATGATTCCAGCAGAGCGGTCAGGGCGACCTCGTTGGTCTGCTCGAAGATGCCGCGCCAGTCGACGTCCTTGAGGACGGCGGCCAGGACGCCCAGTCCGCCCAGACAGAAGAGCGCCAGCAGGGTCCGCAGGCCGATATAGGGCCGGCTGAGGGCCCGGGCCCTGCGGGCGGTGTCCTCCGCGGTCATGCGCAGCTGTCGTCCCGCGCCGGCCAGGCCGGTTCCGGGAAACCGCTCATGGATGCGGTCGGCAAGGCGAACCGCCGTCTTGACGATCTCGTCGGCGCTCAGCGTGCGGTAATCGGGTCCGGACGGACGTTTCATGCCCGGCCTCCCGCGCCGGGGCGCCTGCCCCTGACGCAGATGATCTCGCCGGCCGAGCCTGCGATGAGCCGCATGAGCCTCCCCCCTGAAGACATGCGCGTGATGGAGCCCGTGTTCAGCGCGCCTGTCCAGCCTTGTCGCGAGCTCTAGTCGTCATCGTCCTCGTAGCCGACCAGGGCCAGCGCCCGGGCGGGCTGACCGCGCAGTTCGCACCAGCGCAGCAGGGCCTCCTCGCGACCGTGGGTGATCCAGACCTCGCCCGGCGCCAGCTCGGTGATCGTGTCGGTCAGCTCGTCCCAGTCGGCATGGTCGGAGATGACCAGCGGCAGCTCGACACCCCGCTGCCGCGCCCGGGCGCGCACCCGCATCCAGCCCGAGCAGAAGGCGCTGACCGGGTCGGCGAAGCGGCGGCTCCAGCGGTCGGCCAGCGCCGAGGGCGGGCAGAGCACGATCTCGCCCGGCAGCTTGCCCGTCGCCTCGCCGGCGTGGGCGAGCGGACCGAGGTCGACGCCATGGCGGTCGTACAGCGCGTTCAGGCTGGTCAGCGCGCCGTGAACATGGATCGTGCGGTTCCATCCGGCCTCGCGCAGCAGGGCGATGACCCGCTGGGCCTTGCCCAGGGCGTAGGCCCCGACCAGATGGGTCCGCTCCGGGAACCTGGCGACCGACGTCAGAAGGCGCCCGACTTCGTCGGCGGCGTCGGGATGGCGAAACACCGGCAGGCCGAAGGTGGCCTCGGTGACGAACAGGTCGCAGGGGACGGGCTCGAACGGCGCGCAGGTCGGGTCTCGCCGGCGTTTGAAGTCGCCGGACACGACAGCGGTCATGCCCCTCCAGCGGATCACCGCCTGGGCCGAACCCAGCACATGACCGGCCGGGACCAGGCTGATCTCCACGCCGTCGCGCGACAGGACCTCGCCGTGGGCCAGGCTCGCCCGACCCGTCGCGAAATCGTCGCCGTAGCGACAGGCCATGATGTCCAGGGTCTGGGGCGTGGCGGCGACATGCCCGTGCCCCGCCCGGGCGTGGTCGGAATGGCCATGGGTGATCACCGCGCGGGCGACCGGCCGCACGGGGTCGATATAGAAGTCGCCCGGCGGGCAATAGAGGCCGGCGGGCGTCGGGCGAAGCAGGCTCTCGGGTTTCACCATCTGGATATAGGGACGCCTCACGTCTAAACCGGGGGCATGAGTGATCATCTCGACGCCATGCGCAACTTCGTCCAGGCCATGAACCAGGGCAGTCCCCACGCCATCGCCCTCAAGATGGAGACGGTGTCGATCGACGCGACCGGCGCCGTCCTGCGCGTGCCTTACGACGAGAAGCTGATCGGCGACCCGGAAACCGGCGTCATCGCCGGCGGCGTGGTGACCACCCTGCTCGACCACGCCTGCGGCCAGGCGGTGCACACGGGTCTGACGGAGTTCAAGACCATCGCCACCCTCGACCTGCGCATCGACTACATGCGCCCGGCCGAGCCCGGGAAGGACCTCTTCGCCAGGGCTCACTGCTACAAGGTCACCCGCTCGGTCGCCTTCGTGCGAGCCGTGGCCTACGACGACAATCCCGACGACCCGGTGGCGGCCGCCCAGGCGGCCTTCATGCTGGACTCGAGCAGCAGCCGGGGCTTCGGCGCCAATCTCAAGGACAGGAAGCCGCGCAAATGAGCGAACCGTCCGAACCGGTCGGCGCGTTGCTGACCCGCATCCCCTACGCCCGCTTCCTCGGTGTGGAGATCGAGCTGGCCGGCGACGAGATGACGGCCGTCTTGCCCTTCGGCATGCATCTGGTCGGCAATCCGACCCTGCCTGCCATCCACGGCGGGGTGCTGGGCGCCTTCATGGAGATGACGGCGCTTGCCCAGCTGCTGCTGACCGAGGGTCAGGCGCGCCAGCCGCGGGTGATCGACGTGTCCATCGAGTACCTGCGCTCGGGCCGCCCGCTGACCACCTTCGCCCGCGCCGAGATCAAGAAGGTGGGTCGGCGGATCGCCAACGTCCATGTCGAGGCCTGGCAGGATCGCCGCGCCGCGCCGATCGCCGCCCTGCGCGGGCACTTCCTGGTGACGCCGACGGAGGGCTAGGGCTCCAAGACAACTGTCATCCCGGACGGCCACCGGCCGATCCGGGACCCAGCCGATGCCGCGCGAACCCTTCTGGGTCCCGGCTCTGCGCGCTTTGCGCCGCGGCCGGGATGACACTGATTAATGATCCCCAACATTACAACCAAGTAATCGATCGCCGCGTTTCCTTAAATCCAGGTCATGACGCAGACTTAACGGGTATTCGTGGCGGCCTTCTCCTATATCGAAATCACCGGACGCGCTCCTCCGCGCTCAAATCGATCCAAGGGGACTAACCGATGACCATTTCCAAGTTCAGCAACTTCGCCAGCCTGGCCCTCGCCGCCCTGCCGGTGTTCGTGGTTCTGGCCGCCATCAACGCGAGCCAGATCGTCGGCGCCGCCGGTCTGTGACCGGCGACGCAACGCTCCGCCGGGCCTGACCCTCCTCCCCCCAGAACCAGGTCAGGCCCGGCGGAGTCCTCACGCGATACGTCGCGTAACCAGAAGTGACCCTGAAAGGCCTCCCGTTCGGGAGGCCCTTTTGTTATCGGCGGGCATGCAAAGTCCCGCCGCCGTGATCTTCGACTGTGACGGGGTCCTGGTGGACTCCGAGATCCTCGCCATCGAGGTGGAGATCACTCTGCTGGCCGAATGCGGCCTGACCTACGCGCCGGCCGACTATCACCATCGCTTCCTTGGCCTGAACGACGCCGCCTACCAGGCCGCGCTCGACATCGACGCGATGGAGCGTACGGGTCGGCCGCTGCCGACGGATTTCCTGCATCGCGCGCACGTCCAGCGCTGGGACGCCTGCCAGACGCGGCTGGTCGAGGTGGCCGGCTGCGGCGCGGCGGTGGCGGCGCTGGCGCTGCCCAAGGCCGTGGCCAGTTCATCGGGCGCGGACTTCCTGCGCGAGAAGCTGCGGCTGACCGGCCTGCTCGCCGTCTTCGACCCGCATGTCTACTCCGCCGACCTGGTCGCCCGGGCCAAGCCGCATCCCGACATCTTCCTGCACGCCGCCGAGCGGCTGAACGTCGATCCGGCCCGCTGCCTGGCCATCGAGGACAGCGTCAACGGCGTCCGCGCCGCCCTGGCGGCGGGCATGTCCGTCTGGGGCTTCGCCGGCGGCGGCCATGTGGATGCGCAGGGCGCCGCGCGCCTGGTCGAGGCCGGCGCGCACGCGGTGCTGGAGACCTGGGCCGAGGCGACGGAGCGGTTCGCGGGGTTCTAGGGACGTTCCATTACTCCGTCATCCTCGCGCTCGTCGCGAGGACCCATGCGTGGTGCTTCTCAGGAGGAGCCCTGAGCGCGCCGCGCGCTCACCCGTTCCCACGGTGTTCATGGGTCCTCGCAACAAGTCCGAGGATGACGGGGATTGGGACTAGAACGCCGAGAGCGGCTTCCGCTGCTCGCCGTCAGGACCGAAGTTCGCCTCCGCCAGCCAGCTGTCCAGCCGGTCAGAGATCGCCGGCCATTCGTGGTCGAGGATGGCGTGGACCTCGGTGTCCCAGTTTCCGCCCTTCAGCCAGTAGGTCTGGCGCAGCGTGCCTTCCAGCGTGAAGCCGAACCGGGCCGCCGCCCGGCTGGACGCCACGTTGCGGGGACTGCAGCGCCACTCCAGACGCCGATACCCCCGCGAGAAGACACAGCCGGCCAGCAGGCGGAAGGCCTCGGTGCCGCCGACCCGGCGCGTGACCGCCTCGCCCAGGGTGAGGCCGATCTCGGTGACGCCCATGTCGGGATTGACGTTCAGCACCATGTACAGCGCCGCAGGGGTCGGGCCGCGCGGGTCGGTCTTGTCGATCACAGCGTACAGGGTCTGGGTCGGCTTCTGGGCCCGGTCGGCCAGCCAGGCGGTGAAGGCGGCCTCGTCTGCGAACGGGCCGGACGGGATCCAGGTCCAGAGGTCCGCCTTCGAGCCGATCGCCGCCCACAGGCCGGCGCCGTGACGGGCGACGTCCAGACGCTCCAGATCAACCGTCCGGCCGACGATGATGCCGGCGTCGAGGGGCGGGCAGGGCAGCAGGGGCGCGTCGGTCATCGCGAAGTCTCTGGAATCAACGCCGCGAGCCTAGCGCGCCGGATGGCGGCGTCCACCGGTCCATGGGGGCGATTGCCGCGCAGGCCCAGGCGCCCCAGGATCACAGGGTAGACAGGAGTCCCGAATGCTTCGATCCCTCAGCGTCCGCGTGCTCATCGCGCTCGGCCTTGGCCTCGGCGGAGGCGCGGCGTTGGCGGCGCTGGACGACCCCGGTCTGGCGGGGGCGGTGCAGCCGGTCGAAGCGGTGGGAGGGCTTTGGCTCAACGCATTGCGCATGACCGTGGTGCCGTTGGTGGTCTCGCTGCTGGTCACCGGCATCGCCTCGGTTACCGACGCGGCGTCGACGGGCCGGCTGGCGACCCGCGCCATAGGCCTGTTCGCCGTGCTGCTGGTCGTCGCCGCCGCCTACTCCACCTTCGCGACGCAAGGGCTTCTGTCTGTCTGGCCGGTCAGCGCCGAGGGCGCGGCGGCGCTGCGCGCCGGCGCCGGGGCGAGCGGCGTGGTCGCCGCCGAGTCGGCCGGCTTCGCCGCCTGGATCACCAGTCTGGCGCCGTCCAACCCGATCAAGGCCGCCGCCGAGGACGCCATCCTGCCGCTGGTGGTGTTCGGCGTGTTCGTCGGTTTCGCGGCCACCCGTCTGCCGGACCGGCTCAGGCTGCCGCTGGTCACCCTGTTCGAAGCGGTGGCCGAGACGATGATCATCATCGTGCGCTGGGTGCTGTGGGCGGCGCCGATCGGGGTCTTCGCGCTGTCGCTGGGGGTCGGCCTGCGGGCCGGTCTCGGCGCGGCAGGGGTGCTACTGCAGTACGTCGTCGTGGTCTCGATCGTCACGGCCGGGATCGCCCTGCTGCCCTATGCGCTGATCGTGCTGCGCCGGGGCGGGGTTAGCCTGCCGGCCTTCGCCCGCGCGGTGGCGCCCGTTCAGGTGCTGGCCTTCTCCACCCAGTCCTCGCTGGCCTGCCTGCCGGCGATGATCGAACGGGCCAACGACGACCTGAAGATTCCGCCGCGGATCACCGGTCTTGTGCTGCCGCTGGCGGTGGCGGTGTTCCGGCTGACCAGCCCGGTGGCCAACCTCGCCGTGGCGTACTTCGTGGCCCACATCTTCGGCGTCCAGCCGGGCGTGCCGCAGATGATCGCCGCCGTCTTCGTGGCCCTCGCGATCAGCGTCGGCTCGGTCGGCCTGCCGGGTCAGATCTCGTTCTTTGTCAGCATGGCCCCGATCTGCCTGGCGCTGGGCGTGCCGCTGGACCTGCTGCCGATCCTGCTGGCGGTCGAAGTGATCCCCGACATCTTCCGAACGATCGGCAACGTCACCGGCCACCTTGGCGTCACCGCCCTGCTGCATCGGCAGGGCGAGGATGAGGCGGCGATCGTCGATCCGGAGTCGGCGCCGGCCTAGGGCCGGAAGGATCCGCTAGACGAACGAATGCCAGACCAGGGCGGCGCCGCCGGTGAGCAGGACGCCGAACGTCAGGATCATCCCCAGCGCCCTGGCCACAAGGACCGGGCCGACCATGCCGATCAGGTGAAGCAACCGTCCGACGGCGAAGGCGGCGGCCAGGCCGCAGACGAACATCTGCGCAAAGCCGTTCATCTCGATCAGGCCGATCACGATGATGGCCAGCGGCGTGTACTCGGCGAAATTGGCCTGGGCGCGGATCAGCCGGTTGAACCTCTCGTCGCCGCCGTCTCCGGCGCTCAGCTTCATGGCGCGGCGGCGGTTGGCGATGGGAAAGCTGATCAGCACGAGATAGATCGCGGCGGCGCCCGCCAGGACCAGGGTGATCGGCAGCGTTTCCATGGTTGTTTCCGCCTCCCCGAGGATCGCCCTTGAGGGCGAGGGGAGCTTGGACCAAACAGCATGCGATGCAAGCCCGCCGCTCTCTCCACCGGGTCCGCCGGACTCTGACGACCTGGCCAACCGCCCGCGGCTGGTTGTTGACGGCCGCGGTCAGCGCCGTGGCCCTTGTCGTGGAACTGGGCATCGGGCTGTGGGGCGGATTCCTGCGACCGACGCCGGGCGACTGGTCGGTGCTGCCGATGACGCTGGCGCTGGCGGTGCTTGTTCCGTCGATCGGCGAGGAAGTCGTGTTTCGGGGCCTGCTCACACCCGGGCGGGAGGAGGGCGTCAGCGCGGCGCGCGCCATCCTGCCGTCGACGGCGGTGTTCGTGCTCTGGCACGTCTTCGA
>Ga0315900_10001947_pt1 | contig 32424 bp, 38 predicted proteins | sample LakEriMetagenome_FD_203521 | JGI IMG/M metagenome (GOLD analysis project Ga0315900, IMG submission 203521) | Freshwater fungal communities from buoy surface, Lake Erie, Ohio, United States - Buoy 12 MA114 | ecosystem: Environmental > Aquatic > Freshwater > Lake > Lake biofilm | place: USA: Lake...
TCAGAATAAGCATAGAATTTAAGGTTAATTTTAGTAAAAAGATAATCTAATATTTATCTTCTAGCTTATTATATCTATTTAATGATGTAAAACGGTATTTCGTTCCTTAATTTTTACCGTAATGCCCTCCCTGTTTTAGTTATAACAGAAGGTTCTTTGCAGGCGGCAAGTGACTCAATAGAATTTGCCTTAAACTCACCTAAGCAGTTTCAGGTAATATCTTCTTCTAAATTAAAAGATGAAAGTATAGGAGACTTAGAATACATTGAAAATATGATTTCAAAATACTTCTTCTAGATAATTAAAAACCCTCACCCGAGGGATTTCTTTTTTGTTCCCACAACTTAAAACAAATTGACATATTAAAAAATATATAATAAATTTTAACTATTAAATAATTTTAGTTTATGATAATTAAAACTTCTATCGTTAGTAAAAATAGGCAGATTGCTATTCCCGCCTCTTTTGGAATTGAACCTGGTCAAAAAATTAAGCTATTTTTAGATAGCAAAACTGGCGTTCTTACAATAGAAAAAATTTCTGATACAATCAATAACATGTTTGGAATTGCTAGCGATCTTAACTTTTCTTCAAAGGATTTTCTTAAAGAGAAAAAAGCAGATGCGACAAAAAGAGATAGCAAACTTAAATAAATATGAAGTATATTCTAGATTCCTGTGCTTTGTTAAGTTACATTCTAGGGGAAAAAGAAGCATTGGTAATGAAAGATTTACTATTGAATTCTAAAAATACATTTTACTTAAATTATATAAACTATGGGGAAATTATTTTTACTTTGGGCAAAAAAGGCCTTCAGGAAAAAAAGCTGGAGGTAGTTAAAGACAATCTAAAGTTATATTTAGGAATAAAATTTGTTCAAACAGATAATTTTGAAGTGGTTGAAATGGCTGCTAATTATAAAATAGATGGAGGTTTATCTTATTTTGATGCACTAATTCTGGCCAGTAGCAAAAAATACAATTTAAAAATTATAACCAAAGACAAAGAATTCAAAAAGTTTAGTTCAGAGTTTGATATTTTATTTTTGTAGGGCGAAGTCCCCCTTCCTTGCCCTAAACCAAATTCTGTGTTTATAAAGTTTTATTCTTAGGCAAATCAGTTTAAGAAATTATTTATTTTTAGGAGAAAGTTTTGAGACACGACCCGAACAAAACACTGATGATTTACATCAGGAAACCAAAAGAAGGCGAAATCAACCCTAACAACATTTCAGACATCGTGTTTGACTTAGTAGATGAAAAAGACAAAATGCGACATGTTGAGAATCTACTTAAGCAACCAGAGCGTGAAGAAATTGACACCGTAATTATTTATGGTACAAGGTTTCCTGTAGACGAGAATACCAATGCCGCATTTGGTGACATTCTTAGGTATTTAACATGGGGCATGTTTTTAAAGTACGACCTAGTCCCCAATTTTGTATTTATTACTCAAATGGCGACTAACGATTTGGAAGCATTGCTTTGTCGCACAAAATATCACACGATGGAAGGGCGTTCAAAACAATATCACAACAACATTTCAACAGTTGTGCCTTTTAAACACATAGACCCTGTGACTGGAACCCTTGATGAACTTATTGCTTTAATTGAAGCTTAAATTTTTCTCTTTCCTGCTCAGACGCCCTCACAAGAGGGCTTACTTTTTGTTCAAAATATTTTAAACTTTACATTTTATTTAGTTTGGGATTATTCAAACTAAGTAATTAATGGTGAATTATTTTGATTAAAGTATTGGTTATCACACCTTGTTATGGCCATGTTTGGGCCTTAACTGAAATTTTAAAAGCTGCAGGTTATGACACTTATGGGATAATTATTGGTCATGAGGAACTCGAGGCTGAGGACATTGAGGATAATTTGCTTTCAATACAGCAGCTGGATGAAGTTGTGGATCAAATTTATTCCATTAATCCAGATGTAATTATTATAACTAGAACTTTAAACCAAGTTTTAACAGGAGATGACATTAGAAATAAAGCACCAGAATATTTGTATTTAACTTTTTCTTTTGGAGGACTGATTCATTTTCCATGCAAAGAAACAAGTATAATTACAACTGCAGATTTCTCTGAAGCTGGCAGAAAGATTTGGCTTGAAAAATTAAAACAGTTTCTTGGAGACTAATTTAAACCTTAGATTTTTCTAGGGTTGTTTTCTTGACATGGCTTTTGCCCCGTGCTTATTCTATGTTTGTTATGTCTAACATCAATTCAGATTCTACAACTAATTCAGTTAACAATTTGGCTAATTTAAGCCAAGAAAAAGTTCAAGAAATTTTAAGCAATATTCCAGAAACTGCGAAAGAAGAACACTATTTAGAAATTGGAGTTCGCCCATGGGGTGCTTACTATGTTTTGGAAGATAAACCAAACTTTAAGGTGAAGAAAATTGTAGTAAACCCAGATAACCGTTTAAGTTTACAAAGCCACAACCATAGAAGTGAGCATTGGATTGTTGTTTCTGGAACAGCCGCAGTTGAAGTAAGAATTGGGGAAGAAGAAAAAGATTGGATTCAGACCCTAGCCCCAAACGAAAGCACTTTTATTCCAATGAATGCCCAACACAGATTGGCTAATTATGGTAAAATTCCATTGGTAATTGTGGAAGTTCAAGTTGGTGAATATACTGGGGAAGATGATATAACTAGGTACGAAGATGATTACAAAAGGGCTTAGGAAGAACATATCCTTGACAAAAGAATAGCATTGATTTGAAATAGTTATGTTTATGAGTACCAAAGCAACCTACCACAAAGGTGTAGGCCGAAGAAAAAGATCTAGCGCAAGAGCCAAGATTTACGAAAACCCTACCCTAGAAGTATCGGTTAACAAAAAACCAATGGATCAATATTTTCAAGGCTTATTCTTATCCAAATTAAAAATGGCTATTGAACAAGCTGGAATTACCACAGGTAAAATTGATGTCTTCGTTCGCGGAGGAGGGCAAAGTGGCCAATCTGATGCTGTTAAATTAGCTATTGCAAAAGCAACAGTAACCAAAGATGAAGGAACAAGACCAATTCTAAGACTTTATAATCTTCTTACCACCGATATTCGCAAAGTTCTTGCTAAAAGACCAGGAAAGAGAAAGGCAAGAAAGAGCGAACAATGGAGTAAGCGTTAGTATTCTATCAATTAAATTTAAATTATCATTAATATATGGCACATAAAAAAGCAGCGGGATCTACCAGAAATAACCGTGATTCACATTCCAAAAGACTTGGTGTAAAAAAATTCGGTAGCGAAATTGTATATGCAGGAGAAATTCTTGTACGACAGAGAGGTACAAAATTCCACGCAGGAAAAAGCGTGAAAAGAACAGGTGACGACACCTTAATTGCTTTAATTGACGGACAAGTTCAATTTGCAAAGAGAAAAGTTATTGCTTTCAATGGTAACTTGCAAAAAAGAACCTATTTGAATGTAGTTCCTCATGCTCAAACAGAAGTCTAAAGATTTTTTAAACGAAGCAAGCTCTCTTCCCAAGCCTCAGATTGAGGCAGAAATTCCAATTATTACTGTTGGCGATCCATTCCTTAACACAAAGGACAATAAACCTGTAGATAATTTAAAATATGCTGGCCTTGCTAAGCGTTTTTTAGCCAGAATTATTGATATGGCTTTAGTCTTAGCACTTTTCGCCCTATTATCTGGATTTGTTACCAGTGCTGTTTTCAATTTTATACCTAAAGAATCTGCAGTATTTTTAGAAAGACAATTATCGCAAAGTACTGTAAGCCTTGAAGAAAGTTCAAAACTTTTGACTTGCGATGTTGCTGAGAATGATAAAGATATTTGTAATAAAACCTTGCCCTATTTGAACTGGGTTAACTTTTCTAACATAATTACTTTGTTGATTATTCACGGTCTGTTTTTTGTAATATTAACAAAGTCAAAATTCAACACTCCTGGTAAAAAATTATTGAAATTAAAAGTAAAAAGTGCAGCAAATTTACCAATTTCTTGGTTGCAAAGTATAGCCCGCGAAACTATTTGGTTAAGCATATATATTTTTCTAGCACTTAGCTATTTATCCCCTAGTTTAGGCACTTTAGTGCTTATGATGATCTGGATTCAAGTAGCAAGTTTTGTTCTTATCTTGACAAGGTCAACCAAAACAGGTGTACATGATATTATCGCTCAAAGCATTGTTTTAAATGTATAATAATTATTAGTATGGCTGTACCAAAGAAAAGATTAACCAAACGAAGACAAGGAAATAGAAGAAGCCAAGGACACGGCAAAGCATTTGCTGTTCACCTAGCTGTCTGTTCAAACTGCAATAGCAAAGTAATGCCACACGCTGTTTGTGCTACTTGTGGATTCTATAAAGGAAAAAAGATTTTAGCTAAATTAGTTTAATATGTGGTTAAAGGAGAATAGATTTCTTCTAGTTAGTAAATTGTATCAGATAATGTTCTGGAACGATTTCGACCTCTCTATTCCAGATTCTGAAAATACCGAAATTCCAATTCTAGAAGATTTTATTTATCCAGAAGGTTGGGAAGATTTTGTAAAAGAAAAAAGCTTTAAACTTAAGAGTGTGGATTCAGAATTTCAACTATTTTTAAAAGAAAAGCTAAATCAGCCTGAAAAAACCTTTTTGCTTGTAAAAGCAATTTTAGCCGCAGGTTTTATTGAATTAAATGAATTAGGTGCTGAGAAGTTTAAAGAGCTTAAATTAGCTGATGTGTACAGTAAATTAACCCAAGATTTAACAGGAGGACAGTCTCCGGAGTTAGTTTATTCAATTTTTAAGAATATTGAAGCTTAAGGAATTTTGCATTATTGACAGATTATTTCTTGCAATACTTAAATTGAGCATGACAAAACAAGTAACAGTTTTAGGTGCTTCAGGCAATGTTGGCAAACTTTTAGTTAAAGAACTTTCTAAAGGTGGGTACCAAATTAATGCAATTGGAAGAAGTAAACCAAAGTTTAATTTAGATGGTGTAGAAAATATTGCTGTAGATTATACAAGTCAGAGTGAACTGGATAATTCTGTAATTGGATCGGAGGTGGTTTATATGTTGATTGGTTTGGAGTACAAAACAAAAATTTGGGAAGCTGAGTGGCCACCGTTGATTTCTAGAATAATTGAAAGCTGTAAGAAAAGCGGATCTAAGTTAGTTTTCTTCGATAATGTTTATGCCTACGGTCTTGTGAATGGGCCAATGCTTGAAACAACCCCAATGAACCCTGAAACCGGCAAAGGTAGGGTTAGAAAGGTTTTAGATGAGTTAGTGCTTGATTCTATAAAAAAAGGTGAAATTAAAGCAGTTATAGCCAAGTCTGCAGATTTTTATGGCCCAGGAATTACAACTTCGGTTGTTGGTGATAGATTTTTTGATTTAATAATTAATAAAAGCACTTTTGAAGCATTCGGGAACCCAGAAAAACTTCATAATTATACTTTTGTGGAGGATATTCCAAAAGCTTTAATTGCCCTAGCTGAAAGTGATTATTCTGGAAACATTCATCTGCCAACACAAAATCCTTTATCTGGATTACAGTTTCATAAACTTTTGGAGGGTATTTCTGGAAAAGAATTGAAATTAACTGCTTTGAGAGAAAGCGTAGCTTGGTGGCTTGGAATTTTTATGCCAATTTTGAAGGAATTACACGAAATGATGTACCAAAGCGAAAACGATTATAATTTAGATTCTGGAAAGTTTGAAAGCTTGTTTCCACATCTAAAACCAACAAGTTACGAGGAAGGATTTAAGAAAACCTTTGATTGGTATTTGGAAAGTTTTAAGAAGTAGTTTTAGAGAAAATTTTAAACCAAAAAATAAAACCCTCAACTACACAATTTGGCAGTTGGGGTTAGATAAAGTTTAAGCTTACAAAAATTATAGCTGTCCGAAAAATTTCATTCCATATTTCGGATTCATTAAATTGGCATTACGGTAAAAAATAGTGGTGGAAATGAAAATATTTTAATTATTTAAGTCTTTTTTATTCATTTCTACATCTATCTTTTCTCTAAGCTTTTTAATGGAGAATTTTGTTCTAATTTCTTATTAATCGCCCGATTCTCCCTTATTATGGATTAAATGTTTGAGTGGTTTAACTTTTTACCTAACACTCTAATCGAACTATTTTTTAAATTTCATATTATTTTCTTGTCTTTTTATTTATGTTTTAGAACAAAATTCTAACCAAAGATACTTAAAATATTATGTTTTGTCATTTCTTGTCTTAGAATAGAGACAAACCCCTTGTACCACCACTATTTTTTACCGTAATGCCCTTTATTTGTTTCCATAATTCCATTCTCCGCTTTAATCAAATTTTCAGAAAATGTTTTAAATTTTCCTTATTTCAAAGTGGCACAGAATTTTGGTTTGGTCAAAAAAGTGATCAAATGGCGATCCGCGATCGCCGCTACGCCCTCATTTTGGATTAAAAACCTTTTATGAAAGTTTCTAGGTCTGCAATTGAAACTCTTACTTGTTCCATTGTGTCGCGGTGGCGCAGGGTTACTGTGTTAAAGGTTTCGCCTTCTTTTAAAGTGTCGTAATCTACACACAAGCACCATGGCGTTCCGTTTTCGTCTTGTCTTCTGTATCTTTTACCAATTGAACCTGCTTCGTCGTAATCGGCCATAATTCCTTGCTTTCGTAGAGTTTTGTATATCTCCATAGCTTTTTCAGCCAATCCGTCTTTTTTCATTAACGGCAACACAGCAACCTTGTATGGGGCTAATTTATATGGAAATTGCAAGACAACTCTTGTTTCGGCTTTTTCACCCTCGCCTACCAATTCTTCTTTATAAAATTCAAACAAACTGGAAAGGAAAAGACGGTTTACACCTAAGGACATTTCCACAATGTAAGGTAAATATCTTTGATTATTTTCTGGGTCGAAGTAGGTTAAATCTGTGCCGCTAAACTTTTGGTGCTGCCTAGTATCATAATCAGTTCGATTGTGTACACCTTCCATTTCTTTAAAACCTATTTCCCCAAAATTATAGTAAATATCCCAGGCCTCGGTGGCGTAAAATACCAGTTCTTCCTTGCTGTGTTGGTGCCACTTTAAGTTCTCAGATTTGTATCCCAAAAACTGAGTGTAAAAATTGTATCTTTCGTCTCTCCAATAGTTAAACCACTGATTATGGTCTTTATCATTTTCAGAAAGCTGGGTTGGAGGCTTCACAAAATACTGCATGTCAATTTGCTCGAATTCACGGGTTCTGAACAAGAACTGCTTCACAGTAATTTCGTTGCGGAAAGCTTTACCAAGCTGGGCAATTCCAAAAGGCAATTTGCGCCGTGTGGTTTCCTGAACCGATTTCCAATCCACATAAATATTCTGGCAGGCCTCACCTTTTAAATAAGCCACAGTTGATTCATCTTCCACAGGACCAAGATGAGTTTTTACTAGAAGGTTAAATTTTTTAGCTTTAGAAAGTGGATTTCCATCAGGTGATTTAAGCTTGTAATGTTCAATAATTTGATCAATTTCTTCAGCCGAAAGCGAGCCAGCATCGGTTAAAGTCTCGTTTGATGAAGCTGGCCAAATAATACCAGCATCTTCTACCAAATGGTCAGCGCGGAACCTTTTGTGGGTAACGGTGTCTTCTACCAGTAAATCGGAAAAGCCGCCAATGTGGCCGCTGGCTTCCCATACTTTTGGATGAAGAAAAATAGCCCCTTCGATTTCCACAGTGTCAGTTCGATAATTCACCATGAAGTCTCTCCAAGATTGAACTAAATTGTCTTTTAAAAGCTTACCAAGAGGGCCAAAATCGTAAGTGGCTGCATAGCCTCCGTAAATTTCAGAAGAAGGAAAAACAAAACCTTTTCGCCTAGCGTAATCTACGATGGTTTTAAGTTGAAGCTGAGAATTTGACGGCATAAAGAAATGCAAAAATATGAATTGGAATTTAAAAAAATAGAGATAATTAGAAAACTAAATATATCAAATTTTAGATTATTTAAACTACAACTGTTTTCAAGAAAAAAGGCAAGCAAAAGCTCCGTTGACATTTACCCCCTGCTGAAAAAGAATAAATAAATGTTTAGCAAGCAGTTTTCTTCGGGGCTTTTTTGGCAAGTTGTAATTAAATTCTTGGCCATTGGCCTTGGGTTTTTTACTACACGGTGGTTGGTAGAATTATTGCCTAGTGCAGAGTATAGAAACTACAATTTAGTTTTGGCCTATAACGCAGTTTTATTGGTTTTGGTAGATTTTGGAATTCCCCAAACTATTCAGAAAATATATACCCATTCCCAGGATGCAAAGGAAAATTCTAATTTCTGGACTACAATTACCATTTTAAGAATTTTCAGCTATTTTATAGGGTTAATAATTATTTTAGTAACTTATCCGCTTTCCCAAACCAGAGATTTAGGCTTGATTATAAGTTTATTTACCGCTCAATTTATTATAGTAGCCGATTTAAATTACCGCTCTATCTGCCAAGCAGTGGGAAGCACTTGGCAATTTAGTTTAACCGATTTTCTTGGAAAAGCTATTCTTGTCGGGCTATTAATTCTTGGAAATTATGTAATGTATTTGAATATTTCGCCATTATATTATTTTGTAACAGCCAGTATTTTTGCCTATTCAATTTCTCTAATTTCCGATGCCTTTTGGCAGAAAAAATATACAAGTTTAAGCAAATTTGATTTTGGACAATTAAAACTTTTAGCTTCCAGTTTAATATATTTAGCCCTAGCTAATTTGAGCATTGCAATTTATTTAACCACCGATAAACTGTTTTTAGCCTATTTTGGATTTTCAGATTTAGTAATAAACAGCTACGCTAATGCCTATAAATTATTTGAAATTGCTCAGGTGGTTCCAGGCCTTGTGATGCCGGCTATATCTAGTTTAATTGCTAGAAAAATTGTCCAAGAAATTGATGTGAACAATAGAAGAAAAGTTTTGTGGCAAGCTGCAGGTGCAAGCTTTATTATTGGCCTTGCCCTGTGGATTGGGGTGGTTTTGTTTGGGGGAATTATCATTTCTATTATTGATAGCGGTAATAAGTATCCTGAAACAATTAACCTACTTCCAATCCTTTCAATTAGTTTAATTTTTATTTGTCCGATGTTAATTTTCAAAGATACTACAATTTTTCTTGGTTACGAAAAATATGACCTTCTAACAACTTGTGTTACAGCCATTACAGCAGTCAGCTTATACATTCTTCTAATTCCAACTTACGGAGCAATTGGAGCATCTTTAGCTACCATAGTTTCGTATTTATTGGATTTAATTCTAAAGGCTGTATTTTTAGAAAGAATTTTGCCTAAACTTAACGATAATAAACCTGATACAATTTCGAATATAAATCAATCATTGTAACTGAGGAAATTGAATTACTTTGAAACCCTAGTTCAACTAAATAATAATCTGGTTCGTTCAATAAACCTGTAATGAAAGTTAATGAATTATCCGAGTCTTGTTTTTTTGCAAATTTGAAATATGATTTAGTTTTATCAATTGGAATTTTATTATTTTCTAAATCTTGAAATATATTTTCCTTAAGTTTATAAATTATCCCATTATACAAATTTTGTTTCCAAACAATGCATTCCTTTGAAGGATTATTAGGCTGGCAACCATTACTTAAATAATAAACATAATCCCCAATAGTTTTAGAATCAAACATTTTCATTGAATCAAAAGTTCTGGCATCTTTAAAGGCGAAATTTAAAAAGTTTTCAGAAATTACCGAGAAATTAAACTGTGAAATTACATTATTTTGAGTATAAACTATAGCATAAATTTGCTTGGCAAAAGATAGTAAAAAAATATTAGAGGGGTTAATTTTAGTTTTAACCTGTTTACCTTCTTCTGCATTTAATTCAACTATTTGAATAGCTTGTAGATTGGAATCTGAACACTGAGATGCTGCAGGAAACCACCAATTTTGCACGGTTTTGGTTATAGCCGGCTTAATATTCAAATCAAAAGATGCAGGTAATTCTAGTTTACAAGTTAGATCGGTTTGAGAAATTGAAATAAAGTTATTAGCTTGTTCAACTACATTATTATTTGGAATAATTTCTGTTTTATCCGATGGTTGCAAGGGAAGTTTATCAAAAACACCAGCGACTTCCTGTCTATTTCTAAAAATTCCAAGCGGATTGAAGTAAAAAACAAGCAACCCAATACCAATAATTATAAGGCTTGAAACGAAAAGTGAAGGAAGAACGGCAAGCCTTTGTGAATTTATTGCTACATTATTATAGCCAAACTTTGTTGGTGAGTGAATTTTAAATTTTGAATTATTTTCAATATTCATTATAAATTAAATTTCTGCCTAAGGTTGTTTACCATAGGTTTAAGTTGATTTATATTATTAATAAAAGTGTTATTTTCAAGTCTAGATTGTTCGACGCTAGAAAAAAGCAGTGGTCTTACTGGCCAGCCATCATCAAATACTTTTGAAATACTATTTTTTTGTTCGTCGTTGAGTTTTTCTGAACTGTCATCTAATATTTTTTTAAGATTCTGAAGGGTTTTTTCCTGAAATGCATTGTTAGACTTTAATGAAGCTTGCTTTTGCAAATTAGTTTCTGCTTTTTCTAATTTCAAATTAAATTCTAAAATTTTAGCACCGCCTTCATAACCTTTTTGTAAGTCTGCTTTGGTGGAGGTATCACTGCTGGCAACTTCCTTTAAATCGGCAAAGTCTCCTTGGAATTTTCTAAGTTCTTTTCTTTGTTCATATTCTTCTTTAAGTGGTTTAACTGTTTCATCATTAACCGTTAATATAAAATCTTTCAAAGCAAGTTCTAATTTTCTGGTATCAACATCGCCACTTTTACTTGGTACTTTAGCAGCTAAGTCGATAACAGTTTTTTCATAATCATTTAATTTACTAAAAAATGTATCATAAGTAGCGTCGTCATTTGCAACATTGTCTGTAACTTCAACCAATTCTACGAAACCAGTTCTTAAAGTTGGCACAGTTTGATCAGCATAATCTATTAATTCTTTAGCGTATCCAGATTCCTGCGAGTTTTTAAGCCAAAAAGAACCAACCCCAAAGGCAATTAAACCAAAAAATAAAATAGCTGATAAATTCTTTTTAAATAATTCCTGAAGTTTAGTTTTAATCATGTTCCAAGGAAAGTTACACCCACCAGTTTTGTCAAAACCCAAAGTAAAAGTCCCCAAATTCGCACAAAATTGCAAATCGGGGGACTAATTAGCTATTCTAACAGAAATAGTAGTTAAAGTTCTCTCCTACTAGAGCCTCTTTACCTTCTAGTTTATTTATATATTCAACAACCATATCTTCCGACCATACCGTAGCTGTTTGATTAATAGATGGTGGAACCGCACAGATTAAGCAGATCTGAGATTCTGCATAAAACTTCTCAACCAACTCAATTGAATTCCTTAAAGTCCCAGAATTTTGCGAACTAATGTCCAAAAACACCATTAGGTAGGATGCCCTTGTTTCTGGAAGTAAAAAACTGAGCGAGCTAGGCTCTTTCAGGTGGGAACTAATAAGTCGATCAATTAGAATGGCATTGCAATCCCGCCATTTAAGTGATCCATCCTCATCCGTAACTATAATGTAGCTCATCATATGTCTCCAACAATTCCAAATCAACGATTATCCTAGAAATTCAGGTAATGTCAAGTTTGGATTATTTTTTTATGTATTGTTTTTTGAACTCCAACCAACGGTATTTTATTGAAACTGGGCTGAAAAAGGAGGCTTGCCAAATTTCTTTTTTGTCTTGAATTTTTTCCAAGATTAATTCGGTTTTTAAAAAAGGTTTAGCAGGATCGAAGCCTGTAATGAACGAAAAAGGTGTTGTAATACTTTTTATTGGCACAAAGCCGTTTACCTTGTACAAGCTTGAAATATAATCTATTGCGAACAAGGCCTGTTTTACCATCCAGGAATCGGCTTCGGCTTCATATTTCAAGTTCCAATCTTTAATTAAATCTAATCTGTAAATATATTTCACCCACGGTAATAAATATCCAAAATTATCCAAAATTTTTACTTCTGAAATTGGGCTAGACAAAATTGGCAGGGCTTCTGGGCTGAATACAGTTTTGCCGTTTCTGTAAACGAAACCCAGACCGTAGAGTAGCTTATCAGTTGGTTTTTCTGTTTCTTCAATCCACTTTCTTACATCGGATAAGAAATTTTTCTGAATGCTTTCTTGAGGATTTATCCAAATTAAATAATCTCCTTGGGCTTTAGCCAGCATTTCATTTTCAATATTCTTTTCGTCAGAATAAATTATAGTACAATTTTTCCAATTCTGAAGACCTCCAAAGTCTATCACTGGAACTGTTACACCAATAATAACTTGTTCATTCCTCCAATCTTGAGATATAATATCTTCCCATTTAAAATTTACAGAGGTAACTAAGCATGCAAGGCTTAATTTTAACATACTTATTGAACTGGTAAGTTAGAAGTAGGAGGTGGAGTTGGCTTGCTTGGGTCAGTTTTGTTTTCAGGAGTAGTTAAACCTGTTGGAGTTGGAACTTCTGATAAGTTTTTCTGACTCTGACTAGTATTTGATGAAGTTTTTTCAGCTTCTTTAGGCTTAAACATGTTGAATAATACTAATCCGCCAACAATGAACAATGCTAAAATAGCAATAGAAATTGCAATACTTGCATTCTTATTTTTTAACCAAAATGTTTTTAATTTATTTTCAGGCATATTGCGATGGCGGAAGTGGTGGGATTCGAACCCACGAGAACTTGCGCTCAAGCGGTTTTCAAGACCGCCGCCATAGACCTCTAGGCGACACTTCCAATAACTAGAAAGGCTTCAAGGTTAAGCTTTGTCAAATTGGTTAATAACATTAGCAATAATTTCAGCAGTTTTTAAAGAAGTATTGATGTTTGTGGGCAGGTTTAAAACTTGATTGTGAATTAAATTTTCAACTACTGGGCAATTCAGTTTATCATAACTAAACACACTTGGATCGCTTTGCACAGGAATAAACGGCGAAAGATACCACTGACCTAAAATAACTTGTTGTTTTTTAAGTTCAGCAATAATTTTCGGATATAGGGATGAACTAACTAGAACTGGGAATCGTAAATAAACCGAACCTTTATTATAGTTTATACTTAATTTTTCTGAATATATTTTGGCGATTGCAAGCCTATGTTTATTAAATATTTCAAGCTGAGTTAGTTGAAAGTATAGATTAGGAAATAAGTTTAAATGCATTTTTTCGGCATTAATTAACTTTGAAGTTCCTCTTTTTTCTTCAGATGTATAAACATCTCCAATCAGTTGTAATAAAGCTAATATTTTAAAAATTGGCTTACCAATTAAACCATAAAAAGGCCGAATTACAAAAGCCATAGACCAAATATAAGCAAGACTTCTTAGGCTTTCTATCCAACTTGCTTGGTTTATTTCTGAATAATTTTTTTCCATTCTAGCTTGCCATTCAGGATAATTTTTATGAATTATTGCTAGTCCGCCGTTGGTACAAGATACAATTTTATCCCGCCCAAAACTAAAAAAACTGGCTTGCCCTAAATTACCAACTTCAATCAATTTACCATTTACCATCACTTCAGCCCCAAGGGAATGAGCACAATCTTCAATTATTACTACATTTTTTTCTTTGCAAAATTTTATTATCTCAGTCCAATCCGTTGAGATTCCAAAAGTATGTTGAATAATTAATACCTTAATCTCTTCATTCCAATTTTTGGAGAAAGTATTAATATCTAAATTATAGTGTTCTGAATTAATATCAAGAACAACCGGTTTTAAGCCAGCTTGCAAAACAGCGTTAGGAACAACAACACAAGAAAAAGCCTGCAAAGCAACCTTACTATTTGCTGGCAATTCTAAACTTTTTAGCAATAGATATAAACCTGTTCTAGAAGATCTGGTGAAAAATTCTGGTGCGAAATGATTTGGAAATCTACCTTTGAAAAAAGATTGAACTTTATTCTTAAAACTTAATTTTTTAGGATTAGAATATATTGGTGATTTCAAAGCAATTAATCCATCTTTTAAACCAAAATTTGGGCCAATTTCACATGAAGTCAGGTTGAATTTCATTATAATAAAATTATTCTTTGAGCAGTCTATGTCAAATAAGAAAATCTTAGAATTCCAGATTAAATACAGTTTTAGTTCACTTTAAGTGCCTTAATTTTTTTGACAAAACCGGTAATCTGCACTACCACAAAATTATTATGCCAGATCATTTTAATAGTAATAGTGATGTAAATAACTTCAGTCAGGTTAATAAAAAAATTAATAATAACGGAATAAAAAGTTTTACCAAAAAAGTTTCAGATTTCTTCAGATTAGTAGGAATTTTAATTGTTTTAATTCTTTTCGGAATAAGTTCATTATTTGCATTTTTAGTAATTAATCCAGATCATCAGTTCAGTAAATGGACTGTCGCCAATACACCAATTAACAGAATTATTGGTTTAAATATAGCTAAACCAGAAAACGAAGGTAGTAACAATTCGCTTAACAATATTTTAGGTTTGAATAAAGATGACAACAATTCAAATTTCGCATTTTCACCTGAAAATACCTCAAAATCTACTGTTGAAATTGTAAATGATGTTATTCCATCAGTAATTTCCATCACAGTAAAAGCCAAAAGCGCTGCAGCTTCTAGTACAATTGTTGCTGGAACAGGTTTTATTGTTAGCAGTGATGGCTTGGTTGTTACCAATAAACATGTAATAGCCACTACTTGTGGATTACCAGATAATCTAGCCAACATTACTGGAATTACCCAAGATCAACAAGCGGCGCCATTAACTTTGCTAAGCGTTGATCCACTTAACGATGTTGCTATTTTAAAATTTACAAGCAACCCAAGTAATCTTGTTCCTGTAAAAATTGCTGATAGTAGTAAATTAAAATTAGGAAGTGAGGCTATCGCCATTGGAAATGCTTTAGGACAATTAGATAACACAATAACCAAGGGAATTGTTTCAGGAATTAACAGAAATTTGGTTTACCCAGATTTAGATGAATGCACAAACCAAAAAGTTAATACTGACGGTTTAATTCAAACTGACGCAGCAATTAGCAAGGGTAACTCAGGAGGACCACTTTTTGACTCTTCAGGAAGACTTATTGGTATGAACACCTTCGGCACCGATGAAGGGCAAAATATTGGACTGGCCATTCCTTCCAATATTATTCAGTCGGCCTTAATTAGCTATCAAAAGGATGGTAAAATTACAAGACCAAGATTAGGATTAACCAGTCAAACAATTACCCCAAGTATAAAGCAAGCCAAAGATTTGCCAATGGACTATGGAGAATTGGTTACTCCAGGAAATGGGCCTGCAGTAACACCTGGTTCAGCTGCTGAAAAAGCTGGTTTAGCTGAAGGGGATATTATTTTAGAGCTGGAAGGTCAAAAGTTAATTTCATCAAACAACAACCCTACTCCGTTGAAACGAATTTTAGCCAGTTTAAATGCTGGGGAAAAAATTAAATTAACTGTTCTAAAAACAAAATCTAGAAATGGTGAGGGATTTATCTACAAAGAAAAATCTGAAACAGTAGAAGTAACTTTGGGAACTGTAAGTATAGATTTAAGTAATCCTACAAAATAGTTGAAGAAAATTTTTGAATATTTGTATTTTTATTTTACTGGATAAGCATTGTTAAACCTTTAAAGTTTAAGCAGAACATATTTGGTAGCGCTACGGGGAATTGAACCCCGATTACAGGAATGAAAATCCTGCGTCCTAACCATTAGACGATAGCGCCATGAAAATGAATTTGTACTAAAAATTTGTACTATTTATTTTTTTCTTATATAGATTGATTTGTCAAGATGAGTGTTCCAAACAGCTTCCCTAAGCAATTTACTAAAGCCCAGATAACTAGGCTGAATGAGGCTGGTATGGAAAATTTATACAGTCTAATAACTTATTTTCCTTTTCGCTTACAAACTATACTTCCATACAATAAATTCTCTAAAGATTCATCTTGCCAATATTTATTTACAGGAACTTTGGTGAATATTGAATTTAGAAAAGTAGGCAAAGGTTATTTTTTAATTGATCTTATAGGCGAAATGGGAGAAAGAGTACAAGGATATTTATTTCAAAGTAATTCATATATTTGGGCAGAGCTAAAAACTGGATTAAAATTTCAGTGGATCTTTCAAATTTCAACCAAAGGCTTTTTGAATATATTAAAATGGTCGTCTTTTAAGGGTGTTCAAAGTAGTTCATATTTTACTCTTGGTTCTGCAAGTGCAATACCTTGGCTTGTTCCAGTATATTCCAAGATTGGGCAATTAACCTCGGCTAAAATTAATTCTATTCATCAAAAAATTAGCCCGGCCGATTATATTTTAAATTTAGAAGGACTTGTACCTGGAAACAAATATTTTTCTAGCCGTTTAGATTTAAGCCAAATTCACAAGCCAAGCAACCAAGAAAGCTTTACTTTGGTCTCTCATCAGTGGATTGCCTTTAAATTGTTTTTAAGAATGGCAACATACAAACAAATTAAGCTTAATAATCAGGTATTAATGGCTAAAAAATCATCGATAAATTTAGACACTTTGAAATTAATTAACGGCTCAATTCCATTTGAATTAACTTTAAGCCAAAAAAATACAGTTTGGAATATATTGAAACAGGTTGGTGAAATTGACTAAATAGGTTAATTGCTAAATTCTTTTTTTATGAAAAAGTGGCAAATTATAGTAATAATTACAAGTCTTTTGGCAACATTAATTGGTAGTATTTTTATTGTTAATTTAGTTTTAAAAAATAGAGAAGTAGTTTTAAACGAAGCTAAAGTTACTGAGCCGGAAAAAATTTCTAAAGACGAAAGCAAAGTGGAAAAAATTTCTATTAATACAATAAAGAAAGACTGTATGGGAATAAGGTTTAGCTATAATCCCGAGGAATTGCAAATTGGTTATTCTGAAACTTTATCACCAGAACTTTTGTCATTATCCCCTTCTTCACAAGAGGCTGCCAAAAAAACCATTTTTGAAATTAACGATGGCTTTTGTAAATTAGATGCAAACGGAGAAGGAAATATACTTCTTTATCCAGTTGGAAGGCAACTTCCTTGTATATCCTGCGACGGTTTATTCAGCTATATTTCACTAAGTAGAAATGAAGTAAACAGAGAGTTTAAATATGTTTCCGATGTCAAAAAAATTGAAAGGGATGGAGTAGAGTTTGGAAATACATTCATTTACGACACCACAAAATCTGACTTACCTTTTGCCACAAAGGAGCTAGTTTTTACCTTCAAAGTTAAAGGAATTACATATAATCTAACTGCAACCCAAGGCGATGCGTTAAATTCATACAAAAAAACCGATTCTGAAGTAAAAAAACAGTTTCAAAGTATTTTGGATAGTATTGAAGTTTTATAAATTGCTATAAAATATTAAATTTTCTTGTTCAAAAAACACAGATATTTTTTTATTTGACCAGCCAATTTTTTTCTGTATATAGTTAGTAACTAAGCCGAAATATATGCAGAAAATTTTAGATAAATTTGGAATAACCGAAGAGAATTTTTTAGGGGCAGGCGTGGAATGTAGAGTTTTCTACAAAGATGAAAGAGAGGTTATTAAAATATACAACAAATTTAAAGATCTATCTTATGTGAACAAACTTTCAGATTTTTATAATTCATTGAATCCTGATTATGTAAATGTTCAGACTCCTGAAATTTTAAGTGCATATGATGAAGATCCAGAGCATACAGTTTTAATTGAAAAAAGACTTGCCGGAATTTGTCCTACTGATGAATATTTAAACTCTTTAGAATTAAATAAATTAATTATATTCATTAATAATTATGTTGAATTTTTATTTAAAATTGAAGTAATAGAAACTACTTTTTTTGATAAAGAAAATTCAGCTTATAAAAACAAGTCATTTAAATTTTCTACTTGGAATAACAGCCTTTTCCAAAATATTGTTTATTTTAGTTCCAATATTAGTGATAATTTAAAGCAAACAATTCTATATTTTGATTCAAAGGAAGAGTATTTAATGAAAGAAATAAAAAACACTAAAATTGAAAAAATAAGTTTTGTACATGGTGATGCTTCAAACAAAAATATTCTAGTTGACGAGAATTTTAATATTTCAGCTTTGTACGATTTTGGATCTTGGACAACTTCAGGAGACTATATTTTTGATGTGGCAGTTGGTTGGCTATTATTTAATAAAAATAAAACTATAGAAAAAATTAATGCCACAGATTATATGCTTAGTTTGATTCTAAAAAAATTAACAAGGAAAGAAAGAAAGCGATTTTACAAATATTTGCTATACTACGCATTTATAACTTTAAACATGTTTGCAAAAGGAAATATTGAAGACCCTCATTATTCCTGGTGCAAAGAAATATTAAACAATCAAAATAACTGGAGAGAAATTGGTTTTACAGTTTCATAATACATTATTGTCATTTCTGATAATTTTATTTAGTACATTAACATTATGTTAAACAAAGATAATCCTAAATTGAATATTTTTCTTATTCGCCATGGGCAAAGTGAGGCAAATGTTAACTTTGAATTAAGCCCAGAAGAGATTTTAAATTGTAAATTAACTGAGAATGGTAGAATTGAATCTGCAAAACTTGGAAATTATTTAGCCTTAAAAAAACTTAGTTTTGATAAAGTTTATACTTCCTCTCTTCCCAGAGCAATTCAAACCGCAGAAATTTGCTTAAAACAAATGGGAGTATCTACTATCATAACTAGAGTGGATAAATTGGTTGAGTTTAATCCAGATCTTGGAAATCAAACTAATAAAATTGCCACAGATTATGAAAAGAAGCATAACCAAAAAGGTTGGTACAAAAAAGGAAAGGGAGAGAGTTGGATTATTGCAAAGAACAGAGTAGTAAACTGGTTTTTGCCAGAGATAATCTATAATCCTGAACATGAAAATCAAAATTTAAACATTGCAATATTTACTCACGGTGGTAGCTTAAAATGTATTTTAATGGAAATCATGGGTTTTAATATAGAGTTTTTAGAGCATTTAAATATTGAAAATACTTCAGTAACAAAAATTGAATTTTCGAAACAAGGTTGGTCGGTTCATTCGGTTAACGACACCAGGCATTTGGTGTAAATCAAAGTAGAGGAATGTTGGAAGTTTGACCAAAAATTGAAGCAAGCCTACAAGTAAAATATTATGTCTAGCATATTCCAGCAAACCCCAAAAATGGTGATTAAATCTTTAAAAACTACCTTGAATTTATTGGATATTTTAGAAGTTTTCATTCAAGATAATGGTAAGTCTGAGAAGGAATTACTTTCAGCAAAGTTGTCCGAAGATATGTTTCCTTTTGTTAAGCAAATTCAAATGATTTCGGATAACGCCAAAGGTTTAGTTTCAAGAATAACCAATTCCCCTGCTCCAAAATATGAAGATTACGAAACCACAATTATTGAATTAAAAGAGCGAATTAATTTAACAATTGAATATGTTAATTCCATTCCTCTTGAAAACTTTTCCGAATCAATTAATCATAAAATAACCCTTCCTTTTATTCCTGGTAAATACCAAACAGCATTGGATTATGTGACCGATTATGGTCTTCCAAATTTATATTTCCATGTAGTTGTGGCCTATTCGATTTTAAGAAATAGCGGAGTAAAACTTAAAAAGATGGATTATATTAACGGCTTAAATTTACAGGATATTGAATAAATCTTTGTATTAATCTGCTGGATTATTCCAATAACTCTGTAATTTAACTTTAATTTCATTCAGCTCTTCCACATTTTGATTATTATACTTCTTCTTAGTTCTAGAAATAATATCTAAAATTGACTTAGCAAGTTTTTCTGCTTCAGGCTGGTTATTAATTTTCTGAAAAAACTCTAATTTTTCAAGCATTCTTTGAAGCCCTGCTACACCTTTATTTGGAAATTTTGACCAGGAATTAGTATCAATAGCTTTTTTAACTAATTTATTGTAATAAGATTGTGGATTCTTTATATTTTTGGGTGTAAGTAAAAATTCAATATCGTCTGCTAAAGTTTTATGCTTGTCACATAGGCTTTGAATAATTTCTAAAAGCTGATCTTTATCTGCTTCTTCCAGAAGAAATTTAATTTTACTTTTCATAAAAACATTTAGAATTTTTTTAATTCTTTTTTCAACCGAGTAAGTTAGGACTTGAAATCCATAATTAGTTTGTTAAAATCTTCCACACTGTTGAAGTTACCATACATAGCCGAATAGCAAATATAGGCGGCTTCATCAAAATTGCGTAAATTCCTAAGTACAACCTGACCAATTTTGGTTGATTTAATTGGGTTTCTATCAAGTTCTAATAAATCTTCAATAACCTGCTGGGATAATTTATTGAATTTATCATTTTGAATAGTTCTTTTGTTAAAAGATTTTCTAATTCCTAATTCCAGCTTTTCTTGATCAAAATCAACTATTTGGCCATTTCTTTTTTCCACTTTTAAATCTAAAACTTTAACCTCTTCAATTGTAGTAAAACGATAATTACATTCATCACATTGTCGTCTTCTTCGTATGGCTCTGCCACTGTGTGTTGATCTGGAATCGTAAACTCCGGTACGGGCTGAATGGCATTTTGGGCAAATCATAGTCTATATGTTGTGGGTTTCGTAAAATAAAGATACTATCAGAAGTGTCTAAATTGTGATAAATTAATTTTATTAAACAAACTTCACCACTAGTCAAGCTTTAAACAAATTTTGACCCAAGTTTCTTTTGACCAGCTTTTTAATATAGAGTATAATAAAAACAAATTATGTCACAAATAAATTGGTTTAACTCTTTCATGGCTAGTGTATGTCTTTTTCTAGTCATTAGTTTAAGCACCTCAGCTTTAATGAGTGCAAATTCTTCTTTAAGATTTATTGACGGAAGAATGGGACTTTTAGCCCAGCCAATTACAGAAAGTGTGGCTTGGCTTGGCGATCAAGTTAAAAAAGGAATTATCCCATTTGAAAGTATTTCGGTTCAAGCCCAGCAAGCTGTTTCTGTAGTATTTTCCATTGAAGAAGTGTTGCAACAATTAATTGCCAGTGTAGTTCAAAGCATTTTAAACACTGTTATAGCCCTAATTCAGCAAGTAATAGATAAATTAAAGGACGGAATTAAACAAATAGGTGGGGTTTTCGAAAAATTAAAGGAATTAGGAGCCGGTTTTATAAATTCTCTGCAATCACTTGCTGCAGTAAAAGATATTCTTCCACAAATTTCAGATGCGGCTTTTAGATTAGTGCCAACAACAAGCACAAGCTCAGCTGTTAACAATGCAATTTCAGCAGGCGTGGGAGGTGGTACAGTTTCAGCTGCGACCGTTCAAAATGCAGTTTATACAGGTTTAACCAATTTTGCCACTTGCCAAACTATACGAGACACTCAATTGGAATTACCAGCCAATGAAAGAAGTTCAGTTCCAGATCAGGCCACCTGTGATGCAATTAAAACTGGTATAACCGATGTAAAAACGAAGGCTAGCTGTGGAGAATTTAATGGACCACTTGCAGGACTTTTAGGTGTAGTAACCCCATGCCCTGTTGAAGTTGCTACTAAGGTTGATACCGAGGCTAAAAATGTTGCTGATAATGCAAAAAAACTGGCTAAAACTAAAATTGACACTAACCTAGCTAAAGCTACAGATGGCTGTAAATTTACAATCAATAAGTCAAGTCAGGTTTTCTCTGATGCACTGGCAAAAACTAATACAGACAGTATTTTCAGTGTTCCAACCAACAATGGTAATTACGATTTTAGTAATTTGAAGTTTTCTGCAGCCGGCGGAGATGTAAAATTTGGAGTGCCTGCTGCTCAGTTTACAGTTCCAAGCCCTAAAGAATGCGAATATTGGCGAAGTGGAGAACTTGCCACAACGGCAGCGGCCCTTGGTGCTGATAAATCGGTTCCTAGTGTGAAAGATGGTGGATTAGGTGCTATTTTCCAAGCCTTTTTGCAGAAAGTTACCCAGATAGTTACCGACTTCGTAAACGATATTGTTAAATTTGCCCAAGATTTATTAAATCAATTTGTGAATCTAATCACAAGTATTGCAGGTGGAATTCCAGTTCTAGGTCAGTATCTAAGTAGTATTACAGGAAGTTTAAGCAATGTTGGGGCTGGATTGAAAAACCTTGCCAACACAGGCGACTTTAGTCTTTTTGGAACTACCAATTAGTAATAAAATAATATGCAATTACCCTATTTTCTTCAAAACCGTAGAAACCAAATAATAGTTGGTGTTGTAACTTTTATTCTAATAACCATGATGGCAGTAATCTTGTGGCCAAGATCAGCGACACCATTACCGGTAGACACTACTCCAGTTTCTTTAACTTGGTGGAAACCTTTTTACGGAAATGAAACTTATAGCGACACTATTAATGACTTTAAGAAAATTTATCCGAATGTAAATATTCAAATTGTAACCCAACAATATAATACAGAATATTATCAGAATTTAATCGCCGATATTGCGAAAAATGCAGGACCAGATATTTTCACTTTAAGAAATGATGACCTTCCAGCTTACAAGGAATACATGACCCCTATTCGCCAATTTCAGGGGGCCCAGCTTGCTAAATACAAAACCGATTTTGCAGATTTAGTGGTTCGTGAAACCATGGATAGAGATAAAGTTTTTGCCATTACTTCTTATGTAGATAATTTAGCTTTGTATTATAATAAAACTATTCTAGCTCAAAGCGGAGTTGCAATTGTACCAAGTACTTGGGCCGAACTTGATGGTCAATTGAATAAAATTAATAAGCGAAGTGCTACAGATTTAAACTTCACACAAAGTGCAATTTCCTTAGGAACAGGAGGAAGAAGTGCCGATGGAATTCCAAATATTAACCGACTTCAAGATATTTTGCCAATGTTAATTTTCCAACAAGGAGGTCAGCTTTTTGATTATCAACAGAACAGATCTGTTTTTGGAAATAACAAAAATTCTTCAGATGTAAACAGCGGTCTTTCCACTGGTCAAAACTTTAATACTGATACTTCAATTGATGTAAATTCCCCAACTTACAAAGCAATGAAATTTTATGCAGATTTTGCCAATCCTCAAAGCAATAGATACAGCTGGAACAATGCCAGTCCAAACAATGTAGATGCTTTTGTTGAAGGTAAATTAGCATATATTTTGCATTATAGTTATTTCCAGGATACAATCGCCTCTAGAAATTCTAGATTGCAGTATGGTGTCGCCCCGATGCCACAATTGGATACTAATTTTAAGAAAACTTATGGTTTCTATTTCATGGATGGAATAAATAGGAATTTAGAAACAGATCCTACAAAAGCTAAAAAGAGAGAGGCTGCAGAAAGATTCTTGTATTTCTTAAGTTTACCAGAACAACAAAGGAAATTTGTTACTAAAACAAGCCTTCCAGCCGCTAGAAAAGATATTGTTAATGAACAATTGAATGGCGATGAAAAGCTTAGAGTTTTTGCTGCAGGCAGTTTATTTAGTGATAATTATTACAAACCTGATGTTCAAGCCACAGAAAAGATTTGGAATGATTTATTCGAAAGAGTTTGGTACGGCGGAGAAACCTTAGATTCAAGTTTAAAAAAGAGTATAATTCAATACAATACTTTGGTTATAAGCGGTCCTAAGCTACAAAATTAGATTTCCTATTTAGGAGATAGCCAGGCTAAATTGATTAAATCCCAGGTTTTCAACCAATCCTAATATTTCTAAGTAGCCGAGATCAGCGTTTAAAGTTTCCAAATTAAATTTTGTTATTTCTATTATTTGATCTAAATTTAAAGAATTATTTTCTAAAGATTTTAAAAGTAAAGATTGATTATTAGTTAAATTATGTGCTTCGATTAGTGTTTGAATATTATTTTTTGAAATAGGTTTAGCAACCGAATTAATACCCATGCTTGAGAAAATTTCAATCGGTGAAATTAATGGCCAGGCCCCATCTTGTAAAATTTGGTGATTGCCTAAATAACTATCTTCTAGAATTGAAGCTGGAGTAACAAGCAAATCTTTTCCCATATCTCTAGCAATTTTGGCAGTTAGCAATGTTCCAGATTTCATTCCAGCCTGAACCACCCAGACTGTTTTAGATAAAGATACAATAAGTCTATTTCTTTGCGGAAATTGAAAGGGTAAAGCTGGCTTTCCAGGGAAGTATTCAGACAAAATTAAGCCGTCCTGTTCAAGAATCTTTTCAGCCATTTTCAAATGTTCATTTGGATAAATTGAATTGGAATCTATTCCGCCACCTAGGACTGCGATGGTTTTACTTTGTGGGGTTTCTAAACTAAATTTATGGCCAAGATAATCAACACCAAAGGCTAATCCCGAAACCACATTAACCGAGCTGGCAAGAGCGGGAGGTAGGATTTTTTGCATGACTAGTTTTGAGTAATTAGTTACTCTTCGTGACCCTATTACGGCTAAATTAAAATTACTTTTGGTTAAACTAAAATTTCCTTTGTAATAAATAATTACAGGAGGAGAACTTAATTCTTTAAAACAAACGGGATAGTCTTGATTAATAAATGCCATCCACTGAATATTTAATAATTCAAGATATTCTAAAATTCTAAATTTTGCTATGTCATATTCCTCAGACGTTATTAACTGAATATCTAGGCTTGGGCATTTTTTAAAACCATCTAGAAAGGCCAAACTTAAAAGTGAATATTGTTCCTTAATTTTTTTCCATTTAGCCCAACTAAAACCGTACTTAGCCGATAAAACTAACCAATAAATTTCTTCTTCATCCATTCCTTAAAGTTGGAATTATTTTACATCATTGACCAAAAAAAATATGCCCACAGATTGGACTATGAATTATTTGAGAGTGTGGGTATCCAAATTTGTCCTAAAAATATAATTGCCAGCGACTAAGCTTGGCAAACCTTGCAATAAACTGTTGTTCTTCCAGCTAATTTCTGGCTTTTTAGAATTGTTCCACAAACAAGACACTTTTTGCCTCCTCTATTGTAAACTTTATGTTGTTTGGCGTAATTACCCTTCGTACCATCGCCTAATAAATAATTGGCTACCGAAGAACCTCCGGCTTCTACAGCTAGATCCATAATTTTTAAAGTTGAATAGTACATCTTTGTTAATTCAGACAAGCTGAGCGTCTCTGCAGACCTTGTGGGCAGTATTTTAGAATCAAAGCAGACTTCATCACAATATATATTTCCAAGGCCTACAACAACTTCCTGTGACAGCAAAAGCGATTTTAAATTACCTTTCCTACCTTTCATGGCTTTTTTGAAATAATCCAAACTAAAGCTTTCTGAAAAAGGTTCAACTCCAAGTTTATCAAAATGGTTTTCAGCATCCAAACTTTCTTGGTCGGAGAAATACAACACATAGCCAAACATTCTTGTATCATTAAAATACAATGTACCGTGTTCCAATTCAAAAATTATATGAGAGTGCTTATTTGGTACTTCCACTTCAGAAAGGGCTATAGGATGGCCTCCATGAACACCGGCCTCTTCAGGGTTTTTACTTTTATAAACTAATTGCCCTGTCATTTTTAAGTGAATTAAAATAATTTTCCCAGAAAGAGTTGTAAGAATAAGATTTTTTGCCCTTCGTTCCAGGCTTTTAATATATTCCTTTTCCAGTTCGGAAATAAACTGATTAACTTTAGTTTCAGACTCCACTCTTTTGGTGCCTTTGTCGCTTACCAATTTTGGTTTTGTAACAGTAATTTTTATAATTTTTTGCCCAACAATGAAGGGTATTAAGCTTTTTCGTAAACTTTCAACTTCTGGTAATTCAGGCATAATGTTGTATATTTCAATTTACAATTAGTGACTATACTAAACCAGTCTGATTGAATTAATTTTTACCAACTCTTTAACTTCAATTAACTTTGGTTCTTTAGTATCTGGTAATTCATCCAACCATCTTATTTCCACGCAAAGTTTAGTCCAATCAACTTGTTTCAATACTTTTTGTAGAATTTTTTCATCTTTAATTTCGTTAATTTTCCAACCAAATGTAACCATTTCACCTGCTACCATTCCTTGTTGTTTTCTAGACTCTTGCACTGCTCTTTCAAAATCTCTTGTGAAACCTAACACTGCCAAATCTTCATCAATCACCATATCAATTTTAATTACACCAAAATTACTGGCAAATTCGAAAATCTGTCCTTCTGTTTTTGATAAATCTTTATGCATCAAATTGCATTCAGAAAGGAAGATATCTAGCAGTAAATCATCTTCCAATTTAAACTGGGTTAAGTCTGCATACAAGGTTTGCCTCAACCTAATATCGTTAGTTTTCCTAGCCGAGTGAACGATACTAACCAGCTCTCTCATTTCTTGCATTTTCACCAACAAGTTTTGCTGCTTAGCATTAATTTGGCTAACAGTTTCAATATCAGTTAAATGAACAGATTCTGGATCTGAATTAAGTTTAACAACGCTCCACAATTTTTCGCTATTAAAAGGTTGTAAACTTGCTGTGTATATTGCAAATAACCTAGTGGTTTGGCGAAGTGCCTCGGCGGTTTCAGCAGCGTATTCAGAAGTTAGTAAATCTTTGCTTCTTCTAACATACCAAGTTGACCAATTATCAATGTAAGGAAGAATTAACCTAGCAGCCTCCATTAGATTATAATTTTCCATGTGTTGATCAATTTTACTAATGTAATCTTGAGTATATGCTTGCCACCATTTATTCAAAGGATGTTGGAAAGTTTTAATTTCTTTCTTTGGAAAGCCTTGCAATACCTGATAAATATATTTAGATATATTGCTTATCATCAAAGATGAAGACCTGAAATAAGATTGCATTTCTTTTTCGGTCAAAGTGAGTGATTCGCCTTCAAAAAATGGGCTGGATAGGAACATTAACCTAATTGCATCGGAACCAAATTTGCCAAAATACTCATCGATGGAAAGATAGTTTTTCTTGCTTTTACTCATTTTCTTACCATCAGTTCCAAGCAAAGTACCATGAACCTGAACATTCTTAAAAGCTGGTTTTCCAAAAATAGCCGTAGCTAAAACATGCAGGGCATGGAACCAACCGCGAACTTGACCTTCGTATTCCACAATATAATCGGCTGGCATAGATTTTTCCACCATTTCCTTATTTTCAAAAGGATAGTGAAAACTGGCCCAAGGCATTGATCCGCTATCAACCCATCCATCCATAACTTCCGGTATTCTGTTATACAAGTTTCCTAATTCATCTTTTAGAATAATGTTATCGATGTGCGGTCTGTGCAGATCTAACATGGTTACAGGGCCAAAATCGGTTAATCCATCGATGTCTTCTTTTACTTTTTTATAGAAATAAAATACCTTGGTTGTTTTCTTGCTGGCAGGGTTTAAACTTAATAGCCAAGTTGTCCACATTTGCTGCTCTTCTGGGTGAAGTTGCAATTGAACAGTTTCGTATTTTTCAAACAAATCTAAAACCTCATCTAAAATTTTCTGGGCAAATTCGGCAAACTTATTTATTTCTAAATCTTTACCTTTCCTCATCTCGCTGATGTTTTTTGATCTGAATTGGGTAGCGCTGATTCCTAATGGCAATTTTGACTGAGCATCGGTAATAATTACAGACTTACCTTCCTCATAAAATTCTGGGTTTAAATCCAGTGTGTTCATTAATCTATAAATAGGATTTACAGATAAACTTCTCAGTTTTTCAATGCTATCAATAAATATTGTTTTAGATTGATCAGCAGTTTGCCAAATTGGAATTGGTGTTCCCCAGAATCTTGTTCTAGAAATACACCAGTTGGGAGCAGTCTCTAAGCCTAGACCAAAGCGCCCATCTTTTAAGTGGGCTGGATACCAATTAATTTCTTGGTTTAATTCTAAACTTTTATCCAAAAATCTGGTTTCGCCGATATACCAATTTTCCTTGGCACAATAATAAACAGGCTGATTATTACGGTTATAAACAGGGTATTTATGGGAAATTTTAACCGATCCAAAAACCAAATTCTTTTGTTCTAAAATACTTACAATAATTGGATTTGCCGAGGTAAATAATTTTCCAAAGGCTGGCTTTAATTCTGGGGACAAAGTATCGGAGACTTCTCCAAAATCGTTTAAAGAAAAGAAAAATGGTAAACTAAATTCTTTTCCTAATTTAAAATCATCAGGGCCATAAACCGGGGCAATATGCACAATACCAGTTCCATCTTCGCTGCTTACGAAATCGGCTGGATAGACTTTAAATACGCTTGCTTGTTCTTCATAAGAATCTATTTTAGGAGTCTGTGAAAATAGTGGGGTATATTCCAAGCCAACCAGATCTTGGCCTTTTAAGGATACAAGCTTAACTAAATCGACGCCTAATTTTTGGAAATAAGCACTGCTGTCGGTGATATTTTCTAATTGCTTGGATAGGTTAGGAGAATTCAAAATATAGTCTTTAAAATGCAAAGATAAAATTGGAACTACTCTGTCTTCGGCCAAAATTACAAGCTCTGAAGTGTTAGGTAAATAATAAACAGAATATTCAATATCTGGGCCAACGGCTAAAGCAGTATTGGCAGGGATACTCCAAGGAGTGGTAGTCCAAGCTAATAAATTCAAGGAATAATCTTTTTCCAAAATCAATTTAATTTTATCTAAAGTATCAACATTCTGGTAGATTACTTCCAACTGTTCTTTTAAATGATCTAATTCACTTTGGGTTTGAAGATCATTTTCGGAATTAGTCCAATCTAGTCCAAGCAGTTCAGGCCTTCCGCTTTTTAATAAATCTTGCAAAGAAATTTTTCTGGTTTTTTCATCAAGTTTTTCTAGAATTTGAATTCTTTTTTCAACATCAACTTTATACCTTAATTGTTCAGAATAACTAAATACTATTTCTTCGGAAATTTTAGAATATAATTTTTTAGCTTGAACTGGCAACACCCCAAATCTAATTACAGGCGTTTCAATAGTTTCTTCGGCATATTTTATGTCATCATTAATTTCGAACTGAGAAAGAGTTGTACCCATTGAAGGAACATAAATGCTAGAACGATAATCCTTATACAATAAATTCTTATTCCACAATTGCCCTAAACCCCACCAAACAGATTCCATATAATCGTTGTCCATGGTTCTGTATTGGTCGTCCATGTCCACCCATCTTCCACTTCTTGCAACACCTGACCTCCACTCGTCATCTTTTTGACTTACATTATCTCTACAATATTTATTAAATACTTCAATTCCAATTTCAGACTCAATTCTTCTTCTATCGGAAACGCCAAGTTCTTTTTGAACAAAATTTTCCACTGGCAAACCATGACAGTCCCAGCCCCATCTGCGAACTGCATATTTACCCTTCTGAGTCCAGTATCGTGGCACTGTATCTTTTGGATAGGCTGTAGAGACATGTCCAAGATGAATATCCCCACTTGGGAAAGGAGGGCCATCAAGGAATGTAAATTTTTCCTTACCTATTCGGTTATCTAAACTTTTTTGAAAAGTTTTATGGTTTTTCCAAAATTCCAAAACATCTAGTTCAGTTGATAGCATACTTTATTGTCTAAATTTGCTTGTAGATAAGACAACTGTCAAGAAAAATATTATAAATCTTTAGAATCTTCTTCTACTTCTAAACCACCTTTAATTGAAATTGCTATTGGCAATATAAATCCTGCTAATATTATTCCTAGGTAAGGGTTAATTAATAAAACAACCAGCTCAATCACGGCCATGCTAATTCTAATTTTAACAAAGGCAGTACTTTTATCCCATGTTTGTTTATCCAAAAGTAAAGATCCAACCGTTGTCATTAAAACTAAAATTAAAGCGATGAATGAAGGCGTGTCACTTTGATTGTTTTCAGCTCTTAAAACAAAGTCGTTGAAGAATAGACCAAATAGTAAATTGGAAAGGAAAATTCCAACCAAACTTAAATAGAATAGATATTCCGGTTCAGGATCTGGATCGTTAAGTAAAAATACTACTCCAATTCTTAAACTGGTTAATAAACCCCAAACTGAAAAAAAGATACCAACAATAATATTTTGCACTTGATTAGTTATCCAGAATTCTTTACATGTATCGGCTTTACACAAAGAAAGGTAGAAAAACCAAAAAATAACCACAAAAAATATGGCAGTAAATAACACTTCCAACCATTTTAGCACATCTTGCCAAAATAAGGCTTGTTTAAATTGTTTAGTTCCTTTGGTTAACACAAAATTTTTATAATATATTTGTTATCAAACAAACGCGGTTGTCAAGAAACTAGTTAATAATAAATTCGTCTAAATCAGAATCAATTTTATCTTCAGTCTTTGAAACGGTTGGATTCGATGTTTCAACAGCTGAATTTATTTCGGTTGAAGTGTTCTTTAATGCAGAATATTTTAAAGATCCATCAGGTTCTAAAAATTGAACACGAATATTCATGTCGTTTGCCTTACCAACCGCTCTTAAAATTGTTTTAATTGAATTGGCCATTACACCATTTCTGCCAATTAAAATTCCCATATCTTTAGGATCAACTCTTACCGATAAAAGTACACCTTGTTCATCAAGAGTTCTCTCAATCTCGATAAGCTCTGGTGCGGTGACCAAGTGCTTCAAGATGTAAGTTAAGGTTTGAATATCAATGGTTTGATTTTCATCGGTCATATTTTAAACTAAATTTTGCTTTTTAAAAAGACTTTGTACTGAACTTGATGTTTCAGTGTTTAAAGCAATGTAGTGCTTTACTCTATCAGCTTCTAATTTAACTTCTTTAGTATTTGGATTGTACCATCCTAAAATTTCAATGAATTTTTTTCCTACGAATTTTTGTTTTTCAGCAACAACTACCCTGTAGAATTTACTGTGTTTGCGACCTATTGGTTGAAATCTAATTGTTAACATATATAATCTTTATTATCCTACTTTGCGGGAATAGTATTCCACAACTGGAGCTATTTTGAAATCTTGAGGTAAATCTGCTTCAAGAGGTAAGTTTACAACTCTAATTTGCTTAGACTTAGTGCAATCTAGCCAAGCTGGTGATTCGTTTGGAATTTCTAATTTAAAATTAGTCCAGAAAGGAGATTTTAATTTACTCTCTTTAATTGTAATAATGTCACCGGCGCTAACCATGAAAGAAGGAATATCTACTTTAACTCCGTTTACTAGGAAGTGTCCGTGATTTACTAACTGTCTTCCTTGTGATCTTGAATTAGAAAGCCCAGCACGATAAACAACATTATCTAATCTTCTTTCAAGATAACCAAGTACTGTTTTTCCAGTATCAGAAGAAGCTTTATTAGCCTTTTTGAAAAGATTTGTCATTTGCTTTTCCAAAACACCATAAGTGAATTTGATAGCTTGCTTTTCAAGTAATTGCTTTCCGAATTCAGAAACTTTGGAGAATTTTCCCTTTCCAGCTCCGTGTTCACCGGATTTGTATGGTTTTTTAGAAAAATCATCTTTTGGTGAAAAGCTTCTTGCACCTTTTAAAAATAGGTTTCTTCCAATTCTCTTGGATAATTTTGTCTTGCCTGCGGTATATCTAGCCATATTATATTTTAATTATTAAACTCTTCTTCTCTTACTTGGTCTTACGCCTCCAAAAGGAAAACCTGTAGCGTCTCTGATTGAATCAAGTTGTAAATCAGTTGCTTGGATAGCTCTTAAGAATGAATCTCTAGCCATTCCAGCACCTTTAATTACAATTTGTACATTAGTTGCTTCTAATTGCTTGATTTTTTCTAAAATTGTTTCAGTTGCTTTTTGAGCAGCAAAAGGTGTTTTCTTTTTTGCACCTTTAAAACCTGAGCTTCCACTACTTGCCCATGCAAGAACCTTACCTTCAAGGTCTGTTAAAGTAATTATCGAGTTGTTAAATTGTGCACGCATGCAAATTCTTACAACAGGTAATTTCTGCTTAATTTTAGTTTTTCTAACGTTTAGTTTTGGGGTTGCCTTTTTGGCCATAATTATAATATCTTAATTCTCTTAGTGTTATCTGTTTGTCAAGTTCTAGGTTTTTCCAGCTGCTTTGTTTTTGCCGCTTCCTGCTGTATTCCTTTTGTTGCCTCTAGCTGTTCTTGAATTAGTTTTGGTTCTTTGACCGCGAACAGGTAAGTGTAATTTGTGTCTTTTACCTCTCCATGTTCCAATATCAGTTAAACGCTTAATGTTGGAAAGATTCTGCCTTCTTAGATCTGCTTCAATAATTAAATTATTTTCAACATAGCTTCTAATTTCAGCAACTTCTTTTTCACTTAAATCATCTAATTTAATTTCAGGTTTAAGTTTAAGTTCTACTAAAATGTCTTTAACATTGGATTTACCAACGCCTTTAATTAAACTTAAAGCGAATCTTATCTGTTTTTGGCCGTCCAAAGTGACGCCAGCAATTCTAATCATAATATTTAAAATTTCATTCTTTTCTGTTTCTTCAAAGGAATTGGCTGCCTAGAGTTAATACGATTGCCGATAGAACTATCGTCAAATGCATAAAAACG
>Ga0315900_10001948_pt1 | contig 32420 bp, 16 predicted proteins | sample LakEriMetagenome_FD_203521 | JGI IMG/M metagenome (GOLD analysis project Ga0315900, IMG submission 203521) | Freshwater fungal communities from buoy surface, Lake Erie, Ohio, United States - Buoy 12 MA114 | ecosystem: Environmental > Aquatic > Freshwater > Lake > Lake biofilm | place: USA: Lake...
ATCGCACGGAAGTGGATCCGCCGTACTAACGGTCCGGGTTGTAGCTACCACCGGCTCGGGAGCCGAACTGCCTGGTCAACTCCTCGTTCGAACTTCTTTCAGGACCGCTTCGATCCCGGAAGTCTTCACTGCGGATGGCATCGCCAAGAGGAATGGTACGATCTTCATCGTACTTGCGTAGATAGCCCATGAGCCGATCGAGTGTCATTTCGGAGACGTTCAGCTGCCTTGCGCGAGTTCGAAGATCGTTGTACTTGCGTCCCAGATCCTGAGCTCTTGGATCATTCACATCGCCGCTGACCTTTGGCATTTCGCCAACCACCAGATACCGAGTGTAGATATCGATCTCACCCCTCGATTTTCCATCGGGACCCAGTTCTTCCACCACCTCACCACCATTCTGCTCGATCATCTGCCGCACCAGATCGCGGTCATCCGACCCATTGCCGTCGACATCCATTTTTCCAAGCAGCGCGAACTTCATCTTGCCTCCGACTTTCCAGGTCGGCGAATAGACCAAGTCGTCGGCGATCACAGGTACGTTCAGACGATCGCTGAGCACTCGCCCCTGAGCCATGTTGTCGTCAACCTTGGTGATTTCGATCTGCGCCTTGGGTGTTGCTTCGGTGACGCGAATCGTATCGGCGTTGAGAACGCTGAAGCGAATCCCTGGACGCAAGCCCTGCTTACGCCCCATGTTGACCCAAACCAGAACACCACGAGGATCAACCGAAACGACCTTTCCCTGAGCCGATTCGAAATCCTCTCGTTCGGTCTCCTTGACCAGCTGCTCCATGATGTCCTTTTTGAACTGGGTCAGCTGAAGGTTTTCTGATCGGATATCTTTCAGATCGCTTTCGATTTTGGTCTTTTCCTGCCGCAGTGCAGCGATGTTCTTCTGAGCCACCGCGACTTCGGTCTCGTGATTCTTCTTCAGAGCTGCTTCTTTATCGAGGTATTCCTGAATCGTCTGCTCCAGCTTGGCCTGCAATTCCTTCTTTTCCGCAACCTCTTTCTCTCTCGCCTTGGTTTCCTGATCGCGGATCAGGTTGACTTCCTGCGTCAGCCGTTCGACTTCCTTCGACGAACGGTCGATCTGCAGGTTGCGGTCTCGGACCGCCTTCATCAAATCGGAGACAAGTTTCGAATAGTTGCGATCCTGGGAAGGCACATCGGGTCCGAAGAGCGACATGTCCCCATCGAACTTCTTTTTGATCGTATCGATGTCGGCGTCGGTGCCGATGCTTTGCAGCGCTTGCTGAAACTCGGCTTCGCTGAACTGCTTGTTGCCCACCATCGCCTGAAGCGCCTGCAGCTTGCTGTTGGCCGTCTGAATCTGTCGCTCAGCCTCCGAAGCCCGCGTCACCGCCGACTCCATTTTTTTCGTGTTGGTCGACATCGTGAACAGGACGTAGCCCAAAGCGATCAGCAAGCCAAGGCTGATGATCGTCATGGTCAACACGTAGGCTTGCCAGGCAAACAGGTTACGATCGCGAGCCGCCATGAGATTCCCTCGAAGAACTAGATTGACCGGCTACGGGAAACGGATTGCGTCCCGCGGAAAGCACTGACCCCGGACTTTTTCATCGTAAGTGCCTGCCCCAAGGGCGTCAAACATTTGCCACCCAGGACACCTTAGCTGACGCCTCCAAACCACCTCGTTCGCACGGTTTTCCCCAACGGAAGAATCCCGCGCCACCGCACAGGGAGCAGCCGAAGCGATCTCCCATCGGGCTTTCCTTCGGTAAGATGATGCATCGAAATGAGTCGTTCAGGTTGGATTGGAGCGTATCATGGCCAAACGGCTTCCTTCGGCGAAACAACCCTCCCTGTTTGCCGAAACCGAACCCTCCTTCGCCCCTCCGGATACGCACCCACCGACTCCCTCTCCTCCAGCCAGCGAAGGGGATCCAAAGGCTTCCGGGGACCCCCCCAAGGGGGCTGGTTCCGAGATTGGGAAGGGTTTGAGGGCAGGCGAGCTGGTGATTGCGGTCGATTCCCACAGCCTGCTTTACCAAGTTTTCCACGCGATGCCGACGATGAGCAGTCCGTCGGGGCAGGCTGTTCAGGCAGTTTACGGATTCCTGCGGGATCTGGCCGACCTGCGAGATCGTCTGGCCCCCGATTTTCTGGTTTGCACGTTCGATGCGTCGGAAGAGACCTTTCGAAATACGATCTATCCGCCCTACAAGCAGCATCGCGATCCGATGCCGGAGGAACTGCGGTCTCAGATTCCGATCGTGCTAAAGCTTTTGGAGCTGCTCAGGATTCCGGTGCTTCAGTTGGGCGGGTACGAAGCGGACGATCTCCTGGCGACCATTGCCGATGAGGTGGAGAAAACGGGTGCTCGGTGCCTCCTGGTCACCTCCGATAAGGACTGTCGCCAATTGCTCAGCGATCAGGTGCAGCTTTATCTGATTCGAAAATCGATGGTCTACGGGGAGGAGCAACTGCGGGAGGATTGGGGAATTGGGCCTGGCCAAGTGACCGACTATCAGGGGTTGGTCGGCGATTCGGTCGACAACATTCCCGGAGTCCCCTCGATTGGTCCCAAGACGGCGACCGAGCTGCTGGGGAAGTATCCGACGCTGGAGGTTCTTTACGAGCACCTGGAGGAAATTTCCAGCGCGAAGCGCAAGCAGACCCTTGCGACGTATCGCGACCAAGCCTTTCTCAGCCGTCTGTTAAGCGCGTTGCGGCGCGATGTCCCCATCGAACTTTCCTGGGGGCCTTGGCGAGATCTCAAGCCGGACGCAGCGCCTGCTGGCGAGCTATTTCAGCAGCTGGGATTCAAGGGACTTGCCAAACGATGGCTGGAGGCGGAGTCGGTCGCTGACAGTCCATCGGTGACTCGTTCGCCCGCGACTGAGTACCGGACGGTTCAGTCGCTGCAGCAACTGGAAGAGGTGATCGCCCTTTGTCGCAAGGCCCCTTGGGTCTCCTTCGACAGCGAGACGACCGGTCTGCAGCCGCGAGATGCAAAACCTGTGGGCTACAGCCTGGCGTGGGAGATCGGCTGTGCAGCCTACATCCCGTTGATGGCTCCCTCGGGAACCACAACCCTCGCTGCGGAACAGGTGCATGAACGCCTGAAGCCTCTGCTGGAAGATCCGAAGATCAGGAAAATCGGACAGCACCTGAAGTTTGACGCCATCCTCCTGAGATCGCAGGGAATCCATCTCCGTGGGATCGAATTCGACACCATGGTGGCCGATTATCTGCTGGATGCAGGACAGCGCAACCATAGCCTCGGTGAAATCGCCAAACGGGTGCTCGATCGCGATTCTATTCCCATTTCCGATTTGATTGGAACGGGCAAGCAGCAATGCACTATGGATCAAGTACCGCTTGAGAAAATCTCCTTCTATGCATGCGAAGATGCCGACCTGCCGCTGCAGTTGCATCCCGTGCTTCAGCCGCGCATCCAGCAGCAGGGATTGGAGTCGGTGTTTCACGAGCTGGAGCTGCCGCTGATCGATGTGCTGGCAGCGATGGAGTATCAGGGCATCGCCGTCGATGTCCAGCTCCTCCGGTCGCTCAGCGGTCGCTTTGGCAAGAGAATCGAATCGATCCGGCAGGAGATCGAGCAGATGGCGGGAGGGCACTTCAATCCCGAGAGCCCCAAGCAGTTGGCCAAAGTGCTGTTTGAAGAGTTGCAGTTGCCGATCGTCAAAAAGACCAAGACGGGACCAAGCACCGACGCGGAGGTGCTGCAGGAACTGGCCTCCAAGCATCCGCTGCCGGCGAAGATTCTAGAACTGCGTCAGGCGGTCAAGCTAAAGAGCACGTATCTGGATGCGCTGCCCGAGCAGATCAGTCCGGTGACAGGCCGTATCCATACTTCCTTCCGCCAGGACGTCGCAGCCACAGGACGGCTCAGCAGCGTCGACCCCAATCTGCAGAATATCCCTGTACGTACCCAGGAAGGAAAAGAAATCCGATCGGCCTTCCGTGCTTCGCAGCCGAACTGGCTGCTGCTGAAAGCGGACTACTCTCAGATCGAACTGCGCATCCTGGCGCATTACTCCCGGGATGCCGCGATGCTGCAGGCATTCCACGATGGCCTGGATATCCATGCGCAAGTGGCAAGCCAGGTTTACGGTGTCCCGATCGATCAGGTCAACAGCGATCAACGCCGCAGTGCGAAGGCGATCAACTTCGGAATCCTCTATGGACAAAGCCCCTTTGGCCTTGCCAAATCGCTGCAGATCCCGCAGGACGAAGCGTCGCGATTCATCGATCAGTACTTCGCAAGATTTCCCGGAGTGGTCGACTTCATGGAGCAGACCATCATGGAGTGCAGGAGGCAGGGATTTGTGCAGACGCTATCGGGGAGAAAGCGCTGGATTCAGGGGGTGCGCGACTTCGCTACGCTGGAACCCAGGAAGAAGAAGGTGTTGCTGGAACCCGAACGGATGGCAGTCAATACCGTAATCCAAGGCTCAGCCGCCGACCTCATCAAGATGGCGATGATCGCCATCCATCGCCGACTGGAAGATTCCTCCACTCTTCAGGCCCAGATGCTGCTGCAGATCCACGACGAATTGATCTTTGAGGTGTCGCCGACATCTCGAGATCGATTGGCTCAATTGGTGGCCAAGGAGATGACCGAGGCGGTGAAGCTGAGCGTGCCTTTGGAGATTGAAATCCAGGTGGGCAGCAGTTGGGGTGACTGCGAAAAGCTGGTCCTCTAAGCAACCGCGGGTGTCGCTCCAGTCGTCGGCCAGCGGCTGGTCAGTGTCCTCTGGGCAACGAAACTTGAGCCCCGATGCGCGGCGCGTCTTCGGGGGCAGGGGCTGCGATCAGAGAGCTATCTGGACGGAGAAAGCCCTCGAGCCTCGCTTCTGCCTGAATCGCGATCCCACTCGCCTCAAGATGCCGCTCCAGTCCAACCCACTGGTCGCTGGGAACCACCAGTCTGCGATCGGTTTGATCGAGAAAGCGAGCGACTTCGGCCAGCCCTTTTTCGTCGCTGCCTACCTCTTGGATCCACTGACCGCTGTAGAGAACCCAACTGGGTTCAATCGTGCCAACCGCCATCCAGCGAGTGCTTATTGCGGGACTTGCGTTTTGTGGGAAATGAGTCCCTCCGACCGCATCGGAATGCCCGGATGCCTCAAGGAAACGATCCAAATGGCTCCGCCGCCGATCCAGTTGCGGCAGCAGCAGCATCGGGATCGCAGCCATCCAAATCGACGCAGCGACCAGGGTCGATGCAGGGACCAGGGAGCGGTCTGTGCGATTGCGTATCATCCCCCAGCCGGCTAGGCCAGCCGCCGGGAACACCAAGCCCCAGGCCGCATAGGGTGTCAGGTCGCGCCAACCCTGCAAGTCGATTGCGTAGGCTGCTGCAAGGGAAATCGCGATGCCCGCTAGCGACAGCATGGCAATCGCGACGGGATCGAGCCAACGGGGGGCCTTCCATTCCCCTCGGGTCCAACGAGCCATCGCGACACCGACAACGCATGCGACACCTGGATAAGCCGGAGTCAGATAGCTGGGAAGCTTCGTCGCCGCCATGCTGAATGCGGCTCCATAGAGGAGCAGCCATACCGTTCCCAGGCGGACCATGGAGCCTGTCCTGCTGCGGTCCTTCCAGCCCCAGACCACCGACCAGCCAATCGGCAAAAGGAAAAGCGACCAGGGGAAAATCCCAGCCAGCAGTGTCGCGGGATAGAACCACAACCCTCCCCGATGACCTTCCATCGCCGTTACGGCTCGTCCCAGATTATGCTCCAGGAAGAATCCGCTCAGCCAACGCCCTTCGGTTCGATAACCCACCCACAGGTACCAAGGCGCGGCGACGGCAAGGGCGATCAAAAGCCCTAGGGGAAGGCGAGCCTTTCGCAGGGTGCTCCATCCGTTATCCCAGGCAACTTGCACCAACTTCAGGGCAGCTGCGCGGAGAGAACCGGCGGAGCGAACCGAGTCGATAGCGGGGCTGAGCAGGATGCGTTCGGTCCAGTCCCAGGTCAATGCCACGGCCAGCGGAAGGATCAGGCCTACCGGTCCCTTGGCCAGCATCGCCACTCCCCAGGATGCATACGCCAGCCAGAACCATCCCGGACGATGGGCACCTTCTCGCTGGTACATCATCGCCATCGCCATGCAGAGAAGGCCAGCGGCGGCAAAGAGGATGAGAAGTGCATCGGGCGTTGCCGCGCGACCGGCCATCACAAATAGCAGGGAGGTCGCAAGCACCGCAGCCGACCAGAATCCAATGGATGGTCCTGCGACGACGCGTGTCCACAGGCCCAGTAGCAGGACCGTCGCCAAAGCGGCGATCGCCGAAGGTAGGCGGGCGCCCCAGGAATTGGTCCCTGCCATCCGATAGGAGGCCATCTGAGCCCAGTAGAGAAGAATCGGCTTATGGGTTCGCAGCTGATTGTTGAAGCGAGGGACGATCCAGTCGTTCGCCTCCAGCATCTCGATCGTGCAGCGGGCGTTGCGAGGTTCATCCCGATCCAGAAGGCGGCTGCTGCCCAATCCAGCAAACAACGTCGATGCACCGATCCAAAGCAGCGCGATCCAACGCCAATGGTTCCCTGCCGCTGATCGCTCCATCTGCCGGTTCCACCCCGCAAGTCCTTTTCGGGTTCGGCCGAGGAAAAAGCCCCTCGACTTTCGATTCGCCGCGGATCCTACCACCGCACTGGCAGGCAGGACAATAGCGACTGCCCGGGCGGATACCTGATCGCTGGCTGTTGATATTCTAATGGGCGTTAGAATATCGAGGCTGGCAGGCTGTGGTGGTTCAACCGGCGCGTCACCGGATGAGCAGAGGTGTCAGGAGAAAAAGGCCTTGCAGGCGAGAAATCCAAGAATCGCACCGATCAGCAGTGCTGGGGGAAGCACGATCGCCACCGTCATTGCAATCCAGGCATGGCGCGTCGCGCGAAGGCTCTCTTCGCTCATCACCAGTCCCTGGCTGGAAGGAGGCGCGGAGGTGGGGCGCGCGGGATCGGGGAGGCCGCTGGAGGGAGAATCGTTCCCAGTCCAACCCGGTGGCATGGCGGCAGCGGAGGTCGATCCGTCTGCACCACTCATCGAAAGTTCGGTCGGTTCGTGGGCGACGGGAGCCATCTCCTTTTCGTGAAGTGGAATAGGGGCTGCCATCCAGGGGCCTCGCGAAAGCCGACTGCTGGTAAGCAACGCTGCATCCCCAGCCCACACCTCCATCCGCACCGCCACTTCCGCCGCCGTCTGGATCCGTTTCTTGGGGTCCTTTTCGATCATGTCGGCGATGATGTCGACGAATTCTTCGCTGATCTGCGGATTGAACTTGCTGGGGTGGTAGGGCATCTCCTCCAAGTGACGGCGGAGTTTGCTTCGCGAGTCGCCGCCGGGAAATGGCACCTTGCCGCAGATCGCGTAGTAGCAGGTGCAACCCAGGGCATAGATGTCGCTGACGGCCTGAACTTCCATTGGACTGGTGATCTGTTCCGGCGAAATAAAATCGGCGGTGCCGACAATCTTTCCGGCCAGCGGATCCTTGCTCCAATCGGCAGCAAACCCGGCCAATCCGACATCGGAAACTTTGGCGACTCCATCGGGCGTGACCAGAATGTTCCCTGGTTTGACATCGCGATGGACCAAACCCCGCTCGTGCGCGTACTGCAATCCCAGGGCAGCCTGCATCAGGATGCTGGCCGCCTGCTGAATCGACAAAGGGCCATGCATCCGTACCAGTCGCCGCAAATCCATCCCGGGGACATACTCCGTCACGAGGAAATGGACGTTGCCGTCGACCCCCGCGTCGTAGGCTCGAACCAGATGGGGGCAATCCAGCTGCGCCTGCATCCGAATCTCCCGGGTAAAACTCTCCCTCGCCTCGGGACTGGATCGCGTGATCGGCAAGACTTTGATGGCACATTGGCGCCTCAGCACCTGGTGGACCGCCTTGAAGACTTGGCCCATCCCCCCTTGGCCAATCCAGTCGGTGATCAGGTACTGTCCAAGCGTCAGTTTGGATCGACCAGCCAGCAGTTGGTCTGCCTGGTAGCGGGTCAGTACTCCTTGAAGGACCAGAGTCTGCGCAATTTGGTCGGGAGCTGGCGGTTGATTGGGACTGACGGGTGTCGAAGTATCTCGAGCCAACTGCTCGATCGCCGTCGCCAGGTGCTGCTGCGTCACGACGCCACTGGCTAGGCAAGCCATAGCAAAAGGAGTTTCCAATACAGAAGAGATGTCGCCCATCGGTACACTGTTTCCTAGAATCATTGCGGACCTACCCTGGGTGCTACCGAAGTGACTCCAGAGCGACCTAGCCTGGGAGTCGGCTGGAAAGAGCCGAACTCGACCGCCGCATGCCACCTGGTCGACTTGGGGGGGCGGGCAAGGTCCCGCTCAGATTTCTAGAAGTTTTCATCTCCAGTTCAGGATTGCTCAATGCGAACCGTCGTGATCGGTGATATCCATGGCTGCTTGGCCGCTTTGGATACCCTGTTGGATACCATCGCCCCTACCTCAGAGGATGTGATCGTCACCCTGGGAGATTATATCGATCGCGGCCCGGACAGCCGTGGGGTGATCGAACGACTGATCCAGGTTTCTAGCCACTGCACGCTCTACCCTCTGATGGGAAATCACGAGGAAATGATGCTCATGAGTCTGCAGGGAGGAGTCTCGCCCTTTCGGTGGCTTCAAAACGGTGGCACCGAAACGATGGAATCGTACGGGTTTACAGGGGATGTCGATGTGATTCCCAAGGAGCACTTCGATTTCCTCAACAATCTCCTGCCCTACAAGGAGTTGGACCAGTTCCTTTGCCTGCACGCCAACTACGATTCCGACGTTCCCCTTGCGGAACAGACGCCTGCTTATCTTCGATGGATCAAGCTGACGGAAAGTTTCCCACAGCCCAACCCCGAGGTCAAAAGATTGATCGTCGGCCATACCCCGGCGAGGGACGGCGAAGTGGTATTCCAGCCCCATCTGATCGCGCTGGACACCTTCTGTTATGGAGGGGGCTGGCTGTCCGCCCTCGACCTTTCGACACTAGAAGTCTACCAAGCCGATATCGAAGGCCGGCTGCGGCGATAGCACGGCAGATCGCTCGATCGCCGACTTCCTCTCGGATGCGCAGCAGCCAAAGAAGCGTGACCGCAAGCCCAAGGAAAAAGACTTTCAGCCGCTGAAATGATCCGCCTTCGACGCGATCGAGATTGTCTGGCCGAACGACTACGCCAAGCGGAACGGATCATCGAGGTTCAAAATAAGTTTTCTGACTGCTCGATGCCAGCACCAGTCCGACGGTCGACGAGAAGACAGAAGGATCGCAACGCAGCAGCTTCGCAAAGATATCGGAATCGCCATGGCATGTCGTGCCCTAGATGTTCCTCGTGCGACCTACGATCGACGTCTGTCCGACCGGTGCCTGATGGCATCCAATCGGCATGGGGCTTAAGCTGTAAAGGCGCTGTTGAACAGCTCCACCTGGTGTCGCGAGTGTCGCTGAGACATCGGTGGACCGGAACGATGTATTCCAGGAGGCAATTGTCATGAGTCACTTGAGTTGTTTGCCAAAACCTTCCTGGCTTGGGGAATTGCCGATCGCCAAGGCGCTGGGCCGGTTGGATGCATTCGGCCGCAGCTCGGTCGGCCTGCTTGCTCTGCTTGCCCTCTTGTTTTTTCAAACAGGAACCACGAAGGCTCAGGCCGACGAGTCACGCCGGTCGACTGGCACTGGGAAGCTTCGATTGCTGATCGTCGATGGTCAGAACAATCACGGCAATTGGCCCAAGACCACCGTCATCATGAAGCGATGCCTGGAAGCTTCCGGACTTTTTCAAGTCGAGGTCGCTCGCACTCGCTACACCTGGCAGGGAGAATCGCTGCTGAAGGAGTTTCCCTTAGAGGATGGGGTGACGCGGGAGGCGACCGAGCAGCCGCGTCCCGATCCCGATTTCGCGCCCCAGTTCGCTCAGTACGATGTGGTCCTCAGCAATCTGGGATTCGGAGCGGCTCCCTGGCCTGAAGCGACGCAGGAGTCGTTTGAAAAATACATGCGTGAGGGTGGGGGGCTGGTGGTGGTCCACGCAGCCAACAATTCTTTTGGCGATTGGAAAGCGTTCAATCAGATGATCGGCATGGGAGGCTGGGGAGGCAGGAACGAGAAGAGTGGCCCCTACATCTATCTGGATGAATCGGGGAAGACCATCCGAGATACTTCGCCAGGTTCGGGTGGTAGCCATGGAGCCCAGCACCCATTCCTGGTGGTGCTGCGCGATACCAACCATCCGATCACACGAGGCTTGCCCCAAACGTGGTTGCACGCCAATGACGAACTATACGATCGACTGCGCGGGCCAGGAGAGAATCTCTCGATTTTGGCGACCGCTTTTGCCAGTCCGGACAAAGGTGGGTCGGGGCGGCACGAGCCGATGGTGATGACAGTGGAGTATGGGAAAGGGCGAGTCTTTCATACGCCGATGGGGCACGCTGATGAATCGGTGGAGTGCGCTGGGTTTCAAACCTTGCTGGTGCGAGGGGCTCAGTGGGCTGCCACCGGCCAAGTGACGACGGAAGTTCCCGACGACTTCCCGACCGCAGAGGAAGCGAGAACCCGGCGCTTTCAACCCTGATACTCCCGGACTTGGGAATTCTACAGCAAGTCGGCCGGTGCCGATCGAGTTTCAGACCGCACCTCGATCGGTGCCTTCCACCGGTAGATTGTCCCTACCTTGCGTGCCGCTTTCGGTGCACAGCAACGACGCAAATGCAGGGGAGCTTCGGTGGGATCCGATCGCATGATTCTTGCAGGCACTGTCCCCACCGCCCCGTGATCTAGTCTGTCGGATCATCACACCAGCAGCCTGGGGAATTGAAGAACCCTTTGCTCAATCGCTGCTGACCAAAGGTGCGCACTTTTCAGTCGCGAGGATGCCGTACTCTCGGCATCCTCAGCGATCGGCCACAGTTTTCTTACCCCATGCGATCCGGTCATCGGCAACCGATCGCCACCATGCACATGTCATCTTCCTGCTTCCCCGAGCCGATGTGGGCGACGACCGACTGGACGATCGATTCCATCAAGCAATCCAGATTGCCTTCATGTCCCGCGACCATCTCGCGGACGCGCTCGATGGAGAACTGGGTATTGTCTTCCCCAAAAGCTTCAAAGACTCCATCGGTATACATCAACAAAAAATCACCAGCCGCCAGATCGATCCTCGCACCCTGATAGCTGGCTTCCTCCTCGGTCCCCAACGGCCATCCGGACTCTTCCTGCCCTGGTTCTTCGATCGATCCGTCGGCTCGCTTCAGCAGCGGTGGCATGTGGCCGGCATTGACGACGATGGCGCTACCTCGGGGAGGATCCAGGAAGATGACGCACATGGTGACCGTGTTGTCTAGTCCCAGCGCGCAGATGCGGCGATTGAGCGTTTCCATGGCGACGACCGGGTCGTTGGAACTGGCGAATGCGAAACGGGTTTCGGCCGACAGCTTGGCCATGAACATCGCGGCGGCAATACCATGCCCGACCACATCAGCCACCAGAATCGCCCACTGACCCTGGCTTAATTGGATGTAGTCGAAATAGTCTCCACCGATATCCAGTTGGGGTTGATAGAACTGAGAAAACTCGAAGCGATCGATGCCCGGTGGCTTTTGAGGAAGAAACGCCGACTGGACCTGACGCGCCAGCGATAGATCCTGCTCCAGCACCTTCTGCAACAGCAGTTGCTCAACCATACGAGCATTCTCAAACGCAATGCGAACCTGCCCGGAAACCGCCATCAGCATCTCCAGGTCACGCTCTTCAAAGCGAGCCTTCTTCTGGGAGTCCAGTTGGATGGCCCCGATCGGCGTCTCGTTGCTAAGCACAATCGGCGCGATGATGGCAGAGCGAATCGAAAAATCGAGAATGCTCTGCGAGTCCTTGAATCGCTCGTCCTTCGCCGCATCAAAGACCAGTAGCGCTTCCTTCTTCTCGATCGCATACCTCAGCACCGATCGACTGATCTGGTGTACGGACTCGTCCTGCCCTTCCTTGCGGTCTTTGATCCACCTTGGAACCAGTTCTCCTTCGTCATCCAAAAGCAGGACATAGCCGCGATCCGCCTGGGTGAAGATCTCGAACAAGCCATCGAGTACCTTGGGAAGAACTATCTCCTGCGAGACCGCGCCATCCAGAGCGCGTGAGATCGCCACCATGGCAGACAGTTGCTGCTGGGCCGGGACCTTCGATGCGGTTCCATAGCCGCTGCCGACATCCTCCCGTTTTCCCAGAATCGACCGCGATCCACTTTGGAGCGGATCGTCGACCATCTCCACTTCCACCTTGCTGCTGAGCAGCGTGCCAGCACTTCTCGGTACCGTCAGTTCCTGCGCCTCGTGAAAGGTGAACTCCAGATCACAGATCCGGATCGCATCGCCATCCTTCAGCATCGTCGCCTTGTGAAGCCATTCGCTGTTCAGATAGGTGCCGTTGCGACTTCCCAAATCTTGCAGCAGGTAGCGTCCGTCGCGAAAGGAAATCTTTGCGTGTTGCCGGGAGACCGAACCGGAGTCGAGCACGATATCGCAGTCGGGATGTCGGCCCAGCACCATTTCCCGATGCTCCAGGCGGATCTTTTGGCCTCGCTTCTCTTCCGGACCTCCCACCAACGTGATATTTGCCATCGCTACCTCAACTGCAGACCTGCGTTCTGCCCATGCCAACCTACCCTGGAACAGAATCCCCTCCCCAAGGGGGATTTCCTCCACGACTCATCGTGACGCCTGAGCGACCAATTGTCCAGCTTGACCGGCAAATCGGGTTTGCCAGGTCGATGGCCAGCAGATCATTCATGCTAGTCGGACCGATCGCGCGGCCTGGGTGGAGAGTCGAGAGGAGAGGATTCGGATTGAAACCGAATCATCAAACCGCTATTTACCCCTCCTGCCGCTCCTTCTCTCCGAGGGGATGGCGGTTCCACCAGTGGCTTCATGGAGGTTCTTGGATGCCCAGTTTGTTGGCTACCCAATCACCCGGAAATCGCGATTGCGCCAAGTACCCTTGGGTTTTTTCGGGTGCTGTCCATCTGCTAGCGGTGGCGCTGATGTTTGCCTTAGCGACCTCCACCCAAGCGCAAATGGGGGGAGGCCAGAACATGCCAGCATTCGAGGATCCTTCCTTTCGCGACAAACTCTGGGAGGCCGGAGGCCCGGCTTTTCGCGATGCACGCAGCGGCAAGATGATTGTCGATGTCCAGATCGAAGGGAATCAGACGGTCAGCGAACACAAGGTGCTCTCCCACATGCAGTCCCGCCCGGATCGGCTGTACGATCCCGAGCAGCTCAATCAGGATACCCGGGAACTCTATCGCACCGAATTGTTTGACAAGATCGAGACGTTTGTAGACGAAGTCCCCGAGGGGGTTCGCCTTCGGGTTCGGGTTCGCGAGAAACCTTCCGTCCGATCGGTGGTCTACCACGGCAATACCCGCATTGAAGACTCGACACTCAAAAAGCATGCCGGCATCGATCAGGGGGATCCAATCAGCCCAGTGGCAGTCGAGCAAGCCAGGCAGCGGTTGCTGACCTACTATCAGGATCAGGGCTTCGGGCACGCCGATGTTCAGATCGCCAACGGGAACCGACCCGGAGATAGAGATGTTGTTTTTCGAATCAGCGAAGGGAACAAAGAGCGGATCTGGGACATTCAGATCGTCGGCAACCAAGCGTTCTCTGAAGCCGTCCTAAAGACTCGGATCAAATCGAAGGATGCTCGCAACGGAGCAACACCCTATTTCTTCAATGTCGCCGATCGCGGGCAGATCGAAGAAGATCGAAAGGAACTGGAAAGATACTACCGGAGACTCGGCTACTTCGATGCGCGCGTCGACTTTGGACTGAAATACGATGACTCGGGAAAATGGCTTTCCATCAACTTCGTCGTCAGTGAGGGGGATCGATACACCGTTGGAGAGATCACCTTTCAAGGGCATCGGTTCTACACATCCGAAGATCTTTCGGCTGGAATGAAACTGAAGACAGGGGAATTTTTCAACCAGGATCGAATGGATTTTGATGCCAGGTTGATTCGACAGCTCTACGGCGCCCGTGGCTTCATCTTCGTCGACGTCACTCCCGTTCCCATCTATCTTCCAGGGCGTCGAGTCAACCTCGTCTATGAGATCGAGGAGGGGGACGTCTATCGCGCCAGTCAGATCAATGTGCACATTGCCGGTGAAAATTTTACGAAAGAACGAGTGGTCTTCAATCAGATGGGGAATCTCTACGAGGGAGGCATCATCGACCAGCGCAAGGTGGATGATGCGGAGCGTCGTTTGCGATTTTCCGAGCTATTCGTGAACAACGCGGCGGATGGCGAACCACCCCGGATCGAGATCCTCCCTCAGGTCGATGAGGACTCGGACCAGTAATGAAACAGCACGAAGTACCCGATCGTTCGATCCCAGGGGATGCAGATCATCACCTCCCAAACGCGGCTCTGAGGCGCCTGATGCAGTCTGAACCAAAAAACAATCGCCGAATCGTTCACCGAAGGCGACTCGTCCGGTTGCTCGCCGGCCGCTTGCTTTGCGGTTGGGCTGCCTGGCTTGCTATCTTGCCGTCTGCCTGGGGACAGTCCGATCCGTTTCTCCTGTCCAGCCCTCCACCTTCGCAGCAGCAGTCCCCGGGCAACAGCGACCTGTATCGGACACCCATGGTGCCATCGCAGGTTACCCCAACTGGCTCGGCATCCACTCCGCCAAGCACTCGCACCGCCCAGGTACCTCCCTCCTACGCCGGTCCCCTGCCGACTCCCTATCCCAATAGCGCGCCAGCGCTCCCTGCTCCCTACGGTGCGGCTCCTCCTGCCCCCTACGGCGCTGCTCCTCCTGCCCCCTACGGTGCGGCTCCTCCTGCTCCCTACGGTGCAGCTCCTCCTGCTCCCTACGGTGCAGCTCCTCCTGCTCCCTACGGTGCGGCTCCTCCTGCTCCCTACGGTGCAGCTCCTCCTGCCCCCTACGGTGCAGCTCCTCCTGCCCCCTACGGTGCGGCTCCTCCTGCCCCCTACGGTGCGGCTCCTCCTGCCCCCTACGGTGCGGCTCCTCCTGGCTATCCGGTTCCCTCTCCCTGGTCCTCCGCATCTGGCGCATTTCCGCCGGGGCCAGTAGCGGGACCTGCGGGCGAGCCGGTGATGCCATCGGTAGGATCGACCTTGGGTCAGCCGATGCAGTTCCAGACACCTTTGGCCGATGGTCCGGTATCGCCAACAACCGGTTTCCGGCCACGGGTGCGCAATGCGCCGATCGATGTCTACGTGCAAGAAGCGCAGACGGGCCGCATGGTCTTCGGCGGTTCGGTCAACACCGACCTGGGAGTCGCCGGTCAGGTGATCATCGAGGAACGGAATTTCGACCTCCTTCGGTTTCCTCGTAGCTTTCAGGATCTGTTCAACGGCGCATTTCGAGGCAACGGGGAAAACTTCCGAATGGAGTTGATGCCTGGCAATCGGGTCCAGCGGTACAGCGTCAATTGGACCCAGCCAAACCTTTTTGGATACTCGCCATGGAGCCTTTCGGTCAGCGGATTTTTGTTCGATCGTATCTATCAGGATTGGGATGAGAACCGGTTGGGGGGGCGTGTGATGCTGGGCTACCAGATCACCCCTGATCTTTCTTTCAGCACGGAGGTTCGCGGTGAAAATGTCGACATATCGGATCCTCGGATCACTGGAGTCGAGGCGCTCGATTCCGTCGTGGGAGATCACGAATTGTGGACTGGTCGGTTCCGTTTAGCTCACAACACACGCGACAGTCCATTCCTGCCGACCGAAGGGCATTTTCTGGAGTTGATTTACGACCAGGTCTTCGGGAATTTCGATTTTCCGCGTGGGCAGATCAATTACAGCAAGTACTTTCTGATCCGCGAGCGGGCCGACGGTGGGGGACGACATACCTTGACATCCTCCTGGCGGTTTGGATTCAGCGGGGAAGAGACACCGATCTTTGAAAACTTTTTTGCAGGTGGTTTCACGACGCTGAGAGGATTTAGTTTTCGTGGTGCCAGTCCGGTGGAAAGCGGTGTGCAGGTTGGGGGTCGCTTCATGTTTTTGGGAACTCTGGAATACATGTTCCCGATCACCGCTGACGACATGCTGAGAATGGTGACATTCGTCGATTACGGTACGATCGAACGGGATATCGAAGTCAACAGCGAGAACTTCCGCGTTGCCCCTGGACTCGGTTTCCGAATTGCCGTCCCCGCCTTGGGGCCCGGACCTCTGGCATTCGATTTCGCCTTCCCCGTTTCCTACTCGGACAGCGACGACAGGCAGGTCTTCAGTTTCAACGTCGGCGTGACGCGCTGACCGAAAGAGGCGTGCCATGGACTTTGCGATCCAGTTGCCAGGATACGCCGGACCCGCCGACCTGCTGCTTTATCTGGTGCGGCGGGAGGAGGTGGAGGTCGAGCGGTTGCCGTTGGCAAGGATCATCGAGCAGTATTTGGGATTTCTCGAGGTGCTGACGGAACTGAATCTGGATGAGGTGGGGGATTTCCTGGAGATCGCTTCCCATCTAATCGAGTTCAAAGCGCATGCCGTGCTGCCGATGGAATCGACTCCGCAAGAGTCCAACGACGAACCGCTGTTGGAGGAACCTTCCGATCGATTGGCCGAGAGGCTGATTCAGTACAAACGCTTTCGGGATGTCGCCTTCCTATTGGAGGAGCAGGCGCAGCGTTGGCAGATGCGTTTCCCCAGACTGGCCACCGAATCGCTTCCGGTCCGAAACGACCTAGCCAGTCAACCGATTGCGGAGGTGGAGGTATGGGACTTGGTCAATGCTTTCGGTCGGATTCTCAAAGCCAATCGAGCTCCGGCAGCCGAGCAGACGATCTACGACGACACGCCGATTCATCAGCATATGCAGCAACTGCATGAGCGCATCGCCAAAGAAGGACCTCTGGAACTGCAGTCGCTCTTTCCCGCCGGGGCGCACAAGAGTCGACTGGTGGCGATGTTCCTCGCGACCTTGGAGTTGACTAGGCACCATGGTGTGATGGCAATCCAGCGTCAACCGGAGGGAAGTATCTGGATTCAGCGGGGCAATGACTTCCAGATGACGCTAGACGTGGCGCAGGTGGACAACGTGACGCTGAGCCAGTTTGCGGCCTCCAATCTCCCCGTCCAGCCGCGCTAAACCGCTCGACGGAGCATCGCATGAAGACTCCAGTTCAGGGACCGGATGTCGTTTCCGGCCTCAGTTGCTCCTGAAGAAATCGGGTCATGCTGGAGTACAGATGGGGTGTTGTGTTGTCCCCCTCGGAGATCGAGTGAGAGCGATTGGGGTAGGGAAGAACTTGAAACAGCTTGCCGTGAGCGATCAGGCGATCCATCAATCGCTCCACTCCCTGATAGTGGCAGTTGTCGTCCCCAGTTCCGTGAATCAGCAGTAGATTCCCTTCCATCCGATCGGCATAGGTAATGGGGGAACCGGCGCGATAGCCTTCCGGATTCTCCTGAGGCAGTCCCATGTAGCGCTCTTGATAGATGGTGTCGTAGAGCGTCTGGTCGGGGACGGGGGCTACGGAGATGGCAGCGCGATAGAGTTCGGGGAAGCGAAACAGCCCATGCAGGCTCATGCTCCCACCGCCACTCCAGCCCCAGACGGCGATGCGTGAGGGATCGATACGAGGGACCTCTTTCAACAGTCGACCAACCGCTTTGGCCTGATCTTCTGCTGCCAGCACGCCGATCTGTCGATGGACCGACTTGCGCCAGGTTCGGCCCTTGGGCACCTTGGTCCCGCGGTTGTCAAAGCTGGCGACGAACATCCCCCTCGACGCCAGCCAGCGATGCCACAGTCCCTGTCGCCCCCACCAGGCATCCCGCACCGTTTGCCCATGAGGCTCACCATAGACATGCACCAGCAAGGGTTGCTGCGGGCCATCCTCTTGGGGAGCTGGAGGTTCCAGCAACCATCCATCCAGCGAAACTCCCGGTTCGATTTCGATAGTTCGAAAGATCGGTGTTGGCAGTGCCAGCGACGTTACGAGAGCAGATAGTTCGGCGTTATCCTCCAGCAACTGCAAACGCTGATGCCCTTCCAGTTCCAGCCATTCATGGGACGCCGGCTTCCCTGCGGAGGACCAGGAGTGAAGCGCCCAGGGAGAACCCGGAACCGTTTGATACGTGTGCCATCCCGGTTGATCGATTGGGGTTACTCGTTCGGAACTTCCATTCTGAAGATCGACGCGATAAAGATACTTCTGGGTGGCATGGCTTGGGGATGCGCTGACCAGGGCGCTGTTCCCGGCGGGATCGAAGGAAATGATCTCGATGACATCCCAAGGGGCTTCCAGGATCGGTGTCGCTTGGTCCGGATGCTCAGCGCTGACCCGATAGAGCCCTCGCCAACCAATGCGTTCCGAAAGCCAGAGGAAGTTCTTGCCTCCATCGATCCACCGAAAGGGATTCTCGTTCTCCAGCCATGCGGCATCGCGATCGGTCCACAAGAGGCGGGGTTGCTTGGTTGCAGGTTCCCAGTCGAAGACCTCATTCTGGTTTTGCAATCGATTGAATCGCTGCAGATAAAGTCGTTGGTTGGATGGATTCCACTGCGCATGGGCGATGTAGTGGTTGCGAGGATCTCCTGGCAGTTCGATCCAGTCGATCTGTCCATCGTCCAGCGAGACAACACCGATCCGGCAAGAAGGGTTGGTTTGTCCCGCTTTGGGATAGGGGATGGGGATCAGTCGCGCGTAGCGATCGGTGGTGTTATCGATCAGATGGAAGATGCCTACCTCTGAGGTGTCGATCTCCCAGAAGGCGATGTGTCGACCGTCCGGGCTCCATCGATAGCCATCCCGCAGATCCAGCTCTTCTTCATAGACCCAGTCACCGGTCCCGTGGATCTTTCCATCCAATCCGCCGAAGGTCAATTGGCGAATGGATCCGGTCGCAAGGTCCTCGACATAAAGATCTTGGTTGCGAACGAAAGCGACATGCTTGCTGTCGGGTGAGAACTTAGCGAACATCATCGATGCCGGTGATTGATCGTCACCTCCCAGCTTCCGCAACGCACCGCTGCTGCGGTCCAGCAACCAGTAGTCCCCTCGCGTGTTGTAACGCCAGACTCTTTGGGAGTTGGTATAGAGGAGCAGTTTCGATTCATCGTCGCTTGTCGCAAACGATTCCACGGCAAGCGGCGCGGTAGCATCTTGGGGAATCAGTTGTTTTCGGGAGATCCACGGCGCGAAGCGACCCAGCTTCGGATCGCACCGCTCGATGGCGGTGTCTCCATCGCCTGGCGGCATGCGATAGGCGATTTCGCCCGAGCGATGCCACGCGATCTGTCCCGGACCCTTCTCCTGAAGTTCTGGGGCGCTGAAGATCTGCTCGGCTGTCCATTGGGTGATCGGCGGAGTGCCGGCCCGCTGGTTTCGTTCGGTTACTTGTTGACGAATGGCCTTTCGCGCCGTCTCAACGCGCAGGGGCCAGCGAAAGGTCGGCGATTGCTCAGGGAGGAAACCTTCCAAGTGTCCGGAAAGACGGGTGGCAGGTTTGGTGTAGATCAGCTCCGTCGGACCAAAGACCTCGCGGCACAATTCGGCCAGGCCAGGGTCGTACTGCAGCAACTCCTTTCGCGTATCGACATGGTTGTGATCGTGGTCATCGTGTCGATTGTTGTCGAACCAGGACTGCACTCCCTCGGCGAAGTACTCGTGGTGGTTGACCGCGGCGTAGGTTCCTTTCCAGAGTCCCTTTCCGATCGCCTCGCGATAGACCTTTTCGACCCGAGTATCGAACGTGGGGTCGATCTGATTCATGCCGCGCAGGTGAATGTTGTGGGCGAATTCGTGGATCAAAATGCATTCAGCTGCATACGGATCGTCTGGGTAGGCCAGCAAATTCTCCTCGCCGCAGGAACAATAGGGATCGGTCTGGGAGCCTCCCATACCACGGGCGCGACCATCCCAGTAGTCGCGCGCCGATACGCCGGGGGCCTCCGCACCGTCCTGTTCTGGGCTACCCAGCCATTTCCATTCCGGAAGGTCGGTGGTGAACTCATTCCAGGCGATGATGGACATGCGGGATCCGCTGGCGCGCATGGAAGCCAGCACATCGGGGCGATGCCGCATCATCGCAGCCACCCAGTAGGCGGCTTCCTTCAAGGCAAAGGGGCTGACGCGATCCGATGCGACGATCTGGTAGCCGTCGACGGTGATCAGTTGCTTATAGAAATCGGGGATTCCTGAGTCGGCTTCTGGGGGAGTGATTTCCGAGATTGGAAGGGGTGCTTGAGCCGGAAGAGGCGAGGGGGAAAGCGTCGTCTTCACGCTGGCAAGAAAGAAGATCCAGAAGAGTGCACGCAGTGGGCATCGCATACAGCATCCGATCCGATAGAGGGCCTGAACACCTGATCGGAGAGGACTTGTCGCAAGTGCCTCTCCTAGGGTCATTGTATCGCTTGTCGGATCGAACGGATGGCTTCGGCAAGACGGAGCGGGCCGATCAGCGAGGTGAGGCCAATGGAGCAACCGGTGGAGCAACCGGTGGAGCAACCAAACCGACGGGTGAGTTGGATTGACTTGGTGGGGCCGCGGGATTCGATTTGGCTTCGCTTCCCTGGATAAATCGAGTCGATTCTTCCTGGCTCCACTGGGCATCCCCTTGCGAACTGCTCACTTCGGCGCGAAAGCGGTGGGTACCAGGTCTGGATGCCTTGGCAGCGATAGCCAGTCGAATCGATTGACCCGGCTCCAACTTATCCACCGCTTCAAACAGTACCTGTCCAGGAACCAATCGATTGGGATGGCCGCTCGCCTCCATCGGTTCGATGCCATCGGAGAACTGAGCGACCACAACGATATCACGAGCGGTGGAGTGTCCCTGGTTGATGATCGTCACCTCATAGACAGCCGGTTTGTCGGTAGATGCCGGAGCTGCTGGGTCGCGAACTTGAAGCTGCAGGTCGGTGACCGCCTCGGCCTTCATGGCGCCCGATGCCGAGGCTGCTGCCCCTGCGCTTCCGACCGCTTGCGATTTCCATGCGATGTTTCCTTCACGCTGGCAGGCAACCACTAGGCCCCTCTGCCGACTCGACCCAGCCTGCAGAGGATCTTCCTGCCACTGGATCGTTCGACCTTCGACCGTGGCTCCGTTGGGGGCTTCAATCAGATCGACTCCCTCCGGCAGTTCCAGGGAACACTGGATCGAATCGATCGCCAGATCGCTGGGGTTATTGAGGTGCAGAGTCCATTGCGCGGTGGCGCCGACGAAGCTGGTTTCTGGTGCGGCCCAAGAGAGTTCCAAAGAACCCTGTCGCACAGCGACATCGATTGTCGATTTAGCCTTAAGGGAGCCGGCGGCGCCTTCTGCTGCGACCGAGACGGGAATCATCCCCGAGTGCTTGAAATCGAGTTCGACCTCGACCACCTCTTCCGCACCGCCGGGAATCGTCCCGATCGGAAGCATGCTTTCGGCGAGCGAACCGGCCTGAACCATCAAATGGACAGATTCCGCAGGCAGGGTCCCCGGGTTTTTGACTCGGACCCGGAAAATCTCAGGGCGTCCGAAGACGACTTGCGAGGGACCTTCTAGAGCGACCTGCAACTGAGCGGCAGCGACTTGAAGCGGTAGGGAACCTGTTTGTGGGAGCGCCGTCCACTCGATCTCGGCAGCAAACAGTTCCGGCTTGGACGATTGCAACTGGAATGCAAGTCGCTTTTCTGTGGCTCCCGAAAGCTGATCGATCTGCCAGACCAACTGCCGCAGTCCCTCGGATTGATCGATTAGTACCTGCTCATTCGCTTCAGGAATCGACATCGCAACAGCATCCGGCACGCTCACCTGAATCAGCATGCCCTCGATCGGCTCACGTCCTCGATGGGATACAACCAATTCGAATGTCGCAGGCCGATCCATCGGGACTGCCTCAGGGCCCACCACACGCACATCGATCGCTGGCAGATGCATCGCTAGTGAGGAAGGCGATTTCTTGGATGCCAAAGGAGCGAAATCGGAAGGTTCCGATGCGTTGTTGGGGGCGCTGGGTAAAGGGGTGGAGACGTCGGATGGCCTCAGTTCCATCGGTGCAGGAACCAGCGCTGCAGGAGGACCTGGCAGTGCCATCAAGCTAGACTCTTTCCCTGCAGCGGATTCCGGTTGGTCAGGGGAAGCAGACGGATTGGAAATGACCGTGGACATCGGAACTGGGGCCGGCGCCGAACCTTCATCAAGAGATGTTGAATTTCGATCGTTGGTGTTGACTCGCACCATTTCGGCTGGCCGTGTGGGAATGGCGACTGGATTGTTGTTCTGGACAGCAGCAGGACCGGGTTGGGTGGCTGCACGGGAGGGGACCGGACGTCGCGGTACGCTGGGCCATGCGGCCTCGGCCAACGGACGATCCAGGTTGAGGAAAGACTCCCCATTGGCAGATGACTCCAACGGATTCTCAGGGGGATTGGAAGCTGTTATCGGTGATGGTGTGTTTTCCATCGGCTCCCGCTTCGCCTGCCCGACTGCCTCGGTGGATGCCGTAGGTGGCTCGGTGGAGGACAAGCGTGGGGAGGCAACCTCGTCAACACCGATCGGCTTTCCCGAAGCACGGCGACTGGAGGACTTGGGCGACAGCGAGGTCACCGGTCGCGATTCGATGCGAGGCTCGCGGTCAAGAAGACCCGAAGTGTTAGAGCGCTGGGACAGATTTAGTTCGTTGCTGGAAGAGTTTAATGCTGCATCCAGAGGGGGAGCCGGTGCTGTGGTTGCCTCGACGTCGACCTGAGGAGGCGCAGGCAGATCGGAGATCGTAGGTTCGCTAGGTGGTTTCGGCAGGGAAGGCAACTCTTGCATCGCTGCCGGTTGCCCCGAAAACGGCTCCAACGGCACTCTGCGTCGCGGAGTCCCCTTCCTCGCAGTCTCGTCGGCTCGCATCTGCTTGGAGTCGTCACCACCAAACCACCTGTCGGTGGCCGATCGGAACTGTTGAAAGAATCCCCCTTTCGCTTTCGGCGGAGCAACCGCTGCGGAAGAGGGGGATCCGCCTCGCTGGGAGACCTGGGCAGCGCGGGAATTGGTTGACCGTTCGCCCTGGAATCCAAGTACCGACGAACCATTTGCAAAGCACAAAAGGATGCTCACGACGGTCAGGATGTTCCGACCTGTAACGTCCGCCATCGCTGGGCTCCTGCGAGGGAAGAGGCGGTTGGTACGAACCGTACCATCACGTTTCGGGAATGCTGGCACTTACCAGGCCGAATCCGCCCTTCATTCGGTATCGGTTGAAGCGATTGAAGAGATTGAATCGATTCTTCCGATTCGTCCGTAGGGGGCATGCGGTGGGAGAAAGGTCGAGTCGATCCGCGGCCTTATAAAGCATCGCTAAATTCCTCTTACCTAACGAGGCGATCCCCAACATCGAATAGCGTTGCGGTTGGCGGATCTCAAAAAAGACTCATCCGCCCAATACCCCAATGCCCAAGGGCAAAAGGACCATCCGATGCAACCTTTGCTGGTGGCCGCCTCCGGGAAAATCGCATTGGTTCAAAGCGGTAGCCACGGTGGAACAGAAGGCACCACCAGAAAAATCCCCCCATAGGGGCGTTTTTTATTTCAATCGGTGCCAGGCACCGATTGGTGGTTTTTCCACTCTAAAGGGTGGTTTTTCATTCTGAAGTTTGAGGTCTTTTGAATCGTACCTGCTCGTTCGTTGATGATGAATTACTCGCTAAAAGTGGGGGTTTAATTGGTGGGTGGCACCGATTGGAGGTGTGTCCACTCCAAAGGGTGGTGTATCTTTCTTGGGCTTGAGGGCTCTTGGATCGTATCGGCCCGTTCGTTGATGATGAATTGCTCGCTAAAAGTGGGGGTGTAATTGGTGGGTGGCACCGATTGAAAAGGTGGGTGGCACCGATTGAGATGGATTTAGTTCTTTTTGGGGTGATTGTTGTCGAGCTTTGTTGAGGCGGACCTGTATCAAAATGCATCACCTGATTTGTTGATGCTGATTGGATTGGCTACAGGCGCCCCTGGAGGTCTTGGTGGCGAAGAAAGTCCAGCGGGGATTCCCTTGACGATAGGTGACCACCACCGGACCTTCAAATTGGAACGATTTCAGCGCCCGCGCCATATGCCAGCACTTTTCCTCCAGAAAATCACCGTTTTGGGGCAACGTCGGCCTGGGGTTTGCATCGATAGTCCCCTTGAATCCCTCTTTATGGTGCAACCTTTCCGGCGCTGGCTTCGTTGGGGTCAAGGTAGCCAGGTGGTCGCTGGATTTGAGTCGGATTTTCAGCTTTCTTGTAGAACCTGAAGTCCGAGCAAATAAGATGAAGATGATTCGGTCAAGGAACGCTCTTTCGGAATTCGTGGGAGCAGGTCTGGGAGCTTAAATTATGGTTGTTCGTCGTTGGTCGGTGTGGTGCACGTTGGCCCTCAGCTGCCTTGGCGGTTCCCAGGCGTTGGAGGCTGGTACAGCTGCACTGGGCCCCGTGTTGGCAGCATCCCAGCAGTCGCGTAGTCTCGACTCGCGGATGGCTACCTACCGCGGGGATGATGGAATCATCCACTTCGCATTGAGTCTCCGCGCACAGGAGCTTGGCGAATCTCGCGGCGTCCCCACGGTGATTCTCGTCGACACTTCGGCCAGCCAAACGGGCAGGATCCGCCGTGATTCTTTGGCGGTGGTGGATGCTCTGATCGAAGGGATGGACGCTGGATCGGAGGTGGCGATCCTTGCCTGCGATGTTTCGCCGGTGGATCTCTCGGGCGGGCTGCATCGCCGTAGCGAATCGGTCATCGATCACGCAACCGCCAGCCTTCGGGACCGAGTTCCCCTTGGCGCTACCAACTTCAAAGCAGCGCTCGAATCAGCAATCGAACTTCTTGCCGACCGGACCGATGGCGCAATCATCTACGTGGGAGACGGAGTTCATCGTTCTCAGCTTTTTGAACAGGAATCGATGGCGAAGTTGGTGGAAAGGTTGCGGGAGCATCGCGTCTCTGTTCACAGCCTAGCGATCGGTCCATTCTACGATGTCGCACTACTCGCTTCCTTGGCCAGCCATACTGGCGGAACTGTGTTGATTCGCGACCGAATTGAAGCGACCACCCAGCAAATCGGTACACATTTGGCTCATGCTGCCTCGGCCCCAGTCTTCTGGCCGCAGACGCTGGATGCTTCGCAACCTTTTGCCAGTCGCTTTCCTGAGGCGATTCCCCCGATCCGCGCAGATCGCGACTCCATTCTCCTGGGCAGTCTTCCAGAGGAATCTTGGAACGGCAAAGTGACCCTCCGAGGCACATTGGCAGGGGCGCCAACCACATTGGCCTGGGATGTTCAGTCCGAGGCATCTCATCCCGATTTCGCGTTTCTTCCTTTGGTAGTTGAGAAGGCGAAAAAGGACCTCGGTCTGATGCTTCCGATCGCCGGTTCGGAAGCTCTGAAGGAATTGGGGGGTGTTCTGGCTGCCAGTTCTTTGGAACTGGTCAAGTCGGGTCGTTTTGCATTGCAGTCTGGCGATGCCAAGGGGGCATTGGAGATCGCTAACGAAGCTTTGCGTCGAGATCCCGACAACGTAGAGGCATCTTCGCTCCGCGACGCTGCCCGCAAGCGATTGGAAGAGGCTCGCCTGGTGCGTCCTGTAGTCTTCGTGCAGGCTCCTCCTGGTGATCAAGTCGCACCTCCGGTTGTAGATGGCTCCGTGATTCCGCCGGCCGCTGGAGAAGCGGTGCAGCCAGGGGTCGCGCCGCCTCTGCCCGGCGAACTGTTTTCGCCCGCTCCAGGTTTGGACGACTTCTCTTCGGGCGGAGATCTTCTGGCTGAAGAAGAGGGCAATCGCCGTCGTGTTTCCCAGCGTATGGAAGCGGAGGTCCGCAATCAGATTCGCGAGGCGAATCGAACGATCGTCAATGATCCCTCCTCTGCGATCGCCAACCTGAAGGCTCTTCAGGCTGAAGTTCGCAGGACTTCGGAATTGGATCCTGGGCTTCGCACGCAGTTAGAGTCGATGTTGGGTTCTACTCTTCAGGCGGCTGCAAGGCGCGAGCGAGCCAATCGGGACCGACAGGCTCAGGCGGATCAGGCGGCTGCGGCAGCCAACGCCTCTCGCCGCTTGCTGGATGAACGGAATCGACGGGAGTACTCCATTCAGCAGTTGGTGGAGCGGTTCAACTCGCTGATGCAGCAGCAACTGTTTGCTGAAGCGAATTCGGATATCGCGCCGGTTGTAAAAGATCTGGCCCGCGACAGCGTCATCGCTCGCGTTGTCGAACTGGAATCGAGTATCGCTGCCAATCAGCAGTTGATGGAGGATGTGGTCGATCGGCGTCGGCGAGCTTTTGTCGACGCTCTCTACTTAAACGAGGCCGCGGCGATTCCATTCGTCGATGAGCCTCCTGTTGTCTACCCTCCACCCGAAGTCTGGCGAACCTTGACTGCGCGGCGAGAGCGATTCGCATCGATCGATCTTTCCAGCGGTAGCAGCAAGTCCGAGCAGTTGATTTACGATTCGTTGAAGCAGAAAGTGAATGTCGATTTTCGGAATCGCCCGCTTCGGGACGTAGTGGACGATCTCTGCAAGCAAGCAGGGGACGTTCCCTTCTACATCGATGATGCCGCGCTGGAAGAAGCCGGTCAGAACGCCGACGATCAAGTGACTCGGACTCTGCCCGATGTCTCCTTCCGCTCCGCTTTGCGATTGATTCTCGAACCGCTCGATTTGACCTACGTGATTCAGGACGAAGTGCTGAAGATCACCACCAAGGACAAATCGGAGGCTGCCATTGTCAAAGTCTATCCCGTCGGTGATCTGGTCGTCCCGGTCTTTCCTATCGGTGGCGGCATGATGGGTGGTATGGGCGGTGGAATGGGTGGCGGTATGGGCGGCGGTATGGGTGGCGGAATGGGCGGCGGCATGGGCGGGATGGGTGGTGGTGGCATGGGCGGGATGGGTGGTGGTGGCATGGGCGGGATGGGTGGCGGTGGTGGTATGTTTGCCATCCCCGACCAGCCAGCCAAGCCGGCGAAATCCAATGATGAGCCGAAGTCTTTGACTCAAGCCAAGCAGTGGCTGGATGCCATGGAGACCGCCAATGAAAAAGAACTAGTCGCTCTCCAGAAGGGTCTGCAGGAACTGGTTGGAATCGAGTTGATCGCCGCCAAGGAAAAGCTTGGCGTCGAGGGAGGGAAAGCAGAGTCACAGGCTCACTTCCAGACCATCATCGATATCGTCCAGGAATCGCTGCGACGTGGTTACCCTCAGTCGTGGATGTATGAGGCATTGAGTCTTTCGATGCAGGCTTGCGAGTATCCTTCTCACGATGTGTACCGCGTGCTGATGTCGGCCGTCGATTTCTCCGGAGAAGTACAGGATTCCGTGAGGATCGCTAAGTACCTGATCCAGCAAGGGATGAAAAAGGAGGCGCTGCACCTCCTGCATGATGTTGCGATTGCAAACCCTTTGATGGTCGAACCCTACGAATTAGGGCTCCCGCTGGCTCGCGAACTGAACGATCTGGATGGCCTCCGCTGGACTTGCGTCGGGATTCTCAAGCAAGCATGGTCGGAGGAAAAGGTTGCGATTTACGAGAATGCCCAGCTGTCGGCAAGAGCGACTTATCTGCAGTTGGTCAAGAACAAGCGACCGATGGAAGCCAAGGCCTTTGAGAACCAGATCAAAGCCGCTATGGCTCGCGATCTGGTCATCCGCGTGAGCTGGACCGGAGAAGCGGATATCGATCTGACGGTTGCCGAACCGGCTGGAACCGTCTGCTCTCTCACTAATCCTCGAACGGTATCAGGCGGCATTCTCATGGGAGATGGTTCTCCAGCACAGGGACCGCAAAATGGAACCTACTCGGAAACCTACATCTGTCCTCAAGGATACGCTGGGCAGTACCGCATCCTTCTTAGAAAAGCCTATGGCGATGTTGCCGCAGGTAAGGTGACGGTCGATTTATTGACTGATTTCGGGACGGCTGACGAGCGTTACGTTCGAAAGCAGATCCCGCTGGAAGACAAGGACATCTTGATCGATGCAATGGTCAAGAACGGACATCGAGATGTCCCGATCGTCGAAGCTCAAATCGCAGACCTTCAGAACAAGCGGCTGGAAGCTGGTCGTGCTGTTTTGGCTCAGCAGTTCATGGGGGGCGGAAACTCCAGCAGCGGCTCGAGCGCCGCCGAATGGTATGAGTGGCAGCAGCGGCTGCTAGCGGGTACCACCGGCAACTTCCCGCTCCGCGGTGCCGTTGGTTATCGTCCCGAAATCACCTTCATGCCTCAGGGTACCTTCATGATGGCTCGCGCCGTCATCTCCGGTGACCGCCGGTACGTTCGCGTCTCACCGGCTCCCTTCTTCATGGACATCCTCGCCGTCGACACCTTCAATTTCATTACCGGGGATAGCACTTCTGGTGGTGGTGGACTGGGTGGTGGTGGCGGTGGTGGCGGATTCGGCGGCGGCGGTGGATTCGGTGGCGGTGGTGGTGGTGGGTTCTGACGTAGCAAGCGGTCCAACCGCCAGTAGCATCCGAAAGGCCGCCCTCGTGGCGGCCTTTCTTTTTTTGAGCTCAATTCTTTTTGCAACCTGACACCGGCAATGCCATCCCGTGGGGGCCTCGAAGTCCTTTGGTTTGGGCTCGCTGAAGTCATCCTAAATAGCATGGAGCAATTGGATGATCCGCCGCCCCTGGCGGGAGGTGGAACCTAGTGGAATCATGGGACCCCATCGCTTCTGTCCTGAAAGGTTCTCATGAAGTCCTTCAGATAGGGGTGGTACCGGGCTGGAATGGCCTTCGGAGTGACAGGAAGTCCCGAGAGTCGTTCCGCGAACTCTTTTCCACCAGCCTGCGAGTTCAGCAGGCTATGGCAAGCGGAACTGGCTAGCATGATAGTCGATGCATCGGAGTCTTCCTGTGCTGTCAGCGCAAGTGCCACGAGTTGATCGATCCCCCGATTTCGTATCGCTGAGTCCTTGGATCGCGCAAGAAACTCCGCAGCAACCACTCTCACCATCGGCTCTCGGTCCTGCAATTGGGGTTCGAGGATAAGATCCTCATCGATTTCCTCTCTACACTTTCGGATCAATAGTCCCATAGCTCCCCAGTATCTTTGCACTGTGTCCTCCGACTGCAACCATCGCCCCGCCTCCGACAGGGAATCTGTCTCGGTCCCCTGCTGTTTACTGGCCCAGTCGGCCGCCTCCACCCGAGATCGCATCAGTGACTCAGGTAGACGCTGTCCAGTTTCCCAGGGGCTGGAGTCCTTGGAGTCAGCAAGCATGATCGACTCGGGGGTCAGCCCCCAATCCCGCGACTCCACCATCCACTCCAACAGCACACGACTCAAACGGACCTGGTCGGCCTCCATTCCCTTTTGACCGATCAGGTTGTGAACCTGGTGTGGATCGGTAGCCAAGTCGTAGAGTTCATGAGTCGGCTTGGGCAACCAAAAAGCTGATTGAGCCTGGTTGGTCTTTCCTTCCTTCCAGTGCTTTTCCCATGCCCTAGTGGTTGGCGTGAGGAACATGTAATCGAGGAATTGACCTTGTGGCAGATGAGGCATCCAGTTGCGGATGTAAAGAAACCGTTCATCCCGAACTGCTCTCGAACAATCGACCCGCTCATCCATGCGATCCCGAAATCCGAACTGATAGCGAACGGGTTCGCGCTGGTACTTTCCCAGCAAGGCCCTTCCAGACATCCACTCAGGTGGCCTGATCCCAGCAAGGGAGAGCGTCGTAGGAGCCATATCGATGAAGCTGATGGCCACGTCGCTGGCAGTCCCTACTCGCATTCCTTCCGGAGCCACGGAAGCGAAATTTGGTGGAACGGAAATCAGAAGTGGGACATGGAGACCACCCTGGTAAAGCCATCGTTTGTTGCGGGGCATGCCACTGCCATGATCCCCAAAATAAAAGACGATGGTCGAAGCCAGTAGGTTTTCTTGGTCGAGTTGACGAAGGATCTCTCCCACCTCCTGATCCATCTGCTCGATCTTGTCGTAATACTGAGCCCAATCGCGGCGAACTTCAGGCAGGTCGGGATGGTATGGCGGAACCGAAATACTTTGCGGATCAAGCTTCGAATCATGGGGTCTTTTTCGGATCTGGCTTTCGTGGGTGGTGCCAATATTAAATACCGCAAAGAAAGGTTGGTCAGCTCGCCTCTGCTTCCAATGAGCCTGCGGACCGGAAGCATCCCATGGACTTGCTGAAGGACGAACGTTGTAATCCTCCTTCTGTCGGTTAGTGCAGTAGTAGCCAGCTTGACGCATGTACTGTGGAAACAGCCGCATCATGGCCGGCAATGGTACCTCGCTTCGCATGTGGCTGGCTCCCAAACTGGTAGGCCATACGCCAGTGATCAGGGTCGTGCGAGCCGGCGCACAGACCGGTGCATTCGACCAGCAACGCGTAAATCGAATGCTTCGAGAGGCCAACTGATCGAGATTCGGAGTCACTGCCCACGGATCGCCGTAGCATCCAAGCTGCGGTCCGTTGTCTTCGCTGGTGATCCAGACGATATTCGGGCGGGGCGTCTCAGTGTGATCGCCGTCCTGTCCCTGACCCTGGCTGGCATCGCAACTTACGATGGAAGCGTCGACCGAAAAAGCCCACATCAACAGCAAGCACCACCCGTGGATGGCTCGGGACTTCCTCCGAGGTGTGCTCCGGAGCATCTGCTGCTGTGGAGGAAGCGCCCGCTTGAACTGATTTCCCGCTGCATCGCCTCTCGCAGACCTCCAAGCTCGCCTACAATAAGGCCGACCGCCTGGAGATGTCCTGGTACTGCGGTCCATCAACTCGTACTCCTTTGGATCAGGGAAGAGGAAAATGAACTTAGAAAAATCGCATCGTCGAACGAGTAGCTTTGTTGTCTACGGTGGGATCCTTGCCGCGATTTTTTTCGCGGTGAGTTCCCATGCCAGCGCCGCCGAACCGGTGATCGCAGTCATGAAAACCAGTATGGGGGATATTCGCCTTGAGTTGGATGCGGAGAAGGCACCAATCACTGTCGAAAATTTCGTCGAGTACGCGAAGTCAGGGCATTTTTCCGGAACGGTTTTTCATCGGGTGATCAAAGGGTTCATGATCCAAGGGGGCGGCTTCGACGCCCAACTGAAAGAAAAGGCGACCCGCAAACCGATCCAGAATGAATCGAACAATGGCCTGCGCAACAAAAAGTATTTCATTGCGATGGCCCGCACCTCCGACCCGGATAGCGCCAGTAGCCAGTTCTTCATCAATACGACCGACAACAGCCTGCTCGACCGGGATCGGGCTAGAGACGGCGTGGGCTATGCGGTTTTTGGACGGGTTGTTTCTGGGCAGGAAGTCGTCGACGCCATTGAGTCGGCTGCAACCCGCACCATCGGGCCTCTTGATGACGTACCAGTCAAACCTATCGTCATCGAATCGGTGACTATTCTTGAAGCTTCCAAGTAAGCCGAGTACGACCGCACTTCCTTTCCCTTCACATCATGAGGTAAACTGCGATGGCAATTCTCAAAACGACCGCCGGAGATATCCATGTTCGTTTGGATTCGTCGGCGGCGCCGATCACAACCGCCAATTTCATTCAGTACGCGCGTTCTGGCCACTATGATGGGACGATCTTTCATCGGGTGATCCAAGGCTTCATGATCCAAGGGGGCGGAATGAACGCTGCCATGCAGGAGAAGAAGACCTTGGCTCCGATCAAGAACGAGTCTTCAAATGGCAAGTCGAACCGCAAGTACACCCTCGCGATGGCTCGTACCAACATTCCCGACAGCGCTACCAGCCAATTCTTCATCAACACCAACGACAATCTATTCCTCGACCGTTCCCGAGCTTCGGATGGCGTCGGATACGCGGTGTTTGGCGAAGTTGTTTCAGGTATGGACGTGGTGGATAAGATCGAAGGAGTGAAGACAGGGTCGCGCGGACGTCACGATGATGTCCCTTTGCAGGCTATTGAGATTCTTTCAGTGGAGCTGGAGCCGGAAGAAGTCTGAGCGGTCGCGGGTGGATAGGAGCTCTTGGGAACCGTGCGATTTTTGTAGTTGGTAGAAGGCTCCCAGCTCCTTCCTCCGTCAATGGCTATCGGTCGAATGATGTTGTCGATTATTCGACCATGCGATTGGACGGTCTGCGAATGGCCCCAAAATCCAGGTCAATGAGTGCTTCAAAGCGACCGATCGGGCTAAACAACTGCCGCTTTCGCGACAGGATTGCCCCGCCCCTTGAATGTCTCTAGATATTGCTATCCCCATGCGGAAGGTTTGGCTCCCATGGGGCGCCAGATCCTGCGGATATCTAGTGAGCCACTCCAGAGCAAACGCAGGTGCATCCCCGATTCGATCGGTGTACCAAGGACTCTTTTTGGTTTGCTTCCAAGGACGGATCGATCATCCCCCGAGAATGTTAGGGGCTGTCGAAAACCAGCCAAGTTCGCTCGCTGGTCCAAAGAACAATCGTCCTGCCGACAGCGAGAATCT